>Ga0210059_1008234_pt1 | contig 16491 bp, 9 predicted proteins | sample Ectturendosymbi2_FD_188042 | JGI IMG/M metagenome (GOLD analysis project Ga0210059, IMG submission 188042) | Ecteinascidia turbinata endosymbiont from Florida, USA - Sample 2 (SPAdes) (version 2) | ecosystem: Host-associated > Tunicates > Ascidians > Unclassified | place: Key West, Florida...
GGCTACATCTATAGATGCAAATATTTCCCTATTTATACGCAACGTTCCTCGCTTCTGTGTACTCGCATACCAGGCTTTCTGAAATTCTTTTTCAACATGTCAAACTTAGGGCTGGAATCAAGTAAGCAATTACTTAGTGATTACTTAATTACTTACTTGAAAACCTTTGCTGATTACTTGATTAAGTAAATTCGCCCTCACTTCAAATCACAAGTAACTTGTTTCGGGAAAAGTTAAGAATTTAAGTGCCACGTCACTTGCTGTAAAACGCAATGTTGTACATCACATGCATCATCACTCAGGAAATAAGGCATTTAAGCGAATATATTTTTAGCCTGTGCCGAGCGAATAGTCACAACTATAGATTGTCGGCAAAGCTAAGCTCTGGAGCCAGAAGTTGCGAATTTTGTCTCAACAGCCCATGATGTGATTTAAAAAGTGCAGTGATTTCGATGTAGTTGCGTGTTTTTAAGTCTAAATGCCGATCTTCCTGATTTCCTTGAATTACTTTAGTATTCTGTTAGAAACCACTCATCACCTAACACATACATTTTTGTTACTTGAACCCAGCCCTAGTCCAACTATCAAAAATAAACGAGAAATCTGTCAGCACGATTTATGAGGGAAATCGATTTCACACAACGTTACGCACAGTCAGTCCTTAAATCTGCAAGCAACGTATAATAGGTGAAACGATGAAAGCCTAGAACAAGAGCAGAAAAATCAATAAAACTCAAAACTACAGTAACGTGGATAACTCACAACACAATCTGAGACAATTGAATCTGGCAAATACGTCTTTCTCAAGTTTGTGTGTTCACTGGGACTTCAAATCTGACGGAAGCTAATTATTATCATTGAACAAGGCAACAGACCCATTTACGCTTGAAACAGTAATCCGTGTGATTCAGAGCGTCTGTAAAAAGAGTATGTAAGACTGTATTGTTTGCTTTGGCAACCATGTTTTAGCTTCCGCCTTTAAAAGCGCTGTGACAGATGTTAACAAGATCCGTAACAAGAAAGTTGGATTCCTGGACGTTAATCATTTCACAACTACTGACGATGATTTTATATCACCTTAGCTTGCATTACATTATTAACAAACCATTACTTTGAACGTCCTTGAAATATGCATGTTTTCTCAAAAATTGATTGATGCCTGTCAGTTTCTTTTGATGTACAATGGTTGTAATGGTCACTTTAGTCAAATTAACTTGTCACAGTGGAAAATCTCGCGAACGGTGATGAAGACTGAAATCAGAAAAAGCTTCATTTGTATCGTTTCTTTGGAAGCTGCACCTGAAGCTGCAGCCATGTTTCCGATCGATGTCCTCGAGGTTGCTGTCGATGTACTGGCAGGTATATCTATGCATTATAAAAAGTATTTTATAATACAGCAATATCACAAAAGCATTGTCATAAATCTTGCAAATCGCAAGATAAAATATTCGACTTCTGAGCTCATTTATTTGATAGAATGTCCTCATTGTTAGTTGCTGATTGAAATTAAAAGGATATAATAGATCATAAGAGCGTGTCCAAAACTGTTTCGTGATGTTACATGGGATGCAAACCAGTTGCTCATAACAAAATGTATATTTTCGAATCAAGAGGTTTCATTGCCATGCTGGAGTTGTTCGGCAGGAATAATACCAAGTTGCAAGATCTACATAGCAACAGTAAAATTTCACATATAATTTTATGAACAATTTGTTGAGATAATTCGACAACGAAATTTCCTAAATATTCTTGCCTTGTAACTGTGTTCAACTGTCGAAAGACAGCTGTTTTTAGAATAAATTCTGTGTTTGTCATCTTTCTGGTTTCAGGCAAAAAGTTGATTCATTTGCTTGTTTTACTCGGTGTTGTTAAATTGATCTTGGATGCAATTGTTGCTTTTTCCGGATGGATCAAGCAAAATAATACAGATATCGCAAACATGCTACACAACGTTTTCGGGCCCAAAGACTCAACCAAAGTTAAAACAACTATTTAAATTTAGCATATCAATAATTCGTCTCTGCAAATAAAATGCACATGACACAGTAGGATAAGCAAGAGAAATAAGATCATACCTGGCGAAAAAATCTGTTTTATTGGAAATATACAGTTCAGTTTTTGTCTGACGTAATGATATGAAAACTACAGGGAATCTGTAAATTCTCTGTATATGATTTTCTGCTTAGCCATTAAACACCTACTCCTGCACTGCTGGCTTGTCGTCTCCACCTGGACTGTTACCTTATCGTAGCGGGGAGGTTTGTGTGTCACTTGGACCCGGAGAGCTATGCTGGCCGGAGCAACAGCTCCAGGTAATGTCACCCATGCCAGATTGGTCGACGGTAAAGGTTCGACTAAATCCAGCTCATGACTCTTCGCCAACAGGAACCAGGCAAATTTAGTGACAGACGTCACTTTTCAATCTAATGGCATAATACAGTCTCCGGCACCCATAGACTTAGGAGCAGGCAACTTTTGGGAACTGCAAAGGATGTTTTGCGCAAATTTCTCCAAATTAGCCCGAAATATTTTTATACGATAAATTGTCTCCCTACAAATTTTGTGCAACTGATGGTACATTCAATTTTCCTTTGCCGTGTTGCCATAGACTTTCATATAGACAATTTCGCACTTCAAAATTGGTTCTCAATGAACCACCTAACAAACTGTAGGCTAGCTTTTGCAAGAACATTGTCAGAAGCAAACTGGTTCAGTACTCAGAGCATCTGCCTCACACGACAGGTTTGTGGTTTGGTGTTCCATTGACATTTCAGCTTTTGCTGCCTGCAAGAAACCTCACACCTAGCTAAGGACATACATGCGACATACTGCATTGCGAAATATGTTCACCCAAGCACTGTAGTCAAAATTAAGAACAAAAGCTTTTCTGCACTTGTCTGGCATGGTCTCTACTAATATGGATTAGGTGCTCTGCAACATTCTCGATTCTCGCAGTGTACAAAGCACGAAAATAAACGTCCTTTTTTTCCTCAAAGTTTTAAGTTAATCAGTCTTCATAAACTCTCACATAAAAAACACGAAGTTGCTAAAAACACTTTGCTTATTTAATATATATTAAATTCGTTTACTATGATAAAATAAACTTTTATTTTTACAATCAATTACAAAAAACACAATGTCATTGGTATTGTTGAAAAGGTCGAAATACTTTTGCCCAACAGTTTTTTCGAGATTTTGCTCAAATGTTTGACAAATCAAAACAATTGGGAGTGCGCTTTCACCCCTGCATCCTACCGTCTATCCACAGCTGGCACCTGCAGCTGTGAGTGACTGTACAGGGCATATTTGAAATGCTACTGCGGAGCAGCAGAAGAGCGTGCCAGTCGTCATGTTCATGCGTTCTGTTGGATTAAATCGTGGTTAGGTCCAGAGGGGAATCTTTGACCAGGGCAAGAATCCGTTTCCAATTTTTGTCCTGGCGATCGGCGCTTTTTCAATTTGATGATGAATAATACAAAATAGGCACTGGCAGAAAAGCTGCTGCTGCTTGACTGGATGCATGTACTGGGGACGGGCACGCTCTGGTCGTCATGTTACGACCGTCTCTCCCAGGGTTCAGCTGTTGTCCGCTAGAACATTACTATAGATGTCTCCCATCCAAATACAGTAGACGAAGAAATATGCCCAGGAAAAGTAGTATTATTGACCTTAAACTGAAACTATAACGTAGACATCGCCAACTTCAGCGAAACATGGCTCACTGGTAATGGATCCATTCGTGAAGGCCACTGCTCTTTTTCTGGAACGGCCATCCTGAGCAGTGCTGTCCTTAGCAAGTGCGGGGCCCAATGCAAAATCTAGGAGCGGGGTCTCTCTGAGCAGTGGTGTTATTACGTCATTGTGTGCAGTGTGCCCAGATGTATGATCTGGCACTTTGCGGCAACACACTAAGAAATGTGGCTCTTGGTCTCCGACGGGTTGGCCAACCTGGTGTAGAACCTCTGCAACTAACTTCCTACTTCTCTTGCATTTCTTGGCGACTGTCACTACATTTTAAGGCAGTGTAAGTGAATGTCATGTCCAAAATATTCCGTCGATTCAGTTTAGGCACGCAGTATCCGCCCTGAATTTGGTGAACAACAAATGCTGCGTGCTCCAAACGTTTTTGTTGAAATCATCAACTGGACCATTGCACAACAAAACGCCAAATGAAGTGTGGGCAATTTTAGTGAAATGAGTACAGTTTGTCTTTAGAAACCCACGTCAAGAATCAAAATCACTACTTGCTTTGTTCGTAATAGTTTCGCGTGATGTGCCAGTTTTTGTTTTTATCTTTAGCGTGTACAGTTGGCGACTGCCTGTGCAGATACAATAGAAACTTTTCCTTAAAAGTCAATTAATGGATGTTCAAACAATAGCTTCCTATCAGCTCCAAGAACAGTAACGATTCGAAACATTGAGTATTTTGCTGGACAGCTCAGTTTATTTTTATGATAATCTTGGTTTCATGATATGCAAACAAGGTTCTACGTTTCTTTGAAAAATTGAGTTTCATTAAGGAATAAGGTTTACGCCATGATGCCAAAAGCAACTTTTTCTTCAACTTTGTGAGTACAATTGCAAACAACAAGAGATCGCGCCGGAAACGGTATCCGCTTAACTCGACAAAAGAAGACTACCTCGGGTGGTCCATTGGATTTGAAATCCTCTTCCCGTCGCAGATGAATCACTGTGGAAAATAATGGGCACGACCGAGACTGATGTGAGGAACTCCGAAGGCGTTTGAGTTCCACAAAATCGTGTTGGCACATTCTGTTTAAAAAACAATAAAAATTGCAACTTCTTCCACAAAACAAACTTCTGCCTTGGAGGTTACAGTTTAAATCCCTGGTTATCATGCAGAACAGATTAGTAGTGCCACAGGAAACTACGTTGGCACATCCGTAAATGTCAAGTAAAACCGTTATAACCAAAGAAAACATACCAACCGCATAATCAATGGCCATGAAAGAAGGCTTTTTATCCTCAGAAAAAAACAATATTTCTATTTACAATGCGTATTTTCAAACCAATGTCAAGGTACAACTTTAGGTTTCAACAAGTACGTCTTCCAAGGCACACACATCGTAAATCTCCAAATAATCGTAACTGCAGCTTGAATCTTCTTCAATATCCATCATAAGGAAAGTTATTGCAATGAACTGCAAGACACCAAAGATTCAAACCGTAAATTTCACACGATGAAATCGTCAGCCACACACATTAAATTAAAAAATGCATCTTGACAACGTTAAGATTATAAATAACACAAGAGCTTAGAGAACGAAAGAGTTTTTCAATTGGCAAAATAACTTGGTGATCACTTTACTGTCTTGACACTCTCACAAGGGACAGCACAGCTTAGTGAAAATTCGTTTTTCCGTCATTAGTTTGAAAGCTGTCATGTGAGCTATGTCAGAGACGAGAGATTTGGCTTATATTGTGATCAAAAGAAGCTGTTTAAAAACAAGACGGGAAAACTTGAATAAAAATCAGTTCGGTCATAAGAAATATTTAGAAGTTTCAGCGATGTGTTTTGCTTTACATGCCGCTATATAAATAGCTTTTATTCAAACTTTTGCAAAGTGAAGAAATAATTATATTCGAAAAAACGTGCTATCATTTTTGCAAACTTTAGTTAATTTTTCCTTTTGAATTTCCTCTTATCCACTATCTTCCCATACCTTGTTAGAGCTTGTGGAAATTGTGACATTACAATGACGATTATTATCGTAGAGCCCAGGATAGTTGGGGGATGTAAGAATTCCACTGGCAGATGTCAAAGTAGTTTCATCACACACTGCGACATATTCATAAAAAGACAAAGATGTGTGATGCTTAGTTACATGTCACAGTTGCGTATTGCAACTTCATGAAACTCGCAAAGCTACTTGAAACTTTTGACAGGGCCAAACAGCAGAAAACGTTTGACTTGGGTTTTTGATCATCATAGGGCACATATGCCACTGCCTAAGTTGCAGCTGCGAAGTGAAAAAATACGGTCTTTCAAATTATTACTCAGCCTCTAAACGGACATTCCTGGCCATTTAAAGAGTGAGTGTTTTCCGCCGAGCCCGGTCGAACATTTGTTCCTGAAATCACCTGAACGAAGTATGAACGAACTTTGAGACTGCAAATCGTTTCAAACCGCAAAACCGAACAAAATTGTGTCCGCTAACCATATACGTAAATCTGAAAGCATACTGCAAATAACTTTCAAAAACATGATATTTTCCTTGCCTGTAAATCGTTTTTCTGGAAAATTACATTTTTGGGAAGCAACTTACTGAATACTGCTGAAGCAATATCTGAACTAAACTGGTTACCATTTTCACCCAAACAAATTGCCGCCTGTCGAAATGATCATATTATCATACCGAACATTTAGAAATTGAAAAAACAAGTAAATAATTGTATGTTCGTAGAGCAAATGTCAAATATTTCAAAAGTTACACCGCACTATTTGCTTGAAACTTTTTGTACATGCAAAAAACGTCGTTTTTGGACAAAAATTGTATTGATCTCATTTTTGGCCTTATCCACGGTATTGCGGGAAAAGTGATTATACATTTTTTTCTCTGAACATAAAAGAGCGTAACGTTCTTCAAAAACATGTTCAAATAACCATTCTTTGCGAGCATTCTGGCGGAGTGATTGACTTTTCTTAATTATCTAAATTATTCCCTCATAGAGTAATTCTACTTGCTGGAAATCATAAATCTATGTCACATTTTCTCTAAACAAATTTAATAGAGATTTTCTTGACCACGGGAAATGATTTGTTACTGCTCCCTCAATTTTCGTTCACTTATGCTCATCGCAAAGCTTATGACAGTTTCAAAGTTTCCAAAATAGTGACATCAAAATTTTTATAAATTTTGTATCTCCTTCAAAACAACAAATATAAACCTTTTAAATTCCCCTTCAATGTATTTTGATATAATTCCAAAGCACTGGAATGCATTTGATTCTGTAATGTTTTATATCATCGTATTGCTTTCATCCATCTTTGCTTGTAATTGCAGTTAAAACTTTCTAATCTATTCCATCATTCACTAACCATATTTTTAGGCCCAGTGTAAACCGGCATAATAGTCTTTGCAGTTACTGAATACGAAGCATTTAAGTCCACACTATATCAAATGCAAAGGGATTTTTTGTAGATATAAAATGAACTTTCTTAGCTTTGGTTTAGTTTAACGCTTCTTTAAAACAAATTAAAAACAGTTCTCTGACTATGAATTTCATGTCAGACTTTTACTTAAAAAGCAAAATGCACCAATCTCGGATTGCATTTTCTTGCAGCCATTAATTATTTTGTACGTCACGTTTTCGAGTTTACTGGAAGTACTTCTGAACTAAATGTACTGTATAGCCAAAAATCCTAAACTGAAAGAGATTCCCAAAAATGAACTCTATACTTAACTTTCACATGTACGCAGTTTATTTTCCAAAGCCCTGGTTTAGATTTGCCAACGATTTAATTCCACATTATGCGAAATCATCCTGATGTAGACATTTGCTGTAAAATACTCAAATTTTATAGACAATTGCTGTGCAATACTCAATTTTTGTCAACAAACATTTCAAATAATTTTGATGTTGGTTTTTACTAGTTTGAATGTGACATCCCATGTACTAAGTTGCTTGGAAGCGAAAGCGCAAACGCAGTTTGCATTTCCTTCCTGTAAACTGTATTGTGTGTGTCAAGCCAGAAAACGTGGCAGAAGCAGCTTCAATGAAACAATATTCATTATAGTCAAAATTTGAAATAGACCACAAACACGAATCTACTAACACGTAAAAAATAATCCGAACACTTGATTTCTGCAAATAAATTGTTTGTCAAAACAGCAGAACTTCAGGCCTGTCACATATATTGCTTCGATATCCATCAATAAAATCTGTTTTGATCTTACCGTCAAATACTGTTGAGTTCGTTGATCCCGCATCTGGCACAATTACTGAAAAAGCAAAAAACAAACAAAACTCATCTGTTTCGTACCTTCCAACTTTATCATTCAGTAAATCTTGGTTTACACTCATTTCAACATTGTTAATATTATCATTTTCAAAGAGTTAAAATGTGCAGGAAGGAGATTAATCATACAAAAATCGCCTAGATTCAAGTTACAATAAAAACAAGACAAAAAATGCGTCAAGCTTTCGTAATTGTCAAAAATTATCCAATGTTCTGCAATTTTGATTTTAAGTGGTAACACAGAAGCACAAAATAACATGTCATCAACCAGGTAAACGTCTTTTGTATCTTCTTCAACCTCTTGTTTGCCATGTACTGTACAGCAGCGGCGGGTAACATATGTATATTTACTATCGCGGACCGCATAAATTATATTTAACGCTGGTGAGACGCAAAATCAATTAATTTTATGCTAAAATTCTACCTTTGTGTAACTGCAAGTAAGAGTGACTTCTCTTAACGTAGTATATAAGTACCCACTAATCATTGAGTTTATATTTGACGTGGTGTTGCACTCTAACACTGGTAACGAAAATCCTGATGCGTCCCAAATCAAATGTTCACACTGGCCGCATGTGGCCCGCAGGTTCTCCACCCCTGCTGTTGAGGTATGTTGCAAGCATTTTGCGTTATGAATAATCATTTTCTTAGAGATATTTACAAGCACGATAAAAAAGCGTTATCTAGAAAATGCCAAAGAAGTCGATCAACCACATGATGACGCAACAGAACATGTCACTTCAAACTGGAACATATGTGCGAAAGTTTGAATGCATTTAGTCGAAAAGTTTTTGTACTCGAAAAGGACAGTATTGAGCTCAGACCAACGCAGGCAAAAGGGAAAAGTACCAAACAGAAACAGGTAAGTGAAAGCACCTCCACGAATGGACATGTGCTTGTGTCGGCAATTAATTCACCGAAATACTACGCCCCAGAATATCTGAAGTCAAAAATCGAAAACACAAAATTCAAACAAAGTATTGTAAAACCGCATTTTGACAATTAATATTAGACAACGTCCTCGACCAGTGTATGCATATGATCATCATCCAAACATACGCATCTCATACTGGACCTAGATATGTCACATGATTGATCGTAATAGCCGGGCTCCCCCAATTCTGTACACACCCCTTGGCTGAAAATTCTGTATATTCACCCAATATTTATCCAAAAAATGTACTTCCTTAATCTTGGTGCCTTAATCTTGGTGATTACTGTTTCGACGTTTTGGGTCAAGCATAAAGTCTATTCTGAAGAAATTAAGGCCAACCAAACCTTTGCAAATAAAATTACGCGTTTTCGCTGCATTTGGTTTGTGTGTTTACTTCTTTTTTGTAGCTACCTATTTGACCTGCTGACGTATAAGAATAAAACCGTTAGCTGCAGCTTTAACTGTAGAAATAACAAAAAAGTTGTTGGTATTCCTGGTAAATGAAATCGCAACAGCACAGCACTTTTTACACTAAAATGTCATGAAAGCGTTTTCCATAAATATGTTTTGGTCTTTCGTTTTTTGGAAAATCAAACTGAATCGCAGCCACCAGTTCATCCGTGAACGTCTGCACAAAACATATGTCTTCTATTTCTAAGAGGCTGTTGGTAGCATTGCGTAAATCACCTAATAAAGAAAATTTAACAAAAAGAATTTCAAATTCATTATTGCCCGCAATTATTTCAATGCTTGATGTCGTTTTGTATACGTCTGAAATGTACTTCAAATGTCTATTTTTTCTGCAAACTTCGTAAATCAAATTTGTTTAGAGGTCCTGATGAAAACGGGGCTCATAGTAAAGTGTATTCAGCATCTGAAAATGACAAATGTGAACAGCTCGACTTTGATTGCATGTTCGCATGATACCAATGTAGACAATTTATTACCACTTGAAAACATTTTTGTGGAGAATTCAATATGCACTCTGCGATTTGTAAGTAACATTCTTTTTGAGGATCCAGCAGGCGTTGTTCCTTATGGGTAAATAAACTGAACTTAAAACGAGTTAATTTGCCCACGTTGAAGATATACACGTATTCAGAACTTAACACGTGGACTAACCGCCGACGCACCAGTGAAACAACTGTAGTTACCCGTGTGATTGCGGCAAGAGCTGTTACATTGAAACAGGCTCAATACCAAGTGATTTCTTAGCTCTCCATGAAGAAATATTTCAGCTTGCCTTCGAACTGACACAGCACACCCACAATGTTGTTACCACACAACGCGAATGTACACTACTTGTAGCTTCACTACACAGGAAAATGTTTTAAAATGACTTACAATTTATCCAGTCAGCAAACGAAGATACTCGAGTGTAAACACCTGGATAACGTGAGTCAGCACAACCACTTCCGAAAGATGTTATTCCCACCACGTACCAGGTACTTTCGTTGACAAGCAATACTAAAGGTCCACCAGAATCACCCTAAACAACAGTTTAAGTGGAAAGTAAATGAGAGAACATTACTTCTTTCCCGTGAAAAGCAATGCAAAGCTTTCCACCTTTCGATCTCTCATATGTTTTTTTTGTAAACTTACGTAAACGTTTTTACGCAAACCTGTGTCTATTGATCAAATATCTGAATTGCGAACTATATGGTTTTAAGTACTCAAAAAGGAACAGTTGCAACTTGAGAGGTAAGGTGCAGCACAAGAAATGTTTTTGATCTCCAATTTGGTCCAATGTGCACTATCATTTTGTAATGCTTATGCTGTTATGCAGTAAAAATGCAGCATAAGCGTATCAGTTGTCACAGCACAAATCAAAAGGTTTTGTTTTTACTGCCAAATAAAAACGGGAGTTGCAAAAAGTGAACAACAGTTATAACAACTTCATAGTTTTATCGTAATTACTCAATGAGATTACAATAATTATTTCTGATTTATTTTTTTCTTTGAGAATCATACGTGCAGATGTTCGCTGCTTGGTTAAACTTTTACTTCAATTAAAAATGTCAATTTTTAGACTACTCAACCCAACGCATATTGTTTCCATAAGCGTCAAAATCAGTTTCTATCAATAAAAATAGCTCGAATCAAATACTTGGCAAACATGTGACTAATAAGAAAGATGCTTTGGCAAAGAATTCGGTTAAATACAAATTTACGTTAATTAATTACTGGAAAGTTAACTAAGTAAACCAAGTAGCATACAGATTGAGTGAACGCTTATAAAAAACAGGTAGCCCATCGTCGTATAACATCGTCTCGACCTTTGTTTTTTTCATCAGAGGAGCACAGAATGTAGTCACAGCGAAAGAATTGCAAACAGGGAAGAGTCAACCACACCTACTAAAGTCAACACTATATTGCAAATGAAAACAAAATCCTTGGTTGTTTTCTGCACACCTTAAAGACTATTCACCAAAACTTATTCAAACAGTTTTTGCAGTAACAAGTAACAAGGAAAATGATAAACGTCAAACAGTGCAGACAGCGCCATGCTCATACTTTGGGTTTACACCCATAATATATGTGTATTTTCAGTACCAAGTTGACACACCATTCATAAACTCTCCATATCAACTACAAAGGTAAACTTTGTGTTACTTTCAGGTCTTGTCAATGCCACATGAGTAGAAATTTCGTTAGGAAAATTCCCATGCAGCAAATGCCAGCATCCATCAAAATCAAAGTGAGGATGCTATAAAGCGTGATGTTGAGTGAATGCATTCATTTATGAAAATATGAGGATGTCGTAGTGGATGTTATAAAGCATAATATTGCGTTTTTCTGTGTTATTTCCTGTAAAACAAATCTACTACTTTTCATGGCTTAGGTTGCTTACCTGGCAACTGTCCACACCGCCAACAATCGTATCTCCAGCGCACATTTGAGATTCGATAATTGAGACAGAACTGTATAGACCATTGCACACAGAGTTGCTCACCACAGGCAAACGAACTTGATTCAAGGTAGGTGGATGGTATCCGCCAGACTCTTCGTAAATAAATGTTTTCAGAATATTTTCATAAACTATTATTTCTCGATTACGGAAAATGCATTTTCTCTTCAGCATATATGTTTTGGTTCATTTCAATACCAGGACCTTATAAAATAACACATCTAAAAAATTTAACTTTTGTCTGAATTAGTAATTAGTCTTGATTTTATGGCTACTATATTAGTGAATCCTAGATTTTGGAAGATAGTCCAAACATTATGAATGTGCAAAGTAATTTTATGCTTGCACAGAGATTTCATTTATTATTGCTTTGTTTATTCACACAGCAACCAACACTTTTAAAGTAACATGTAATCTCTAGTTGCCCATCATTTCACCATATTGCATAAAAGGTTTATGTCACATTAGACACCTTAACTACTTGAACATTTGTACTGTGATCACGTCATGCAGAAACTACAACCTGGGACATTCCACTATGGTATTATAAACCACAAAACTATTTTTATTTTAGTTGAAACTGTGCACAAACAAAGCAAGATAGCTCCATGGAAAAGATGTTACAAACAACTCGAGCAGATAAAATTTGTGATTCCCCTAAGAACTACTTTACAATAAGTTTTGAAAGGAAACATTGAAATTCTTGAAGGTTTTGAAGAATTTTTCAAAAATTTTAAATTGTCTGTACATTGCCACGGTCCACTAATCAAGTAAGTATGCGAAAAAATGCCTAAGCTGACCCAAAGCTTAGATTTCCAAATTTATTTCAAACCAAAAATAAGCTTCATAATTTAGATATGAAGAATAAAATTCAACGACATTTTTATTCACAAAAGAGCATATACAAGCATTAACAGATGCAGCCAAACCCAAATCATTTTGAAAAACTTCTAATAAAGCAATAGGAGGAAAGCAATGAAAATAAATATTAATACGTCTGGAAATGTCGTACGTATTATTAAATACAATGTCCTTGTTGCTTCTTCCCGTCAACGTAACCAATCTTTGCTCAAGTTTTAGGTCAGGTTTTACGTCAATTACACCATTATTTACTCGTGCCACACCTCTAACTTTTATTGATGCCTATCACCTTTCTGCAGTGCAAAACGTTATTTCCACATTAATAGGTCCGATATGCCCAGAACCAATGCTATTGCATTTTAACATACTTGATGAGAAAATGCCTATTAGGCCTCATGACATTCCTGACAGATAAACGAAACATAAGTGAAAATATCCTATGTGCTAATTCAGCAGATATTTTTAAACAATATTTTCAAAAGGAGTTCTTTCCTCGAGAATTGAAACCTGGCAACGTTATTTCAGTTTATAAGTATGGAGCTGAAGATACTGCTTTCAACTAAAAACCTACTTCAGTGTTATCACACTTAATCCAAATATAGCAAAAAGATAATGCATAATAACTTGATGTTTTTCCTAGCTAACAAACATATAATTTAGAAAACACCAATTTGGCGATTGAATAGAGTTTGAGTCACTTAGGAAAGGCATTTTCGACCACAACTTGCCGACCGATTGAGCGAGAGGAAGACTTGTATGGTGTCCATTACCAAATGATATTACACCTGTAAAGTGAAGGTATACCAGCATCGCAAAAGGTAGAAATATTTCAAATTAAGATAATGGTTTGTTTCGTCTTTAGGAAAGCTTACTGTAAATCGGCAATAAACGTTGGAAAATTAAATGTTTTCGTCTTGCGATTGGGAACGACCCAGCGCCGAAACAAAGATAATTGGTATTTTGAAGCTGCACAGTTGCTACTGCGTGACATTCGGACACTTTCAAGGAAATAACTTTACAGAGCATTCATTATTCATTTAATCAAGAAGCCATGCAATGATTGAATGGCCAAGTTTTTTTCTTGTAATTTCGTCTTTTTCATTAAAAATGATGCTTTTCTTATATATGAGGGTTTCTGTTTTTCACAACGTTCTTCCTATCCGACACTTTTTGCCACTAATATATCAGAAAGTTTTGATGATGTTTCATGTTTTTTATAATTTGAAAATCGCAAGATGGTTTTTTGAAAAATTTTCTCTTATGCTTACACTCACACACACCAAACTTTACCAATGTCACAAGAGCAACATACATTTATTGTCTTTATCTGATAAATGCACCAAAAGCAAACTTAATTTATAGCACAACTCGATGTGCAGAACAAATCTCGTTAAAAATCAGGCTACTCTCAATTGACCTGAATGAACTGCAAATGTGATTTACCAAGTGTTCCCCATCCAGTAGCAATTACTGTGTCCAACGAATTGAGGGTCATGCCCAATGGTGGAACGCACACCGGACTAACGATGGAGTTGAAGATCAAGGACGTGGTCAACTTCAACAAAGCAATATCGAAACCATAGTCGTTGCTACAAAATAAACATTGACAAATAAGTTATTGTAAAAAAGAGGTGATTGCAAAGCATGAATGAGTTAAGGGTGTTCGTTTATGTTGGTTTATTTGTATATTCTGTCACCAGCAAATAAATATTGCATGCTAGAAACCATTAGATAGAATAACTTTTGCTGCAATGACTGTCGAATCTCACATTTTGATGAACAACTGTTGCACAGCAATTCAAACGCCGGTTGTCTGGAAGTTGCCCAACCGTAGACCGCCGGGCCACGATATATTCGCGAACCAGTGTACCATTTACTTGTACTTCACATCAAATGCCAACCGTTGAGCGCTGGGTCGTATGTTTTCCTCTATAAAGTACGAACATTTCGTACAAGTCTCTAGCAACCAGAAACATATATTTGTAATGTGATTTGACGTACGGTGTGGTCAGGAGAGCATTTCAAAGCAACCATGGTATATTTTGCCAGCAGTCATGGTGGTTTTGCCTGGAATCACGAACGCGTTTCGCCGAGTGCGGAAATAAGATCGGCCTGCTGTAAAAATGTGGCTGATTGTCAGGTCGCATTGCGTTTTGTTGGGAGCTGTTTCTAATGCAATGTGGATAAACAATAACTCAGAAATTTTCTTATTGAGTTAAAACCTAACATTTGGAGATTTGATCACTTTTGCTTGAGCATAAATATTTTTTTCGACAGCAAGTAACTGCTTCAGCCGTGTGTCCGACGCTGCTTCACAAATATTCCCTCTTGGCAGCTTTTCAATCGTGTAAAGCTTTGTGAACGCATTCCAATGCGATGTGGATAAATAATTGCTCAGAAACTTTTTACTGAGTTAGAACATCTCATGTAAAGATTTGAAGATTTTTGCTTTAGCATAAATATTTTTTTCAACAGCAAGTAACTGCTGGAGTCGCCTGTTCGGCTGCTTTACAAACATTCGCACTTGGTAATTTCCCCTGCTTCACAATCATTCGCACTTGGCAATATGCGCTGCTTCACAAACATTCGCCCTTGGCAGTTTTCAAACGGCCCGTTAGGGTAAAGTCTTTGTGTGCCAGGAAGGGCATCGCGAAGAATAAAAGCCATTGATTTGCGAAAAAGCAGTAATTCAGTGATCGCAGCGTGTGATCTTTCCGCTGCTTACCAACAATATACATCAAATGGCGATTTAGAGTTCAACTGAGAACAATAAAGGTTGCTGCCAACAATAGTTTACATTGCACCCTTGCCACTCGTCCTTTCCCATCGCAACAACGCCAAGCACCTGAACGTGCGTGCATAGCTTTTGCACAAATCTCAAACCATATTTACAAACAGCTGATAAAGATGTTATAATTTTTTTCTCTCTTTTCATACACTTCCATCTGGACATGCGGCTGCTACAAGGTCATGACCACATGCTCTGTTATATTCACATTGTTTATGCATCAACAACAACAACAACAACAGCATAAACGTAACTTTTCAGCATCCAAAACCTGACAATTGCCGAATGCTCAAGCGACGTGCAAATAAAATTTTGCGTTGTTTTCTTGTGCAAACCAAAATTTGCGATGTTTTTTCGTGGGAAAATAACATTTTGCGTGTTTTTTCGTCGTACAATGTGTGTAATAATTTTTTTCATAGTTCAGTTAGTGCAACAAAAATATCTATGATGGTTTTACGTATCGAAACGAAATAGTGCTGTAAGTTTCAGCCAAATCAAACCCAAACTGAGATATTTAGCGATCGCAAAGCACAGCTGAACGCGTGTGCGTTTTCTGACGGAGACTAAAGCAGAAATGCTGTATAGGACTAGGTGATATAAAAACTGTCATAACTTTTCTTCTCTACAATTTTTAATTCAAAACTTGGCAGGATGCTTTACAACAGCTATAGCAATCGTTCCTGTGATTTTTATATTTTTCCCGTGTTTGGAATAGGCGGAATGAACTTTCAAAATCAAAAACAGCAAAGCCATCCTTGTTATAGGTGTTATTTCTCTTCAAAAGAAGTAGAAAATTTATTTGATTTCGTGTTTCGTAAACTACACAATGTGGCTGACGTTTTCGTGCCGAATTTGTGTTTCTATTGTGCATGGTTTCCCATCGAGAACCTTTTTAAAACAACGCTTTGCCCACGCAAGCTTCAGCGCGAAAACCATACCGGCGTTCCAGCATCAGCCAGCAAGCACGAATATATTGTGCACCGGCGGTTGATGTGTAAGTCAAAACCTGTAAATGATAC
>Ga0210059_1008235_pt1 | contig 16490 bp, 6 predicted proteins | sample Ectturendosymbi2_FD_188042 | JGI IMG/M metagenome (GOLD analysis project Ga0210059, IMG submission 188042) | Ecteinascidia turbinata endosymbiont from Florida, USA - Sample 2 (SPAdes) (version 2) | ecosystem: Host-associated > Tunicates > Ascidians > Unclassified | place: Key West, Florida...
ATGCATACTTTGAATCGAGATATTGTGGAAACCGTGCCGGGTAAGATGCATGATCCAGAGTGCGGTATGTACTGTTTGTACTGCAATTGCCGGACGCAGCTACTTTGTGGAGAAGCCGGCGGCGCGTGACAAAGCAGATACCGGTAGTCAGCAGTGACAGGTCTGCAGCACCGCACGGAGCATTGTTGCAAACCAGTAAACAATTTGATTGCTTTCAGGGCTGCAGTATACTGAAGTTGGGCATACAGTAATGCGAGAATCGTTCATTTGATAACAAGTCAACTATCGCACATTGCTTTCGCCCCCAACAATCTCTTCGCCTTCAACTGCTGTGAAAAATACGTATATGGTGCATAATGCATGCCTGTCAACTGTGCAACACGAACACACAGTCTGATATGAAACAATTGCGTGTTGCAGATAACATTTTGCGTTGCATCATCAAAAATGTAACAGTTCGTCAGCACCAGGTTACGCCACCCATTTTGTCAAGACGTCTTGGTTCAAAACAACTTACACGCGTTGATGGAGCGATGTGCACCTCCGTTCAACACATTTAACAGCTCACTTCATGTGCCTAACGGTTTTTATGCATTCCTTTTTGACCCATACGTTGCACAGCGATTTCAGATGATGATGAGAAGTTGTCACAATCGCCTGCGCGTTGTGTGTTCTCTCTCCGGATCATTTACCAGTATGCGCCAGAGGTGAGCACAGCCAAGGCCAGGATTGGATACCTTGCAGGTGTTTGTGCTTTTGTGCAAAACAGGATTGGATTTGGATAGTTTTTTTTTTAAGAAACTTGAATCAGGATAACGATCACTCGATCAGGTTATTTTTTTAAGGATCTTTGAAACGAGATTTCACTTATTCAAAATCTCACAGTGTTAATACAACCTATGTGATATGGATGTTGAGTCTAAGACAAAAATTAAATGAAAAACAAATAACGCATACCAAAAGCTAAAACTACCCCACAGACTTGTGTTTTCTGTGTCTAAATGCCAAGTACTGTGCACAGACTTTGTTTCGCGTATAAGCAACTGATAGTGTTTGACCAGTCAAATAGCTTGTGTAACTGCGAGTCAGCAAAGGATCAACTTTTTGCTTATAGGCACAAACAGCTGATAACCTTGTGAGCACACTTGAACTTTTTGTAGGCCTATAAGTATCCGCTTTCCGACTGCGAAAGACGCATCTACAAGCACGTGGACTCCGCCAGCATCGGCGATTTAACTTGTGTGAACGTGGCGCGGCACACCGAGGTCAAACAAGTTCTGGTGAGGACCAGGGCGTAACGATGTTAGATGGCGTCCGGGGCAAGAAACAAGTTTGGTACCCTCATGTTCGAACCTGAGGTCTTTCGGAAGCAAATGTACTGTGTTTAAGAAAGTACTTGTGACATTATTGGAACTTTTCGGCGCCCCTCGCAGTCATTCGGCGCCTCCATAGTGATTCGGTGCCCGGGGAATTGTGCCCCCTTTCCCCCCTCGCTCCGACCCTGAGGACAGTGATTTCAAAGCGAGCAATAGTCAACTACAAACACGCCACCTCCGCTGAATACTGGCAGTAAAAAGCGCAAAACTGGAATTCAACGTGGTATCCATGAAAGAAGGGAGAAATACTCCATATTCCTTGCAACAAAGCAATATTGATTACATAATGAGCTAATAGGTCATATCATACAGCCAATTACGCCGCCAGTGATTCTGATATACTGCGAATATATATGTGTGTATTTCTTTGAGTGACCTGGGTCGTTTTTCAGTTAGAACTTCCAAGGTTGTATGTCTTTCAACTTATTTTTTAAGAAGCGCAATGTCAACTATATATGCTCGATCGTCAAATGCCCACTGACGTAAAACTACGTTGCGGTATAATTAAGACTACAACTTCTGAAAGCATTATTTATTAAAAAGCACCGTCAAACTTTCCAAAGCAAAATGCAACTACAAGCTGTTGTTAATAATAATAATAACCTTTCAACATTTTTCCAAAATCGTAAATTGCTCAACTACATTTTGAAAAAAATAGTAATTTTAAACAAAAAAACAACTGGTTTTACGTGGTGCGACACTACTTTGAAATGTACAATGAAACTTTTAGGTCTGGACTGCTGCTCCGTAAGTGAGGATAAAATCGATGCAATTCGTTATATTTCAAGGTATTGAGGGTAAATTATAAAATATTACTAAGCTGTTTTTAATATCCTAGCACCTCGTTTTTGGCGTTATTTTTAGCGTGTTGAAGTTTCAGAGGTTTGAATTCATGGAAGTGTCAATCAACACATCAACCTTTTAATCACCATTGAACGAGGAGGTCAGAATGTTGTGATCCAAAGACAGAAAGTTGCGCGTAGCGATCCCGATTGTAATGCTTCTCGTACATTTTGCAAATGCTGTAACCTGGAACATTAATTTTCATTCTGATTTTCGTCTTCAGTTTATGCTTCACTTCACTGTTGTTCATAATCTGCAGGATTGTGACTACAGGTAGCATGCAAGCGCATATTATAATTACATATTATAATTTTTTTATAATTTTTAAAAGTTTTCTCGTGCACCTCAAGAAACCTACTAGCAGCTGGCCGATTTCTTTGTAAGGAAAAACAGCTTAGCTTAAACAGCAGTTGGACATGACGAAGAGCAGTGTTTACCAACGCCAGCCACAGCCACAGCTAACTGGTGTGCCTGTTTCCTGGAAACGGGAAGGAATGCAGAGAAGCTGAATGCGTCAGCGACAATTTTGTATCTTACGTCGAGTAAAATGACTCCATCCTCTTGTTTTTAGTTCACAACGTCGCAAACAGCCGGAATTGTCAACAAGCAACAGACGCGTTTTCGCTTCAGTGTCTGAGTGCACGCTGTTAAAGAACACCTCGGTTTTACATCATTCTGTGTTTTAGTTCAGATCATACCAGTGGCAAGCATTGCTGATTAGATTCACAAGGTTTTCTTATTGAATGGGGACAGGGATCCACAATGAAAAGTTATCCATTCTTTTCATTATGAACTTACTTTCGAATACAAGAATTACATTAAAGATGACTGCGAGCAAGATGTTTTGTCAGTCGATGCTCGCAGCTCAGGTCCGGACTTCAAACAAATTTTCGTGGGTCTGACTGAGAATAATGAAGGTAAAGTACCGTTTGTTATAATCTTGAACCTTTGACAAATTTCAGTTAAAGAACTTTTTCCTTATAAATGTAAAGGTCGCTTGCCTTTATGAAGGGTTGTTTGACCGAATAGATGAAGCAATATATTCGTAACAAACAACGAAATAGACGGCTCATCATCTTTACAGTTAAGAATCTTTATAAGACTCTAATAACTTAGTTTTTCTCAGCTTTCTATGCTGCTTACCTGGCATGCAAATATTTTATGCAAGCAAGTCGTCTTTGCTTTCAGAAGGTTTTCTCCGTTCTTCCAAAAGTGGCAATCGTGGTTTCACGACGCTCATTTTAAAAATTACAAAAGGAACAATAAAGTTTCCAACTTCAGCAAAAGTCATAAGGCAGTACAAACAGGACTTTTCTACACCAACCGGCTGAGTGACCTCGTGGGATAGACCGCGAGCCACAGATGCTGGTAGGCTGAAGACTTGAAAAACGGTACTTGCGGCGTGTCCAGCCTCGTGCTCGGTGATAATAAATTATGTGTGGGTGCATGGAAACGGTTCATGCGCGGTGCTGCCATTGACTCGGCACCAGTGCAGCATTCACTGCGAAACCAGCCGCGTGGTCCACAGCGCAAGCAAGCGGAGAGGGACGTTGCATAACACTGGGTGACACTCCGAAAGGAGCACATAAGCGAGTAGAAATAGAATGAAACTTTTCTTCTACACCAAACTACTTTTGATGATTGAGACTATCAGGGGGTAAAAAAGTGGCAGTAGTTCGTTTGAGTATTGCTATGCCACCAAGATAAAAGAAAGGAAAGAATAAAACAGAAATCAACAATAGGTAAGTACAGTAGTGTTTGTTTGATTAAATTTTGCAACCGGCTATGCTAGAGCATCAAACGGACATGGTTTATACTCTGTTTTATTTAAATAGAATAAAAATGCGCCTTTCAAAGTTAAACGTAAAAACATCTTAAGCTTGCTTACAAAGAGAAGACAAACCCGCAACGCTATAAGCTGTTCCAAACAAGAAAACATTTAAACTTTGCGTTTATGTACTATTACAGAGCTATTTTTTGACTTTGATTGCAAAACAATTCGTTTGCGATGAATAGTTTGAACATTTTGCGAAATATAAACTGCTCAAAAATATATCTTGAACAATCTCGCTTGCGCTTCTACCCTTTTCAAAATTATTTTAACCACAATTATTTTCCAAACGTCTACATACTTAACTACTACACACACATAACAAGTTCGTGTTTCTCTTTGAATTACAATCAAACTTTTGAAAAATTTTTAACGGAAGTTACCAACTTCTCGACCTTAATTTTCAAAACTTTCACACACGTTGTGCTCAAACATTTGCACAAGAAAGCCACATCATTCTAAACAGTCCCTCAAATCAAGAATTCTTGCCACACGTTTGTAGGTTAAAAACATTTTTAAACTCACAAAAGTTCAAACTCATAAAAAGTTTTTTAAGTTTTAAAAATGTTTTTTCATACCCAGCCGTTGGTCACAATCACACAAAGCCAATGCAACCTAAAAAAATCAAGAAGCGCAGATGCCTTAGGCCACAGGTTCCCAACCTTGGGTACATTTGCCTATCCGAAGAGATGCATTTAAGGTTAGCAATAGAAGAGAAAAATATATTTACATATTATTTATTTCGAAATATTTTTATTTTTACATATATCTATAAATAACCATGACAATATATTTTGTCATACGAGATTTTAGAGGCAGATGCTCATCTTTCGAAATGCTGAAAAGGTACATGTTATCTGTTGAAACGATGAAGGGGTACATGCTCAACTGTCGGAATGTTGAAGGGGGACATAGTAAACAAAAGGTTGGGAACCCCTGCCTTAGACTCTTATGGTGACAATAATTTTATTCGGAAGATTCTGACTACATACATTTTTTCATATCAAATTACATTCAGAGGTGGAGCCTTTATCTTTTCATATCTCAGTTTTTCTTTTTGACTCTAAAAGCACTTACTATACTTCAACTGGATTGAAAAATGTGGTTATTACTAGGAAAAAACTTTAACATATAAAAGCAAACTAATCTTTAGCCACAGCTCAACATCAAGAAAAAAAACTGCTTATTATTCTTCTACCAACCATATTTGAAAATTTTTTCAAAAAATTGATAAACGTGATACCATGCTTTGCCATCATCCAGAGATTTTTTACCAAAGTCAGCAGATCAACAACATTCACAACAGACACATTTATGCTCCCCCGCGTCCTTTTTTATAATGCCTTGTAAGAAAACTCGTTTTAAATACACTGACCACACAGCATCCTTCAATCTTTAAGAGCAGGACAAAGATAACCTGGAAAAACTTTCGCGTCCCCCTCATCTTTTTACGCCAACCGCTAAGGGGTACAATCGTGAATTCACGTCCTATGCTTTCCATTCAAAGTAGGGCCTTAGCAACACGTTTATCAACAAACTTGCATGAAAATAAATGCCTTCTGAAATCTATAAGAAGAAATATATCATGCAAAAATTTAGTAAAACCTTTTCAAAGCTGCGCTGTAATCTGTTACCCCCACGATACCCCTTCCTAGGTTTTTGCGGCTAAATACCTGCTAACTCTCAGCATAATATGTTTCTCATTTTCATGGTAATCAGCGCGTTTCCATCAAGCCATAGACAATCTTTCTCAAGAATGAGGATTTCAAACAAAGGCCTTTCCATGGTACCAGAGCAATTGATGACAGATTTGCACCGGCAGCCAGGCACATGTCAGTTGAGACCTCGCCCCAAAGGGAATACAGCAGGCGCCAAGTAAATTGTGTACCAGAAGTGGATAACAGACGTATTTCAACAACATAACTTTTGTTATGAAATATCGCTCTTTTGCACGATTATTATATGTGTGGATTGTGGTTTCTGAAAGATTTCTACTGGTTGAAGAGAACAAGTGTCGCATATTTGTTGTTTCACCCTACGAAAGCTTGTGACTGAACGCCATTAATTTTTGTTACAGACATTTTAATGGCAAACATATTGGTCACTGTTCTAAAATCTATCTTCATTAGCTGACATTTTTTAAGCAATCACGCTGATGGGTTTACGCAAGCCACGCATGTTCTAAAGCCACAACTTGGTGATAAATACAGTATAATTTTCTACATTTAAAGTAAAGCTATAAACGTGTTTGAGAATCTTATCAGACCACTTTAGATGCAAATCAAATAGCACGTCAAAACGGTAAACTGACGTAATTGCAAAGGTTCATTTTTTATGCAGATATTTTTTAACCTTTGCTGAAGGGGTCAGAAGCCCATGCCTTGTTGTACTTTTGATAAAACGCAAACAGAAGACAACATGTGCATTCTAGAAGCGTGCAACCCACAAGACACTTTTGGTCTCGATCAGCACGCACAAATATTAATTTTTCAAAAGTACTGTAATGAAACCAAAGAGTGTCCGTTCGATGCACGCCCCGAAGTCTGACGTGACGACGAGCACGCGCCAATGGGCGCACCGGTCACCTAATACATCATTTAGAGGCTAAGTTACTAAGTGCACGGGGTTGAGTTAACTCCGCGTGGGCAAAGGCTGGTGGCAGAACAACTTGTGGTAACGGTTTCAGCAACACGATGTTTCATGTGTCGCCAGATGATGAACGCATGCCATATGCGGTAAATCCCTCGGTGGATCTCATTCCCGGAAACGTGCTCGACACGGTTGAAGTCAAGCAATGACAACAAACGCTGGAATTTAGGCTGCTAGTCGACATGAAATGATGTTCGTTAGACACGTTTTTTACAAGTGCATGAGTGAAAAAGTGAAAATACTTTTTTTGAACACATCAATCATCATGACCCACTCTTATCCAAAGCAAAAAAAGAATATGCTTTCTCACCTTTTACTGAAACTAAGACTTCTCTACGTTTATCAACATTTTTCTAAGGTGGGACTCAAAACTTTAAAAAACGTTCCTGACTGGGTGCGTGTTTCTGAAAGTCAAAACTACAGGACGTTTCTGAAATAAAAATATGCTTTGTGTAAAACCTAATCGAGTATAGGCCTTTCTCATGGACAATCTTGGTCGATTACTTCTGTCCGGGCAATATCACACTGTATGTGACATCAATATGTGTTTGAAGTCACAATTCATTTGACTGATAAAAGCAGGGTTGTGGAGTCGGCGCCCAAGCGATTTTGGATGGCTGGAGCCGGAGCCAAAAGCTTTTAGATGGTGAAGACGGAGCCTGAAAATTGGGTTCCGGTTCAACAGACATACTGTGCAGGGCAAGCATGTTATAAATAATAAAATGTTTTTTAGTGTTCAATGGACCAAATCGTTCTGGAGCCGGAGCCAAAAACGTCTAGAAAAAATTCAGATGCCTGGAGCTGAAGCCAGAGCCTGAAATTTGCGTTCCGGCTGCACAGCCCTAAATAAAAGGTTTATGGTACCAGAATTGCCAGTTTGACTGTGAAGCGTTTGCTTTCGCTAGATTGGGTTACCAAGAAACGTATTTCACTGTCAGCCCTAAAAAATTAGCAGATTTAAAAGTTGGCTGGCAGGAATACGTTTGGTCTAGTATTGGCAGAATTTTTGGTAGATATCGCAACTGCCATTTAATGTGCTGTCCACAAAGGCTTGAATTCCGTTTCTGTCTGAAACTTACAACATTTTTGTGAGCAGAAACACTTATGCTGTTTTTGCAAGAAATCATGTTTACCGCTCCTGCCAAGAAGCCATTCAGGGTGATTAAAAATTCCGGTATTTTTTATGCTTGTATGTTGTAATCCGTATTTGTTGTTTCAGGCATTTGTAGACATTTTCTATTAAGCGTTTTCGATAAAAGGAAATGGAAGCATAATTTGTTCTGGATATGCTTACTTCTAAAAATATTGTTTGATATCAAAGATTGTAAAATGTGTTTGAAGATTTCTTTTTTAATTCTGAGTATATTTTGGAGTATAAAGGTTATGTATTGGTTTATATGCTAAATTTGAAAGTTTGTTTTTGTAGCAACATTGCGTTTTTTCCATTAGTAACCTGGTTAATTCAAACCCGACAGTATTTGGTCTGTTTCGGCTTGTTGGCATTTTTTGAAGCTATACGGTATTTTTTGACAAGCGATATGGCGCATTTGGTCCATCTGTACCTGGCAGCCCTTTATGGTGCAGGGAATGAATTCCCTTTGCAGAGCGATAACTTGATGAAAGGATGCAAAGAGTTTACATTAAGAAAGTTGGTGAATAAAACCTCAGTATGTGCTACTTTAGTTGGCCACTTTAAAATTAGCGTCTCCAGACCCTAAACAAAACGCTTCGCCTGGGGATCTCGTGTACCTCTTTTCCACGTAAGTAATTTTAATGACATACATGCTTAATAAACTTGATATAGTTGTGCGATTGCATATTACAACGGCAATTGTTTGATCGCAATAAATGGAAAAACGAACTTTCTGCTGCACTTGAAATGTATCGAGTGTTTTTAAGATTAGCTGGATTGATATCTGGGAAGCAATCTGAGATGTCCAAAAAGAAAAAACACAGTGACATTGATATCATTCCAATATTATATTAGGGCTTGATCTTTTACAAAGCACTAACAAACAAGATTTGCATGGCATAATTCAGAATCAGATCATGTCTCGAAAAGTTGGGAGTTCGTTGAAATCTTTGACACCTCCAGAGGGTTTGTGGGGGGATAAAGTTGGACAATCACTTCCTTAAATTGAAGTAAGCAGGCAATATTGCAAAACTAGTTAAAGTATAAGTAATTTAGGTTCGGTTCAGCATCACCACGACTGAAGGAGATTCATGACGGCCCACCTTGTAAAAAGCGGTAAGGCTCGTACAGTTCATCTGACGCAGTGCGACATCTGTAAAACTACGAAGCACAATGCAAAACAGTGAGAGTTGTACTTTGGTGGACAGGAACACTCTTCCAACAAAACTCTAAAAACTCCTTTCATCTTTGCTAAAATCGATGATATAGACTGCAGTAAAAATGACGCACAGTTACTGTGGACCTACTCCTGGTATAAGTTATTATCGGACAACCATCAGAAGAACAAGTCAAGCCATCAACTGAGCAAATTTTATGTGTTTATTGATGGACCACAGCAGACAATCTCGTTTAGAGCATAGAATGCGTTTGCTCAGGTGAATCTTAAAACGAGTTCTGTATTGAAAATGTCTAAGCTCATGAATAGAATTCCTGTAGCATGTGCTTCATTTCTGAAACTTCCAAGGATTTTTAAATGAAAAAATAATTGTTTGATTATATCTCTGTGTTGCTCGAAATGCTCATCGATATCGAACCAGAATGTGCGCAGAAAAATCACTATGAGCATTTCCTAAACATTTCAATGTTACTATTGATATGCTGTGGCATTGCCGACTACTTGGCTGTTGCTATAGTAGTAAAAAAATGAAAAGACTTACAAGCTTCTCCCAATCGAATTGAGTTCCCCTGAAATGATTTTTCCATCTTGCACTGACTTATTCAAGAGTAAGACCCTGCTTTACCTGCTTGAATCTATTACTCCTTTTTTTTCCTTTTCCTATGCAATGCTGATTTCTTTTGCTGCCTGAACGTGCTTCCGTTTTGCATACAAAACTTGGCATAATGCCAACAGCCCATGGGTGAACGTAGACTGATGCCAAGCTGAAATATATTTTGTTTAAATAAGCTCATCAAACTCTAACCCTGAATCACATGACCAAACACGTATGCAGTTTTTCGCAGTTCAATTGTCATCCTTCCTGTCAGCTCCTCATATTCGTTTGAAATTTACGCCACCGCACCTGCTGAGCATTACGCGTTGAGGTAAAAATAGCTGGCCCACGCTTCAAATGAAGCCGACAGTTTGGTCAGTGCAAATCCATAACGGACCGTGAATAGAGTAAGCTCCTCGATTGAGGTAACCTCAACAAGCTTGTACAGAAAACACAAGGAACTAAGAGACAATTTTAACCGTGGGCCTGAACAAAAACCGGAGATGGAAAGGGTTATTCTCTGGTAACTTTTAGCCACATTGATACACAATCACCTACATTTCCGATAAAAATTACTTGGCGACATAACGTAAAGAGTAGGCAAATTTGATATTAAATGCACAGACATGCAACAGTGAAACTTTGGTATAAAGTTACAACCAAAAAATTTCAAAAACTTGTGCATGTAAGTTATAACCAACAATTTTCAACAACTTGTGCATAAAAAAAGAAATTAACAGTGAAGCAAGCACTTCTTTAACTCACAACCTTGGGAAACACAAAAGATTTAACAAGCAGAGCATGCTATTACAAAACTGTTGAAATCTATTCTAAAAGCTTGATACATTTACCTTTACTTTTTCAGGTCAGAAAAGATTTTGGATCATTTCGAACCGCAAATCCACGTCCCTCCTAGTGTCAGGATTTCAGAATAGATTTTAGCAGTTTTGGTTTCAACAGTTTTGTCTTAACCTTTCATCATTCAAAAAATTTGAGGAAAAAGTTTGCTAAACTGTAGTGAACGAAAAATGTATGTCATTGCGGTACGGCAAATTGAAAACGTTTTGAAAACTAATTTTATTCTATCATGTAAAATAATTATGAAAATAGCCTGGAAGAAAAGAAGCATTATATTGCATGCAAATTAACTCAAATTTCAGAAACTCAAACGTTTTGACTGTCACTCAAAAACCAACCTGCGGACCTTGCAAGGTTCGATTTTTCAGTGTTTCTCATAAAATCAGCGAGATCTGCTGCTGTGTAACCCAAAGGGTCGCAACATGCCTTTCAATGTACAGACTGCTGTGTTACTTGTGTATGTTGTAACACAGCGGTTCCCAAACTTTATCCGATCGCGTACCATCTGTGGTCCCTGTATTTTCACCGCGTACCATCTTGAAAACACCTTGTTCCAGGAAAACTCAATCTACCCAGTATCATTCGATCAAACGTTTGGCAAAACATACTTGACGCAAATGCGATATGAACAACATGGCTGTGAGATATTATGTTGCGTTTGCCATCGTTTCACTCTAATGTGTTGCGCCATAGTGTATGCGTGTTGCAATGTTAATAAAGCGGATTTCTCGGCGGAAAACCTTAATATCAACCATGACGAAGTTCACCTTCGCAGGCCTCACCACCCAGTGCCACTCATCCTCACCTGAATATTGTCATAAACCCGTATTTTCATAAGAACTGTGAATGCGAAGTGAATCAGCTTCAAAAAGATTTAATTCAAAAGCCCAAATAACTGACCAAGCTACTACACTTGTTAACGAAACTATTTATAGTTAAGGAAATACAACGAAATGATTACTGGCCAATGGAGTTGAAGTATTAAGCTAACTCTTTTCAATGAAAATTTCTAAAGCGCTAACCAAACTTGACAACGGTTGTTTGTAATCAATGCTTGGAGCGCTTTATTTGATTTCTGTGTGTTTTGAAAGCGAGAGCGCCAAAGTTCTTTAATTTGTAGGTAAGAAACAATCACATAAATTGACCAGATGAGTGAGAAAAAATGGATGGGAGCACATAACACGCTTCACTATTTTGCGTAACGGATACGATGAGTGCAAAAAATATTTTTCTTAGAATGTATTTTACACGTTTTTTCGTGTTCAGGCTGGATTTCAGTTCAGTTCAGTTTCGTTATACACCCCTTTGTTCTCCGTTATGGAACTTAATCTATGAATCATACATCAGTTACACACGTTTTATCTGAATGCAAATTGTAACGGAAGCTCATTTACAAATCTGTGACTGGAAGCACGATTACTAGCTCTTCCCAAACCGCTGAAGCGAAACAAAATTAGTTAAGCAGGCGCACGACACTGAGTTGCAACGGTTGCTGAAACCCAGTTACAGGCAAAATTCATTTAAATTCAAGAATTTTTTTCCAATGTGCTTTATACAAAAACTTTCAATAAATGATCATTTATAGTTGCCATACATGCATTATGCAAGTGGTTTCACATGAAAATGGCTGCTAGAAATGTGACAATTCGTGCCCAATTATTCTGCAACGAGATTTTAGTGATTGAAAACTAACTCTATACTACGTTTTGGAAAGTGTAACGCGGAAATGTAAATAAATAGAAATCCAGAATAGCTGTGGGCTTTTTCTGCCATGTTTCTCCCTTTCCGGAGCGGAACAAGTTGCTGTTCACAAAACTAAGAAACTCATCACCTCCTTTTGCCTCATTCAGCAGCTGCACCCAAATCTTAAGGGTTCTGCCTCTTAGATCGGTATTTCTAGAAAGGTATGAGCTTTTTCAGTATAAACCAACAGAAAGATTTATCAACGAGTTCCTTAATTCCTATGGTCATTGTTTGAGGTCGTGTGTGGGTTGATGGATTGTTTTCCTATCAGCTAACATCGGGAAATACTGCTGGAGTTCACTTTAAAAGATGAAAGCGCACCCTTGTCATATTACGAATTCGCGTCAACATCACAGGCGCAGGTATTAGTGGAATTTTAATTCGACTTTGAGGTACATTCTTAGAATGATATGTTTTCCTGATTTTTCTACCATCTGATTGTCCGATCAAGCAGTTTGGGAGTTCAATCACTACCACGATCAGCTGGTACAGTTCAAATCACACGAAGCTGTGGTAGTGTGGGCCTATTGTCTGCTTTTAAAATTTCCCGCAGTTATTCAACCGCCCTTGATTGTCAGTCGCCCTTGTACTTAAATCCCAAAAATGATCTTGAAAAATTAATATATGCCACCCTCCTACGTGATTTTGCAAATCCAAACAAGGCTCAACTGGTGTGACGGATTTTTACCAGGACATAAGGAGCTACAGGCCGTTTGGCACTGTACGCTTGGCAATGTTATTTGAACACCTCACACCTTTGGTATGCTAACAGCTATCTTGGAAACATTGCAGCTTACTGCACAGTCCTGCAATAACAAACGAGTTGTACACGGCAAGGTAAAAATGATAGTCGCACTTCATCCTAAGCCGCCGTTGTGTATAAGCGACATAAAACATAAATATAAGCCGCGGCTTTTTATCGAATAAACGCGGTGCAGGAGAGGTAATCATGCCAAATTCAGTGAGACGTACACTATAGATTTGGTATACAGTACATGCCACTCGCGCAAGAAAAATTAACAGGAATGGGACTGGATTTCAACACGGGCTCAAATTTTAAGGCATTTAGTTTCGGTGTTCTATATATTTTGTTAAATGCAATGAATTCGTTGGAAGATTCCAGTGTGTTTTTCAACCAACACTTGGAAGCAGGAAACAATGCTGTTCATTCGCTCTTGCAATGATTTGCAACAGGAATGGTTTTGTGAAAAACCTTCGTGCTGCAAAAACAGCAGGCAAACAATTTGGACAATAGGTCTTCATTCACCAGTATGGAATTCGACAACTCCACACTTCAAAATCGCTTGGTGCCGCAATACATTACGGCTGTACGGGGAACAGCACCAAAAACAAGCATTGAAAGGAGTTCTTTTCTACACTGTCATGTTGATGGTAAGTATTAAGCACACCTACAGAAGGATATGGTTTGAACCGGTTACAGCTTCTTTATGCTAGCACCTCGCGTACAATCTCGGCAAGCTTTGGTTTGCATGTAACGGGAAAGAAATGCAAACATGATGAAAACTCATGTTTTCGTGTTTATTTCGCACGATGCAGGAAACCTTACAGCTGAGCGGAAATTGATGGCCGTCTTTTATCGTGTTTTTTGAGCACAAACAATTAGTGACCTGGCCAGCTGCGTGAGGTGTCACCTTACAGTGCTAAGAGTGTTTGCAGGAATGCCATATTTATTGCCAGTTAGAAAGGTCGCGGTAACCCTGGTCCGAATCTGTAAAGCAGCGCAAAACGAGTGCCTTGCAGGCGCAGCGAAACGTCGGATTTGAGTGTCAATGCATCGAAACTTGATACCATCATTTATTGTAATTCGAACCGTGGCTGGCAGGCGTTGCCTGCATGTTTTGAAGAGTTTAGCGTCGGCCCAAAAGGTAGTTTCCGAGTCTGTGGCCAGCTTCAAGCGGCCGAGTTATTTTCTTGCTTGAAACAACTTTACATCCAGCCACATCTGTCTTGTAAAAACTCGTTTGCAACATAATAATTGTTTTGGTTAAGAACAAGAACGTCGATGGCGAGAATGTGCCGCCTCTGTGCCAAATATAAGTAATGTACACATGCTGCTCCTTGCCAACTGTGAAAGCGCGGACAGAAACGCATTTATGGCATGAAGTTATCCAGGATTCTCTGCGAAATCCTGTGTCCTCCCTTTTTTGCCTGTTTAAGGCAGTCTGAGGAGTCGGAGTCAGAATCCAAGCAATTTTGGATGATTGGATCCGGAGCCAAAATTTTTTCGCTATTGTTTCTATTTCACTACTGTTTCAATGAAGTTAGTGCGTAATTTTTTCACACATTCAGCGCTTTCAGACGTTTCAAATACGTTATGCATTTGCTGGACACAGCGTACAATGCGACGTAAACGTAATTGAAGCTTATCTCAAAAGCAGTGCTTTGGAGCCGAAACCCGAAGCTGGAGTCCAAACAATTTTGAATGAGTGGTGCAGAAGTCAAAAAGTTTTAGATGTCTGGAGCTAGAACCTGATATTTGGGTTCTGGCTCTACGGTCCTGGTTTAAAGAGAGAAATGCTGTTATAATTAAAACCGGGATGTAAGAAGTTTCGATGGAACATTTTTTAGCTTTTTTCTGTAAAATAAGTTCACTTTTTAAGCGAAAGACACGGGCCAAAGGCCTGTCTGTCATCTGAAAACAGCACTTTTGTCCGGTCTTCTTCAACCCAGCATTTATGTTTTTGCCCATATTCACCTTTTTTACTTCATTTTTAAGAAACAAACTAATTTTTAGCGGTTTCTTAGCTTTCTTGCCAGCTTCCAGTAGGTGGCGTCGTACTGCATTTGAACTTATGTGAGCTCCAGAAGCATCAAACCAATGCCTCTTTCACCAGAAGGCCTTGATCAAATCCTTCTGTAAATCAAAACTCTTTTTCCTTGCTCACTTTTTGCAACTTGCAATAGATGTTTGAATGCAGTCTCAGTGTTCCGAAAACGTAGCAGTGCGACTCCACTTCCTCGGTCTGATTTCTGCCATTAAAAAAAAACACAGAATTTCCAACATGTATGACTCTCAACTAGACACAACAGGAAGAACTGGCATCACTCTATAGCACTCATGAGCTGATTGAAGTCTTGTGTAGCATCATAAAACGTACTTTTCGACTGTTCGGACACGTCAAGCAGTACTCCGTGGATTGGGCTAACAATGAAACAGCAAGAATTGAGATATTCCCGAACGCACACCAAAAGAAATGGCGATTTGTTGTGCAATGACTGAAATATCAACTTTAGTCAATTAATTTGCACAAGGATGTATAAATATAACTATAATAATAAAAACTTTATGCACAATTGCCCGATTTAATTTTGAACTTTGAAATTCATGGGCGCCCTTATGGGCCCTGGTGCGGCCCACACTCTCCCATGAGGTCCGGCGAGCTGGAACTGGTTCCGAGCAACAATCATTAATATGAAATAGCCCAGTGCTTGTTTGTAGATCCTTAAGAAATTCAAGTGTGTGATGCTGCAAAAAATCATTTAGACCAGTGGTTCTCAAAGTTTTCTTCATATTCCCCCTTACAAACAGAAACGCTATCGATTCCTCCCCAAAAAAAGTCACAAAAAAATATAATTGCAAAAGTTTCACACTACCTACTGTGACGCAACAGTGAAACAATAGACGATTATGAATGAAACAGACTTTTTATAACGTCAGTCAGTGCAGGAGCAGCTTATTCTTGCGTGCTGTAGACATTCCCGTCTAAACCAACCTCGTTCAATTTATTTTATGTGTTGAATCAACAAATAATTAAAATTTAAGGTTTTTTAATTCACAGCTTTTCCTCCCCATTTCCTTCCTGCAATAAATTTCCTCCCAGGAATTAAAAATTCCTCTCCCCGAGTGGCACCAGTTTGAGAAACATTAATTTAGACACATATTTTTCCAGAATGATTTATCTTACAAAGTTTTCACAGAGCGAAAGTTCACAACGACATAATGCAACAAATGCTGTAACAGCATGATCGTTCCGCTCTTGCTAGCAGCGTAAAAAGTATGTGATTTTTCTCAGTGCAAGTAAGTAAGTAAGTGTATTGTTTTTTGCGACAAAACAACGGTTCGCACGGTCAATAGCTCACACAGCATTGCGTATAGCATAGGCTAATGCGGAAACTATAGCATCATCCAAAGCAAACCTCTACACAAGCAACTAAGAATTACTGTTTCATTTGTCACAAAGGATTGGTGAAAGACCATGAGGTCATCCAGTCTACCAACCCTGCAACACAGCCTTCAGTACCATCATAAATTGTCAATGAAATGA
>Ga0210059_1008237_pt1 | contig 16486 bp, 14 predicted proteins | sample Ectturendosymbi2_FD_188042 | JGI IMG/M metagenome (GOLD analysis project Ga0210059, IMG submission 188042) | Ecteinascidia turbinata endosymbiont from Florida, USA - Sample 2 (SPAdes) (version 2) | ecosystem: Host-associated > Tunicates > Ascidians > Unclassified | place: Key West, Florida...
CTGGCGCACACCCCAGCTTGCAAGATCGAATCTTGCTAAACTACACAACAATTGAGAATGCGCATGAAGTACGCAATAAAACTTTCAAATTTTCGTTATGTATAGAAGTCCAGCAAACATTTAGTTTTCCTTTTTCCCTGCTGAGACATCATCAAATGCCTGAATGCTTCTATGTTAAAAACAGCTGTTTTTGGGCTCGTGCGACAGATCTATCATGCTACAGAAACTGGTAATGTAGCCAATGCGGTCAGCGCTTGCGCTGATCAGCCTAAGCAGACGAAATAAAGACAATTGTTTCGGACAAAGTGAACTATAGCGGAACACAATGTTAAACATGCGTAGTGGATTGAGGGTCTGCAAAAAGTGGTGAGATGGTTTCTGGACGCAGATGATAACGCAGATTCCAAACGCAACCTAATTATTACTTTTTAGTCCATTTACAATGTTCCTTGAAATTTGCATGCTGATTCATTCCGTGGTATTTGCATTAAGTCGACACATTAACAAGCAAAATGTATGGGAAAACAATTAATCTCCTTTGCGCAAGTAATAAAGTTTTCGTAAAATTTCAGGCTCAAAGGGGGGTTGAACCCCAAACCCCCCCTTGCGTACGCCCTTGAAATAAGTTTAACTGCGGTCATTCAAAAGATTTAGGCAATGGATTTTATACGGAAATGCTGGTACTTCACCTCAAGACTTACGTCAAATTGTAGTATGTCTAGCAAACAACGTTATGCAGCGATGATGAACAGGGTTGCAAGATTGCCATTTCTAATGCCAAATTCCAGAAATTTGGCCTTACTCGAAGTGGCTTGGCATGTACGTCAGAACTTTGCATATTTCTAGCCTTTCTTAGTGGTGTTGGCAGAAAAAACGTTGCTTCGCATTTTTTGAATTATGTCTGCTTTGAGCTTAAATTTTTAGATTTTTTCGGCCTGTTTGACATTTACTGAAGCGATATGGCATATGTTTCCTAGAAATTTAGCGTATTTGGTCCATGTGAACCTGGAAAACCTGATCTTATTTATGTGGATACTTCGTGACAGCATTCTGTAATAGATATTTTGTGGAACTGTGACATATCTAACATGCCACACGCTTGTGTGCCAGATTCAAAGTAATAAAAACTATGGCATGGTTCATATCTGTATTTTCACAACCCGTAATATTACTGTTTTAAACATTTGTAGGTAGTTTTTCACTAAGCATTTTCTATATCAGGAGATGGTACTTCTTGAAATTGACAAATTTATTTGTTTATTTATATGCGATAATTCTAGGGTTGGTTCCATAGCAACATTACGTTTTTGCAATTACTCATTTGGGTAGTTGAAAACCGACAGGCATCGGCCTGTTTCGGTTTGTTTGGCATTTTTTGAAGTAATTTGGTGTGTTTTGATGAGCGATTTTGCATTTTTGTTCCATCACCACCTGGCAACTCTGATGATGAATGCATGCATGTCCCAGTATCGTTTTATCATTGGTTTTCTCTTTGACAAATAACAAGTACTGTACGTTCCCACAGAAAGAAAAGATATAATAGGGCCATAAAATAAATACGTTACCCAATTATACAAATATAGTTACTAAGCATTTTTTACAGGTATTTTGAAGTTTTGAAACGCGTGAGTAGGAGTCTTGACAAACGAACTGATAAAGCACACACTTGAGTGAGATTTACTTCAAGGTATAGAACTTTCAGTTAAAATCCTCTTCTACCAGTTAATTCTGCATCAATATGAAAACGTTTTAACCACTCACATGAAAAACGCTGAAGAAAAATTTGCAGTAAACATCTATAAACTTTTATTTGGTGATACTACTCAACTGATTTGCTATGTATTCTTTCCGGTACATTTCGAAGAACTGTTTGGTTGTTGCGATATTTCGTTCAGTGTTGATTTTTAGTGCTCGATGTTGGTGCCACAGTTTCTGCATAGCCAATAAAGTAAATTTAATTGGTAATTGTCGTCTCATGTGCATTTATTAGGATAGTCTACTACCATTACATTTCTACATGCGATCATGATGGCCAGTGACTACGTTCATAATTATGCCAAACGTTACGCACACACAACCAAAATACATGAAAAGCTGAATAACTTAAAAAAAACTTTTTAAAATCTTGGTGATGCTCATGTTCTCACAGGGTAACAGTAAAAATCGCATCAAAAGTGTTTAAGATGGCTAACCCTATTAATTGCCAGGAATGACAAAATCTTAATAAAATTAGTCCTTGTGTAGTAGGCTTTCTGCGCTGTTTTCTAGATATCTTAAATGCTCTATTTCCCATCTTCCAATTCCAGATTTTATTGAAGTTTAACAATCTGCTGTTAATATGTGTTGCAACAGATCAACCGCTTTAAACTTTGCAAGTGCTTGTGCGAGATTAGGAGCTATAGTTGCTCCAGGAATATCCATGACTGGTATTTTTCATCCAACTTTACCCTACACAAGTTTTGGATTAATTACACTGATTGCAGGTATGTTCCAGGATAAATAAAATATTTTTGTTGAGAGTTATAGCCTTGTTCAGGTATGCTTGCCCAGTCTGGGAAAGTCCTTTTTCAACCTTATTGTAGACACAATTAGAATGAACGTTTAATGCTGATGAATTGTACAATATATTTATTTATATGCACGAGTCTATGTGAAAAATTGTCCAATTACCTCAACCTGTGCATCATCTAAATTTTTTTATGAGACAATTCGTCAAATCGACGTTTTCGTCCATCGTTTTACATACCAATGAAACTGAAAAACTTTTGTAGAACAAAACTTTCAGCTGCGGAAATTTTCCTGTTATTATTGAACATCGACTTTTGCCTTTGACAAACCTCAAACAAATGTGATACAGCTGTGAAATCAGTTGTGCAAATAGTACAAAGAAGTGTCCAGACAAACGGTTAAATGATGTACTATGCTGGTCTGGCGTACTATGGTGTACTACGCGAAAATACTATACTTTCGCTTTTCCTACCTGGTAAGCAAATCCGTAGAAAACCTATCAATTTAGGTGGTAATTTTCTATAACAACAAATTTTGTATGAACAATCAATTTCTTACTTTGTTGAAAGCACAAACCCACAGCACATCAGAGGTGTGCATGGACGGATTTTGGATTTTTTGCACCTTGACACCTGCTGCCTCCAGCAGGATAAGGAGTGCGGTTTTCTTTGCTGTAGCCGGATTGAATTGGTATTTTGTGTTTGTTGGAAAAACGTTACTGGTTTTTCTTCACTTTTTCATGCCGAGTCAAACAGGAGCCGGTCATACTGGTACCGGATCCGGAGCGGATTGTGATTGGAATTTTGCCAAACATGATTAGATCCGGACTAAAAAGATCAGAGTCCGCACACCTCTACAGGGTATACAGTGGTGATGAAATAGCTACTATGTTTCCGAAATTAGATGTTATGATAAGCGTTCAGATGGATTTAACCAACCTGCGTTACACGAAGAAACGAAGAACTCGTTACAAATATCATCTGTTGAATTACACTTTCAAATTAGCTTCCACGTAACGTAATAATCACTTGTCAAATTTGAAATTAGTATTGAATATAAACAATTTTCACATTTCACTACCTTGGTATCCCGGTCGGAGTAAACAGACTATTGGAGAAGGAGATCGGCGGTTCCAGGATAAAAAATCTAAACTAATGTAGCCTAAATCGAAACGGAACGTCCTCATTATACCAAAAAATCGCATAAATACACCTGAAGCTAGTAACTATGCTATCGCCTCCTTTTTAACTTTGCAGCAAACTTAATATTCCCGTTTCAAAAATACATGGTGCATTTATCCAGAAAATCTTATACCACACATCTTTAAACTCTTTTCGAAGTCAGAAACATTTTATGTGAAATATGTTTTGTTGCTTACTAAAGGATTCACTTTCAAAACGCTTTATCAACTTAAGCCTTGCCGAAAACTTCCCTTTTTCTAGGTGTCCTTTTTCAGCTGTTGCCAGAAACGAATAGAATGCAAATGAGTGACAGTTTGGCGGAAGCGGAGATCTTCATGTCACAACATCCTGGTCCTATAGAAAAACTGCTATGCAACAAAAACCCGTTGTCTTCGTCCGAGCAAGAGTAAAATTCACTAAAGAAAAGCTAAAATAATCTCTTGTAAATAAATGCTTGTAAGTGTTTTTGGAAGCGGAATAAATGCAAAACTGTGTCAGGACAAGTTGATGCGATTGGTGAGTCAGGTAGATATGGAAATATTAAGTTTTTGAGATTAGGCGGAAGAAAGGAAACATCCGGATAGATTAATGTAAACAGCCACAAAGTAATAAACGTTCGAATCCGGAACGCATCAAGATTCGCCTAAACCAGTGGTTTTCAACCGGCGGACATGGCCCAGTGGTAGGCCATGAAGCTTTTCCAGTGGGCTACAAAACTTGGTATAAATCAGAATGAAAGCATTATAAGATTTGTATAATGTTGTCAATATGTTCAAATAAGGTAGACATATAGCAAAAAAATTTCGACCCGAATGTTACGTTTGTGACATGACTCCTACTTAAAAATGCTAGCTGAAGCTGTATTTACGAGAATTGCTATGTCATATCATAGTATTGCAAAAGTGTTAAATCTATGAGATTATAAGCTTTGGGCCACAACCAACATCTTTCCTAGTTGAATGGGCCATGAGAAGAAAAAGGTTGAAAACCCAGCAATATGTCCATGAAAAATCACGCGAACTAGTGAGTGGAAACAATCGTTAGTGGTGCTGTTGTGGGACATGCGGAAATACACGAAAGAAAGGTCATAGAATCGTGCACTTTAGGGTTCCAGAGAATAAAAATGACGCAGTGAGACTAAATTACGCATGGTATGGTATGGTTTAATCATGCATTCTTGTGACTCAAAACACGAAATAACACGAATGCAGCAAGAGGAAATGCAATAACATCAAAGATCACTAGTTGATTATATGGTGATGAAAAAATATATAAAATAAGAAATTTCATGTTTCGCACCTTTGTGTTGAATCACAAAGGCTTGGCGAAAGACCACATGAGCCAAGTTCTCAGCCAGTCCTGCTGCTAGCACAAACCAAATTTTAATTGAAGACGTTTTACAAGAAGTAATAAAAGTAATAAAAAGCATCAAATCAACGTCAGGTAAAATAAACATACAAACAACAACAAAAAACAGTGGGGAAAAGCATGCCTATGTGCAGGGGTGGGGTGAATAACTATAGACGTAGATAGGAAGGAAAGTACTGGCATAGCGCAATATTACAGAATGTGACAAGCATATAAAACGAAAATCAACAGGAAGTCTGGCAAGATAGCAGGACTTTTTTATATTTTTTGCCAAATGTATAAGGCGAAGATGATTTCAAATTTTCCGGAATGTTAGACCAAATTTTCGGACCAATAAACTTTAAAGAAAGCTGACCAAGAGATGTTTTCATTCTGGGTAAATAATATTTTTGCAGAGAAGCAGGTCTTGTTTGATATTTGTGGACTGATGCAATTTCAGCAAAGTAGTTATCAAAGTGATTAGGTAATCCACCATTATGAAAGGAGTACATGAATTTGGCAACTGACAATTGAAATAAATCAGGTTTTTCTGAAATTTTGTGCTTGGAATAGAGTACAGTTGTTTTAGTTTTGTTATATTCAAGTGTTCTCACAGCTTTGTTTTGCAATCTAGTCAAACAACTAGTTACGCGAACAAACACTTTTTGACATTTATCCCTGCGTCATTTGTAGCATCTTAGAAATGAATGGAAACAGGATTTAATCCGCACCACGACCGCGAAATTGTTAACAAAACATAGCTCATAGATTTTATATACAAAAAATGGCCAAAGTAAGATGCCCAGCGATTCACATTTGTACAACCACTCAATTTTTAACTTAGTAGCTAACGAATTGACCTGGCATTCGGTTGTCAACAAAACGTACGTAGACTTTGTGAATTAAAACCTCCAGGTTTGGCTGTAGAGCCTTCGAGGAATCAAACTTCCCTGCACTGCTTTCATAGCTTCCGAAACATGCAGCGTAATGAGGTGGCGGATGGATTTGACCCGTGTAAGTGACAAGTATTGCGTTTCTTGTCATGATAAAAGTGAGTGATACGGTTTTATACGCTGGAAATCTCGAAGCTAATTTGATGTATTGTGGTAGGGAAATCTAGAGTAAGGGGGCTTTGTAACAATATGAATTATGCACTAGCGAACGTTTGGAGAGTGGAAGCTGAAAATTATTGGCATGACGCAATGAGCAGGCTGTGATTTCTCCTAGGGTTAGCGGTAAAAGCGAGTGGGGGACAGGATGAGGTACGACCAGTTTTTATTTTATGAAAGAACAAGAGCATATGGAGTTCTCTCCTATTAGTTTGGTGGGATGAAGTTGAGATCAGAAGGGACAGAGGCGTTACATGATATACGAAAACAACCTTGTATTAAGTTGGAAGCCTTTGTATGTATGTGCTCTAGCAGCAATCCGAAGTTGAGCAGTTGGCGAAAATCACGTTTCCGTAGTCTAAGATTGGGTGAACACAAGACACATAAAGTGTGTAGAGGACCATGCGTGGAACAAGGTGTGAAAGCCGGTTTATGCGTTCAAGTCGAAGGGTGGTCATTTGTTTAATCCGGTGGTTCCCAACCGGGGTGCCGCGGCACCCTGGGGTGCCATTTACAGTGCCCAGGGGTGCCGCGGGCTAACACGTTTTTTTTTACCATATCATTAAAAATAAATTTTCAAGCTGTCATCAAACCTCAAAGCAAATTGCTATGGGTTCGACACTATGGGTGCCGTAAATTATTATTCTTTTCTGTAGGGTGCCGCAAGCCCAACCTAAAAAGGTTGGGAAACACTGGTTTAATCAACCAAATATGACGATGTCATGATAAGGTACGATGAAATATAAGACCTAAATACTCCCTCGGATTTTCACAGGCCGACGAGAAGAAAAATATCATCACTGCAGCCGAAGGCAAGCGCAAGTTGCTCAAAAATCTGATTGACAATGTTTGCGTTTAGGTCTGGCTACATTTTTTGGTGCGATGCTACACTACGTTTTTCGCTTGCACATTTGTCGCGAAGTATCAGTCAGACCGTGGAATAAGCTTTCTAGTCAACGGAAGCACAGTACAGAGTGACACTAAAAAAACGGTCATCACCTAAACTTGAATAACTTTTGAAATAATTAATCAATTCTTTTTATTTTTCAGATTCACCAAGTAGAACTAATGTTCTAAGAGTCTACCAGATTTGACCTTCGAGATGCCATGGACCACTGAGCAAAAGACATTTATAGTTGAGGCATATTTTCAGCAGAAGTCTATCCACGCAGCTCAATTGCAATTCAAACAATTGTTCGGATGCCGTGAAATTCCTGTCCACTCAGTGATCAACAGATGAGTCAACAAGTTCAGAACCCATGGGACTGTGCATAACCTCAATCGTAAAGACACTAACAGACAATCATACTTTGGACGACCGAAATCATCAGGGACACCACATAACGTTGCTGCTGTCAGAGACTCTGTTGCCCACAGCCCAAGCAAGTCTGTGCGTCTGCGAAGTCAGGAGCTTGGAGTCAACCGGGAGTCCGTGCGGAGAATTTTGAATGCAGATCTCCACATGTATCCTTACAGGATATAGATTAAACAAAAGCTTACACCTGACGACATGAGGAAGCGAGTGATCATGTGCCAGTGGTTTTGCGACAAGATTGACGCTGTGCCACAATTTTTTGACAATGTCTGGTTTTCGGACGAGGCACATTTTCTGTTGTCAGGTCACGTGAACTCTAAGAACAACATCTTCTGGGGTATCACACCCCCTGAGCACTGTCTGCAAAGGCCATTACACTCTGTGAAGTGCACTGCCTGGGTTGCCATCTTCATACATGGCATCATTGGACCATTCTGGTTCGAGGACGACAACGAGCGGTCTGTGACAATCAACACCGAGCGATATCTCCAGGTGCTTGGCAAGTTCTGGACAGCACTTGGTCGACGGAGAGGGGTCGTCAGGGTCCTCCAGTGGTTCCAGCAGGATGGTGCCACCCCCCACACCTCAAACGAATCACTGGCATGGCTACAGCAGTGTTTCCCTGACCGACTGATTAGCCGCAGGTGTGACCCGCAGTGGTCGCCGCATTCACCGGACTTGAACACTCCAGATTTTTATATGTGGGGATACCTTAAGGACAGGGTGTATGGAAACAACCCCCAGACAATCCCTGAGCTGAAGACAGCAATCACAGCAGCAATAAGAACGATCCCAAGGGAGGAATGCGGGATGGTCATCGAGAACTTTGCCCGTCGGATCCAAATGTGCCTGTAGAGCCGGGGAGCTCATTTGGAGCACATTTTTTGAGCGCCAGTGAAACAAAGAGTTTTTGTAGTACAGACGTGAAACTTTGGAGATGTCTGCTACACGGCTTGACCTGATGTAGCTGAAGTTTTGTGTCAATCTAAATAAAATTTTGGAAGTTATTTGATTTTTGGTGATGACCGTTTTTTTGTGTCACCTTACGAATCGGTTTCACTGAGGTCAATACTGTTTAATGTAAGAACAGGGTGAGGTGTATGAGGTTTGTAAATGGATAAAACTTTGGTCTTTGCTGCATTTACCTTTACTTTCCACAGATTTGACCAGTTGAATGAGGTGAGCAAATCGCGAGTTAAAACCTGATGGAGATGAAGAGGACAATTAGAAGAGAATAATAAAGCTGTGTAGTCAGCGAGCAATGAGATTGAGAATTCAGTGGATTCGGAAATGTCGTTGACATATACTAGAAGCAATAAGGGACAAAGGACAGAGCCCTGTGGTACCCCGCAATGTGTATAGGAGACGTTTGAATAAATATCATCGATTCTCGCTATTTGGCTCCTACCACTCAGGTAGGAAGACAAGAGGTTTAAGTAAAGATCCATCTATTTCTATCTTTTGCAATTTGTAGATTAAACCAGAGTGAATTACTCTATGAAAGGCTTTGGAAATATCCATAAACACGATCGTTGAAGACAAGCAGGGATGTGATGTTAACAAAAAAGGTTTGGGAACCCACCCAAAAAAAATTAGCCATTTTAAAATAGCTTCAAACTCATTTCAAAGTCGTTCCCACGCGTTCCCGCCCCACCACACCACTGAAGACAAGCACCTATCATAGGCAGTATAAAGCTTATGTGGCTTCTAAGAGTGATGTGCCTGTGGAACGTTTATTACGGAAACCTGAATTACATTGGGACAACAACTTGTTACTCTCGACGTATGAATAAAAGTAAGATGAATAATTCTCTCGAGAATATAAATTCGACCAGCTATGTCCAACCCGCGGCCCGCCCGGGGGCCGCATGCGGCCCAGTCTAAAGTTTTGTGCGGCCCAGTTTAGGCGTTTGCTGTAGTGTAACTAGCCTACGTACTGACAACCTGTCCTTATTTTGATAACCTTAAATTTGACACTTTTGATGTAGGTGGTCCTCATTGCCACTTTATCACGTCTGTACCGCGTGCTGGGAGAATTCCATGTGAACACTGACACTTTGGTGCAAAACGTTTTATTAGTTTTCTGATTTCTACCCTTGATCCATTGGAACTAAACCTGCCTAAAAAATCAAATATTTGGAGTGGCTAAAGGTGCCAAGCAGTCATTACCATTGCAGTTAGGATTCGACCACTTTCAGTACTTTCGGTTAAACTAAATTGTGTTTGCTAAGATCAAAGTGAATCGTTTAATGTGCGGCCCTCATTCAAATGCCATCAAATGTGCGGCCCTGGTGAAAATAGTCACATAATTTTTAGCTCAGCAAGCAATTTGGGTTGGACATAGCTGTTATAGACAATGTGGGTAGGATAGCAATAGGCCTGTAGTTTGCAACGTCAGAATATGAACTTGTTCGTGGATCGGAATGACAGTGGCTAATTTCCAAGCGGCAGAGTATTGTGTAGTGGAGATTATAACGTTAAAGAGTAGATGAAACGACATAGGTGTTAACAATATAGTCTAAGTAAGTGGTTTGGTGGGTTAAGAAGATCTTTAGAGGAAGGATCAAGAGCTAAGAACATGGAAAATATCTTGCGGTTCGATGTATATTGGGGGGACGCGCGCATCCGTTTTAGGAGCGAATGGTGGAATCAACGATAAGTCGATATTCGACAGGGAAGATACAGAGGCAAAAAAATGTTAATCATGTTGCTTTTATCATAGTCTGACTGAAGGGCAATGCCATTAGAATCTAATGAGGTGAGGTGACGAACATGCGGCCCGCAAAGGAATTTCGTGCGGCCCGCGAAGCATACATGCGAGACATTCGTTTTTTTAATTTCAGGAGATGCATTCGTTTTTAACAGGTTTCATAATATGACTAAAAAGTTGTGCGGCCCGCTTGCTCAGCGGTAACTGACAAAGTGGCCCGCGATAGCAAATAGGTTCGTCACCCTGCATTAGATAAAAGAGGGAAGGACCTATCTGTAGCAGGTTGCCGGTATTGATTAACGATTTTTCAAAAGTTAGGGTTGCTTTGACAATGTGAGTTCAGTCGTTTGGTGATGTGTTGGAAAGTGCGATTTTTCGCAGACTGGATTTTTCGCTGAACCAGATTGCGTATTTTGTTGTAAAGTTGCTTATGTTCGGTTTTATGCGGTCTACGCCAGCGCTTGGATAACCTATGATGTTTACAGAGAAGTAGTAATATGTTCCTAGTCACACACGGGTTAGGTTTTCGTTTTTGATATTATGGTCTGGTTGGGGTAAAGCTTTAACGTTCTGGTTGATGGCGTCGGTAACATTTTGTGAGGCAGAGTTAACATCGGTTGAGTTGGCTATTATGAAGTCCCAGGGAACAGAGAAAAGAGCGTCATTTAGCCCTTCGGCGTTGGCATTAGAGTAGTCACATACTTAAAGACTTGCGTGCCGTGGGGAGGGAGAATTTGTTGATTACCTCTGCGAAAATTAAACAGTGGTCTAGACTTGTGAGAGGAGGTAAAACGCCATTATTAGATATTAGCTCTGGATTATTTGTTAAAAACCAGTCTAACATATTCCATCGACATGTAGGCTTGCGTATCAAATGCTGTAGTCCGAAGGAGGTTAGAACACGAGATAAGCACGATTGTCGGTTTGAAGGTCTCTAAGTTGACAGGTCGTCAAAATCACCGACAATTAGTAAGAAGTCAATATTCGTCAATGCGGAGCAGAGCAAAATGAATCATACTAATGCTGCTTAGACTCGGTAACAAGCCCTGGTGGTTGACAGCATACCGCTATGAAAATAGAAATGTTTTATGAAGTTCGACGTTCGAGCCACAGTATTTCAGTGCCGGTACATTCTAAATCCAGTCTACGTTGACAAATTTGATGTAGGCCAAAACTCCGCCTCCATGGAGATTCCGGTCAAGGCGGAAGGGAGAACGAAAACCAGGAGCAAGTAGAAGGTTATTTGAAACAGAAGAATCCAGTTCGGTTATGGTAACACAAATAATGTCGAACCCATAGAAATCAGTAACTGCACCCAATTCCGCGAGCTTTGGTGACGCGTTATGAGCGAAAATACAGCAAGCATTAAAATGGCAGATTGTTCGAAACTTAGACATGACTAGGGACAGCTCACCGTCAGCAAAGAGTCTGTGTCGACAATTTTCCACTGGATTCGCTTTCCTTGTTTGTAGAGTTTATTTGCAGTATTGCGGAAAGCATGTCTTTGGGTCTGCATTGCCATTGGAAGGTGCTTGGTCATGTTACATTTATACTGTCTGGCATGGGAAGCTATGTTTGAAGATAGAGTTCCGGTCTTTCGTGGTTAGGAATTTCACAACAACGGGTTGTACAGTAGCAGATGTGGATAATGCGATAGTAGAGGCTTTCCGTTGAAGGCGGTGAACGTTCGAGAATAAGATTCGGTCGGAGTTTGACACAGAAAAGTGCAGTTTTTCGGAAATAAATGTACGAATGATCATTTCGGAAGTCTCAGAAGTTTTACTTTGTCTTTCATAGGACTACCGTGGAACAGTAAATTAAATTCCTTTGAACGAAGTTCATGCATGATTGTCGCTACTTGTGACATTGCATTTATAAATGAAAGCATTACAAACGTTATTATTATTTAGATTGATTCATCAAATTCAGTTGTGTATTGGACACAGTATACAGGGTGGTTGCAAGATACTTTGTTGCTTTGCTCCTTTATCAATTCTCCACGTGACGTGCATTTATAAATAAAAACGTTACAAAGGTAATTGACAAATAATATTCAAGTTGATTTATCATATTAAGTAAAATGCTGGACATTTACCAAGTTATGGCGAAAAAGCAATGTTGTGCGTATCTAAATGCCAGTGGGGAGACATGCCACCATGAAGAAAAACCAAGTGCACAGAAAGCATTTTCCAGAGATGCACAATCACTTGTGGCCGTCATTGAGGAGCTGGGGAATCAGGCCCTTAACTAGGGGGGCGCAGGTGGGGGGAAGCCCCCTTTGGAAAGTTGTTCGCCCCCCATGGAAAAATGTGTTAGACATAGACTAGTTTAAAACTATTGGACGTAGTTTAAAAATTTGGGCCCCTCTCAGAAATTTCTTCGCTCCCGTAGTGTTTCAAGCTGGTGACGGGCCTGTGGGAAATCCTTCCGAGGAGAAATGTCTAGATTTACTGGTATTAGACAAATAGGAGATTGCAGATCCTGCAGTAACTGAAACAGTTCGCACTGCGAAGAAGATTGGACAATAAGAGTTTCAGGCGTACTCAAATGATCGCTTATTCGATAGAACCAAGACAACTGACGAGCTGTATAAAAGGAACAAAGTACCACTCTTCACAATGAACAAAAGACCAAAAGCAACCAAAGAAAACAAAGCATTCATGAAGAATGATCTGGTCTTATTTGCAAGACTCGACATAAGCTGTTAGAACCGTGACGGAAACATGGATGAGTTCTTCCATCGTGAAAATCAAGCAGGTCTTCCCGCGTTATCTGATATGGGCAAGCTACACCTATGTAGCAAAAGTGCCTTACTGGTGTGCCTAGAAGGCATTGCTGAAGCTCAGTCCGATGCACCTGCTGTTATTTCTATTGCCCTTGGCAGGACAGTCATTGCGCAAGTATTGAAATCTGGCACTTCCAAGACATTTGGAGAACATGTCCACCAAGTTTTCATCTAATACATTACGCCGAGCGGCAGCTTCCTGGTGTATGACGTCTCGATCTCGTTCGGGCAATTGTAAAGATGACTACAGTACTTGAAGATGACAACACGGGAGAAACGAAGAAAGGAGGTGCGAAGGTGTGTGTTAAGTACGGCAGTCATACCAGGAAAGTGGCAGAGTTTCTTATATGGCGACACAAACAAGGATGAACTATTCACCTTCCTGTCTGCAGTGCTGTATGGTGCAATCCTTCCAAAACGACACACAGTGTTGCCAACTGGTATGTATATATGCCAAATGTGAATAATTTGGTATAATATCAAAGTGCTTGGTACATAAATTTATGATTCCGTGTATTGAAAAATTTGGTATATTTTTGGTATACTTTCGTCTGAGGGTTTATTTGAGTTTTTAAACCAAATTATTTGTCGCATTGCAAAACTTTAACAGAGAAAACATAGTTGCGTTGAAGCTATGTATGTGAAATTTCAGTAGTTTTGTTTAACATGGGAATAAGCGTGCACTTTTGGTAAACGGAGGATGAGACTGGAAGAGAGCTGAGAAGTTCTGAAAAACTGAACTTAGGTCTAGGTATCCGCTTTTAGTGAGCAATTGGCATCCCAAGTTTGGTAAACTGCGTCCAAGAGTGCCAGAAGGTTTAGAGAAAAGTGGCTGACAGGATTTCCATGGCTTGAAAAGCAGAATTCTACTGGTTCTTTGTTTCCCTTCTGCAAACTGTACAAAAAGAAAATTTCAAACCGCAAAGCAGCTATTATACAGTAATACGGTGGACCACCAAATAAATGAAAATGCAGTTGAAGGTGGTGGGAGGTTAAATTGTTCAGTGGTTAATATATCTGTAACTGCTGAAGTCAAGAAAGTAGATTGATCTTGCAGCTTTAACTTTATGATGCTGTCACTGCTCAAAAGCAACTGTTGATCACCTAAGTGAAGTAAGAAAGCATGCAAGAACAGTGTTATATTTTAAGAGTTGTGTTACAGATAAACTTGGTATATATTTGCTATATTTTTAGCCGAGATTTGGTATATGCGTTGTAAGAAGAATTGGCAACACTGACGAGACAAAGGAGCTGGTAGGCACTGATGGTGAAGCAGCCATCTGCCTTCCAAGCCATAAAATGAAAGCTGTCTGGCCCCATGCAGTCATGAGGAGGCGGACCTTCGCATGATGTTGCGCGTGGCACATGCTGCTAAACATGACCACCGTCGGATTTAAGCTTGAACCGTAGACACCGACGTCGTTGTCTTGGCGTTGATGAGAACCCAGGCGCTACCATGTGTGGATGAACTTTGGCTCGCCTGTAAGACGGGAAAAACTATCGCTACATCCCTGCCCATGAATTAGCTGCCTTTCTTGATCATAGATGGCGCTGGCCCTCCCTGGTTTCCATGACTTGACTGGATGTGACACGGTAACAGCATCCTGGGGACATGGGAAGAAATCTGCCTGGGCAACACGGAACTCGATTCCAGACCTGACTGATTCCCTTGTGACCCTGACCTCCACACCAGTCAATATTCAGGATTACACAATGCACTGCATTGAAAGGTTTGTAGGTTTGTCGCAGTCCTCTATGGCCGTACCAGTCCATATTCGGAAGTTAACAAGGCCGGAAACCAACTCTTTGCCAAGACAAACGCCGTCCAACGAATCCAACCTATCTACAGCACTTTGGAACAACATGTGAATAGATCACTCTACCAGGGTGGCTATGTCTGGAGGCAGGTCTTGGTCGCACAACCCGTGATTCCTCCACAAACAAGCTGGGGCTGGCGGCAAACAGAAGATTGTTCCTACGAGCCGCTATGGAATACACTCCCTCAGGCTTCAAAAAGCTGCTAAGAACTGAATGCATCTGTGTTCAGAAAGTGATATTGTTTGCAACGGATGTGGTTCCTTGTGTACCATGTGTCCTTGTATGACGGAAGTAAAAAGTAGTCCCCTCAAAATGAATGCCAATAACATAATTTCTCGTTTTTTTTTTTTCATAACAAAATTAAGTATGCAGTCTATATTGCAATTTTACTTGACTGTAAATTTTTTATTCATTGTCTAAATCTTAAATTCGCACTATAGTATAAATACTAAATATACAATTATGATGGTATTAATATTCAAATTTTGCAACAAAAGAAAGCTTTTTGCACAGAAAAAAAATTTGATGAACAGGATTCGGAAGTATAACAAGAGAAGCTCACCAAGACATCACAAGGGCGACACAGCCGCATCTAATGAATCTAATCGCAAAGTGCTTTACTAGGAAATGGCTTTCGCGGCAGTGACGCATCCTCAGTCCGGTAAATCGTAATCAAAAATCTTACAGGTGAAATGATGAAAAATATTAAAGCAAAAAAGAAAGTATCACAGTAACAAACACAGGCTGCACCCATGAAACTACTATCGCCAAAGCCAAAAAACAGGAATTTTACAGTAATGTAAAGGGTGGGATCACGTTTGGGGTAATAAATATGTAGGGAAATTAAATCACAAATTTATTGGATCCTATTGTTCCTGAAGAGTCAATAAAAAATTACGCAGACTCAAAATTTTATGCAAAAGACCCAAACATTGGCTTAACTGGGTGTAAAATTACCAATTCACAAAATGCAACAGATGGTGATGATCTGCCGACGTACAAACAACTTCTTGCTTTGAAAAGCATCTACGAAAAACTGCATTTGACATTGACTGATTTAACTACCACCGCGGGAGATAACATCAAGCACTGTTCGACAAAAATTCTCAAATATATACTATGTTTTCAGGAGCATGTAACATGCCTAATACCACAGAAGTATTGTCCTAACAGGACAAACAATTTCAACGAAATTCTCGTTGCAAAATAATGTTGTGGTATTTCGAGGAATTGATACCGATCATGGCTTGTTTATACACCTCGGACTGTGAGCCGTTCTGCGAAAAATTAATTAGATCTGATGAAACTCAGTTTGTCTTCAAATCGATATCAACACGAGGGTTTAGTCTTGTGCAATACAGGTAACGGCGACTTTGCTGGGGTGGATTTGATTTTACTGGGATTCATACAACATTTAGTGGGATTCAAGACGTTTAAATAATAATCAAACGATGGAGAAACATTTGAAGAAACTTTCAAATTAAGAAACAAGCAGTAAAACAGTGGTAATGGTTTATTGTTTCATATGACTCAGCCAATAAGCAGAAGCACCATAAAAGCCATCGCATGCAGTAAACCAACCATTAGCAAACATTAGAGCAAATGAGAATACAATGGCACAATAGCTGATCAGTGTAAACAAAGAGGGGCGCTGTGTCACATAGGATTGGCGAAAGACCGTGGCGGTCATCTGGTCAACCAACCCCGTTTATC
>Ga0210059_1008239_pt1 | contig 16486 bp, 9 predicted proteins | sample Ectturendosymbi2_FD_188042 | JGI IMG/M metagenome (GOLD analysis project Ga0210059, IMG submission 188042) | Ecteinascidia turbinata endosymbiont from Florida, USA - Sample 2 (SPAdes) (version 2) | ecosystem: Host-associated > Tunicates > Ascidians > Unclassified | place: Key West, Florida...
TAACATGGTGGCAACTGGCACGTAACATGGTGGCCACTGGCACGTAACATGGTGGCCACTGGCACGTAACATGGTGGCTACTGGCACGTAACATGGTGGCCACTGGCACGTAACATGGTGGCCACTGGCACGTAACATGGTGGCCACTGGCACGTAACATGGTGGCAACTGGCACGTAACATGGTGGCAACTGGCACGTAACATGGTGGCAACTGGCACGTAACATGGTGGCAACTGGCACGTAACATGGTGGCAACTGGCACATAACATGGTGCAGAGCCATAAATTTTGTAAAACCTCAATCGAACCTCACTACCTGACAACTAAGGTTGCTACACATACGAAGGAATTTAAAGCAATTGTGTTGAATCGGCAAATCCTGCAGGGCGATCGTAGCACCAGCAATTTACGTTTTGATCTGAACTCAGTGGAAAGGAACTTGATGTTTCGCAACAAGCACAAGAAATGCGCAAGTACAATTTGTTTTGAAGCAATGCTTCGTGTGAAGTTTTCAATTAAACTTATTAGCTGGCAGGTTATTCCAGTAATTATTTGGCGCGTTCAGTTCAAACCACATTTGAAAAATTGTTGACTTTCAACCGTAACTTGTAGTGATTTTTAATGTGAAACGTGAACATGACATGCTCTCATCTCTGTGATGGTGGAAAATTCAGCGGGTTACAAACAATTATCAGAGACCAGCAATATATTCTCTGGTACGCTTCTTTTAAGAAAGTGTGCTTGAATTTCACTTTGCAATCAGAACAAACAGCTGCGCCCATTGGTGGAGCGCAGTGATGATCCTTAGCTTTGAAAATGCATGAACAAAGTAACGAACTTTGTTCCTTGGGGATGTTTCTGTTGAAACCCATGTTAAGAAACAGTTGATAAACTTCACAGCGTCCCAGCTCGCTTGTCTGCACTGGCACGTGGCACACGGATTATCTGCATCTCGGTCGTGCGTGACGACTTTACTCCGAACATAATTGTCTGCAAACTGAGACAAAACTAAGTGGGTGTGACAGCCGCATTTTCTCAAAGCAAATGTTTTACTGGGTTTACTTCGCACAGGTATGTTGTGATCAAAGCATAACATAAAAAACAGACCCAACGCTTGAAAAGGTGACGCCGTAGAAGTTTGCTTTGCAAATATTCTCGAGCACAGGTCATAACTGGAGCCACTCCTCGTCCAATTATGAAACTGTTATAAGGTCAGTCAGAAGGACTCGATAAACTAAAATTAATTAATTTCAAATTTTTCCTCTCTTCTCCGACTCAAAGCTGAAAGCTTCACAAACATTCGTTTAAAAACTGTCGTTGGTTGTCAACAGTGAACTACGTCACAATCGAAACATCGAAGAGAAACTACAACAAACCCCAAATTGCTTTGTCGGTGACGTCATAATTGCTGAAAAACAAACGCCTGGCATCCCCCATCAACCAATGAGTAGCTCTGATTTAGCGAATGTGTTTGTTGAGGGGCGAACTGGTTGTGGGTTCGGAAGTTTGCACAGAACTTAGGCTGGATCTACCGCACTCAACTCTGCCCAAATATTTTCCGCGTCAACATTGCCCAGAGCGTTTATTTGCAATGAAACAAAAAACGTTCGCTTCTCTGCTCATCATCTGCGGTTGTTTTGAGTCTGATTTGAAGTCTAACTAAGAACTTAGCGAAATGTGAAACACTGGCGGGGGTTGGTGATTGGGGGGGGCTGCTTGGGTGTGGTAAAAAATACATGTTGTGTGAGGCGTTCCAAATGTTCAATAGTTCGGCGAATCCCACCTCCCGATCATCGCCTGACTCCGGTTCTACCAACAAACCTCAGATGAACAACTGATCATAAGAAAAGTGCAGTGCTGTGTGTGATCGCTGATGTGGGTGTGGTGGAGTGGGAGAGCAACTTGCAGTGCAAGGTTTCATTCTTAATAAAAACGTTTTTATGAAATCTGACAAAAACATCCGTCCATTTTTAGCAACAAATCAATTGGGCTCATTTGATGAAAGACCCCTCTTAAATTTACAAGAAAAACGAGCTAATGAAAAAAAGTTTATTTTCGTCATGGATCATTTGTTTGGCGCAGTTGAGTACAGTTGAGTTGTGCGCCGGAGAGTTTAACAGACGCAAAATAAATCCGAAGGGAAAGTTTGGATCTTTGAGCGCCACCTTGTGGTGGCGGTGGTTGTTTCGGCGGAAAGTTCTGGTGAAAAAGGCACACCGACCCGGCGATATATAAGCGCAGCTAGGAGGGAATCAAACAGAGCAGCAAAGCAAGACATACGTTGATACGACTGTTGAAACATTACTGAGATCGCAAGCACTGTTTGATAGAATATGAAGATAATCGGAACGTACATCAACATCGTGTTAATTGCAGCCAACTTGTGGCAAGGTGCAGTTGCAACGGCCTGCCCCAGTCAAAAGTTGAACAGGAAGAAACAGTTGAGCAGATTGAGCAATCTCGACCCTACCAGTGTGGTCGTTGAGGCCGAGTACGTGGGAATCTATCAAGCGAAGCACAGGTGGGTAGGGGTGCTTGTGAATTAGCATTGTCAACTACGTCATCGCGAAGTAGTGGGCTTTTGAATAACTTGGCAATCGCACGAAGTTTCTAGAAACGATCAATTTTGCCCCCAAAATTTCAGAGTCACGGTTGAACGACGCTGTGAACAGATTCACAGGTTGAACGACAGGTGTCGTCATTCACCCGTAACGACCGGGGATGACGCAACAACGCACAATCTTGGATGGCACTTTAAGTAGCGCGGTGCAGATCAAATTGCAGAAATGCTCGATTCCACGTTACATAGAAACAAAACGTTCTTTGGCGCTTTCGAACACTTTGATTCCACAGCATGAGTAGGTCGCGATATTTCACGCATTGGTTGCAGCTTTATTGCGAAACAAAGCAATGATAGAATTGATTGCTCGGCGAACTCACCAACCTGAGCAGCTGCATGGAAGGAATGAAATAAAAACCGCGCCAAACGATCCGAAACCCACAATCAAGGCGGACGAAAATAAAACGCTTCTATTTCGCGACGTAATTGTCTCCAGCAACCATTGCGCTGCACGCGACGCATCGCGACAAAGAAATTTAATTTGGCGAAATTGCCAAAAGTGCCTGTAACCACCCTTCGCTACAGAAGACCTTAGCAACAGATACCATCTCAAAATATCACAAGCCTCTTGTTCCGGTCCTTCGCGTAAACACACTGAGAAGCTGGGAACTTTTCGGTCTGTGTCATGCAGCGCTCTGAATGTGGCAAGCCGTCGAAAGCACTTTGATTTTTTCGGTAAACGCCAGTGGTTTGTTGTACAAAACTTTATTTGCGAATAGTTCAAATTTCAGACTGCAGCGCAACAGCAACATGTCGACTGCGGAGTGCAGCCGGTTAATCATTCCCAGCGACTTTAGAGACAGGAAAACTTTATTGCTCAGTCAACATTACATCTCGCCAACTCTCACACACACTACTACGTCACAAACGTGATGTCGCGACCAGTGGGGCTCGTTGCACAAACTATTTTTATCACAAACCACATGCCTTAAAGAATTGACAAAACAGTTCACACTTAAGCCAAGTCTTTATTTTCTCGTTTGGTGTGTTCTTACATGACCACGCTTTACAGATAACAGCAAACTGTTTTCATACTGTCAATATTTTATAGCATCGCTAAATAGACGATATCCACTGCAGCTTATAACCGGAGCCGAACAATGAGTACGTTCGACGCAACCCACCTCAACCCCTGATGTTGTTGCCGGATCTATGGCAAATGTTTTCTGATGTTAAGCGAAATTTCTGATTCCAAACCATGTGCGCATAAACAGAGTAATATTCAACATACCAAACATGCTGAGAAAAGTGATGATTAGGGTTTAGGGTTTAGGTAAGTGTGTCAGGTTAGGGTCAGAAAAAGAAAAATAATTGAGGTCCAAGACTAAGTCCAATATTTTTCAGCTGTTATAGTTACTACCGTACTATAGCTTCTTGTGGGTATCTGACATCTAACCAAAATGTTTTAATTTACGCAACACATAAAAAACTAAATGCCAAACTTTATTTTTTTCTTCTGAGAAGCAAAATAACTGGCAAACAATAATAGGTCAGAAATTTCGCTTGACGCCTGGTTGCATATGCACCCTGGTTCAACTTATAGCGCAGTACGATTGAGAAAAGTGTTTGAAATACAAGCTGCCGGCAACTTATGAAGGTGGTACCATGCAATGCGAAAGGTGAAAACACAAAAGTGTAAAAACACAAGATGTTGACCTGATATCCTGGCAGTAACCTCGCGATTAAGCTTCGATGTGGATGTTGATGACAGGCGGTGGCAAGTGCGTCCAACAGGCGTTTATGTGTCCTGGGCGTGGCCAAGTCGCACGAAGGACAATAGCGACAGTTACGAAGTAACATCTGGTCACGTGGTTAACCTCATGAGACCGAAAACGTGAATTTGAAAGGGCGAAAAACTTTATCAACAGTTCAAAGAATGCGATTAGGCTTTTTTTACCGCAAGTTTCAACAACTTATATTTCGAAATCTGGCTTAAAACCCAACGTTCCCATTATCAGCGGTAAGCCACAATTGTACGAAAGAATTTCTAACCAACAGTAATTTCGCGCAAGAAAAATGGTTGATACGTTCCATGGGGGTAATTGCGGTTTCTGCGAAGTTATTAATGGATGCCCCAACGATATCATTGTTAGTTTGTCGTTCAATTGAAGCACCGACTGTTGTGCTTTGCGACTGTGACAAATAGGTCCGTAACTACGGGGGGGGCAGGGGGCTTCACCCCCCTGGAAAAATGTGGTGCATAACCGTTGTTTTCGTACATGCTATCGATGTAAGATTTGGACACCCCTCGGAAAACTCTTCGCCCCACCTGGTGTCCCAAGCTGGTTACGGGCCTGCCGACGAACCCCGGCCCAAGACGCAGCAATTAACAGCTGCTTTCCTTCACTGTACAGGTTTACCGTCCAACACTCGTGGGCGCAGCACAGTGGAGGTCTGAAGGTCGAAGACAAAATGGCGGTGACGGTGAACGAGCCTGGTCTCAGTTCCTGCTTCGACGCTTTGAAAGTCGATGAGAAATACATCATCATGGTTGCGCCGACGCCGGCCAACAATGGAGACTTCGCTGCGCTGGAAGCGCCTGTGTCGACGCAACGACGACGTCACAAACAGTCGATATGGAAACGATTGTGCTCGAGCGCCAGCGACATGAGCGGGTGCAGAATGAGGGTGGTCATGCCGGGGAGGGTGGTCTACTACCGCGGCTCCATGAAACTGCTGCCCTGTCGCGTCGAAAGCGGGTCAGCGGTGCGTGAAGTCACGTGGTACAAGGACGGAAGTGACATCGACACGACTTTTTACCGCATGGCCGGTCTGGAAGTGAACAAGTTCGACATGGAGAATAGCTTCGTGATGTTTCGTGAAGCAAGTTCGATGCACAACGGGCTGTACACGTGCAAAGTTACCAACGCCGACGGTGAAACTGTTGATGGCAAAACGGAAATCCTGGTCCTGGGTCCACAGATGGCCTCTCATTTCGGGCCGTGCGCCGAGCCGAACTACTGCTTCAACAGTGGCAAGTGCAGCGCTTTCCTGACCAACCCTCAAGATAAGATTTGCGAGTGCAAACCTGGCTTCAGGGGGGAAAGATGCGGACAAACCGATACCGGGAGCATAACCTTCGACCCGGAGGGGGTCAAGGACCCGACGAACGGCGCCCAACAAGTGGCCCCCCTCACAACGGCCGTCGTGCTGTTGTCATGCGCCGTTGTTGGCCTGATCATCATCGGGATCACGTACAGGAGCCACGTGGGTCGGCGGCACCGGAAGGACCGGCGTGGCCACGACAGGAACGTTGAAGAGGCATTGATTGAAAATGGCCGCGGGCCTGGCACCGAGCTCTCGGAGCGGAAACCTGGCCCGAACGGGGCTGTGACCATCGTGGTCACCGATCCGGAACACCACAGACAGTCGACTCTCTCGTCACAAAGCACTTCAACTTCGTCGCATAGCATTGCGGCTTGGACTCGCGAACAAAGGACTTCGCGCAGCGCTTCTACCACGTCACAAAGCGTTGCACCCCCAACACCCCGCGGAAGGTTGCACGCGAACTCATAACGAAACTTGAACCGCTAAGTTTCAAAGCTTCAAACTTTTTACCAGAAGTCCGCCAGAAACTGTGGTTTACTGCTTTTGTTGCTATTGCCGCAGTTTAGAACTTCGTTTCTCCGTTTTTATCTAATGCTTCAAGCCTACAATTTATTGCCTTTGTTTAGATCAGTGGTACCCGAACTTTTTGTCGTCGCGGACCCCTTTCACTTCACCCAAAACTCCTGCGAACCCCTTCGTTTTGTCAAAGCTTTTCCGATTATTGAGAAATTAGATTCAGCCGCTTCTTGGCATGAGCACCTCAACCGCCCTGGCAAGAATGGCTGCGGCCTGCCGCCAATTGCTGTCACCAAAATCAAATGAAAAAGGTCAGTTGACTTGCAACATGAACATGTCAGAACACAGTTGTGGTGCGGGCAAGCTGATTAATGGCTCAAACGGACGGACAAGAACCAGCGGATTTTCTTGATATGAGATTGGTTTACTGACCCGCTAAAGCACACCCATGGACCCTTAAGGGATTCACGGGCTCCAGGTTAAGAACCCCTGCTCTAAGCCTTTATATATTTGAAGAAATAAGGAGTTGGCTGCCATGTTCATTTGTTTGTACCGATCCCGTAGTTGCTTGCAGCGTAATGCACAAAATATTCTGCGCAATATTTGAAATTTTTATAAAACAGGACTGTGCAAAATTTTGTTACTTTTTGGTGTCGAGGTTTCCAGCATCGTAGAAAAACCTCCAAAACTGCCATTTAAGTCGTTGTTTGAAAATTGTCTGAGAAAATTGTCTGAGCAACTCACAAAGCACAGGACTATTCACACATGAACAAACACAATGCTGACTGTGCTGTCCTTATTCCGCCACGTATTGTCAACTTTTGTTCGTTATGTTTTTATTCGTTTACGTAAGTCTCATATTTATTTTTGCATCTATGAGTTTTTTACGAGTGTTGAAGACTTTTCCAAACCTTTTATGCTTCGCGTTCTAGAACATGAGGTTTGATAAGTTGAACTGCATCGTCAGTGACGTAATAAGGCCTTTGGCTGAAATGAGCGACGTATACTTCTGCAGCAGATGACAGCAAATGAAGTCAGTGAGGAATCAATGAAGCATCACTAAACTATCAAGAGATAGGTACGTGTGAGGTCGGGTGATGATGACGCCACGTAATGCAACGTCAGTGGTTCCCACGCAACAATTAAAATGCGACCCCCATTAGTTGTGACGAAACAACGTAGTTTTGTCTCGTCGTGTGCAGTGATGCGGAACACCAGCAGGACCTCGCACTGAACACACGTGGTCGCACTTTGCAACCCTTGGTGCTAAGGGGGTCGTGTTTTTTGCAAACACTGAACGCCAGACGCGCCAGCTCAGAACGCAGGAGCCAGTGGCGCATCACGAAGCAGTGGCTCAGTCTGAACTTTGCATTACTGCAATGAAAGCGCAGTCAGAGGCATCAGCAGCAAGACCCACACTGTTGAACATCTCCCCTAACTGTTGAGCAACCCCCCATATTGTTGAGAGGCTCAGTCTAATGCAATTCCACACCATGACGCCAACCCTGGAAAAAACAGTCAATACTACTTCAACTGTAGCGTTGAAGGGGGGTGCGCCGAACTTGCGGCCTCAACACACCCACTGATGAGACTTCGCCGGGACAAGCAAAAGTGGGGGGTTCGCTTCGAAAGCGAAGTCATCGTTTTATTCGCCTCGACATGCCTGGCGGCGAAGTTCACCGGGATAGACGTCACCACCAACATGGCATGCTCAGGCTTGATCAGCGCAGAGGTTTCAAGCGCATTTAGACTGCTATTCAACGTCACAACCTCTATTCAACGTCACAACCGCTGTTCAACGTCACAACCACTGTTCAACGTCACAACGAACTTGGCTTCTTCTAAATAAGTTCAGCGATTGAGCGCCATAACAAATCACACAACGTTGCCATGGAGATAAGGAGTCAAGGACAAACATTGCGTCATCGCGTCTGGGCAGGCCTAGTGTGGGTCAGACTTGGTGGTTTATGGCTTTTATGGGTTAGTCATTAACCGCAGGACGCTGTGGAAAGCGCCCGTCACTGTCCAAACAGAAAAATATAATTGCCACCTAAAAACATACAGAAAAAGCGCACGTTTCAGGCAGAATACCTTTTATCAATTTCAGTCATTTAAAAATCAAGTCAAAAAATGTAATCTCATGCTTTGTAAAACAAATTGAAGCATTTAAAAAATAAACTCCCGCAAAAAAGCATTGGAAATAGCTTCCAAATTTTTAAACTGCAACTCCAGGCCATTTCCATCAGCAGAACATCTTTGCCACTTTTTTATGCCAAGAAAGCAGGCTGGAAGCAGGATCGCAGAAAAGTAGTAAGTGGGGGTCTCGGGTCATAAAAACGAAACATGGGGACGTGGGTACTGCGGCACAGAACGTAAACAAGCTCTGCTTGCGACAACGGAGCGCTGACATGTGTGGGGTTTGGCGATATAGCTTTTAGTATTGTTACTGTTTTTCTACTTCCTAATGTTACAACTTTCTCATTTTTGTCAAAATGATTTGTGCAATGGCTTTTTCAAAATTGAAAAAAAGTAAATATTTTCTTACTTTCCATTCTCTCCAACATTAAATTTTAACAACCCAGAGTTTCTAAGAACTTTTATCGTTTCTGTTCCTTTTCATGACCAGCAATTAGGGCCCACGGATAGTTCCTGCAATAAATACATCGCGTTCTTTGGCCTCACCTGCCATGAAGAACGATTACGCCATAACGCATACAGTGATGTCATAGTGCATGTGAAACCGGAATTCGAACCAGGGCATTGTCAGCGACATGAGATAAAAAAGAAACCAAAAATGGCGCAACACGCAGCGGATAATAAAGAAACGGGGTCAGCGGAGAGCGGGTAAGTAACTTTGTGCATCGCCTTTGAAACAAACCCAAGTTACTGCGAGATCTTTCAGCACAAACAAGTTTTGAAGGAGGTCCGGTTTCTTCAACTTTGACCCCAACCGACCACCCGTTCACCCACCCACCCAGACTCCGGTATGCGGGGAATTACTACTCCCTGCTGATCCACGGATTACAGAGAGGACGGCACCGCGTTCAACTCAAGCTCGCAGTCGTGACTCAGAGAAGAACCACGTAAAAGAGCGCGCGAGAGACAGGGATGAGTAAACACGTCTTATGTCTGGAATATCAGTTAGCTGCAAGTAAAGACGTGTCTTTTCCTTAAAGAAATGCTTTGAAGCGCTGCACCTGTCAATCAAAATCTTCAACCCCTTTCAACAACAGACCATGGGAGTTCCCCCAAAGCAGCGGTTTGCAAATGCGTCAGTTGATAAGGTTGCTTGCAAGTGCAACGTTACCACGTTTTTCACTGGAACTAAATATTCCTATAGTCATTTAAAGTTAGTTTTTATGAAATTTAATTCCGATATCAACGCTGGTGAAAACGCCTTTGCAGAACAATACTCTCACTGATCTGTGCAGGGGTGCTGGAAGGACCGGATTTACCTATAGGCTATATAGGCTTAAGCCTAGGGCTTCAAGATCTAAGGGGGCCTCTAGCAAACTGTGGTACGCATAGAGTCAATTGCCGGCATATGATCAGTTCGACAATTATTCAAAATTTTATGCCTTAAGCATTCGTGGAATTTAGTTTTTTTCACCTAATCAGATTCCGTGTTGATAACGCCAGGGTCTTCCAACGAATTACCACGAATCTCAATATGACCGTTGGTCAAGCCGCATGCCGACTATTGTGTCGATATACTCAATGCACGTTGGCTGCGTCCTGCGTTTGCTGAATCGTACCGATTGTTACGTGTGAATCAGGCGAATGAACTTGTGGCTGTTCGTGTTTGAAATGCACCTGATCAAAGCTTGAAAGTTGCACTGCAGGTAAAAGCTGTGCGTACTAACCCTACACGTTGTGTAGGGCTAGCAGCATTATCCTACAATAAAAACATTGCTGCTTCTTCTGAACAATACTGCAGTTTTGTTAGGGTTTCTATTACGTAAAGCTCGTTTGATACTTTTTGATGCGATTTTTTTCCATTGAAATTTACTTTAACAAAGTCATTTAGAAATCAGATTGCTATTGAGTACTTGCCCAAGCTTGTACTGCTCCCATGCTAAGCAAATCAGAGAAGATCTTGATGAGCTTGAATAGCAAGCAAAAGTCACTTTACCAACTGGCAACCACAGAACTCTTCACCAAAGAGAACAAAGGAAAGGGTAACACCGAGAAAATGACAAAAGCGCGTTTGGATCTGATGCCTTAGAATATTGGTTCACAGTTTATCCAACCCTGCGGACCCTTATTTCTTAGCTTGATGGTTACTACAGCAACTGCTCAGGAGGAAGGTTTTCTCAAGATTCAAAAGAATTAAAACTGAATTAAAGGTCCCAATGTTCCAAGATAGGTTGCCCACACTAAGTAATCGGTGCATCAAAAGTGAGAAACTTAAGCAAACAAATTTTAATGAATTCCTAGATGATTTTGTTATGAAGAAGGCCAGGACAAAAATATTTTTTAAATTGTTTACCGTGCTCTGTTCAGTCTTACTTGATTCGGTGATTGTAGCATTTTGTGCGTTTTCCAATATTGACAGCATAAGCGAAGTTTAAAACACTTCCGTCGCCACGGGGAGCTTTCGCCCCAAATTGAAATATGAAACACTGTAATCAGTGGAGATTTTATCAAATTTTCAGAATGTTAACCCCCCATGCGCAAATGCAAAGCTCCCCCTAAAGTGAAGACTTTATGGCGACGGTTCTAGTTTAAATCTCACATGCTTTCGCGCAACCGTCTGGTTGCGACTTGCGTTTGATTCTTAGCAGTTTGAAGAAGTAACAAATGCGCGAATCGTGAACCTACCAGTTGCAACCATTTGGATGCGTTTTACTTGACGTGTTTTCAGATTTTTCATCTGTGGTAAGCGAGTCGCAACGTGGTCCACACGTTGTGCTTTAACGTCTTTATGTCGCCACACATATGTGCAATGTGTTTGTTTTTTTGAGTACAGATACGAAAAAAACAGATGTGAAACACGAAAAACGTAGGCCATGTGTTTTGTCAAATATTTAACCAAGACGTTTTCGGTTGATTTCCCTGCAAAAATTTATAATCCTGTTCCCGACAGCCAAGTACGATTTCAACAATTACGTGTCATTGAACATTTTTGCGTCGAAGGCAGCAACAAGCGCAGAGATTGTGGGTCGCTCTAGTAATGATTTAGAATTTTTCATTGGCCCTACTTTTAAAGCGTCCATCGTCATTTTCGGTTAAGCTTAAACTGACTAGCGCTTTTCCAATTTTCCTCGTAACAATGGGAGAGGGGGCCTCACAAGTGAATTAGCCTGGGGCCTCTATCGTCAAAATTTTGATGTTGACCCCCTTCGAACGGGCAACCCACGAATAGCATCAACAGAGTGAAAAACTCATTCAACACAAAACACATATCGAAGGTTTACTTTTGCAAGCCACGAAGAAATGCACAACTTTGTTTAGTCGTTCATTTAACCCTTACGAAATCTCTGTGGGTCACGGGGGCGGCAGCCCCAGCAGGACCCAAAACACCTCACGATCAACAGAATTTTCAAATAGTTCTGCTGACTCCACGCCATGACGGGACCAAGCAAGGTCGGAGATGTAGTCACTCCACCTGCTCCTTGGTCGAGTCTTAGGGTGATTGGGGTGATGGGACCAACATGAACCATCTCACCAGCCTTTTACGGAACTTCAAAATTTCATTGCTCTGAACTTAGCAACAGTTTAAACGTTTTCTCCAATTAATTAAAAACATTTTTATTCCAGGTTCACTCATGGCCTTCGTGATGAAACCGAGACTCATTTAAAGTCAGTTATTGCATTAAGCCTCCCAGCAAACTTTAAAACGTACGGGAAAGTAAATCTGTGCAGATTCAAATAGACTCTATTTGTATAAGATGTAAGGACTGACGATGCGTGATGTTTCATGAAACCGATTTCCTGTTATAAAAAATTTGCTGATTGATTGAAACCCTTTACCTTAACACAGATCAATCGCTTCAACGCAGGTATGTGCGAATCTGAATAACCGCAAGGTGAAGCAATCAGAGTACTGTTGATTGTCTCCTGAAAGCTTGCATCACACTTAGAGCTTATGGTATTGCCTTTAAACAAAGGGCTTGGTGCAGTAGTTAACGAAACATCGGTGAGACAAAAACACTAAAACTTTGAAACGACAACTCCACAGACAAACTGCTATTAACGCAGCCACACTTTGCTGACCGTAGCCACAAAAAGGAACAAGTTTATAGCTCGTCACAGCTGCAAATTCTTTCGCCGTGACTCGATCACGCGCGGGTAGAGAGCGGCGATTAACGGCTTTCGACATTTCCCGTCTTCGAGGAATTCGGCGCCAGTTGCAAGAAAAGTTGAAAGAAAAAAAATTTTGGAACGAAAGAGAAGTGGTTTGGATTGTTGGACAATGGAAGGACAGACTTTCACCCTACGTCATTATCAGTGGTGCTCTAGTTTCAAAGAAACATGTTACTCGACAAACACAGTCACTTAAGATTGATTACCTATGACGTACACCAATAAGGCATTGTCCGGCATCAATGACGTCAACAAAGAGATGTTTGCGTAGATGAGTTGCGCAGTTGGAGTTTTGGTTCAAAGCCAGTGGATCTGACGATGGAAGAAAAAAGTTTGTCTTCAGGAAGAACTGTTTTCAGGGTCAAGAAAGATGTGACCGGTTTCTCATGGGGGGTAATGTCAGGGGACACTGTCCAATCAATAAGAAACGCAGTGGCAATCCAGCAGGGAGGAAAACATCACCTACTTTGGTTAAAATGTTTCGGAACGTTGGCTACAGAGCCCTCATACGTTTTCAAAAAATGTTTTCCATACTTTTTCAAACCTTTTCAATACTAACTGAAAAAACTTTAATACCATCACTTATCTTCATTTTTCCAAAATTTTATTTATGGAACACACTGGAAAAAAACATTTGCAAAATAGTCATCAGCGGTAAAGAACGAAATTTGAATAAAGCAAATGGCTGAATTTGGAATCTCCATATTTTGTCGATACTTTACGTACATTTTGGACAAATTCAATGCTTTTTCAAGGTCTCGAAATCCGATTTCACAATTCAACACTTTCTCAATACTTTCAATACCGCATGGAACCTTTGGCTGATGTTGAAAATGAAGTAATGGCATCCATCAGCAAAAAATCACCATAGAAATGCATCGGTGAATGAGCGGTCGAGGTTTAAGCGTTTTTATGAGGGCAACACTGCATCGCATGTGACCTGCTCAAACAAAATGAATTGACGGAAGCCCCATTGTTTGCTCGCCGCGAGCTTTACTTTGAATTGTCACGCGATAGGAGCCTGTGTTGACAAATGACGCCCACTGGAATTTTTCCAAGTTGAGGCCAGACATGGAAAAAGCCACTCGATCTGCCCCAGCACTTGCTGACACATACCTCTAATACAACGGGTCAGAAGCGAGGAATCTGAGACGTCAGCTCTGAATGGTTTAAAGTTAATGCCGGTAATTTCGTTTTGGTCTCAAGAATGTGCTCTGTGAGCTTTTCATTCAACATCAGGAAAATTTTTTTTGCTATCGTTCGAAAGAAATAAATATTTGAAATTTATCATCGGACCAAATAGATTTAAACGTAGCCACTCAACCGTGAACGTGGCAACTCAACCGTGAACGCGAAGTAACTGAAGAACTTAATTGAGGGCTTATCACGCTTCTCTTTCGGGGGTGTTTTACAGACTCTGACACCCCCCCCATCAAGTATCTCGTGCATGTGACCTTCCACATGCAAACATCCAATGTTGTTGGGTCAGTACAAGTGTGGCGGCCCCAAGTGTGGTGGCCCCAAGTGTGGCGGCCCCAAGTGTGGCGGCCCCAAGTGTGGCGGCCCCAAGTGTGATGGCCCCAAGTGTGGTGGCCCCAAGTGTGGCGGCCCCAAGTGTGATGGCCCCAAGTGTGGCAGCCCCAGCTGAAAAATCACCCACAGCCAAGTCTGCTACACATGCACACAGTGGTGCCTGCAAATGCTTGGGACTACACACACAAAGCACACACGAGTTGCAACCAGCCTGTCATGCGGAGAGAGTTCATAGCACTGCAGGAAAGAAACAGTAAAGGCAGAACCTCGCGACCGGAGCGCCAGGGTGGTTTCCATGGAGACAGGTATCCGGGGATTTGTCGCAGAAAATAAGTAACAACTTTGCAAAGGTACAGAAGTCACGCGACACCGGTCTGAAGTTTTCGGTTGGCTCATCAAAACACGTGACTAAAAATCTACAGGGGTCAAAAGCAGTGTTCCCTCCAAGAAAATCTTACACTGAGCAAGTGTTTGTTTTAGTGCGCATGCGCAACCATGTAGACTCACAACCAGTGAAGCGTGTCAAGTGTTAAAATGGCTGTGCAATATATATATACATGCACTGTGTTAAATTTGGAATGTTGCAAATGCGCGAGAATGAGATAGCGGCACTGCGTAAATGGTCTGGTGGTACTGCGCATGCGCAACTTAGAGGGAACACCGGTCAAAGGTCATCCAGGCAATCATATTGATTTGAACTGTTGCTCGACCAGAACTGCTACTTGCAGCGCCTACCAGCGTTCAAACTCACCACTTCTTTCTGCCGGTAGATGGTGTCTTCGGCAGAGTAGATCTGCTGGACTTTATCGTCGAGCTTGTCCCTCAGGAGTTGGATTTCCTTCCTCAGAGAAGCTTCGCTGTCCTTGCATCGATCTATTCCATCAGTTTCAAGTCTGGAAAGCTGAAAAGCGCGAAACATAATCAGAGACGTCAAACGTGTCTTTGTTCAGTTGATGCGACACACCCATTCAATGGTGCGACACACCCCTTCACTGGTGCGACACACCCCTTCACTGGTGCGACACACCCCTTCAATGGTGCGACACACCCCTTCAATGGTGCGACACACCCATTCAATGGTGCGGCACACCCATTCAATGGTGCGACACACCCCTTCAATGGTGCGACACACCCCTTCAATGGTGCGACACACCCCTTCACTGATGCGACATCGTCCTCGTTGCGCAGAACTCAAACTCAAGCATGTGTTGTTGTTGAGCTTTTGATGTGTTGTTGTGACTAAGGTCGGGTGGGGAGGAGTTAATTTTTCGATTTACTAAAAATTACCATCTCTGATGAAACTTCCCCTCCCCACTTTACCAAACATTATGAAAAGATTTCATGGTTATATCTTCAAGTAGCAGCTCTGAGAAATTCTTCGACAAGTCAGGTTCTCCGAAGTACAGAAACATTCCAGCATTTGAGGTTCAGCATCAGATATAGTAAACAGCAAATGCCCAGTTTGGGTGGGAAAATATAACAAAGATTGAATAACGTCCTCAACTATCATTTTTGCAATAAATAGATGTAAAATCCTGATTACAGTAAAGACGAATTAAACTGAATGTAGGGGTTTAAACACAATCTACACTTTTCACAAAACTCTCGATTTTTGGCGTGAGATGTTGTTTTCACGGTACAAGCATCAATCCACTGCAGTCTTGAAGCAAACAACACAATAAACAACAACTCCACATACCTTGTCTTCTAAATCTTTTTTATCTTTCACAGCTTTTTCCAATTCCTCTTCAACGTTTTTCAGATCCTCCTCCAGACTTCGGATCTCATCTTTAAGCTCCTCCCTTTTGCGATCTGACCAATCAGATCTCTCCTTTAACTCTAACTGAAGAAGATCCACCTGAAAATCAGCGAAGACTGACCAATCAGCTCGCGTATCGTCACAAACATGATGCAGGCAGCTACAACCAGTAGCTCAACACATGTTTTTCACATTAAAAATCTTTTCCGTCTAATTTGGTCTTTGGCCCTAATTTGGCCGAGGGCAAAACCAGTCCCTTATCATACGCGAGTTAAACACTACAAGCACTCCTACAACCGCTATCAGTCTCTTCTACAGCATCATTCAATGCATTGACTGAGTCGGCGACTCCCCTGACCACGCCCACCGACCTCCCCTGACCACGCCCACCGACCTTACCTGACCCCGTGGTTGAAACTGTTTGCTTTGTGTGTCAATGAAAAAAACGGCAAAAACATTTGTGGGAAAGTCCTGACTTTGCACATACAAGTTTGCTTCAAAGCTGCAGCGCACTGATGCGAACACAACTGAACAAAGCTTCAACTCTCCTTGACGGAAATGTTTGTGAAATATGAGGAACCCCTTCAGGTTTCAAGTATATGCAAATAGTGGCCGACTTCTTTAAATCTAAACCTTCGATTCTGAAATGTTTGCGAAGGATTTGTCGAAACACCTGCAGGCCACTTCGTCAGGTTGGGACGGGG
>Ga0210059_1008240_pt1 | contig 16485 bp, 16 predicted proteins | sample Ectturendosymbi2_FD_188042 | JGI IMG/M metagenome (GOLD analysis project Ga0210059, IMG submission 188042) | Ecteinascidia turbinata endosymbiont from Florida, USA - Sample 2 (SPAdes) (version 2) | ecosystem: Host-associated > Tunicates > Ascidians > Unclassified | place: Key West, Florida...
CCAGCCCTAGTGAATGGATGATGGTACGTCACACTACAGAGAATCACGATGAATGTTCAATAAAATCTGGTTTGAATTTCCAGAACGTGTATCCCTGAAGACTTTGGTGCTTCGTACTCCCTGCTTTGGCTCCTCGTACCCCCAAGTGGTACGTGTACCCCCGGTTAAGAACCACTGGTATAGGGTCTTGCAGTCCATGGGGTTATTCAATTTAAAAAGCAACAAGCAATAAAGTTTTGCTGCCGGTTTGAGGAGCTTCACTGTTTTACATTATATTGCTGATAAGATAACTATATTCTATATGCCTTTTGTTCTGCCTCTTAAACTGCCGAAGCCAGTTATCACCACTGTCTTGTTACTAGCTCAACGAAAGAATAAACAACCAACGCTACAGTCGCACCATATGGAAAACTTGCATAACTAGCAGTCATTGCAAGTCGCATTGGCATTTATACACCGAGTTTCTACTAATTGTGTTCAAGTCAAAGACCATGAGACGCAACGGGTAAGCCACTTCACGGAAAAAAGCGTAAAACTCGCCTTTTTTATCTATTAAGTACAGAAAAGGGATACACAAAGGTATATTTGGAGGTAAAACTATTACGTTCCATCAAAGTCCTTACGATGCAAAATCAGCAAAAGAAAGAAACAATATCAAAAACTTTAGTTGCCTTGCACGTGATAAATTTTCTCAAAAGCAAATCATTGAATTTTTCTATTATTTTTTACTCCTCTTATTGTATAGCATGGTCTTATGCTTACAAAAATTTTCCTGACTTGTCCAGGCCACTTCTACATGTCAGGTATCATCAACGATGTTACGCCAACAATAGGGTTCATGCGCGCCATATTGTCCCAGGTTTTACGCGTGGCATTCTACTTGAGGGAGTTTAAGCTGCCAATGGTTTTATGGCCTTCCTTTAAAATAAATACACTTGAAGCAAAACCTTTTTGGCAACATTGGCGACTACCTTCGTTTGCAAAGAAATAAGTATCAACGGAATATTGGACTGCGATTATTAATGCGTTTATCGAAGCAAAGTTGCAATAGTTGAATATTTGAGCTAGTGCTATGCTTGATTTTGGAGCTGGAATCTAATACTATTACTGACAAGTGAAATGTTTTAGGAACTAAAGGTAGTACCCTCACCTTTGCTAAAAATATGATAAAAACGTAATTGATAGCAATTATGGTGGAAAGAAGATCGATTTCCGCTGTTCTAGCATTCGTGGCTTACTCTCATAAAATTTAGACATAGCCATTACTCCTGCATAATTCTTGTGTGCTGTATCCGGCCATCAATATTTATAAAGGAAAAGCCTGGATGACGCATGCGCAAGGTTAATCTCTTGATTTCGACCAAACGGTTACTGTAGTTTCGCAACGAAGACGGTAACCTCACGTTAAGAGGATTAAAATTGAAATTTAATAGTTTTTCTTCCAACAAATGGGTCTAAGAAAGAACATAAAAACTGCAGGTCACTTTGGGTAAAAGATGGTATGGTATGGATTATTCATGCATTTTTGTGGCTCAAATCACGAAATAACACAAATGCAGCAAGAGGAAATACAACAAAATCAAAGATCACAAATTAATTTCATGTTGATGAAGATAAAAACACATCAGAAATTTCAAGTTTCGCAGTTATAATCGTGTTCTAACATATTGAATCACAAGGGGTTGGCGAAAGCCCACCTGTCTCAAGTTCTCAGCCAGCCCTGTTGCTGGCAAAGACCAAATTTAATTGAAGACGTCGTAAAAGTCGTAAAAAAAAGTAATAAAGTGCATCCAATCAACGTCAGGTAAAATGAGCAAAAAAAACAACAAAAAACAGTTAGGGAAAAGCATGCCTATGCACAGGGGTGAGCAACTGCAGAGGTAAATGATAGCAGGGAAAAGAGGGGCATTAACACCATGTTACAGAATGTGACAAGCATACAAAACGAAGATCAACAGGAATTCTGGCAAGATAGCAGGACGTTTTATATTGTTTTCCAAATGAATAAGGCGAAAAAGCTTTCAAATTTTCAGAATATCAGACCAAGTTTTGGGACCAATGCACTTCAAAGAAAGCTGACCCAGAGATGTTTTCATTCTGGGTAAATAATATTTTTGCCAAGAAGCATGTCTTGTTTGATTATTGTGGACTGTTGAAATCTCAGTAAAGTAGTTATCAAAGTGATTAGATAATCCACCATTATAAAAGGAGTACATCAATTTGGCAACTGACAATTTATATAAGTCTGGTATTTCTAAAATTTTGTGCTTAGAATTGAGCACAGTTGTTTTAGTTTTGTCATATTCAAGGGTTCTCACAGCTTTATTCTGCAATCTAATTGAAAGGAAGTAAAGTGGTCTTATTGGGCCTTCCCCAGTTAAGTATTGAATAAGTTAAATAGGAATGGAAAAGAGCAAAGTAAACAGATTTGAGTACCGAAATGTTGGCATAGTGTTTCAATTTGAATAACATTCCATATGATTTGGAGAGTTATGTCACCAACTTTTCAATATGAGGCTTCCAATTACGTTCATCATCAAGTATAACGCCAAGATATTTTAAGATACTTTGCTTTGGTATTACTATTGGGTTATGATTAATTGAAACTGAAAAATTGATATTGTTATGGTTATTAATGAGCGTGAAATTGCTTTTGGAGTAAATGATACATAATTTGTTGGCACGAACCCTGTGATCAATTTTTTTGAGCTCATGGTAATAGCTTTTTTCTAAAATTTTGTGGTTTTTCCCCGAAATATGAAGATTGATATCATCAGCATATAAAATAGTATTGAAGTTGGAGGCTTTCACAATGTCATTGATATACAGTATATAAGGAATAGTAAAAGCCCAACAACAGATCCTCGGGGCACGCCACATGTTACATTCAAAAAAGAAGATTTAGTATGTGCTATTTCAGCAGTGGTGTAGAAGGCGTGGGTGCAGGCGCACCCCAAAAGTTTTGATTCGTTGGAAATCTAGGCAAAATCCCTAAAAATCTGGGGAAAATCCCCGAAAATCCGAGCAAATCCCTGAAAATCAGTGCAAAATTCCTAAAAATCTTGGAAAAAATGGCGACCAACGTTGTTTAACATCAAAAAATGGCGTCCAAAGTTTGCAGAAGACTTTAAAAGTCGCATCAGCGAATGGACTGAATTCCAGCAGAATGAAGACGGAACGTACTAACCACTTAAAACACTTGGTTTACAAGGACGTTGTATTGTATGTTTATTTGAACTATCGTATATTCATACTCCACATGTAATTGCAAGTCACACCTAGGAAGAGAGTAACCCAAAAGAATTTAAAACCATTTACAGTAACATTTCATACGAAATTATCCAAAATATTTCCGATCCAAACGAATGAAAACGAACACCAACGGCGCTCAAGGTCTATAAAGACGTGATACCATGAATTCAAACAAACAAAATTAATGTCCCATATGAAATGAATAGGCGACACTATTGCGGACGTCGACGAAACGCAAAAGTTCGATTAGTTCGATTTTTAGACCAATGAGAATCGAGAAGACCAGAATTTTCAATTAATGGAGAATCCCCGATGGGTTAACAAAACCAGTGCGATCTGAGCCAGACAGTCAGTCTGGAGCCACTGCTTGAGCTAACAAGTCCAGCCACTGCAGCACTTTAGGCCACTACCGGCACTCTGTTAGACTGAGACCTATTGAATTTATGGCAATATGGTTTACTCTCTTCCTCCATGAAAGAACTGAACTCGAATTTACCCCTGTTGTTCAAATTAACCCCTGATGTTCGCAGTAACGTCTGTTACGTGCATTAACCTATGACAACTAGTATAAACCCTTGATGCTTTCGATTACCTTTCTGGTGTATCTGAGATTAATAGCGCAGTGCCTAAAGTTATAATAATAAAACCATGAGTGAATACAAATACGTTTGATGATAAACTGAGCGTAAAGTCGAGCGATACTAGGCGGGTCTAAGTTTCTTAATTGTTAACTTGGGCGTGCCTTGGATATATTCCTACCAAATTAACCAGTGCTCTCGTGGAATTGTTCTAAAATACGTACATTCACAAAAGTTGTACGTAACAAATTGGTGCCACAATCGTCCGGCTTTTCATTTTCTATGGAGGAGAGAGTGAAGCCACTCAAAAACTTTTCGTGTCTTTACCTAACAAACCTGCCACAACTTTGGAAAGCACGAATTAGCACAGAAGATAGGAAATCTAGACAGAACAATGACCTGTATGTCGAAAACAGAAACAGAATAGGTGTGACTTACACTGGAGTATAAAAGTCACCAGTGTAGACGTCTATTAGAAAGGTTTGTAATATTATGGAAACTGGTAGTAAGTTTATGAATTCCTATTTTGTTTTTTAATATATTTGCAGGTATATAAATTAATAAGTAATAGTTGAAATGTCGACAGTTGCACATGAAAAGTGTTCTAAAGTCCTCCGTAGCTTGCGCTTCGATTGGATTCGAGATCCAGGAGTAGCTCTATCTGAAAGATTGAAAGATGTTGGTTTGAACTCTGATTATATAAAGACTGATCTTGAACTATTTGAAGTTAATCGTAAATAGTTATATCGTGGGCTAGAAGTAAAATATCGCCCACTGATAGATCTTGTTGTTCTGGCCCACAGTAGCTGGCAAGTCAATACAATGTGGATTATGATAAAGTGTAGACTCACTGATGACCAAACTTACGAACAAGTGCGCCAAGCAATCCTAACACCCCAGCCTAATGATGAGTATGATTACATGTGTGCTTTGAAAGGACCAATTTATGATAGCAAATCTGGCAGATGGTCATATGGTAAACAGTAAATATTTCTGTTTAGATTAAGCATTGGGCCAACAGTAAAATGTCTGTAAACGCTACTAAAAATTTTTGAAGAAAAGTTGATGACTAAAGGCATTAATGCCGCCAGTATTGCTGAATTGACTCCGACTGTTGTTCTGGATACCGCCTATGTGCAAAGTTTTCAAGAAGATGGTATTAGTAAAGATGATGCGCCAAGCCCAAGTTCTGAGAATTGGTTTGAGAGTCTTTTGGAATGTATGGACGTGACAGAAGCTGAACAAGATGCTGTATTGACAGAGTCAGAAGAGGAAAAATTGTTATATGATCAGATAGATGATAGACTGTGTTATGCAGGCCATTGACTCTATACATTTTGATTGGCCTCAATGTCCCATACTGAGCCTACAGAATCAATTGCAAGCCAAAGGTTTGAAGATAGATGTTTTAGAACAAAATCCTCTATTTTTGAAGTGTTTAAGCAGAAATTGTATAAAGAATTTCAGAATTCCTTCTTCTGGTATTGTCCACTTCTTCAGTATGTGACCATACATAATTTTCAACGGCAAGTCATGTGGCTTTGGGAATTTCTTGTAAATACACCAATAGACGAGAACACTTATGACTGGTTGAAAACATTAATCAACGTGTACATTGGCTACAAAGTATAGTTAATTTTATTAAAAAGAACAAAGTTAGCCATGGAACGGGTAATAGAATAAATATTAATTGAAAAATCTTTTTGTGTAGAGTATTTGGGAACTTAAACAATTAAAATGACAATAAAAGCCACCAAAAATTGTATAGAAAAGTTAATAGCTGAAGGATCAAGTGCTGCCGAGATTACAGCAATGACTCTATCTATTGTATTGACACCTGCACCATTACTTAGTGACAAAGTGGATCAAGCCTGTCTGGTTGTTGAAAATGACTCAACTGACTCAAGTTTAAAGACGCTGTTTGAGAATTATTTGCAAGATATTGGTTGTACTGAGGCTGAAGCTCAAGCAGTTGTGTTAGGCCTTGAAAAGGAATGCTTATTGACTGGCAAATCAGCCTATGCCTTGCAAGTAATTAGAAGTGTGAATTTTGACTGGGACAAGAGCCCTATAAAAGTGCTGGAAGACCATTTGCAGGAGACGAATTTAGAATTAGAAATTCTGGATGATAACCCAGTGTTGTTTTCAGTGTTCAAACGAAAATTGTATAGTAAATTTCGAGATTCTTTTCAATTATATCGACCTCTTCTTGAACTTGTGAATATTAAATTTTATCGATGGCAAGTAACTTGGTTCTGGGAATATTTAGTAAATATTCCTATAACAGTCGACACTTAAGAGCACATCTATACTCTGATAGATTTGTAAGCAACGCAGTTCAGGTTGAATATGCACATAAAGAGGACAGTGAAGTAGATCCCTAATTATTACAGATGAAAGAGGGATAAAACGCACAACCGTTTGAACCTTACGGAATGGTTTTTACTGCGGACGATTTGTATCCACAGTTAATTTGTGTATATGTCTGTTGAATTGAAATGACTAAATTGACTGATAGTCTTGTTTTGATGGACGTGAATTTTCGTTCCGAATTACTCTTATTAGTGTTCTCCTGTCACCACGTGCTTTTGTCAATTTGAATCGTGCCATTGGCAACGCTTTCTTGTATATAACAAAACCAATGATGTTTATTTCTCGCACCTTGGGGAGATAAAAATTGTGTTTCATGGCCACCTTAAAAAATATCAGTTTAGTAATTGTGGATGCGAATAAGAGAATTGTTAAGAATCCAACGCAATGACTAATGTTTAAGTCGTAATAGTAAAGGCTGTACCCCAAAATTTATTTTAGTATCTTGTGTTTCAGGTGAAATTATTAGATAACTCAAAAGTAAAAATGGCTGCTTTTAATTTGGACAATATAATGGAAGAATATGTGAATAAAACGGTGCTGGCCATCAGCCCTCGCATTGTAAATCAAGTCACAGCCGAGAAATTGGCTCATGAGGAGATGTTCAAAGTGGGGGCAAGGCCACCCCCAGCTAATGTCAGAAATAAAGTTGTCTGGTTTCCCAAGAAGCTACAATGCCATCCGATAAGAACGTACGTGTTGTACGAGTATTCGGCACCACTAGAAATTGAGGGTCAGCATTTGTGGAACGCCTCTGATTTAGAGGATTCCCTCAACAAATCCAATAGAAAATTCACCAAGCATTCAAACCGTAAAAAACGGGGGTAGCCTAATAAACAGTATCAGCACCGGCTTGTTTCTCACTTGACCTAGCTCTTTTTAGAGCTGCGTATGAGAACTTAAGTTTAAAACTATTTTATAATAATCTAGTAACCTTCAACTGTCAAGCTTCCCTTTGTGGAAAGTCTTCCGGTTGGTAAGGTAAACACAATAATCTCAAAGACGCCGGTTTCTCCTTCGAGACTGCGTCTGCGAGTTCTTCCATACCATTGTTTCATTTTTCCATTTTAAATTTCGTTAGACTTCTGTTAATATTTACTGTTAATTCTTTTCTCCTTTTCTTTCCTTTCTCAGGAAAGAGAAGTACAGGAATTTAGGTCATATTTTAAATAAATAGAACTTTGAAAAGTGTTTAATAAAGTGTATGAAGAAAAGATCAAAGCAAACTCGGGAAGCCAGTACCTTTTCATGCGAACTTCAAATCAATGCTCATTCGATATGTCTACAAGAAAAGTGGAACTATTCTATTATCCAGAATTCAAGGGTTCCCACATACCTACGAATGAAGAACTTCAACAAAAGACTGCTGTCTACTTTACCTATCATCCAGACCTAAAACCTCAGAAGAATAAACCCTGGTACCGTTCTAAAGTTTCGCCTGGTTTCAACCACGAAGACGTGGATTGTTACATTATCGTGTCACCCAAACCCTTGAAAGAACCTGACTGTTCAGATGGCACAGTTCGCTACTCAAGCATTGAATTGTACAATTTTCTAAAGAGAGGTACTCTTCTCATGGAAACTGTTGAAAATCTACCCAAAAGACTTCAGTTGGTGTGAAGAGCCTGACTGTATCACACCATTTAGACCACAAGTTAATTATTTTCCTTCAGTATTATGGAAGACTATTTATTTATTTATTTCCCATATCAGTTTGATATGAACCGGATTTTGTACAGCATGTGTACTATGAAACCGTTTATATAACTAATGACCCGAGCTTCGAAAAATTTTATTTTATATTACCAATGTGCTCATTGTGTAAGAATGTATGAAATTTTGAGAAAAATCAAATAATATTGATCAAAATTATACACGTTGTTGGCAGAAGATTTGTTGACAAATATCGTGAGTTCTCTTTCTGTTTGTTCTTCATATTCCGTATGTGCTTTTTCGGTGATATCAAATGCATGGAAATTATACTCGTGTACAAAACAAATATGAAACTTTGTGGTTTTGATTCTGTATATTCAGACAGTCAGCCGTAGGCTGAATAGCAATAGCATGGTGAACATGTACACTTGAGGTATTAACAGTTGAACTCGTATAATATCAAAAGTTTTCAGATGGATTCGACGTCAAAAACTTTCAAGATTTCAGAAATCTTTTCGTTGAATAGTTTAGAGCCTGAAATATGAGGCTCAATAAGATTGTCGACTGGTCACTTTCAATTTAATCATAACACGAGACCAATTCCAAATTTCAGTAGGAGTGCGAGTTAGTCTCTACAAAAAGTTCTTCATCACAAAAATTTGCTTTTCTAAATTCCAACAAGTTCCCAAAGGAAAAACAAAGTGTTCATCCCTTTTTAAGGAAAAGAGTCATCTATTTTGGATCTGCATCTTATCACATTAAGATCTCAACCACATGAAACCTATGTTATTTTAAGATTATAATACATTATTTTTGTTATCTTTGCTCTTAAATTTAGATCTTCATCTATGTCAAAAACTTTTAGAGGTATAAGGAGAAAAATAATGCTTGTTCGATGTATTTTCAGTAATAAATGTGTAAACATTCATACTAGAACTATTTAGCAATGTTCAAATTGTTATGTGTATATTTCATTGTACATCTACAACTGGCAAAATCTGACAATTTACATCAACAAAGAAATTGTAGTAATGAGTTAGAATCTTTGCTCAATCTTGTTTCTGATCAAGGAAAGAAAGCTGTGTTAATACCTGTAGGAGATCAGATATCCTTGGAACATGAAACCCCTCACTTTGATGTAGAACCGTGTGATCTACATAAATACAGGGAAAATTTAGACGAACAAAACCACCATCATGGAAGAGTATCTGCAAAACATTTGCAAGCAATACCCTTCCATATTGATCCAGCATGTGGCTGTAACTTTGTAAAGAAACAAGAATGGCGTCTTGAGAATTGGTCGACGCTAGTTGAACAAAATCAACAACAAAGTATTCAAGGTTATGAAATGATATATTTATTTTGGCCACGTAACCAACCATTTCATATTTCACACATAAATCCTTCTCGACAAGATACTCAAGTCATGGATTCTCATCATTTTATAGACATACTCATGTTATTTCCTTATATTTTAACCTCCTTCTTTGAGAAATACCAATGGATTTCATGGAAAATTTTCTTTGATGACAGATCTTATCCTAGACAAGAGACTGATCCCTGCTATATATTACTAAAGGATATACCAAGCATCCGATCCATAGAAGTAAATCATAACATTGGTAGTGATGTAAATGGATCTACTTTAGACGAATGTAACTTTCGAAAGAAAGTACAAATCATCACTGTATCAGACTCAGAAGTTCAAATTCGAATCCCAGCTGGACCAGTTCATGACATCAGGCCAGATATACAGAATGAAAATCATCATCATGATTGCTTATATTTTCAGTGTTATTGGAGTACACCAGGCAGACCACACAATTGGATAGTGATACACCTTAGACATGGTCAGTTAAGAAAACGGGAGACCACTGTTTGGTGGATACTTGACAGAGAAAGAACCATGATAACTTATAATAAATTTTACTTTATGCCACCATCCTTACGACCAAAAAATTTCATATTTTCATATTGGCATTCACATACACATTGTGAAAACAATCAATGGACATTAAGAATACCAGGAGGACGTGACCTGGAAAGTACTGTTACTTTAGAACCAAGAACCTCCACTCAATGTTGGCCTTACTATTTAGGTCCGGAACAATGTTGAGACAGGGAATATCATACCTACTGTACATCCACTTTGGGCAGATTAGAAAAAGTGTTATTACAATCGTCTACGGACATTACGAATTGGGAAGACCGTTTACAATATGAACCATTTTGCAAAGCATATTTTCAAGAGCAAGAACCTCGACATGACATTTTTCGATATTATAAAAAACTTATTCAGGCAAGCCAATTCTCGGACCACTTCAATATCAAATGGTTCTCTTTGCATTCCACACATTCAACTAATTGGAATACCACCCGCACGTTGACACAGATCAATTTTCCTAATTTGGAAAATCAAACACAGCAGATATTGATGGAATTTGATCAACAATATAATTTCACTATGGAAATGGTGAAGAACTATGAATATTATCAAATGCAAGTGAGACATTTTGATTTATTGCTTTCCCGTTCGGTGGACCAATTGGAATTATTTACCGACGAAAATGATCGCATACGTTTATCTCAAGCAATGACGGCACTAAGTGACAAAGCTAGTATCGCTGAAAGAAGCCAGTTACGGATAAGAACCATTATAAAACGTCATGTCCAGACATTGAGAAGTAACCTGGAACATTATTATGTTCTAAGAACTGCTCAACAATCCTTTTCGGCTTTGGATAACATCACAGATTTGCATCAGGACATTATTTATCAACATCAGTTTCTTATGGGAAAATCATTAGTTTTACTAAATTCAGAATTGTTGATCCCATAACCACTACCGAGGAGTTATCAACCACAACACCAACCACGTCAATTACTACAAAGGAACAAACTACGGCTACTAGCTCAGAAGAAACAACAGAAGTTATGACAACTATGGTTTCTACCACCACTCAACCCAACATTAATTGGGAAAAAGTAAATGAACTAGATAAACAGGAATCTGAAAAGAATACAGGATTTTCTATACCTATACTTTCAAGTATCGTTAATACTTTGATGACCATCGGCTCAACTATAGTTTATGGAGTTTATCAGCTATGTATACCTTCTAATACTACTATAAACAATAATGTCACTTCTGTAATTTCTTAAGTAACGTATTTTGTGTTTACGCTTATTTTATTGTCACACCTTATTTTTTTGTGTTATTTCAACCTATGTTTGCATTTTAGAACCTATTCCAATAGGATTTATTTCAATTTGATCTTAATCAAAAAGTGACACTATGAGTAAAACTGATAATGATAAGAAAACTGCTTTAGAAAAATTTTTCAGGAAAAAGGAAAAGAAACATCCACCTACCTCTGGAGAAATTAATCAAGTAGTAAAAGCACACAAAGACAGTGCTACAAATATACGAAAATTGGTATATAAAGTACAAGATCACCAACAGAAAGCCGCTTTGGCACACATGATCTCTTATCGGAGGTAATAAACCTCAAAAACATCGAAAAGAAACGTCAAAAACTGACGAACGAATATATAGAACATCAAAAATGTGATACTTCATTACCACCCTTGAAAGCTCAACTTGTATTGGAAGAAACTATACCACCCTCTTATTCCCAAGTAGCTGCAGATATAGATGACATTGACACCCCACACATTCAACCTGCTACTTCTACCTATCCGGATTTATCACAACCATTAGAAAAAGCTATGACCATAGATGACATTACAAAATCCGGAACACCTATTTCTAACAGGAAGGTAGAAATACTACCGGAATATAAAGACTTGGCTTTTCATTGGGAATTTTGGCCTTTTGCAACTCTGGAAAAGAATCATTTCAAAATGAACAAAAAAGTACAAGAAGCCGAAGCCCAATTACTTAAAAAATCGATTAATTCTCCTGATGAAAATCTTGATAAGGAATGGAAAGAAATTCCTGAAGTCAAAAAGCTTATTAGCCGACTAAATGAAATAACAACCCTAGTTATATCAGACTCAGGAAAAGAAGAGGTAATAAAGAAGTTGTCCTTTGAAGATTCTGAATCTAATACGGGCTCTCCTTGGCATAACATACCAAAACCTATAACTTCTACGCCGTTCCAAGGTTCAGATCAACTTTGACAAAAAGCCACTCAACGATTCGATTTTTCAAAGGAAAACACTACTGGTAATGAAAGGCTGGCGAAGCGAATTCGCGAAATCAATCAGTCTCGCTTAGAACACTATAAGCGAAAACAAGACGAATCTATGATACATGCCTACCAAAATGAATTGGATTTGCTAAGTCTAATAGACAGAAATTTACTAAAAGCAGAAACTAAATTGTTAGGAGAAATATCTCCTATTACTCAAGAAATGTCAGAATTCAAAGGAAAAGTTTTACCTTTTGAAGATGATAATTAATTTTATCAATATTTGTAAAGCCACAACAGTGACCCACACCAAACGAATCGATCACAATTTATTGCGTAAGGAAACTAGTTTCGTGTGTTACACCTCTTCAGTCCTGCGCATAAGTTGACATACGAAACAAAAACAAAAAATTAAGCACTGTTGCTCTGATTAAACCTCAAGATACAAAAATTTAAGATTACAAAATTTTTTCACAATTGCAACTCCTCCACAAAACACAGCCACAACATTGTTCAACGAACCCAGATCGCAACGGCCATTAGGCACTTCTGATTGACAAAACATACTCTCCACGTTTAGCGTGGTTTCTGTCTCAGGCGATCACGTGGTTTGCAACAGACCGTAACGTGCAGCGGAAAAAGTCTAGCATGCCAACTCTAGTTAGTTCGGGCGGTACAGTGAAAATGTTTACACTACTGTTGCGGTACAATACAAGGAATGACTTACGAATTGTTGCTTGAAATTTTTAGCATGAAAAAACTGAATAGATTATTGTACCGCAACTGTAGTGTAAACTTTTTCACTGTACTGCCCGAACTAACTAGAGTTGGCATGCTCAGATTCCTCAGAGGACAACGTTGACCAAGTTCCTCTTTAATTCCTTCCTTTTTCGGATGGATTGTCGACGAACTTGTGAGGATCGTCGTAAACTTCATAAGAAAACTTGAGTAGACTCAAGAAAATACTTATCTTGCATTCACTCTAGACGACTATAATGACCGGACTTTTCTTTTAGACACCGGATCCAGTAAAAATCTGACTGACTATGCTGCGTTAAGTCACAAATTTCTTCTTTGTTTCACGTTTTGTTTTGGAACGATTGGTTTTTGTTCTTTTGCAACACAAGGAGAGTGAGAAATGTATTCACATTTCACAATTATTAAAATCAAGAGTTGTTAACAAAATCGCGGCAATGTTAAGAGGTTCTAAATAAAAGAAAAATGTTTGTTATTTTTTATGATTTCTATAGCTTAGAGTTTGCAATATTAAAAGTTAAAATGAAATACCTAAAGCAGAATTGTTGATTTAAAGCTTATATTGTTTGCATGACATTTTAAGCCTTATCGTTATATGAAATGATTCTTTCTTTACAGGTATTCATATAGACTTTGTAGAGTAAAACTAAGACTACAATGAACAAACATAAACGAAATAAATTGCTACCTATGACCAAAATATGGAGACGCAAAATAAGAAGAGTTCCATCTCGCTGCAAAAAGATACAAGAACGAATCCCGTGTGAAACAGCTAACAAACAAATGACTAATTTGTCAACCAGTTTCCCACACCAAGTCGAGACTGCAAGTGAACATCTAGAAGAAACAATGAAAATAGAAGAGGTACCAGACACTTCTACACAACCTGTACCGTGTGTATCTCCAAAACCAGTCTCAACAATTGGTAAAAATGATGAAATTGCAACAACGAACGTTGAGTATCAAGAATTACGTTCCATGCAACAAGCATTCAAATCAATCAAAAACTGGAACTTTTTACAGCCAGGGAATGAGATAAAATGGTTAATCATTACTTAAGACTTTTTCAAAGGATTTCCAAACATGCATTCTAAACAGAAATTGCAACTAATTATTGCACTTATGAAATTTCATATAGAAGCTAAAAACATGGCTTTGGTAAAACTTCACAAGGCATTGAAAAAGAAAACTATGACCCACTGGAGCAATTCTTTCAGTGGATCACACTAAATTATGAATTGTCAAAAAGACAGAAAATGATATTGCTACAAAAAGCAATAGAAAATAAAAAATTTGATTGGAAAAGCAATCCAGCTGATAAAATAGATTGGGCAATTCGAGAAGCCCAATTAACTGTTGGTGAAATAACTGAAAACCAATTACTATCAAATCTGATGAAAGAAATTTTGAGAAACCATATGCCTAGTGCATATTATGTGAAAATTGCTGGGATGAATATGGCGGAGATGTTACAAAAGATACCAGAAATTTGGAAAGAATGTGGTTCTCATGAGGTCACATTCCAGTATAGAAACCAAAGATGCATGAGAAATATCTATGACAAACATCATTGTCATCATGCACAAGTTAACAAGAAGAAAGTCAGATATCATGTGAGATTGTGTTATTGTTGTAGACAGAAAGGACATCTAGCAAAAGATTGTATATGGAATAACCCAAGCAACTCAAATGAAGTATAAACAATGGCGAATCTAGGTGACAACCAGGAGTAAATTATTAAAAAGTGTTCATAATCTGTGCTGACGACACATAAGAGATGGAAAAACGCTAAGTGCTACATCTAAAGGATTAGAATTCAATGTCCTCATTTCAAAGGAACAGAATTAAGTATCTTCCTTCCCAAATCTGAGAGTTGCCAGTAAATTAGCGACTATGACATGGAATAGTAAGTATTCGCCCAAAATGATCGATCAACCCAATGATGTTCTTGAAAGTTAACAACAATGACCGTCTTGTCTTGATGAAAGATTTTCTGGATGTATATATCCAGCAAACAAATGGAACTATTACTTAAGCTGATAAATTTTTAATAGGATTCAGTGACTTTCCTACCACATCTTTAAATCGAGTTAATTTCAGTAGTTGATATTTATAAATTACAATAAAGACATTTAAGTCTCCATATCGATATATTATAGTTTTGTCTATCAATGGTTAAAAGAGGTTTGCTATCCTTTGTATCATTCATTATGACCATTGTTGATGTAATTATTGTTATCTTACGAACCTATTCATCGTTGTAGGAAAACCATAGCAATGAATAGTGTATGTGAATTGGAGAAATTAGACTCCAATTATTCAGAATCCAACTTTGAATTATCATCCCTATATGAGGAAGAAACCACATTTATAATACGAGAAGCTTGTTCCGACGAACCAATAGTGGTAACTATTGGAAAGCAAAGTGAGAATCAAAATGCTTATAATGAAGAAGAACAAAATTGTTAAAACAACTTTGAATGTTGTAGCAAGAACGAACAACATGATGATCCCTGGCCAAACCAAAAAGCACCTATTGAAAGTCCAATTGCGGAAACAAAAGATCCATGAGATGAACAACCACATAATCTATCAAAAGAGTTAAATGAACCGCTAACCGAAAATCAAGACAATATCCGGGATAATCAAGATTCCTTATTAGCTGATTTAAATGTTGGCAATCTGGAAGAATCCTACAATGTTCTTCTACAGAAAAAGTCTCAAAAATTCAAGGTAAAACATTACCGAAGGTAAGTAACGATAACACAGTAGTGAAAATGGTAGTTTTTAATGATGAATTGCAAAAATCCAGAAAGAAAGACATGAAAGAAGTTCAAAAAAGTATACAAAGACTGTACCAAAAATCCAATTATCTTTGTTCACTTATTAGTTAACGACCGCGTGCGTCAATAGATTGGCGCGAGTTTTTTTGGTTATAACTCACCAGCCGCTATAGCTAGAGAGTTGTTCAAACCCTCTACAAATGTGGCAAGTCTTCTTGGTTCTATTAAAAAAAATTTTTTGATTTGGGTGAGGGGTTCGCCTGAGAGAGGATCGCAAAGTGGGGATGTTTTTGATTTTTTGACCAACTTTGTCGGGCCCTGGTCGCCAATCCAATGGGCCAAAATTTTGTCTCAAACTTTTGTTGGAAACTAGATGATCTCCCGCGTCGATAGAGCTCTTGCTGGACCTTCTAACACGTCTGGAACCAAAGTTATGACCCAAATACCCCATTTTACCCCCAAAATCAGCAAATGCATGAGTCTTCCACTGGCGGCTACTGTAACTCGCGATAATCCGTGATAAATCCCCGCTAGAAGATGCTAGTGAGCTATACGAGCCCTCGAAAGACCTATGAAGTCTTCTAGATTGCACTGAAAAAAAAACATTTTAGATTTGGGTTCGGGGTTTTCGGTGGGTGGTGTTAGAAAAAGGGTAGTTTTGGCTTTTTTGGTTGTTTCATTATGACGTCATCACCTCCACAAAGGGCCATAATTTTGGCTCAAACTTAGTTTGTATTCTAGGCTAGAATATGAAGCTTTACAGGCCTAGATCGACTTCCTAGCGTTTCTGGTGCCCAAGTATGGGCCAAAAGACCCCAAATCGTTAAGGGCATGGCTGAGTAATTTCAGGGGATCTCCCTAATTAAAATCCGGAAGTTTGGCCATAACGTTTGAACCAGAAATGCTAGAAAGTCCATCAAACCCTCTAAAGACTCGTTT
>Ga0210059_1008241_pt1 | contig 16485 bp, 11 predicted proteins | sample Ectturendosymbi2_FD_188042 | JGI IMG/M metagenome (GOLD analysis project Ga0210059, IMG submission 188042) | Ecteinascidia turbinata endosymbiont from Florida, USA - Sample 2 (SPAdes) (version 2) | ecosystem: Host-associated > Tunicates > Ascidians > Unclassified | place: Key West, Florida...
ATTTCAGTAGTGGTTCTTAGGATATATAGGATGTATTCGCTTAGTTCTGTTATGATATATAAAAGGCTACAAACGTTAACTCTATCGGCACTTGCGCAGGGCCCATTTGATACAATAGGTCAAATAGACTGAGAACTGCCTCTGGTTCAGAAGCGCTTTCAGCCTTCAACTCGGTCTATCTGTTGGCAAGGCCTACGAGAGGGTTACAAGAGGTACATCGTATGCGGTCCCGGGAGGGTAAAAGTACGCACGTTGTGTTTCTGTAATCACGCCCAAAATTACTAATGTACCCCAGCTGTCAACTTGTCAATATAACAATTAACTTATTTCTAAGTCTTAGCATGTTAACTGTTTTATCTATATTCTGATTACTTTTCTGCACATACAAGCTTAGACGAGGATTTCAGAAGCTAGGTGGGCCCGGTCTCGGTCTTTGTACCCCTTAATCAAATTTTTATCAAGAGGCCCTAGTTGTTGGGTTTCTTCCAATTATGAGTGCATAGTCTCATTCCTTTACTGTGTTCGTTACCAACAGACGTTTATTTCGAAAACTGCATTTCCAAATCCTGCCACATAGGACATCCATCTTGTTATTGCTTAGCAGTGATTACAGCGCCTTAAATTGAAAGGTAATCTCTCTAAACAACTTTATTCAGTGCAACCATTGCCAAGTTGAGCAACTGTTTAGGTTAAAGTCCCTTTCAATAAAAAACTTCACCACAATAACAACTAAACATATCGTTAGCCTTTGCGTTGGGCTGTCAGACTAAGGTTCATCGCGTATAATTTATCAAAACGTCTGATTTATCAAAATCATCCAATTTATCATAAAGCTAGGCTTTTAACGTAATTTCATGCAGAGGTTTTTCATCAGATTTTGACTGGAGGGGCAATATAAACCTCGAACTACCGGTTCAGTGATGTTTACAAGTCTTCGGTCGAATGTCATTTCTGTCTTTTGCTCAGAGGACTTTTGACTGGAATGGGTGAAATGGCTTCGGCCGGAGAGGAATGTGTAGGGTCTGGGGGACAATTGCCCCCCAAGTAAATATGGCAAAAAGCCTTGATTTCAAGACGTACACTGGGGTACATTAGCACACTGAATTTGACCCAGACTTTTGCGCAGCCTAAACTTTTTATCAATTTGCTCACTCCACAACTACCTTTCCTAGTTTTTCAAGCTACCAGTCCAGGACTTCTAAACACAAAAACTAAAGAGAGCTAGAGCATATATAGCTTTAAAAACGTAATTTAAAATAATTCAAAAAGAGTTAAGTTAAATTTTAATAAAGAATTTGCTGCTCGGGTCCCGTAGCCCCCCTTGCTACGTCACTGCTTGTGGTATAGACCTTTTCAACTTCTCCACTTGGCCTTACACTCTGTGGGACACAGAGGGACGTTTACCATGATCGAAGAAGTTGTCAGTTGCCACAGCAGCTGGACATTGTCGCTGATTCAAGTGCTTTTATCTTAGACGCATCTAATGCTGTGCAATGATTTATTATCAAGATACAATTTCAATTGTCTTATCAACAATTTTTTTTAAAACTCTATTTAGTATAGGTAACGTGTTGTGTTGTGGTCACGCATTTATGAATAATGAGCCTAATTCCAGCCTAATGCCATCAAACATTAATAAAGCGTTATTGGTTGGGAAATAGTTTGGATGTTGTCAATCCACCAAAGCAGTATACCTTCTCCCAGTTCAAGTTTCTAGTTCTGACGAACAACAGGTCTAAAGGTTATGAAAACATTGAGCAAATCTACTAACCTTGAAAAAAGAAGGCCATCGAAATTGCAACGTTGAATCATCGCGTAAAGATGCACACAGTGCAGTTAAATGTCTGTCTTTCAAACCCGTAAGCAACAAAGAAACACTTGCAAAATATGATTCCATGATGCCAGCTATTGACGAAAATGAAGTTACACTTTGTCTTGATTTGACTAAAACCAGATTTTCAGACTTTGGTAAGATTCGGCTCAATTCGCAATTTTGTCGAAAGGAGTGGACTTGATCCACACTACCGGTACCTAATTACTCATTACTCAATTCGTGGCTCATCCACATCACTGCATAGACAAGCAGTGAAAAATGTCCCGTAATCCCTAGTGCTGCATGTTTGCAATCGCAGTGCGAACAGTTTTTTTAATAAACAGTTTTTTTTTTATATGAGTAAGAGCTGATGATAAGAGCAGCAATTAAAGCAGGCATGCACAATTCAAAAAGCTCGAAGAGTCAAATTATCAACATAAATTTGCCACGGGTCGCAAAAATCTATTTCATTTCTATGTAGAGAATTCGTTGTATTATGGAAGAAATTCTGGAACAACAATTACTATTCGAGGTCGAGCTTTTGCAACATTTTCTACAATTGAGAAAGTTCTCGGGGGCCGCAAAAGTTTTCGCGGGCTGCATTCCTCCTCGGGGGCAACAATCTGTGGAGTTTAACAATAGTTATTTGCGTCACAGTCAGATTCTCAAAACCACGGACTTGAACTCGTTGCAAACAGATTCTGTACAGTATCCACTTGCCAGAAATGTAGCAGTTTAGACTGACTTAGCCATTTTCATAGCGCGAGAAGGATGAGGTTTCGTAAATATGGCAAGTGAGCATTCTTGTTCTGTCGCAATGTCTTACGGTGTTTCTGTATCACAATACCGCAGTTTGTCATACTGCAATACACTAACCTACTTGATTGTGCTGCCGCAACACGTCCGAATTAATGGATTAGATAAGCGCGTTGTGTTCATACAGCTTTGCAGTTAATGGTTGTATTGGGCGCAAAATAGATGTTCACGAAACAGTAAAACGTAAATTTTGATTTTTTCCAAACAATTTTTATGCCCCCGTCTAAGAGGTGCCCATAGCAGAAGCCATGCCTGCCATACCCTAAATACACTACTTCCCTGGTTGTACATACGCAACAGTGGATGGAAAGATGTTTGCATTCGTTGGAAGAGCCACATCTCAATGAAGATATTAACCTTACCAATAACTGCACGGCGTATGCATAAATACCTGTGCCAAAAGCTAATGGTTATAGAAACACAAAACGTCAAACACAAAATAAAAACGTTTCCCATTTTCTAATAACTTACAGATATTTACATGCTATATTAATACAAAACAATTTTAGTTGCGATAATTGCTTGTCTGTAAAAAATGCAAGAAACCGCAAATAGAAATTTTATAAAAACAGTGAAACGTGAGTAGACAAATAGACAGTTCAACTTTCAATAATCACCAAAGCAAGTCTGCAAAATATATGACTTGTCTAGTATCAGCGTTTGATCTCACACAATGCATAAAAGTATGTTCAAAGTAATCCAGTGGAAAAATGCTGGTAAGAGCAAAACTACAGTATTTACCATGCTTGGAAATTGGTATGGGATATCATTATCTTAGATTAGTCATCGCTCCTGTCTGACAGTAAGCAACATCATGCAAGTGCTATACGCCATCTTTGGCGCTATTAACTTACTTTGGAAGCTTCCCGCGCCACTGTTGCTGACAGCACGATGAAAAAGTCCTCTCGATCTTGGAGAAAGGACATGTAAAGAAACAGAAATGGCACCAGCACTTTCTCCAATAATGGTCACGTTGTTTGGATTTCCACCAAAATTTTTAATATTATCTTTTGTCCACCTGTATCATACCAAAATAAATGTACTCGATTCGGCAAACCTTCTCCTAAAATGGAGAAAAAACGGCCACAAACAAAAGTGGTTTGAGTGTTGCAAAATATCGGCATCGTTTACCGGTAATAAAAAATAAAAACATCGGTATCGGCCCAAAATAGCTTTGTCGATCGAGCTCTTCCTAAAATTCAATCAAACTTGGCTAGTAGCCTAGCGCAACTAACTATTTAGAATAGATAGTGGTATTGATCTCATTGTCAAAACACACAGTGAAAGAATTCCAAATTATCATTGCTTTCGGTCACAGCGCATTTATTACATCACAATCGTTCTTTGTTCCTACGAACACGGTGCTGAAAAGATACTTGGCTTGTCGAACATTCCGCAAATGTCAGCCATACAGCAGTGAGCTGTTTACAAAACCGTTGCCAGAAAGTCGTCATTAGGGGGGCTTTACGTTCGTGCAGGGGGGATTGACATTCAAATTTGACAAAACTCCCAATAATTTATAGTGTTTCATATTTAAAGTGGGGGGGCTTGGACCTGTGTTTGGGGGGGTCAGCCACCAAAGCCCTCCCGTGGTGACGGGACTGGATGTTTATCTATACGTACATTTATAAAATCGGTGCTGCGTCTGTGGAGCGCTGTTTATCTAGATGGCAGTGTTATAAAAATACTTGCGAAATTACTGCGGAGAAGAACGATTGAGTTGCAATAGCTCTGATGATTTTACATCATAATGTAAAAGTGAATTACTCGAAATCAATATACTGTAGTACTTTTTACGCAGCAAACAAAATGGTCATCTGCTCAATTCTGAAAGGGCTATTTTCGAAATACAACGCTTGACTGATATTTTGTTCAGATAATGCGACCACAATTTCTGAGGCTAGTTCTCACAGCTTTCAATATGAGAAATTCCTCGTAAAAATATAACTTCAGACTCTGAGGAAAACCTAAACTTATTTAATTTTGTGATAAACTAGTAGGTGTAAACAGTAGGTAAAATTTATGCCAAAACTGCAAAACAATGTTATCGCGATTGGAGACTGTGCCCCTCGCCATGACGCGAAATATTACAAAACAGCTCTGCGTGTGCGACTGTGCGTTGCAGTGTGCGAGCTTTTGACAGCTTTGCTTGCATTGGAGTTAGCACCGTCAGAGGAGGAGATTCCGAAATACGTGCGTTCAACGCAGTATCAATTTAGAGTGTTCAAAAACGTATTTCGTTTTATGTCATTGCGCAGACGCTATTTAGACAAGGCAGTGATGTTGTTTTTGTAACAGTAATATGTAACGTTAGAAGGGAAATGCTGTTGCCTGTTCCAAACCACCCGTACTAGAAACTTGCAGTGGCAGCGTTTGCTATTTTATCGGCTTTGATGCTGAGTACGTGCAGTAAAAGGGGGCCTGTTATGACAGCCAAACAGACACCTGGATGCGTCCCTGCGCAAAGATACAATGAGTTAGAGTTTAGGGTTAGGATTTAGGATTAGATTCGGCTTTAGGGTTAAGGTTGAGTCTACAGTTCATTAAACGAAGACAAGAAGCCGCCAACAGCTTGCCACAGCACTGAAACTATTGCAACACACGAACATGTATGTCGGATAAACTGGTTACAGACATCATGGTCAACTATGCAGGTCATGCGTTCCGAACTTATTATGCGTTCTGGGCTTGTCATGTGACCACGTCAACCAATCGTGTTGGGCTAAAGGCAAAAAGGCTCCAGGAGTGTTTTTGCTTCATGAGGCAAATTAGGAACTGACTATTTGATATAAGCTAATTAAAAAACTTCGGAGAGTTAACAGGAGTCAGAGTTAAAGTTTTAAGTTTTTGAGAGTCACAGTTTTAAAATGTGACTCCGCTCATCTCTGAATCCTCGATGTCTTGTGTCAGCAATGTGACCTGATCTACAATGGACTTCCTATGTCAAAAGCCTGTCTGTTCCTCAGGAACTAATGGATGGATGATTGGTTCAACACGAGCGTAGAAGATGAATCTCACAAGGATCTTGAAGGGGACTCACCAAGGGACATGGGGCGATTCCTTTTTGGGTCTCCAAATGGCTTAACCGGCTTAGGAATCGCAACCACTGGTGCTCTAGTTCAAATCTTGGGAATTTTGTGTTGGTGTATGCAGGAAGCGATGAAATCGCGCAACCAGGAATAGAGAGCTTAACCGGGTGGGAGCATAAACTCTGGAGAAATATAATCCAATTGCAGAGATTTTCCTAGCTCTAGGTGGGTGAAGGCTGTAGCATGCTCACCTGGCATAAAGAGGCCGGAAGGAACATTCCAGCCGTCGGACACCTCCCTGTTGAAGAGCCTTTTTGACTCGCGGTCCCCTGCCTTGTGTGCTCCATTCTTCAAGAGTTGTGAAGCGGTGGAATTTGCTGAGGCAGAGCACAGACAAGAGGAGGGTCTGGACCTGCCAGTATTTTTGTTGATGGTGCTCCATGCTTTGCGGCTGGCGTGCAGGAAGTCGATGGAATTGATAGCTTCATTCCAACGTTCCTGCTTCTTCTGGTCGAGCCGCAAACGTAAGGGCGAAGCTGCTCTGTGAGAGTCAGTCCCCACTGGGGCTCAAATAAAGAGCGCTGAAAGGTCTCGCACTCTCTGTCCCAACACCGCACACAGTTCTTGCGATGACCACGTGGGATAGATTGTTTAGCCACATATAACAGGCTCTCGCACAGTTCCTGATAGGCCTTTTCAAAGTTAGTTGTGTGCGTAGGTGGCAATCTCTCAACAGATTCTCCTGCAAGCAGGCAAAAGCGATTCCATTTCAGCCTTGCGAATTTTACAAGGTTTCACAGGATCTCCATAAGCGAGCATCGTGAACCTCGGTGGCGCTATGAGAGAGAGTATGTGTTGTGACCGTGGGAATTTTCCTAGAAGTGTCTGTCAGACAGTCGGTTGTCATGGCTGACACTCGCGAAGACCAGATCCGTGTTGGTGCCCACACGTTCCATCGGTGAGAGAAGTTGACTACTCTCTCTGGTTTGTGCAGCAGACCAAGGTTGTTGGCTATTGCCCCGGAAGCCAAGCTCTCACTGTCAGGAAATTGTTTGGAGCAACACCAGTTGACGTGCTGGCAGTTGAAGCCGTCAGCATACAGACGGGGGTGTGGAGACGTTGACTTCGCAGTAGGTGTGAGTCACGAGCGTGGAGGTTTGTGGACGTTGATGATCGTGCATTCTGCGACGTCTGCACATAACCACTCGTCTCTGATTGCTCTGGAAACAGATCGACCAATGTGAGCTCCAACTGCTCGCGAGCGAATGTGTCACGGCCGTGATGCCTCGTCAGGACTGACCCAGCTAATGAGAAGTTCGGAATCACTAGCTTGTCTGCGGTAGTGCAGTGGCTCTCCTGAAGAACAATGACAAGTGCTTTGTTCTTGTAGGTTAGTTTCTCGATGACGCTGATCTTGACCCAGTGTTGAACTGCAGTACACTGGGAGGTCATCTTTGGCAGCGCGGTTGCTGCTGTGCCATGAGAAGAGCTTGTACCTACCTAGTTCGCGCCGAACACATCCAAAACGTGTAGCAGTGGTTGCTCTCTTAACGACAGGTTTGGTAAGCATTTAGAAAATGTCACAACAGGGAGGGCCACCTTCTACAGCTAAAAATAATTAGCTTATCCGGTTAGCAATGAAACTAATTTTGTTTTAGCTAATTCAAAAAACATTTTTTTACCACATGGAAATCAAACCGAAGATAATGTTTTGTTGATCAAGCTGATTTTAACATTCTAAAACTCTTTCAAGGCACTACATTGGACTTCGAATGGCTTGTTATTATGATGGGTCTTGCTGTCGGTTAGTAGTTCTGGAAGCGCAAGGTTGTTCCGAGATTTATCGAACTGATCACATATCCCAGAAGACATTACAATTGATACGAAAAAGTTGAATATCGAATTTATTCGATTGCAAGCCGCAGCTTATAATTTTTTTTCATCATTTCGTGTGACTTAACATTTTTTTCTTCAGCTTATCGAACGGTCTAGATCAGGGGTTCATGACCTTTCTCAGGCCATGTACCCCTTCAGCATTTCGATAGATGAGGACGTACCCCTAAAAGTTCTTATGGCAAAAATTTTGAGTAAAACAGCAAAGATATACTGAATTTTTAATTAAACATTTAGATTTTTAAAACTATATAGGTAGACTCCGTTTTGATGTCTCAAGGTTAATTTGTTGTTTCAAACTTATAGTAATAATTATCAGGAAATAAATAATATAAAAATACTTTTTTCCTTTCTACTGACTGAAAATTGAAAGTTGGTCCATACGAGTGTTAAGAGCTTTTCTTTAGGTACATGTGCTTCATGATTTTCGAGACTGAATAAATTGCCACTAGCGACGAAACACACTGCATGAGTATTTAGTGGTGTTTTCAGACACAGTGGCAGGGGAAGGTTTGGGACGGAAAAAATGCAGGGCGGACGCGAGTTAGGAAGGCGTGAGGGACAGGAGCGGGTAACATTTCTCAAATTCCTGCGGGTACGGGGCGGGTTTAATTAAATTTTGTGGGTGTAGGCGGGCGAGAGCGGACAAAAATTTCAACCCGCGCAGGAATCCAATAGATAGCCTCTGCTTTTTCGGTGCCCCGGGGTTTGCTGTTTTAGAGAGTACATCTGCCGCAATTAGCTCAGCACCGCCAAAATACAAATCTATCTCTTACGATTTGTTAAATTATTTACTCATGTGGTTATTTTTTCCTATGATCAGCTTTAAACGTGTTTCAAAGTCTTACATTTCATGAGTTGTAAGGTGTTGATTTTGTAAGCAGTTATTATTCAAAATTTTATGCATGAATTTTTTTGAATATGTGGTTATTCCTCTGTTTTTTTCTGATGAAGCAGTGTTGCTCCAGAAACAAACAAAAATTCTTTCTGTAACTAAATTTCTCATCATTCATCGTAAGCACTTACTTAAGGGCCATCAATTGATCCATGAGGCCCATGTTGCCTTTCCACTTTGTTTCTTGTCCCATACTAAAATTTCCGAAAAGATTGAGGCGGTAGTTCGGGACAACCAATACAACGTCACGTAGTCCGCATATAACTTGGCCGTTGTAATGAATATTAGAGCCTAGGTCGAAACCTCCTCCGAAAATCCAAAACAAAACCTAAATAAGAAAGTTAGAATGAAGATACTGGATTTCTTTCTCGTTTCTTTGCAAGCAACGTCCAACATTCCAACACGTTTCAGGTCGTCTAATTGCCTTAACATTTTTTTCTCTATTATCAGGAGCGTATACTCCGGATGTGCTAGGTGTGCAACGTACATCCAATCAAATTAAATCGTGACGTGAATTTTTCCAGATCGTGCGATCAAATGAAAATTACAAAATAGGCTTGAAAGATAATTATGACCGTCTTATTGAGTTTAAGAGCCAAATTTCAAAGTTGTCTTGTTTTAACTTGCTTGATTTAGCTGAATTTTCTATGCATTACTAGTGTCCCGTTTCGTCATTTGTAGTGGCAACCCTATGTATGCGCTACAATACAGCCGTACACCTGTGTTTGTAATATGAGCATCCGTGTATAGGCAGTGTTTTTCAAGGCGTTTTGAGGGACCGAAACCGTCCCTGTGAGTAGTAATAGAAAGGTTTTCTACATGGATTGTACGGAGTTTGGATCGTGCAGCCAGTGCAGCTCCGGACTCTCCCGACCATCTTTTCGTATTTGAGCGTTGTGGTAATATTTTCATTTTTATAACAATTACATTTTTGCGTTATGATGATATCTTCAATTTTATCTTTCATATTTTACAGTTTATTCGACTTCTGTCTTTTCTGTAGCAGCAAGTGGGGTATGTCAATGCATGTCAGATTCCCGATTGATAAATATTCACCGAGCAGGCGCAGGCCAAGATTTCGTTACTGGAATCTCTGCACGGAATCTGATGCAGCATTTTTTAAACAAGGTACATCTGACCAGTTAAATTGCGCAGTTGATGGTCTTAAGGATTCAATTCTGTTATGCTATTCGTCAGCAACGTCGACCAGTGGCATAAAAATGAGTGGAACGTTTTTTTTTCACCTCTTCGCAGAGTTATTTGGCAATGATAGCGATCTTCAAAAACACTTGAATTTTGTGCATGGCCATGTGTTACCGAAGGCGCAGTACTCAAAATGCGACCGTGTTTTCGAAGAAAGTAATTTCAAAGCGCATATCGAAAATGTCGACCGTGAGGTGGTTTCAAACTTTATCCGTTTTTGTTAGGTGATGAAAAGCCATATCTTAGCTTTTCCTAACTTTACCACAATTTCTAAAATCAGTTTACGTGGTTTCAAATGCTAGAACCCAAGAAAATCTCTTACCGGCATATTTGCACATTCATCGGGATTTGAAGTGTACACGGACACGTTCAGATAATCCACGCTTTGGTACTGATCATCTTCGTCAATGATGGTTACGTCAGGAATGTATAGCTTCTCCAGCTTGCGGAACTCCACGTTCTGCATAGGACTTGCCGGGCTTTTTGTTGCATCGAAAATCCCTTTCCATGGCTCAGCTCTAAGAGAAAAGCTGATGCAAACATCGTACTAGCTAAGATTTGACAATGAAACTCTAAGTGATCCAGAAACCGGTAATAATTTAAACAAATTTGTAAAACAAAATGCATGGCGACATACTGTACATTTACGTACAAATCTTCTAGCGGTAATTCCCTTCATATCATCTTATTGCTTTGTAACAGCAAATGGAATGAATGGTTGCTTTCAACGATAGTTTTTGTAAAGAAAGTAAAACCTTTGTGCGCATTCACAAAACACCGAGGTTTTGAAAAATTTATAAAAATTGTTTTGGGATTTCTTTTTTATATTTGATCCAGTGGCGGATCTAGACCACGCTTTTGCGAGGTAGTCATATAGGGGAGCGGGAAAAGGTTGTCTGTGACAGTCGTTGGATATCACACAATATTGCTCACCTTTTTTAGGCCAGAAAAGTGGCTTTTTTGTTGGTGAAACTATGCGATGTTTCAGGGAGTCACCACAGCTTTAACGTGCCTTATCATTGAATCAAAGAACTTCTGAAAAGGTCCAAAATATGACCACCATTTTTCACAAGCTACACCGTAATTCAGAATACTGTTGGTGTCCCAAATAACCCCTCATATCTACAAATAAATTTTTAAAGATGTAACCGAAAGCAAGGTGGGGAATCATTTTGCGGACGTTTTGAGAAGGCCGCGTTTAGCGGAGGGCCGTAACTTCATAAAATAAACAAAACATTGTTGGTACACAGACGAGGTTTTAATATATTTATTCTTTTGCAAATGCACTTTATCCAGCACAAACAATTAAATGAGACAAATGTAACCTCACACACATTTCAACAAACTTCAACTTTAAAGATTTTGGCTGAATGCTTCTGCGGGTCACCGAAAACGCTGTGGTGGGTCAGATGTCACCTGCGGTTCGCTAATTGCCCACCCCTGCACTAAACCATGCTGTGCGCTAGTGTTTGGCACTGTTTTAGCTGGTGTCCGGTCCATCATTTCACTCAGAACAGAACATTCGGAACAGACCACGTTCATCACAGACCAGTTCATAACAGACCCGTACGTTCATAACACACCAACACACCACGTTCATAACACACCAAATTCATGACAGAGCCAATATGAACATTGTCTTTGACGGGAGCACAGAAATCGCTTGTCAAAAATTTAAATTGGTGACTTTGTTTTTTTCAACCTTCATTTTGCACCCCATACAAACATTCACTGCACAACTGCATCAACACGTCACCCTTACCTGCTTTGAGCTAGGCGTGTTGCGTCAGCACCACCAAGTATTATAATAAAAAACTGTGGTATTATGACACAACACCGGGATATATCTATGCAAAATGGCGCCCATGACAAAGATCTAATATGTGCCCTTGTCAAATTTAAATGTTAGGTTTATGCACAATTTTTGTGGAAAATAAACCACGAAGAAGAAAAATTCTAAAGAGACAATGATGTTTATTTTTGTTTCAAACGTTTCAGCCAAAAAATAAACGTTATTTATCAGAACCATAAAATACTTCTAAACTCATTTTTTTATTCTAAAGAATGTTTAACAATAAAATAATAATATTATCGTAATTTATAAAGTGGTGAATGGCCAAATTGTAGATCTTACAAAAGAAAGAAACAGAAAGTTGCAACTGCTAATGACATTTCTTTCAAAACGAAACATTATTTTCGATGGCACAATAATGAAACTCTTCTCTCAAATATTATAAACGAATGAATAAATGATGGTGTCTTTTCGGATAACCTAAAAATCGCTGAAGTCGTACTAATTTTTAAATTGGGAGAATGTGAAATTCCCACTAAATACAGACCGATATCAGTATTGACATTCCTGTCAAAAATACCCCAAGAAAAAGCTCTCTCTGCATGAAAGACTAAACGATTATTTTGAAGCTCTGCATGTAAGAGTAAATGATTATTTTACCAAAAACAACTCGTTAAGTCAGCAGCAGGATGGTTTTCGCAAAACCATTACATATCCCTCGCGTTATAGACCTGCACGAAAACCTCCGAAACCTCCTTAAAAACCTTATATCTTGTGGAGTTTTCTTAGATCTAAGAAAAGACTTTGACTCGGTGAATCAATCCATACTTGCAGACAAAACTTGAGCACTACGGCGTACGAGGAAACGCGTAACAAATACAGTCTTACCTTTCTAACAGAAAACAGTACGTTTAAGTGGCAAACACTGCATCATCTATAAAATCAATTATTGCCGGCGTCTCCCAAAAGTTGAATTTAGGTCCGTTTTTATTTTTATTATTTGTAAATGATTTAATAAATTCAAATCCTATGAAAACTTAACTTTTGCTGATGATACAATTTCAGTTCAGTGTAACAATAATCATGAAAAATTGCAAAACAATACCTGACCCTCGTGTTGTGTCTCAATCAGGGCGGTGGAGCCGGAACTCAAATTTCATGCTCCAGCCCCAGCCCAGGCATCTAAAGTTTTTGGCTCCGGCTCCAGAACGTTTTGCTCCATTGAAAACCGAAAACCATTGTATTATTTGTACAACTCGCTTGCACCACAAACTGTGTCTGTGGAACTGCAAACCAAACTTTTCTTTGGGCCGCAAAACAATGGTTCAAGGAACTTCAAGTCACAAATTAAAATTTTGACAAGCAGTTTTTGCGCCCCTGGCAAAGTGGCGCCCATGACATGATCCATGCCTACCATACCCCAGATACACCACTGACCCAACACGATGGTCAGACATTGTGATAAAACAAGAACATTCGCTTGCAGTTTTGCCACTTTGGCATTTTGGAGACCAAATTTGCAAATTTGACTTTTTTTCAACTCTTCTGGATTTTTTTATTTTTGAAAAAAGGCCAAATGAAATTTGTTTTATTTTGGCCTTATATCCTCAATTCAATTTTCATTTTGTTTTGTAAAATTTCAAAGATAATTTTGGCAGATATCTGCATGATATTTTTGGACACAACCTTTTTATTGGAAACTCTTCACTAGAATTTCATACTTCATAGTTTTTCTGTTTCATGCTTTTAGTTGTGTTGTTTCAGGTCACTCCTTAGCAAGACCAAACTTTTCGAGGTGATCATTTCACGCTTCATTCCGTGCCTTTTGAAAGTGCTGTGCAACCTGTGCGAGTGTTTAATAGTGTCGTTGTGTGCTTAACTTTCATTTGGATTTTTTGTTGCTTTTTGGCTTTTTTATGGTTAATGTGACTCTTTTCATCTACACGATAACCTGGCAACCCTGCTCGCTTGCCATACCTACAAGACCTCATCTTCACGCTATGAAAACGCGAAGTCAATCCGTACCGCTGCGTTTCAGGCAAGTCGATATTAATCAGAATCAGATTAAGACGAGTTTAAAACCGTAGCTATGAGAATCTGACTGCTACGCAAATAACTGCTGTTAAGCTCCCGCAGATTTACAAATAACTTAACTACTCCAACTTTACAAAACTTCTTCAATGGCCCCCAGCCGTTGATAATAAGCTGTACACAATGCTCCAGTTCAGAGATTAAGAGAACTTTCGTTTGCCCTCGAAACTTCAGCAGTCTGTTTACTTACCAGCTGAGCAAAAATGTTAACTATTGAAAGAAGAGGTTTGCTAGTTTTTTTTCTAGAGCCATGGTCGTCGAAAGAAATTTTTCTTGAGGGGGCCAACAGTGAATTTTTTAGGGCATGGCCTAAAGGATTTCATCTGCAGAAGGGGCACAACGATGAAATTTCGATTTACTATCTTCGAAAAAAAGGGAAAACATTTTTCCACTAAAAAGTGATAGAAAAATATCAATTTCAAAATCCAGGGTAGCCAAGGCCCGCTTTCTGACAACTATCTTTAGACCCATCATTTTCTTTCCAGTGGTTTGTCGCGTCGAACATTTAAATGCGGTTTTGTTCTTGTACAAAACAACTCTTGGCATGAACACATAATAACATTTACTGCATGCTCTTATTACAAATAACAGTATTATACATTAACTATTTTAATTTTCTCTTGCTAGGTTTTATTTCGCAAGCGATATTTCAGTAAACTGATTCTGAACCTTTCAGGCCTCTGAGTCTCTTTGGGTCAGGGAAGATTTTGTGATCTATCTTTGATGAGTATACAAATAGAAGAAACACAGAAAACTGAATATGATGAAGAAATTGACAACTTTGCTTTGATAAAGGCACGAAAGGCGTTGTTTTACTTAGCATGTTTGTGTTATTTCCACAAAAAAGGCAAAATATACAGTTGTTTCGATGGAATTGCGTCTTTCAAACACAAGCAGTGCGTGACTCGCTCATCGTATCATTCAAATTAATGCATTTATTTTGAAAGAGATTGTAGCTTGCAAATACAATAAGCTGTGTGTTTTTTTCTAAGATTTACAATTTGGCCATTCAACACCATTTATAAATAACCATGACGTTATTATTGAATGTTTTTCATCCTTATAATAAAAAGAAATTAGCACAAAAGTATGCAATGGTCCTCACTGGTAATTTATAATTATATTTGCTGAAAAGTTAAAAGCAAACATAAACAATTATCATCTGTTGTAAGAGATTTGTTTTCTTCATGGCTTGTATTTCGCAAAATTGTGCCTACTTCTACAGTAATATTGAAATTATTGAAAAGGGCGCATACTTAAACTTTACCATGGGCGCCAACTTGCATAGATTCGCCAATGAAACTTTGAAAATGTATGCAAACCTATGGAATTGGTAATAGATCGCGGAAACATCGGTGTTCTAAAAGCAACATTATATAGGACAAAGCATGTAAGCATTTTTACTTGATGTCTGACTTGTTCCTTTCAACTTCAAAGTGTCAAGGATAATTGTGACACCCAATCGTTTAGAATGGTCACATAAAAGGAGCCTATAGAAGAAAATTCCATGCGAATGGTGTGCAGATCGGTGTTTAAGATCATGAATACTAACTCAATAACAAATCTTTTTCCATCAAACATTCTAAAACGAACCACTATAGTTTAACCTGCAATGCTTCGTAAACTGCATCGGCTAAAATCATCTTGAGAATTAAATAACTTTGTGAAACCAAGAAGGCTTGTATGTGACAAATGAAATGTTGATGCAGTAGAAAGCGTTTTGACAGGATTACAACGAAAAATTGCCGAACTCCTTCACGAATTGCAGTGCAACTTACTTTTTCGGGGGCTCAAATCGAAGTTCTCCAGCAGAAGGCTTCGCAAACGGGATTCCAAGATAAGCATAAACCTGTTTTGCTTCAGCGGTTTTAGCTTTATTGATCAAGCGACCTCTGACCTTTCCTAATGGGGTTGTGACGACGAGGAAATCCATTATCCCAGAATAAAACAACTGAAACAAATCCTCTTCGTCCTAGTAGCAACTGCAAAAAGTATAAACTGTTCCCTGTTTTCATGAACTGCAGTTTCGTCATTACGAACGTGCTGCTAACGTTGATAAACCAGAAACTTCGGCTTCCGGTTGTGAAAGATGAAAAGCATTTATTTACGTTAGGATGTCCTTCCATAATAAACCCAAGTAAAAACTTGATGCTTCAACCAATTTTATTTTTAAAGCCTTTGAGTGAAGTCAGCGGATTCTCGAAGATTCTCTAGGTTCCAATTTCACCAGCCGCCATCGTTGCATATGCTGCCACAAAAGATGTGATAAGCTGTGTTTCCTGTTTTTATAAGTTTACTGTACACAACCAGTGTTTCCTGTTTTTATGAATTGCAGTTTCATCATTACGAGCGTGCTGCTAATATTGATGAACCAGAAACTTCGGCTTTCACTGTGAATGAAACCATTTATTTACGTTAGGATGTCTTCCTACACAAGATCATAAACCCAAGTTAAAACTCCATGTTTCACCAGAATTTTTGTTTTTCAAAGCCTATGAGCGAAAGTCGTGAGATTCTCTAGTTTACAATTTCACCAGCCGCCGTCGCTGCATATGCTACCACCAAAGATGTGATAAGTTGACTGTGTTTCCTGTTTTCATGATACGTTTACTGTACACAATTAGTGTTCCTGTTTTTATGAACTGCAGTATCATCATTACGAGCGTGTTGTTAATATCGATGAAGCACAAACTTCGGTTTTCATTGTGAATGAAAGCATTATTTACGTTAGGATGTCTTATACAAGATCATAAACCCAAGTTAAAACTCGATGCTGCCTATGAGTGAAAGTCCGCGGATTCTCGAAGATTCTCTAGTTTCCAATTTCACTTACCGCTGAAGCGGAACGATCCCCGGTGCGGTTCCACTTGCACAAGGGTCGAACCCTCAGTCTCCGGAAGTGATTGAAGCCAATTGTTGTCGCTATCTGCGTCTCAACCCATTCGACCAAAGA
>Ga0210059_1008242_pt1 | contig 16484 bp, 12 predicted proteins | sample Ectturendosymbi2_FD_188042 | JGI IMG/M metagenome (GOLD analysis project Ga0210059, IMG submission 188042) | Ecteinascidia turbinata endosymbiont from Florida, USA - Sample 2 (SPAdes) (version 2) | ecosystem: Host-associated > Tunicates > Ascidians > Unclassified | place: Key West, Florida...
GAAATATTGAGTCTTGTAGTGTTCTCCAACCACTCTGCATTCCATCGGTGATCCGTCTAAAGCGCCACAGTTTAGATGTTGTCGTCAGATGAACTGATGAGTTGTTGCGGTCGGTACAAATGGGTGTATCGATTTGAGGTGCCGTGCATTCCCACTTAGTGGACAAGTGAGCGTTAAGTGGAGCAGGTGCCCAGGCTCTGTGGCATGGCATTCTAGAGACAGTGTGGTTCTTTTACGACGAAGCCCAGCAGGTTGGATTGGCGCCAAGAGATATCCCGCAGGTGTAAGATGCAGGCATCCAGTCACTGTCTGCAAGACGCCGGTGATGAGTGCCAGTCTCTACCAGCATGCATAATTGCTATGTCGTCGACGTATGCATGTCATATCCTCAGCGTATGCATATGAAAATAGAGGCCTGACCGGGAGATTTTTCTAGTTTCAGGTGCTGGAGGGCGTTAGCAAACTCCTCTGGCGTAAAGGGGCCAGAGACACTGTCTCCCCCAGGTGTTGAGACTTTCCATAGGTCTGACAGTTGCTTGTTGTCGAACCTGGCTGACTCGAGACTCCAGGTCTTGTGTGCCCCGTTATTCGCCACGTGTAACAAGATGGCAATGGAAACACGTTGTTCACAGTGTTTAGAATAAAATCAAGTTGCGTTGTTAGACGTTCGCATCACCGAAAGTTTGAAAAGCAATTCCTGCAAAACATTATGTCATAAGAACACACAACACAAACATCAAAATGATTTTATGTCTTTTGTACAGTGGCTACCTTTCAGTCGAATCGGGTCACAGACCTAATTCATTGGAAAAGTAGCGTTATCCTTTGAATCGTGCAGCAGAATGGAACAGTGCTGAAATATTTATCCTAGTTTAGCAAATTCGTAGTTTCAAACATTTACAGACAAAAGATTTTATTGTTGCCAAATGCGCTTTCCTCCCGATGTCATCGTCAGTTTCCTTTTTCATTATGGCTATGCAGTACCTGTCAACAATAAAATATGGAGAGGGAATCAAGATTACAATTGTGCAGAACTTAGAATCCAAAGCAATGTTGGCACATTGTAATTTGTATGTAGATACACTGCACTACCAAAAAATTGATTTTTCACCTCTATCTATTTAAATTAGTGGAGTTTTTTACACAAATTCCTTCACCACGGAAAGAACCCGGACAAAAATGTGATTTCAGACAAGGAGCAATTATTGCAATAAAGTAAGAGTCTGTATTACAGTTTTTGGGTGGGACGAAAAAAATATTTTAACGTTAAAGCACATCGTGCTTTTTCTACATGGTCTACAGAGGCATGATCGATCTATTGTCTGAGGACCAGGACCAGATACAAGAGTTCGATATTTTTTTTTATATTTAGTCAAACATTGGTACGGAATTGGTCTTACTTGAAACTGCACTGTTGTGCGTCTTTTCCCCGCAACATCTCCACCAATGCACTTCAGTTTTTGTTCACACATGACCGGAATTTTTCAGTTGTACTGCGCATCACTTGTTCTGTAAACTAGAATTCGCAAAAAAATTTAGTAAGTAGCCTAAATACTGGCTGCGCCCGGGTTGAGCCTGGATTCTTGCGCGAAACTGACTATGACAAAGGAAAAGTATTCAATGAAAGTTTTTCAATAAGAACAAACTGAAAAATATAAATACTTTTTTAATTCAAGCACTAAGAAACACAGTTAATCTTCTTTTTTCATGTTTTGCAACTTTTATCGATAAATCAAAACATAGGCTTTACAAAGTTGTTTTTTCCGATGTGACAGTGTTTGCTTTTGAAGGGGGGGAAAAAGCAAAAAAGGTGTTAACTTCATATATGAAATTAAAACCGCTGAAGTGCAGAAAAATGTGCACAAGAAACAGTTAGGGAAACATATTAATCTCCAGTTTGCCCAATCTTGCTCTAGATTTTCTGCCATCAGTCAGAAAAGTCATGATTACCTCGTATTACTAAATTGCTGGAAAATGAGTACATAAAATAACACACAGAGGAGAACTGACTATAAATGGCGGTCTTGGCACCACCGACCTCCCACTGGTGACGTGCTCGGAAAGCAGGCCCGTAACCAGCTTGGGACACCAGGCGGGGCAAAGAGTTTTCCGAGAGGGGCCCAAATTTTTTAAACTATGTCCAATATTGTTGAACTATGTCCAACACACTTTTCCCGTAACCAGGGGAGGCGCATATTCAGGGTGGCGAAGAAAATTTTAGGGGCGCCCCCCCCTGGTTACGGGCCTGTTGGAAAGATCATATGAAAACATTCCAAGCCGATTTTTCAATGAGTTCTGAGTTTCAGTCTTCAGAATACAGCGACAATCAAATGCCACTGAAACTAAAAACGTTTTTCATGTGAAGTAAAACGCATTTGAAACGCTTGCTGCCGCCAAACTACGATTTGAGGTTACTTTTGCAAACTTTGGAAAAACAGTAAATTTCTTGTAGTGAATTGAAGAGCAAAGCAAACACCCAAATATTTTACAAAATAACTTAACTAACGCTGTACACCAATTTCGCACGCAGTGAACAGTACGTAGTGAAAACTGGAATGCTATTCACTACGTGTTTCAACTTTACCATAACATAATAGCAAAATGTTATTAAAGAATCGCATGAGGGATTCTATCGGAAAATATCTCACTATGATAAAAAAACAACATAGTGATGTTTCAAATATATTAGAAATTTTTTGGCTAATGTTCTTCGCAAAGAAAAACAAAATCATGTGACAAATTTTTCGTTTTGATAAATTTTTTGTCGCGCAGAAAACTGACGAGTGGTTTATAAAAGTTCAGTAGAAATGTTTTGCATAATTTCATCGGCAATTGTCACGTTTTTTCAACGATGTATTGAAATTATGCGAAAGCATGACAAATAAAAGTTGAAACACTGAATAGCAAATGCTCCGAATGAATAAGCACAACATGCAAACTCATTGACAAAATATTGTTTGCTTGTATACATTGCACGAGGTATTTTGACAATTTTGCCTTCACTGCAACGTCTTTCCTTGCAGTCGCTGCAACAGTCAGCGGTCCCGCAGTCTCTGGAAATGGGCAAAGGTAGGATTTTTGTCTTTTTCCGTAAATGTGTTGGTTTTCGTCTCTGTACAGTAATTATCAGTTGCTCCACTTAATACCCAAATTTTTACGAAAATTTCTTTCCCTTGAGAGGTTTGTTCACTGCGTCAAATAAACACTTCGTTTAGTGAAATATACCGCTTGCGTAGGAGACTGTGCTTTCTTGCAAAAACTGCCGCGTCTTTAATCTTATGCCCGAACACGAAAAAGATCGAGTAATGAAACTGCTCTGCTGGCTACGTGTATATTTTGCGCTGTAGATCAGTGTTGAATTATTAAGCACAAAGCTCGTGTTTATTTTCAATTGAGTCAAATTGACTCTGATCCAACGTGCAAAGACTGAACAACGCTAACGTTTTTGCACAATCCGACACGATGGGTGAAATCACACAGAAAACCGTATTTTATGCAACATTTTTGAATGTCGCGTTTTGTTTTATCAAAGTGGAATTTCTGTAATGGTTCTACAACACCATTTGCTAGATTGGGAATGATTCCAACATCTCGGATTTTTGAGTGACTTCGTGTTCACACCAAATGGTTTCACAAATAACGTATCATAATTTTTTAATAGCGTTTTCGATCAATTTGACGGTGAAAGTTGAAGAACGCGATATATTAGTAACTGCAGAACTGCAACAGGCAAACGCTCCGACTATACTTGTTCTCAATTACTTGACGTTTGGCAACGGAAAATAGGTCAGTGCAACAGTGGCGGTAAATCACATGTTTGCTTTTCATATCCTCGACCGTGACTAATTTTAGAAAGACCGTGACTAATTTTAGAAGGACCGTAATTGCTTTTCATATCCTCGACCGTGACTAATTTTAGAAAGACCGTAAACTAATTTTAGAAAGAACGTAATTTTAGAAAGACCCCCGACCGTGACTAATTTTAGAGAGTTTCCACGCATATTTTAAAGCGAGCAAACCACGAGAATCGTCACATAGCAAACGCAACAACCAGCAATGGTCTTAGTGAGCGTGCATGGTGTGCAAATTGGGGGCCCACATTTTCTATTTACGCGCCTTGAGGGGGCTCCCGTTTTTAGTTTACGCCCTTTCAAACATTCATGAGCTATTCTTTATGATTGTAGTTTTACTATATGGATTACACAATAAAACTTAGTTTGCTATATATTGTGATTATAATTAATAATTATTAATATGTTTTAACACATTTGGATATTCAAACTGAAGATAAGAGGCCGAACTGTGATGATGAAACATAAATAGCCTTCTGTATGATCGAAAGACAAGCGGCCCCAGTCAAAATGCAAGAGGTCCCTGTTGATGATGTATCATAGCGTTGGATGTATTTTCCTCCAACCAAAATGTTAAAGGTCCTTAATGAAAGGATAACCAGGACCTTCATTCTTTGGTGAAACATAAATAGCCTAGTTACTGTACAATCAAAGGACAAGGAGCCCCAGACAAAACGTATAAAAACAAACCAACCAAGGTGTTAAGGGATCCCAGTCAAAGGATAAGCAGGCCCTTTATTTTTTTGTCATGTATAAAGTAGACAATATTTTTTAAAAAGATATGGGTCCCTCAATCAAAATTTAAGAGCCTTGAAGTCAAGAATATAGAACTCTTACGTTTGTGAATTATTTTGCCATTATTTGCGAGATTTAACTGGTCGACTACCATTGTTGCTTACAAATCTACTAATTTCCAGTTTACATATCCAAAATACCATGCACAAAAAGCTATTACAATAAAACTACACACAGCCTACCAAAGATTTGTAGTTTTGTGATATGAACTTGTTTAAGTTTTTCTGCAATAGGTGCAGTGGTTGTAGCCTGTTAAGGTTATTAAGGTCAGGCCAACATTAAAATCTGATTAAACTGTGTAAGTCAATACTGCATATTTCTTTACCTTCCGGTCTCATCATAAAAATTTGTTTGGTTTGTTCTTTCTCAATTTATTTACTGCAGATGAAGGGTATGTTTTGAACAGTGAAAATCCAAAACAATACATTTTTACAAAGCTCAGGTTGGCCTTAGGCCCTAGGGTAACTTCCTTGTTGAAAAAGTTATGTGAGAAACTGGTGTTGCTGGAGAGAATTATATTGTAAATACCAATGTTTGAATGTATAGGCCTATGTGTACACTTCCATGATCTGCTTTATGCTTCAATAACTGCTAAAGCAATGTGACATGAATTGCTCTCAGTTTCTTTTTGAGTCAGAACTAAATGTTTGAATATTTTTGGGGAAGCTTTCCTTACTTTTCTGAACCACTAATGTTTTCCTTTGCCCTTGTTGCGATCGGATATCCCGAGCGGCATGTGCGCAAAGCTTCGCACCGTGGCAGCAAGCAACAATAGAGTTCATGCGTCGCAATCTCTCTTACTATTGCTTGCTTGCGCTACATATATAATGGTGTTATTCTTCACGCACATCACGTTCGTGGTGAATCACACAATCAACGCAACACCACCGAAGAGGTTGCAACACCCTATATCTGCAGAGATTCAGAAAATAAATGTTGTATTAGTACATCTTCTTCATGCATTCTTCAATTATACTTATAACAGGATGGATGTGTGAAGCTTTTGCGCAAAGTATAAGTTACTGTTGCAACCTTTCGGTTGGCGTTGCGCTGAATGCGCGGTTCGCCACCAACGGGATGTGCGCGAAGAACAACACCCAGATATAAGTGGCGAGAACAAGCAATAAACGAGTGATTGCGGCGCATGATCTTTATTGTTGCTTGCTGCCACAGTGCGAAGCTTTGCGTACATGCCGCTCGGGCTTTCCGATCGCAACATTACGACTCTACCGTAGTGACATAGAGCAATAGTTTAAAGTACTTAGCGATTTTGAGACTGAAGTAATTTGTAGATGTATTGGTTGGTATTCTGTTTTTTGTGCAAGACAAACGAACGAAAGTGGAGATGCTGCAGCAGGATTGTCGCTTCAGCACCAACCTGAAGCAGAAGTATTTTTTTGGTATTTAAGTTAAGCAGCAGTTGGGTGTTATAATTTGCTGTATGTTGTGCGCCATTGTGTTATTTGTGTAGTGGATCGTGGTGCGTATCTGGCAAGTAAAAACCACATACATGGACTTGATGGACTGCACACACAAACTGGCAACTTTGGAATTGGAATTACATTATGTAACTACCATTATTTGAATCTCAAAGAAACATGATTTCTACTTTTAATGTATTGTTTGTTTTTTAAATGAATCATTTATTTTGTCGCAGGCGCATGCTCCATATACTCGAGCATAATCGAATAATACAAGAGCACAAAAATCGTTTGTCATTGCGCATTACAGACAATCAGCACTGAGAGAGCAGCAAGAAACACTTTCAAAGCGCCCCAACTAGTGTTTGTTTTATATGCTTTGACAAAGAGCTCTTCAAGTGGTAATATCAAGGTTTTGAACAATGCTAGCATAGGCGGATCCAGGATTCTTTTAGGGGGGGATGAAGGACGAGTTCTTCGGGATGTGTACTAACTGTACAGCAGTGAAGACCCAACTGCTCAGGTAACTTTTTTTAGCAAACACGGTTAATAACCATGCACATTTTGGCTAAATCGCATTATCGCCATTACCCAGGCTTGCTGTGACAGTTCTGGAGCAGAAGCGGCCTTCAAAAGAATTTAGAAATTATCCTCAAACTTATCTAACCTCAAAAAAGTAAACGTTTTGATGTTGGAAAAGTTTTATTACTTGTAAAACAAGCACAGGGCACAGTTCCACGCCGAAAAAACGCGTGGAGCATGCATAGAAGTGACACAAATCTACACGAAGAAACCTGAAATGCCGCCAGTAACCTTTGCTGGCAGTCTGTAAGATCCATGCAGTAGCCATTTCTGTTCGAAAATTGCAGATGTTCATGGAATAGAAGTTCATGACCATCGGACTTGAACATTCTTTTGTTTTCGGAAAATTTTCCGAATTTTTGCATAACACCAGAAACGTAATCAAGGGGGAAAGGGGGCACAATTCCGTGGGCGCCGAATCACTGTGGGGGCCATAAAGTCACAACAATGTCACAGACACTTTTTTCAAAACAGTAGCCTACATTTGTTTCCGAAAGACCTCAGGTTCGAACATGGGGGTGCCAAACTTGTTTTATTCCCCAGGCGCCAACTAATCTCGTTACCTCGTTACGCCTCTGCACATCACGATTGTCTAGTCGAAATAGCGAAATTTGTTTACAAAAATACCTGCCCATCAGTGGCAAACTATCAATCACAAACTATCTGAAAAAAATGTTTTATTTTATAACTTATTTTATAGGCAGACTGAGCTCGTCAGCTATGAAAAGAGGTAAGCTATGGAAAGTGTTTTTCCTGGAAATATTTAGAGGAAACAAGCTGTGGCAGAGTTGTATTGGCGTCGTGTTGAAGCCCGAACCCGGCTCGAGCCTGACATTTGTTTTTGAAGCCCGAGTTTAAGCCCAAAAACCAGATTTCACGAGTTATTCAAGATATGCGCAATTGCGGGGTTTTGGTGGCGAAGCAAAGTGAACATAACTAAAAATTTGCAGGTACTCGTTTTTCATTGAAGATTTAATAACCGCGATATCCCTTCAACACTGACTGGCTGCAAAAGTGGTTTCCGTCGTTACGAAAAAAGCTTATGGGCAGGTTCGAAATCGGCCAGAAACATTTTGGTGCGCTTAAGTCCGTACCCGGCCCGATTCAAATCAATTCTGAGGTGTGGTCTACTGATGAAAAAACAACAAAGAGATTCTCACTCTTTCCCGGGCTCGACTTACAAAAACAAAGGATCAGTAACAGTGGAGAAGCTTTTCTTCTCTGCACCAGTCGCTGAAACATTGCAGATCTGGTTGGTTTAATGGTCGTAATTCATGTTCGCTGGAGGGGGAACACGATGTGACAGGTCTTGAGCTATGGTGAGAGAGAATTTGTGTCTCACTGTCCAGCTGCCGCCAGCAGTAAGCCAGTAAGGATTTGGACAATAGGGTGTTGGTACGAACACCTGTTCCATCTGGACAAATTGGGCTGAGAACAAACCTACAAGTGAACGTAAATGCTTTATCTACTACAAACAATTTATGTGCCCTCCATCTGGGCAGTTGCAAAGTTTTTGCTATGCCACCTAGATATTCTACTGACCCAGAGACAACTAAAATTGACAATGCTGCCTTGCAGCAAACAAGGTCATCAGGACTCCATCAAGAAGAAACGATTTTCGTTCTGCTGGTCAGAACGAAGACATGAGGACGACTTGCCACTAGGCCAGTGAACCACATCTTGTTTAGTTATGTGAAAACAAAGCGCTCTCCTTGGCTTAGCAATGTTATTTGTTTTTCTGAAAATTGTTTGCCAAAACACTCTCACTTCAGCAAATTGATCGCAAGAAACTGAAATATTGGCCGAACGACTCTTTCTTTTGAGAAATATTGCAAACAGCGATCTGCGTAAAATTTATGCCTCGTCCTTCGAGTGGGAAATGGGAACCAAATATTATCTTGGTTGGCGTGTAGTCCTTCGCCAAGGTTTGCTTGAGATTGACTATTGGCTACCCCGTTTTTTTTTCAAAGAATTCAACCTTTGACGTAGAATAAATGCTACCCTACCAGAAGTACACAATGCGTCAAACCAAAACATGGGGTTGACATGTTTGCAGTATTTTAATTTCAACAATTTTATGGCTTAAATCTACAGTAATAATGCATTTTCCGCTTTTATTAGTTTTCAGAAAAGGATTTCTAAATCTCTTGGAAGGGTTTTTATTAACAATCATGGACAAAGTGATGAAAAGCTAATAGAAAAAGTTACATTGGAAAGTACCGGCTTTTATTAAAATATTTTTGTAAAATATCGATTTTTTGCAATTTTGTTGTAAATTAGCCAGAAATATTGTGCACTCAAAAATATATTTAGGCCAAATTTATGATTATTGCGCAAAGCAATGAAAAATTGTCAGACGCACAAACCATTGTTTCCAGATGACTCCGAACTTCCTATGGTTGCTGGTGCAATCCCACTGCGGTCATCTGCATCTTGGTGTTGTTGGTTGACGTTGACATGTTCATCTACAAAAATAACCAGTGACTCAAAATCAATGGTTTCATTGTCTTATCGTCTTAGCATCACAACATACCTTGCTCGATCAAAAGGAGTTACTTTGATTGCAACATTTCATCTGCTAGTTCAAATGCAACCGCGTTTTTTCCTGCTGATGACAAAGCAACTCAGAGATGTTCACTCTAGCCTCGGTTCATTTTGGAAAAACAAGATATCAGTAACATTGGAGAAGGCGCCCTTCTTCGCCCCAGTCGCTGAAACAACGCAGTTCAGGTAGGTCTATGTGTCATATTCTGTGTTCGCTGGACGCAGAACACTGTGGGACAGGTCGCAAATTACCGTGGGAGAGAGTTTGTGTTTCGCTGTCAAGCTACCCAGTGGTGTAGGAGACGGGGGTGCAGTGGGTGCAAGCGCACCCCCAAAGGTTTTGATTTGGTGAAAATCCGGGCAAAATCCCTTAAAATTTGGGCAAAATCAGTGGAAATCTGGGCAAAATTTGTGAAAACCTTCGAAAAATCTCTGAATATCTGGGCAAACTCCATAAAAATACGAGCATAAATGGCGCCAAACTTGCTTTGATTTGATAAAAGTGGCGCACAATGTGCTTTGATTGAAAAACTGGCACCCAAAATCACATGAAAATTGCATAAAAAGTGGCCCAAAAGTTTTTCGGGCAATTTTGGGGAAATCCGGGCATACATCTTTCGCACCCCCAAAAATTTGCCTGCTCCTACACCTATGAAGCTACCGTCAGCAATAAGCCAGACAGGCCCTAGTCAATAGGGTACACCTATGAAGCTACCGTCAGCAATAAGCCAGGCAGTCCCTAGTCAATAGGGTGTGTTGTACCAACCACCTATTCTGTCCGCCAAAATTAGACTGAGTACAAGCCTACCAGTGACAGTGAATGATTTCTCTGCTACAAAAAAAAAAAAAAAAAAAAAAAAAGAAACCATTCATAAACTCTTTGTTTGGGTAAGTGGAATGATCGAACCATGCCTCATATAAATTTCCTAACCCAGAACACAACATCGCTAATACATTTCTTTGAGAAAGGTAGCTATGCTGGATGAGGAACAAGAGACCCATCAAGTTGACAATGTTGCCACGCAGGAATAAAGATTATCTGGATTTGATCAAGGAGAAAAGCTATTCGATCTACTCATTAGAACGAAGCCGTGAGATTCACCATTCCCTACTAGGCTAATAAACCACTTCTTGTTTGGTTATGTCAAAACAAAGCCCCGTCCTTGACATAGTTATCGGCCCTTGTGAAAGTTGTTTACCGAAAAATTATCTCTATTACAATTGATCACAAGGGATCTACGTGTCGGCCAACCACTCTTTCGTTTCGGAGATGTTGTAAATAGAGATATGACTAAATTTAAAATCTCGTCCTTTGGGTGGGAAATGAGAACCAATAATTTCTTGACCTAACGTGCACTCCTTCATCAAGGTTCGCTGGAGATCGACCACCGTACCTCGTTCTTTTCGAAGCCGTCAACTTCTTACGCAGAATACTGCTTCATTGCCCGAAGTTTTAAATGCGTCGAAGCACAACATGAGGTTGACATGTTCGCAGTATTTTAGTCTTACCAGTTAATTATAGGACTTAAATCTGTTGATGAATTTTTTTGCTTTAGGTGGTACCCAACCTATGCTGTATTTCAAACTTACGAAAAATCCAATTTCGTCCATGTGAGGATTTCCAAAGACTTTGGAAGGGCATCATTTAGCAAACATGAACAAACTTGCTAATGTGCCGGAAATATAGTGATTTGAGAAAAATATTAAGGCAAAAATTAACGATTATTGCAAAGCATTGTAGCAGACACATAATAACGGTCTGTACATATTAAGTGTTGATCTGATTAAAGAAACAATGTCCAAGTTTCAAGCAACAAGAAACAAGCATGAACTGCATGCTGAACATTAACAGAACCTCATTCTGCTCTCAACACTGGAGGCGCTACTGAACGCTATGATGTAATGTTTTATGGGGAACCAATAAATGATTAATTAGGGACTTTCCAGAAGATCTGGATATAAAAAGGCTGATTTTGGCAATCCAGATCAGTTCACTTTTCGACTCTGAACTGAGAACTCCTTCCCTGGTCTACGCCAAGCAATTTGGTTTAGCCTTCGAAGTAAAATTGAGGCTCTGCCTCGTAGTATGCTGAGGCTCGGAAGGCATGCCATGAGTGCTGTTGACAATCAGTTGCGGGCTCGCAGCGATTGTTAGTGGCTTGAGTCCTCAGACTAAAAGCAATGTCAATGACTTGTTGTTTGGTCAACACTAGTGGCATGTCTGGGTGAAACTCTGACACTCTGTCCCATAAATTTGGCATTGTCCAAGTTAATTTATGCCACTCTGTACCACCAAATTGTCAGAGTCCAAATTGACCTATGGTACACCGATTGGTCTCGTCAAAGACAATTTTTATGTGACAAAATTGGCCTTTGTCCGAGGGGATCTTTATTACCCTCTATTGGACTTTATCAGGGAACCTCTGCCACACTGTATAACAACTGTAAAGTCATCTAAAACGTTTTTTACACATATTTCGGATTATGTTTCGAATCTGGCCCACAAACATTTAAATTGCACTGCCATTCGACTAACATCGGATAGCATGTTGATTTGAGAAATTGCTATTTTCACCAAACAAAAATACGTGACAAAACTTGCGGAAACCCAACCTAAGAACCTTCTTAAGCTTCGAGAAATCTTGTCACGACCTAACCGTGCATAAAACATGTACATTAAACCGGGTACTTCTTCTTTGTAAGTTAACGTCTGAATGAAAAAGTTCAGAGTTAAAATCAGACAAAAATGTAGACTTGAGGTCTGTAAGCTTGGCTGACCATTAAAATTAACAGTGTCTGTGTCTCTAGTTCGAGAGTGTGTTCGATTTGATTCCTACATAAAATGAATTGGTAAGTCTCCATCTTTTTGTGTGCATATTTTGTGAAATAAAATCAATGCAAATAAACTTTATTCGTCTGTTTTAATGAAGCAATTTAGCCAGGCAATCAGAAACCTCAGGGAGATCAAGCGAACATCTGATTCGTGAATATCGTCCTTGTTACATCTAAGATCGAACCCATGCAGTGACTTTACGGATGTAACTAAATGCGGCTATCTAGATTCTATATGACCTAGAAACCCGTTATAGCAATCAAAAATTGCCAGAAGAACAAACCACTCTTTTCAGATGACTCTAATCTTCTCATGATGGTTGCTCGTTCAACTTCGCTGTGGTCATTTGGATCGTGATGCTGCTGGTTGACGTTGAGATGTTCATCTAGAAACGGAACTGGTTACTAAAGGTCAATGGTTTAATTGTTTTGTCGCTTCAACATCATGACCTACCCTGGTCGATCAATAAAATATACTTTTTAACAGGAACATTTAATCTTAAGCAACTGTCTTTTTGCATTTGTGAAGAATGTTTTTATTCACATATGGAAATTTTTATGAAATTGAAAACATATTTGGCACTTTTCACCAAAGAATCTTTTAATTTTGTAAGATTTTGTGATGCTGTAAACTTTTTCATTAACTTTTCGAAAACTGCATTTCTTCAACATTTATTTTTTCAGATTTAAAATAATCGTATTGTTTTTAGTTAATAGTATTTATAGGTTTGTACCAATTGTACTGTTTTCGCAATTAATGTATCATTTTGAAATAATTTTTCACCAATTCTTTACCGCGGTATATCTTTTCATTGTTGATGTATTTGAAAATATTTTTTGTTACTCTTCAAGTACTTTTCAAAACCCTTCCCAAAACATTTTAAATTTCTTGAAACTTGGCTTGAAAATTTTCAGGACAACTCTCTTTTTCAGGGCAAGCGCAAAGTTGCTCAAAAATCCTTAATGGTAAAAAATTTCAATACAGTGAAAAATTTTAGGGCAAACTCTGTTTTTTAGGGCAAGCGCAAGTTGCTCAAAAATACTGCACGGTGAAAAAATTTTCAATACAACGTATATTCATTTGGGGGTTATCCGTGCAATTTGGGTTAGTGTATTGTGTAATCTGGACTAAAATCGTGAATGGTTATAATGAATTTGATCTCGGCCAATCCCTCGTTTTCTGTAAAAATCTAACAATCGGATGTCGGTAGTATAACAGCTTGATATAAGAATTCGGTAACTCTTTCTTTGTTCGTCTTCGAGTTTGCGCTGGGTAGAGGTGCAGGGTGTTAAGATGATAGACTTTTTTGGTTAACAGGAGTTTTAGAAGCGGGCCGCACGTACGTGCGGATTGCTTGACCCTTTTGAGTGCATGTCTTTAAGTGTCTTGCTCAAGCGCACAGCAACGATAACACAGGCAGGTGTAAGGAGTCAGACCCTTCGATCCGGAACCGTTGATTTTAACCGTTGCGTTGCGCCATTGGAGTCACGTGCATATTAACATCAGTAAAAGCAATTACCGTAAAGTTTCTTGTCTGGGAGAACACAACACGTAAGGAACTTCATCCCCTTGGGTTAACAAGCAAGATAACTACAGAATTTGCCTACAACGGCACCTCTAGGGGATTGCAGTATGAACATTATTGCCGAATTGACGTTATACGCGTATTGAAATGCGTGAAAAAGATGCCATCGGGACCGAACAAAATCTAACGTCAGACGAAGCCGTTATGAACGAATTCAACTTTATAGAACAGATTTACAAGAGTTTTCTGGCCCCCTTCGGATTAGACTAAAAAAGTTAGTTTCAGGGCAAATTGTTGATTTTTAGGGCAAAATTTTTCCACCCCAGTAAAATGCCTTCCCTTACGCCTGTGATCTTATGCATGCTTGGGGATTTCGCCGAAACATCGTAGCTACCAGTTGCACCAGACGCCTGTGGCTGCTCTTCTACCGGTGGGCACAAGTAGGCCTACTGTTCTGACACCGGTCAATAAAAACTTTTCGAGGCTTGTCATCCTGATCTGTTTCATACGAAGATGAATGTCTTTTTAATTTCACCACAAACTTGTCAGGTTTCACTCAACAGTTTTCGTTGACTAAAGAGCGACATGCAACTGATTAGCAGAACAGCTAATTTCTGATTCAGCATGCAGCTAGCGGTCACTCACACCTCGCGCTGCATATCAGACAGTCTTGCCTCTGGGGTCAGTCTCGTTAACATCAGATTGTTGCTTTATTCAACATCAGATTTTTACAATACAGTTTAATATAAGCTAATTGCTTCCATTGCCAATACAGTCCCGTCGCCACGGGGGTCTTTGGTGGGCTTAGCCCTCAAACAAAGCTTCAAGCTACCCCAAATTGAAATATGAAACACTTTAAATCAGTGGAACTTTTTGTCAAATTTTAGAATATCAAGCCCCCTACACAAACATTGAAGACTTTCCTTACACAAACCCCTATTGAAGACTTTCTGGCCACGGTTCTGCACCAAAACCTAGCAAAGTGCGATAACCCACGTTGAATCCGAAACCGAGCGAAGTATCTTCATTAAATGGAAAAATCGTTTATATGCGTAACGTGTTATGTTATTCCTAATGCTAGGAAGAGAGTTTCAGTTTGGAACGATTACCAAATACACATGAGAGTGAGAAATTGATGAAGGAAACTTAAAAATTATAAATCTAACTAACTTCATCCTGAAAGGTTATATAATTCGGGAAAAAAACAACAGCTCAGGCAACATCAGCTTTGCTGCCAAAACATGAGATATCAGAAATTTCTCTCAAAACATCAGAAGTGGTAACACTGACGCATATCATCCACGTGTGCACATTAGGAAGGTCCCAGCTTTGTGACGTATAAACTACACATCAATCGACACTTTTGGTAGTTCAAATGCCAAGCTTGTTTCCATGCTGGCAGAGCACGGTAACACCCAGCTCTTGTTATATATGGCAGTACAAACCACGCAGGAATGAAGAAAGCTGCTCAATATTTCTCAAATCTCGAAAATTCATAACCACTTGGTTTGATAACAAATGTGTTGCTACGCCTTGTGGTACTGCCAAAGAAGATTCTGCAATGCACCTGATCTCGACTTACAATGTTGATGAAAAACTAAGAAAATAAACAGCAATATTCTGATTGCTAAGGGGGAGGGTGCTTGAGCCCCTTCAGCAGGGGCGAATTTTCATTTTCGAGGCCCTAGGCTATTTTAAATTGGAGGCCCCTCTTAAAGGTTTACGACGAATGATGTCATACAAATCAGCACTACACGTTCTCGCTACATTCACTGAACAAGTTGTTCCGATTCATTAATATATTCCTTTATTCTGAATTTCCTCGACATCAGGAAGCAGAACCGTGTCAGCCGCCCTCCATACCCCCAATTGGGGGCCACGTTGTCACAGGGGACCCAAAATTCAGAGCTTAACCCCCCAAACACAATTTCAACCCCCCAGATTTAAATATAAAACACAAGAAATCAGTGAATTTTTGTCAATCCGTATCCTTTTCTGTCTTGTACTTTACAGACGGAGCAGAACCAGCCGCTGTTACTTGGAACAACATCGACTGATCAGTGCAGGCGCTGCCTTTAGTCAAACTAGACGGATGCCTATTTCCTAGGGTGCTAGGGTAAAGGGAGCGCCAAAAAAGCCAAGAAATATACAACTATGCGGTTCCGAAAGTGACGAACGTCCACCAAGTAAAAGTGAATGAACATGATGAAAGTGAATGGAACATGATGAAAGTGAATGGAACACACGTTCATGCAGTTTTTCAGGTTTGTTGCCTAGGGTCAATACTTTTGTTATTAATTTCAATTTCATATATTATTCATCTAATAAAATTTTCTAATGTACAAAAACCTCCTTATATCAGCAATGCACAATGTGACGATATGTAGAATAAGGGTCTTTGTATAGGAAGGGTGGACGCTTGAATGGATCTTGGCTAGGGCAGGGTTGCTAAGTCTAAAAAGATCTTTCAAGCTAGAAAAATTGCAAAATACCGCTAGAATCCTCTTGAAAAAGACCAATTATGTAGGCCACTAGACCAATTATTCGGTTGAATCTGGCGGATTTAGGCCGCCAGACTAGTTATTTAGCAGCTATACAGGATTAAAATCCGCTAGATCTAGCGGAAAATCCGCTAAATTGGCAATTTCTTGATTTTCCTGGCCCTGCCGCTTTACCAGACTACCTTCATGTTGAAGACTTCACTAAATCATGTTTCTGCCATCCAGTGTAGTTAGGTTATGAACACTGTCGAAACGCCAGCATTATTGGCGTTAATATACTATTTGACCAATGAAATTTTGATTTTAGGACGCATCACCCTTTTTAACCAAACATATTCTAGATCAGGGGTTCTCAAACGTTTGGTGTTATGGAGCCCATGAAGAGATTGACCATGATTTACGGAGCCCCACAATAAATTTTATAAAAAAATA
>Ga0210059_1008243_pt1 | contig 16483 bp, 9 predicted proteins | sample Ectturendosymbi2_FD_188042 | JGI IMG/M metagenome (GOLD analysis project Ga0210059, IMG submission 188042) | Ecteinascidia turbinata endosymbiont from Florida, USA - Sample 2 (SPAdes) (version 2) | ecosystem: Host-associated > Tunicates > Ascidians > Unclassified | place: Key West, Florida...
CAGGGATATCTAGAAACTCCAGGGATATCTAGGAGTTTCTAGATATCCCTGGACGGAACCATACTGTTTGTACATTGTCACAAGCTGTATGTTTTGCCTAAAAACATGCATTTCCAGAGTAGAAGAACATTTCAAGTTCCCCCTAGTTTGCACAATGTGGTGCCAGTTCCGGATGGTCAGGATTACTGCACTTAGCTGCAGACGAGCAGAGGTGTTCGAAACGGAAATTTGACAGAAACCGGTTCGGTTTTCCGAAATATTTTGCTTCGGTTGATTTCTTAGTCATTGTGTTTTCGTTTCGGTTGGTTTCAAAGTCATTATTGATAAATCTTGTTAATATATCGTAAAATTGAACAGACTTTTCTCAAAAAACGTCATGTTGTTGCAGAGTTTGGAAAGGTTGCTCCTTAAATGTGCTAATAAACATTTTAAAGATAAGCTTGAAATTTTTGCATTAAAGTTACAAAAACAGTTGGAAGTTGGCATTACTTATAACAGGATGTTATGCAATTATTTCACTGGTCCGGCCCGCTTCAGATAAAATATGCCTGAAGTGGCCCTGGAACTGAAACGAGTTTGACACCCCTGGCCTAAGCGAACCAATTTCTCTTTGATGTTTGAGTTAGTTGTAGTTTGCTGAATTTTCTAGAGAGGATGGAAATATACTATCTTTTTATCAGATAAAGAAGCAGGCAGTATTTAAAAGTATGCAAAGAATGGTATACAAGATAACTTTTTTGAATAAGTTTTTACAAAACAATCGACGCACCAAGTTACGCAAAGCAATCGCGCCATCAACATTCCCATTTTTGCCAAAGGTTTGTTGCCACTCTACATACCTATCTAGTAGCTATAGGTGATAAGTGGACACTATTAAGTCTTACGGTTTTACAGGACGGAAGATGAATTTAAAATCGCGAAACTAGTTTCCCTGTGAAGTAAACTGTCACCGACTACGCGCGCCATTCATGTGGCTTGCAACTATGGAAAAATAGATACGTGCAAGTTCCAATCATCGCAGAAGCATGAAAGCAAAAGCAAGCTCAGAAACTTGCCGCTAGGCTAGAGAATGGCGCGGGTAGTCGGTGACAGTTTACTTTTTCATCAGAAACTTGCCGCTAGGCTAGAGTTTGTTCTGTTGTATTAGGCACAAGTTACTAAGTTTTTTTGGCAAAGTAAAAATCTAAGCCCAGGCAGTCCGCTGTCACAACTCAGTCGAAAGGGTAATGGCAAATCCAGGCACTCTGTGGGTACACATTAGAAAATGTGCTCAAGTACCTTGTCGTAATCATCAAGACAAAGTATACAGTCGACGAAAAACAGAACGGTGTGGTTCTAACCGACAGGATGGTCCTAACTGAAGCAGCATCGCTTCATTATCCGGTCTTATTACTTTTTAAAGTGGATACGCATTTTACGCCCTGCATTTGCTGCTTGATGCCTTTTACATACGACTGCAATAGTTCAGTAGATCGATGATCCGGATGAGCCAGAGTGGGTGAAGCCAATTCAAGACATTTATTTCAATCCGAAGTTTTATCACTTATAGGCGATCTGTTTTGAAAGAATTACGTAGACTGGATATGATCTTTCCCAGCATATCCGTATTTCCCTCGTAAAGAATGGAGGAATTGGTTTAAGCCTAATTTTCCATTCGGCAGAAAATGGCTAGTGGCCATTACTTGGAGTTTCAGATGCATACATACGAATAGCACATATTTATCCACACCAACTTTTTGTGCTGTTGCAATACCTAACTATTTTCTAGTTTACACTTGTTTGAAGTTCTTCAGTCTTGTGGACTGATCAATGCAATATAACTTGCTTTATGGAGCTGATGGAAGTCATTGAGATGCATGAAACCATTACACAGTTTGCATCAAAAACAAGTATATTTCCACTTGCATCACTGCAAAAAGACTTTCTGTCTTGTTTCCGCATTTTCCCGTTGCTTTTACATTTTTTAGTCTCATTTTCGCAATGTCACCAGCGCTACACTGCTCAGGCGACAGTAACCGGTGTATCTGAACACTACAAACCTACCGCGAACTATAACGGGGTCTACCGGGCTCTGCCAGGGCCTTCATGGAAGTTTTCCTGATAGGCATCCACGTCAGATATTTTACGACATTTTGAGAGATACTCTCCTTCCACTTCAGCAGAAGGACGAAGCTCAGCCTGACGAAGTGAGTTCGCTTTGAAGGAGGACAGATGCCTACACGTGGCCCTCCCTGTTGCGGCATTTCTCGAAATGCTTACTAATCTGTCACCACGAGAATACCCACGAGAATAGCCACTGCTACCCGCGCTGAATGTGTTCGACGTGGGATGGGTCATAATGCGCCATTCTCAGGGCGCGGCAGCAGAAATTCTGCCGAAGATGACCCACGACCCAACATACTCCGGCTGAATACCGGGTGCTCACTGCAAACAAGATCTCGTTTGAATCGCTGAAACATACCTAAAGTCACACGGTTCATACGTTAGTAAAACAGCACGGTTCAACACACAGGATAGAGGAACAAAACTCGCGTGCATATAGTAGGGTCACGAGGTAAATGGGGAGCTTTTGAAAAACTTCCAGGGAGACCTTGGCTTTTCTACGGCAATTTCAATGCTAAATATAAATCCGGTTGTGTTTTCGACGTGTAACCGCGTTTACCGCAAAGCCAATTCATTAAAAATGCCGTTAAAATTATGATTTCCACCATTTAGCTGCATTAAAGCCGCAACATGGAAGTGCAACGTGGCCAAGTGCAGGGGTTTTCGGGCCGCAGATCACGAAAATACACACATATGACCACCGCCAGAGAGGAGATGACATATGTATGCGGCAATTCTATTCAAGAAGGGTGTCAAATTTACTGGGTTTTTGGTAAATTTCTCAAAAATGTGTAGCATCACTTGAAATGTGTTATCACTGGCCCTTATGTAAAACATTGTTAGCACTGAAGAGCTGTGTACAAGCATCAGCAATGCAATAAATCTTTGAGGAAGGGCAAATGAAGATGTTGATAACCTGTTTCTGAAAATTTTTAGTTACGAAGTTCTGCGCAATATTCGAGTTTTAGATTTCTTTTCTGTCAGAGAATTCCACAGGCCTGTATGTGTTTTAGTAGGCCGCGGTAAGCCTCGATAAGCCTGTGTGGTTTGGTAGGCTGCCGTAGGCCGCATTAGATCTCTAAGTAAGCCGCAGTAGGATTGTACGTTTTAGATAGACCACAAGGAAGAGAACGTTTAGCTGTAACCACATCTTTCAATGCAGTGCTTCTTCACCTGGTTTCGATCGAATCCCAGGGGTTCGACAAAGCCCTTTCAGGGGTTCAGCAGAGGTCTCTGAGTTACAAATGTTTTTAGTCATATTTGATTAATTGTCAAAACAGAACCGCTTTCAGTTAATGGATTAACATTATTGCCTTTGTCATAAGTAAGTGAAGGTACGGCATAGGAGATCTTGGCTGAAGCTTGACTAAAAGTGCGGTTATGATCACGGCAAGCAAGTCATGACACAATTTAATGTTCTATTAAATCACTTCGTTTCTGTGATGGAAGAAACTGTAATATTGTTTGAAGCATATCTTCACTACAGGTAATACGTAATTGCGCAGTGAAGCACTATGGCTTGAATTATTTCCTTCATCAGCTTATAGCGAGGAAAAATAAAATCGAAATCATCTATATTATATTGCAAGTACTGTGAAGTGTAAGTGGGCAGTAAAGACGCAGCGTCATAATGCGCGCCACGCTGTGATAATAAAGTTTATTTGCTTTAACGCTGGAAACGTTGATGACCACAGCGCGGCCAAGTGCTTAGTGTGTCCGTAGCAGTGATGTAGTCGAGCCTGTAACCTTCGAGACCGAGACCTGTTTCTAATCTGCAATTATAACAAACAAAAAATCGTTGAGATACAGATATTTTAATAAACCATTTCTCTGCAATATTCGAAGTTTCAAGACCTGAAAACTTCGAGACCGAGACGAGACCTGAAAACTTCAAAACCGAGACTCCCAAAAATGGGTCCCGAGACCGATATCAAGTCTTGAGACTCCATCACCGGTTCGTACCTGTTTCGGTTCTGGCAGGGCGTGAGCTCACCTCTTGGCCTGGTCTTAACAGACCTTGCAAATTAGTACTGCAGAGTTTTTTTCCAGGCGCACGATGTACAATTGAGAAGAGCTGCAGATACAATCTCTTCAAATGCTCGGTGTTGAAGACACAAGCAAGTCGGATGCCACAAGACCTTGCAGCTCTTCAAGCTGCCGATGTCACAAAGCGCCATCAAAACCCAAAATAGAGAGGCTGATAGCGACAAAGAAACATCAGAGTTCAAACCACTGTAAACGGTTATCAGTGTAAATTACAAAAAATCTTCAGCTCTATTTACGAGATTTTCAGGAGCATTTGGGAATAGACCTTGCATGCAGATGGATCAGAAAATCGTCACAGCCCTTTATTCGGGAGAGCAGATGTTTGAGGGAAGTAACTGAACAGTGGCAAAGACAACGTTATTCTTGAATGGCAGAAGCACTTGAGCCGTTGTAATTGTTTATTTTAAATCAGATTATAAATCAGAATTTTTGTACGTGGGCGTTTTAAAAAAAAGTATCTTGGTGCCTACCATGCCTAGCACACGTATCAACACAATTTTTTCGTATTGTATATTTGTTATGTTTGAAAATGATTAAAACAAGAATTAGCATAAAGGTGCATTTCACTATGAAACTTAATTTAGTAAATTAACTCATTTAGCAGTCGGAAACTGTTAGAGTTAATGTTTTGGAAACGGTTAGAGTTCATGAAGGGCTCGATTTCGTTTGAACAGCATTAAACTTGTACAAGAAGGTGAAGATTGCTGATTTAGCTTCAATGAGGTTAACATAATTCCCCTGCGTTTGCAAATTAGCTTCACTGAACTTCGTGAAGATATCTGTGGACTGTGACAGCCAAGATACTGTATCTATGACATCCTTTGACAGCCACCTTCTGTGTGCAGCAACAGGCGTACAAACTCTCTGCATCATTATCCGAGTGAACCACACTGCCTAAACTTAGCAGAACATTTCTAAACCCTTTGGTGTCCTTTGATCAATCAATCCATTAATACTCTGCCACATTTTTAGTAAACTTTGAGTTCGGAGCAGTGCAGGATTGAATTTAATCTGCATATTTTAAACGTTTTTGAAATTAGCCGTGACACTTGGAGTCGTCCACTGACTCTACCATCTCTCTCTCGCTGGATTTCCTTGGCACTGCTCAAGCTAAAGTGCGTTCTGAAACATATGTCTGTTTTCCAGAATCTTTTCGATTCCCTTTAAGTAACTTATTCTTGTTGGGACCTAACACTATCTGCAAAAAAATATAAAGTGCCTTTCTACTTTCGAGTTGAACTCGTACAAGGTTATTACTATATTTGTGATCATTAAACCACTCCATCCAAAGTTAGCTCACACCTTTGGTTACAGGCTGAGTCTAAGAGCAAGCTGCATTCTCAAACCTGACCGGTGATAGTCACTGTAACGAAAGGGGCATTGTTATGTAGCAGTTTACCCGTGCCAAGAAGTACAGCTGACGAAAATTCCAATCATAATCATTTAATTGTAGAGGAGAACAGTTTTACTGTGCAGCTTACCTTTAGTGATGGAAACTCTACAGTTCATCAATTTATCTCCTAGCATTTCACCTCTGTTTTGTTTCCAAAACGCTAAGTTTTTGTTTACAGATTACATGCATACATGTTTGTTGATCATACTGTTTTTTATTTCATTTGGTCACTCAAAGTTAGTAAGACAACAGAAATGTAATTATTTACTGGGTCTCCTATCGCCGCCCAACCGCCCATTTCTGCTTCACCGCTGCACTAGAATTTCTCACCGCCCCCAGGGGGGGTACCGCCGACTTTGGGAACCACTGGTTTAGAGAAAAGACGATGTGATGAAATTTTGCAAAAAATAACAATCTGTTTTACTGCATCGAAGAAATTTTGCAAAACTGCGAAGCAAACATTGACGTACATGCAGTATGTTTCTCTTGTCATACGCAATTATTTCGGACACAAATGCAATATTTAAGCGTACGCTTAGCCAATGCAATCAGACGTACTAGTTTTCATTTTTGCCTGAATCTTCGCTTTTGCTAACTTCTTGATAATATTGCAAACTTTTTGGGCAAATCTGCATTTGATTGCAATTTGTTTAATCGGCGGATTTTCCAATCGTTTTCTGGACAGGAGACGCATTTGCACTTTGGTATCGTGAACGTAAGATCATATTTCTGCTGTGAGAAGAGGCGCAGCTTGTTGCGGAAGCAAAGCAAGAATTGTCACAAATTAGCAGCACTGCCGTTGCCACGAAAGGGAGGATGAGTCATGCGATAAATAATTTCAAGGATTTACAGACTTTGGTATCACTTATTTCTGCCGATGGTAAAGGTCCATTGCTGTCATATCTAAGCAGTTTGTTCGATGTGTTTACAAAAAACAAAATTTCCGTAAACAATTTTTTGAACCTGAAAAAGTTCCCCGATTTTGCTCCAACATGTTTTCTTGCTTATAAATTTCCGGACGTTTTTCAACCGAGTAAATCATTCCCAGCAGCGCACATGAGTTCCACTGAAATTTCACACAATCGAATTGGAAAGTAAAATTTATGTTGTTGACAGATCCTTAAAGCAGTGAAGACAAAGCGACGTTTACATTTTCACACGAGTTTTTCTACTATTCCCGTATGGACAACGCAAAAATCAACACACTCACAGTCACAAACGCTTATTGATTTATTTATGCAGGAAAAATTACCGTGGCGTGTTTTCGCTGAATTTTGCATACATTTCTTTACTCGCACATTGGTTTCAGTTCAAAAACAAACATAATTCCAGTCAAAATGAAATTTATTTTTTCTATTTTTGTTTTAAGGATTGAATGAAATTGCAACAAGACTTCTAAAGTAATGAAATCAACGTGTTTTCGGCTTGTAGAAGTAACTTAAACATTGTCAACTTTCAAACCATCACAAAATTGTGAGCGATTAATATTCGTTAACAGCACACATTCCATTGATATTCCCTACACAAAAGCTACATCCATTCTCTTTATTTCTACTCTCAAGCAAAGTCATCAAACTCTGATGTATTTGTAATTTTCTACTATCTTTCCATTGTCCAAGTCCACAGTCTGCAAAATAATAAAAATAAAAGAAACAGGATAACAGTACAAAATAATTGGTTAGTTTGAAGAAAATCAACAACATGGTAGTTTTGTTCTCACCTCAATTAACAGCTTCATTGCTACTGAAGCCACCACGAATCTACAGCGCATCAATTTTCAGCGCATGTAATCAAATAGATAATACTTCGTTTCTGTGTTTTACCAATCACTTGCTAAAAAGCCCAATGAAACTGTTGGTGCATCATCATCATTAACAACTGAGACGACTGTTTTTTGGAAAAAAGCAAAACAATTGGCAGGCCTTACGCACGTTTACTTACATCAATGATTTCGGAATCGCTTGTAAGCTCTCTTGCCACTTTGTAGTGAATCCCATTGAAATCATATTCAGTGTGATACTTCTTTGGACCCAAAGACTTTGGAATGGCCTGTGACGTTTAAGTGATGGGCATTATTCTCTGTTTCAGAAGCCTACTACGGGTTACTTTGACTGACTAGCAGTCAACAACGCGACATTGGGCTTGCTGCTGACACTATAAACAACATCAGTTTATTATGAAAGAAAGTCCATCAGGACATCTTAGGAGAAACTACAACACTTCTCAGGAATTCTGGGTGGTCCACTACGGACGAGTTTGTTTGTAGTTGAAATCACATACTTAGAAAAATGTTAGAAACTTATGGTTCCATGACTTTTTCCTGATTTTCAGAGACAAATGGAATGGTGCGAGAGTTATTTCACAAAAATATCCCTGAAAGCCTTTAAATAGAAAATTGTGGCACTCTACCATCCAAGGTTACCTGGTGTGTAGCAAATTTTGTGCACCCTACTACCTTAACATTTCAATGTGATTAGCGCAAAACGTTTTGTCCCAGATATGACCTCGGAAATCTTATATGTGAATAGTAGTCCTATACCATGATTTTATATGAAACAAAAACGGCTCTAAAATGTGCATGACGTTTGCTACGACGTTTTCTATAAACATTCGTCGTTTTTTACGATGTATTCTATATAAAAAAAATTAATGACGTTTTCTAAAAAACTTCCTCTCTAAACAAGGAGTTGTTTAGATGTGCAGTATATAAAATTTGTATGCTATGTGTGTTTCGCTGCGCAGATACGATTTTGTTGATAAGTGATTAAAAATGGACGTCGGGAAGTCAAAAAGAGTTACTCCGGAAATAACGGATGTCACGTGTCCCTGGAAATTGTAATCAAATTTTGGGTTGCATTGCACCCATCATTTCTCGACTCGTATAGCGTTTGAAGGATTCCTGAGCAGGGTTGTGCAATTTAAACTTGAGTTTATGACAAATATCCACCCAATTACAACTTGAAATCATAAACTATGTTTTAATAATGATTGTAATATGCATCTGACATACTTCCAGTTTGTTTTGTTAAGCGGTGAAATTTCACAAAATTATTGCCTTTGCAGATGAAACTGTGATTCGATTGGAAGGATTGCACCGATCCTTACTCATGATCGTATTTCACATCAAAATTTCGTAAGGTACTTTTTGAGACCCAAAGTACTAATTACTTTAATTGTTTCGCCTGTCCATTCTTTCCATTCCGTTTCTTTGTCCAAATTGACAACCGTCACAAACTCTTGCTCTCCAACTTTGTTGGTTTGTTGTATGACATCTCCCTCCTGCTTCAGTACCATAGATGTTTCAGTGGTTTTCAAGATTCCAATTAATTCAGCTGGCATACCTGTAAAAAAGCAAAAAGTCACTCACGTTTATGCGCTTTCTAACACGTAACTCAGTAGATCGCAGTGATCCTTATCGTCTTTTGTTGTTTTTTTTGTTGCTGTTTCAACGGATACAGTGCTAATGCTTTATTAATTTTGTTCAATGCATGTCCATAAAAATGTTTTATGTTTTTCTAAACTAAGTTGCGTTCTTTGTTGTTAAAACCACTGACCATAAAGTTAAGTTTTCCGCGATGAAAACTGACAAACTGGCGAAAATACACGATTGCTTGTAACGAACAACGTGGTAAACCCTTTCTCCGGTAGATGTCATGCCTTCAATCAACTGCGCGAAACCATCGAAAGATCTTCACCAACGCAGAACGTCATGCGAATTTAAATTCAGTCTTCTGGAAAAGCTTCAACCCATCAGTTTCTTTGTTTTTATATCTCACCCTAATGAGGTCACCCGATGTATACACCAATAGGGAACCCACGGTCTAAATGGCCCATAGTTATCTTTAACCTGAGTATGGTTACTTTACAAATTTGCACATTTACATTGCGGTGTTCACAATATATCCTTCTGTACTTGGTGCCTTAACAAAAAGTACGTTTTTCCACCACAACGAAGTTGCGTATCAAAAGGCTTATGTGCAAATATATTTATGGAGAAATATCCCGAAATAAGTTTTTCAGTTGTTGCATTTTGAAATGTTCCTTCATAAACGGCGTAGCATGAATAGGCTATCCCAAGGTACGTACTGTTGTTTTGCAACCCTAAGATTGTACCCCAGACGGTCAGAAGGCCATCCGCAATATAAATCGAGCAGTGCTTGATTAATCCAGATATTACTTTGAAATTTCCTTAGAGGGACAACCTAAACAAATTCTTTTTGCGGCTAAGCGAAATAATTTGTCTGTGATATTGATTTATTTAGAGTTTACTGAATTTTCTAGAGAGGATGGAAATATACTATCTGTTTATCAGATAGAGAAGCAGACAGTATTTAAACGTATGCAAAGAATGGCATACAAGATAACTTTTTTGAATAAGTTTTCACAAAAAATTGCAGCACCAAGTTACGCAAAGCAATCGCGCCATCTACACACCGGTTTTTGGCCAAAGGTTTGTTGCAACCCGACATACCAATCTAGCTATAGGTTCTAAGCAGACACTATTAGGCCTTACGATTTTACAGGACTGAAGTCACGAAACTTAAAATCACAAAACTTGTTTCCTTGTGAAGTGAAATGTGATTGATTTACTTGCGCTATTTTTGTGGCTTACCACTATGGAAAAATAGATACGTGCAAATTCTAATGAACGCAGAATTTTGAAAGCAGAAACAAGCAGGCAGATTGCTCAGAAACTCGCCGCAAGGCTTATGAAGTCTGTTGTATTAGGCACGTGTTACTAAGTTTTTTGGAAAATTAAAGTCTACTGTCAGCCCAGGCAGTCCGCTATCACAACACAGTCGAATCATGAACTGAAGACCCAGGCACTCTATGGGTATATATCATAAAATGTGTTCAAATAACTTATTGTAATCATCAAGGCAAAGTATATAGTCGATGAAAAACAGAACGGTGTGATCCTAGCAGACAGGAGTGGATACGCATTTTACGCCCTGCAGTTGCTGCTGGATACCTTTTACATACGACTAGAATCGTTCAGTATATCCATGATCGGGATGGGCCAGAGTGGGTGAAGCGCGTTCAAGATATTTCTTTCAATCCGAGATTTTATCACTTATAAGGCGATCTGCTTTGAGATAATTGGACATTATCTTTCCCGACATATCGGTATTTCCCTCGTGAAGAATGGAGGAATTGATTGAAGCCTCATTTACCATTCGACAGAAAATGGCTAGTGGCCGTCACTTGGAGTTTCGGATACATAAATGAGAAAAACACATATTCAGCCACACCACCTTTTTCTGCTATTGCAATACCTAACTATTCGTAACACAAAAACACTACCACAGGCAAGTTTTAGTGCATGCGACAAAAAAGTTGTATTCGACGTAACGTTTAACAAACACACAATTGTTGGAAAAAATCTACCGCCTGTTCTGCATACATTTTCTAAAAAAGGCTACGAATCAAGTTTAAAGCATAAATGAGTGCGCCTATGCACAAAGTGAAAGATATCTATGAAATCGAAACGAAACGTTTCTCACTCATTAAACTCAGTATCAACGCACATAGTTACAGGGACAAAACAAAGCGCTGCCGAAAGTACACGCAACAAAATCCACGCGATTAAGAGAATAGAATTACCAAGAGATTTTATGATACATTTATCAGAGTCAATACTAGCGATACCTTACTAGCATACTTGAAACTCTAAGCGGAACGCCGTTCCGGCAATAATTCTCTTACCGGAACGGCGTTCCGGCAATAATTCTTTTACCGGAACGGCGTTCCGGGGCCGTTCAGGCTTACTTTCACCTCTGCTTAAACAAGGAGAATTACAGGGATGCCTACAGCAGTGGTTCTTAACCACTGCTATAGACCTTACCACCAGTCAGGGGGCAGCCACTACACCTTCCGTTTATTTCGGCGTCCTGGGGTTTTTGCAATTGCTATGGTTTCTTTCTCGTGTTTGCAATTCCCAAGTTTGGCCAAATAAACTCAAATCAATCAATATACGCACAGGAAATTTTTGAACGATCACATTACGGAAGCACGTTCTGAGCTGTTTGTGCATTGCCTTGCCTGCAGCGACCCGAGTAGCCATGAGTTGGGCGAACATTATTTCCGGTTTGAGATAGAGCGAAGACTAGACCTGCAAAGCGAAGCCAAGGCAAGCGTGTGTTGGATTTGCGCGTACAGCTTGCATACAAAAAACAATATTGCCTGTGAGACGCAAGCATTTTACATCAATAAGCCAACAATTTCATTAACAACGTAGTTAACAATATATGTACAACACTGAACTGCCTTTGTTGACACATGTATCGGCAAAATTTGGTCAATCACCTTTGTCAAGACTACCCAATTTCTTTACTGGTTTGAACTGGTTTCGCCCGAATCATGACATTCTGGTTTTTAGTCGAACATATTGTTCAGCAAAGGACTGAAGTTGACTTAGCAAGAATGACTGCCACCCACTTATTCTGCTGATGCTTTCCTGAGATATATTTCTATAAAGCAGATTAGTGTCAAGGTAAGGACGCAGTGCAAAACAGACTTTCCCGCTGAACTTTCCCACACCAACACATGCATTATTTGCAATAATTGTCTGGTTTGTGCGGAAATGTGGTTGATACGTACCGCTTAGCACCCGTTACGTGTATGGTTGTAATTTTAACGTCCGATGTGAGCATAATGACTTTAGCAAATCTTTTAAGTCAAAATTGCGATTCAATTGTTTTTATTTGTATTTTGGCAGACATGAAACCATTAACATCAACTTCTCCGATAAACCTGAATGGTACTTGAAAAAGTACTCGCTCGTAAATCGTTGAAACATACCTAAAACCACACGGTTCATACGTTAGTAAAGCAGAATGGTTCAAACACACAGGATAGAGGAACAAAACTTGTGTGCACATAGCAAGGTGACGAGGTAAATCGTGACCTTTTTTAAACTTCCAGAGAGACCTTGCCTTTTCTAAGGCCATTTCAACGCTAAATATAAGTCCGGTTGTGTTTTCGGCGTGTAACCGCGTTTATCGCGAAGCTAATTCATTAAAAATACCTTTAAAATTGTGATTTCCATTAGTTAGCCGCATTAACGCCGCAACATAGAAGTGCAACGTGGCCAAGTGCAGGTTTTTTTGGGCCGCAGATAACGAAAATACACACATATGTGACCACCGGCAGAGGTGGAGACGACATATGTGGCAATTATATTAAAAAAGGCTGCAAATATAGTGGGTTTTTAGGTATATTTTTAGGTAAAATGTGTAGCATCATTTGATATGCGTTCTTGCTGTCCCTGATGTAAAAAAATATTTAGCACTGAAGAGCTGTTTAAAAGCACCAGCAATGCAATAAATATTTGAGGAAGGGCAAACGAAGATGTTGATAACCTGTTTCTGAAAGTTTTCAGTTACGAAGTTCTCCGCAATATTCGAGTTTTAGAGTTCTTTTCTGTCAGGAAATTCCACAGGCCTGTATGTGTTTTAGTAGGCCGCGGTAAGCCTCGATAGTGTGGTTTAGTAGGCTGCCGTAGGCCGCATTGGGTCTCTAAATCAGCCGTGGTAAGCTTCTACGTTTTAGATAGACCACAAGGAAGAGAACGTTTAGTTGTAACCACATCTTTCAAAGCAGTGCTTCTTCACCTGGTTTCGATCGAATCCCTGGGGTTCGACAAAGCCCTTTCAGGGGTTCAGCAGAGGTCTCTGAGTCACAGATGTTTTGGTCATACTTGATTAGTTGTCAAAATAGAACCTTTTTCAGTTTCATGGATTAACATTGTTGCCCTTGTCATAAGTAAATAAAGGTACGGCATAGGAGATCTTGGCTGAAGCTTGACTAAAAGCGCGGTTACAATCACGGCAAGCAAGTCACCACAAACTTTAATGTTCTATTAAATCACTTCGTTTCTGTGATGCAAGAAATCGTAATATTGTTTGAAGCGTATCTTCACTACAGGTAATACGTAATTGCGCAGTGAAGCACCATGGCTCGAATTATTTCCTTCATCAGCTTCTAGCGAGGAAAAATAAAATCGAAGTTATCTAGATATTGCACGCACTGTAAAGCGTAAAATGAACACCATCGTCCATGTCAACGCACTTTTAATAAACTGCAATTTCTTAATACTGTACAATAATTTCCATTGTTTTTGCTGTTAGCAAGGCGCAAGTAACATTTTGATGAAAAGAGTGATGCTCCACACAAATTGCATGTTGTACAGACCCGCACTCGTTTGAAAAATTCTACCTCCCTCTCAAAATTGTTGTTCAAACTGTTAATCACGCGTGAGGCCGGCAGTGCGCTCTCAACCATCAAATTTCTGTGCAGATGTTTAATGAAACGGCCTTAAGTTTGTTAGCTATCTCGGGGGAAGGTGATAAGTCGTGTTTTTGCCTCGTGTGCAGAACTATCCACACTTTTGTGAAGTCAGAACCACCGGCATTTGAAACACTTTGAGGGGATACGTTTTCTTCTCGCCTGGTTTATTTAGCCAACATTTTTGGTGCCCAAACACCTGAAAAATTTTTCAGGAATTGGAAAGATATTTTGAGCATAGGCGTAGCCAGGGGGTGGAGTAGGGGTCATGCCCCCCCAAAGTTTTAGAAAGTATAGTCATATTGTGCTTTGAGAGGCGTTTTTCCAAACAAAATAGCGTTATTCGCCTAAAATCAAGCATTTTGCCCTCCCCCATTTTTTTGGCCACTCCCAAATTTTTGGGCTGGCTACGCCAGTGATTTTGAGTACTACTTCCCTGACTGACGGCAGTATCCAACATGGATAAGACAGTCATTTGTTTTTGACATTTACAACTGCAGATATAAACAATCAACACACAAATGACATTATTGAGCTTCAGGAAAGCAAGATTCAAATGTATACCTTCGGCACAACAAATCTCCATACGTTTTGGTGCCGCTCAGTGTAGGGGTATCCCGGTATCACCAAATTTACTCTCAAACCTCGCTCGTCAATCGTAACAGCATATCTACGCGAGCATGCTTTTTTCTATACTGGTGGATGTTAAAACAGAGCGGAATAGTCTTCCTTGTGAAAATATCATGAGGATTGCCTTTTCGGAAACAAAGCCACGAATCTCCCAGATTGTCGGCAAAAACAAAAAGAGAAAATAAACATTGACAAAACTATGCATTGTTCAGTTTAAACTGTTGGTTGATTTTGTTTCAGTAACGTAGTTTTGTTTTCTTGTTGCTGTATTTGTTTCCTGTTATCACTGTCCAAGTAACTAGTCTCGACAAAGGTAACCAACAAGTGAATCAATCAAAAATTTTTTGCAGGAAATCGATTTCACGTAACACTACGCATTTTCAGGCCTAAAATCTTATTCAAATAGAATCTTTTATCACTGTGCAACAAACGGGTTTCGCAACAAGCTTAGGGAATAACGTAGGTGTTCGGCATGTTGTTAAACATTAAGAACCGCACTGTTCTAATGAAAGGCTTTGTAACACAACGCCCTCTACAAAAAAGAAATCAAGTTTTGGCCTCTCATTTTGAAAGATCAGCAAGCTTCCAGGTACCAAACCTTGGTAAATAACCATCCTTGTTATCAGCGTAAACCCTCTGCACACAGGGCGGATCCAGCCAGCAAGGTTGAGGGGTGGGGGATTTCAGTAATATTTGGTAGTCAAGTCTCATAACAGCTTCGCTACTGTGAGAGAGATGAAGTATAGAACACTGCAGTGACAAAACAATAGACGACAAAATGGCCTGATATCGCGAATGTTGTTTTCCGAATTGTACAAAAATATGGTGAATGAAGTTACTTTCTTAGGTTTTAGGGAGGCGATCTCCCCAATAGCTCCCCTTAGATCCACCCCTCTCTGCCCAATTTCTTGAAGAAGACGACGTTTGAACCTGTAGATCAGCCTTAGCACTGATATTTAGTGTATTCGAAATGCACTGAAACACGATTTATTGAAAAATGTGCTGTTTTGATCAGTGGTCAAAGAAGAATAATTTTCTTACCGGAACGATCCAGTATTTGTCAATACCGACCCAAAATGTCAGCTATAAATGTAAAAAAGCAATCAAGAGCACGTCTACTTTTGGCCCACCCTGTATTGTACATTTTGAAAATACAAAAAACGTACTGTACATTCAGAAAACCACCATTTCAAAATCAACCAAAAAGCGTTGTAGGCTACGTACGGCAACTTGCGCTATCTCCGAAAGTGGTTCAGGCAATGCAAGTTGAGTTGTCTAAATTTAACACCTCATACTATAGCCTACTTCCAATACTGTATTTGCAATTTATGTACCCTAAAATAGCAAACCTGATACTAATAATTTATATCGTTTGCAGGGCCCTAGGCTGTTTTAAAGGGGGCTCTGGTAAAAGGTTTGGAATTGATGTCATACAAATTAGTACCACACGCAGATTTAACTGATGCGAGGCGCTGGGCTAATCCACTTGTGAGGCCCCCTCTCCCATTGTTGCGAGGAAAAAATGGAAAGCATTAATCAATTTGCGAAAATCGGAAAATTACGCTCTGAAAGTACGGTCAGTGAAACATTCTAAATCATTACTTAAGTGCCTACGATCATTGCGTTTGTTGCTGCCTTCGATGCAAAAGCGTTAAATTCCACGGAAAGGTTAATCCACTTGTGAGGCCTCCTCCCTACTTGACTGGCGGAAACGGGATTATTAACTGCCACAGGCAAACCAACCGAAATCGCCACAATTGAAATATTTCACAAAACACATGGTCTACGTTTTTTATAAGAATCGCATCTGATTTTTCTTATCTGTGTTAAAAAAAAAACAAAAAAACAAACACACTACACCTGTTAATATGCGTGGCGGCATGAAGACTGTAAAGCATAACGTGATGACCACGTTGCAACTCGCTTACCACGGCTGTAAAAATATTACACACATGAGCGAAACACGTCAGGTAAAACGCACCCAAATGGTTGTAACTGTTAGGTTCACGATTCGCGTAACTTCAC
>Ga0210059_1008244_pt1 | contig 16483 bp, 14 predicted proteins | sample Ectturendosymbi2_FD_188042 | JGI IMG/M metagenome (GOLD analysis project Ga0210059, IMG submission 188042) | Ecteinascidia turbinata endosymbiont from Florida, USA - Sample 2 (SPAdes) (version 2) | ecosystem: Host-associated > Tunicates > Ascidians > Unclassified | place: Key West, Florida...
TCCAGTAAAAACTTCAGCGAAATACTACCACCTAACGGTTGGCCTCCAGGGCCAGGCAAAGTGGGCCAAGGTGGCCTAAAAGTCCTCCACTTATGACGTCACTCACAGACAACCTGCACCCCCCAAGGAAAAAATTTTTTTGAGTCTAATCTACTAGACTGGCCACGTTTTTTTAGATTTTCGCCGAGTCGCTAGAGCGAACAGGAGCGGAAATATTCATCCGCAAAGCCACGTTCGAATCAGCTGCTTTTTGCGAACCGCTTGAATTAACCCGGCAGCCAAAGTGTTAATGTAATTTTTGTGCTTTGTTTCTTCTAGTACAGCAACTAGAATTCAGCTGAACTTTCCACTTATGCATCATACTTAAGCAAATCACTTCATAACACTAGCACCAGTGTACAAAACAAAATATCTATTGTAATGACAATACTCAAACCATCAGTTAATCAACTTCATTAACACTTACGGCACGTTAAGAAGCTTGCACAAAAATACAAGCTTGCCAGCCTCTTTGGTGCAAAGTCTATTGTTGAAATTGATTATTTTAACGCAGCTTTCACTAGTTCAGCTTTTGCAAAAGTATAACTTACATGTATAAAATGGTAAAAACCTATAATATATGTGCTATTATGAATGTTTCAAAACAATTATTTCTACAATCAACAGCCTGTATACCTCGTACTTGCTGGAATATAGATCTAAATTTTGCTTTGGTGGGAACAGTGTCCCTAAATATTTTTGTGCCAACTAAATTTTATTGTGCCCAGAAAAGTTTGTTTTAAACATATACTGTAATAAAACAAATCTTTCTCCCCTAACAGGTTATTTTGCCCTTCAAATCTCAAAACCTGCCTGCAGGCCTGCTTTATGCCGGCCTACACTTTAAAAATTGTGGCATTCTGAGTCTGCAAATGTTGTGATTTCAGTCCACATATCATCTTTACAGTTAGTTGGCATAGAATCTGTGACCTTACAGTTGCTATGATTGATAAAACTTTAATTGCTTTTATGAGTCGTATTGTCATAAGAAGTCTCTGCCTTCTTTAATAATGAGTAAAACCAATTAAATGTGCCATACAAATCACAGAAAGCTTCAAAACCACCCATGATTTTAACTTGATTTTATTATTTTATCACTGATTTAAACGAAATGATTTAAATCGATCAACCCTGACTAGAAATAGCTGAACCATCATTCAAATATTTTTATGCTTATGCAGGTTTTTTTTAAGGAAAATGTTGATTTATCTGATTCTACCTGACCTGATTTATATGATTCTAGGGACCTGGTTTTCTCTGAGTTTAGGGACCCGACGATCATTTTCTCTGATGCTAGGGACCTGAACCGGGTCCCTAAAATGCCTTAAAAAAAACCTGCGCTTTTGCAACATCACTTGATGCAAAGAAGTGCATAACACCAATACAAGTATACGAAATGAAATATTAATTGAAATGCCAATACTGAAACTGTCAATTTAGGAATTTCATTGTTACTAACTAACATCATAACTTTTGAACCCGAAACCCCAGCAGGTCATCCAAAGTATCAAAAGACTTGGATTGTTGCCTAGTTTCCAGTAAAAACTTCAGCGAAATACTACCACCTAACGGTTGGCGCCCAGGGCTAGGCAAAGTGGGCCAAGGTGACCTAAAAGTCCTCCACTTATGACGTCACTCACAGCCAACCCGCACCCCCCAAGAAAAAAAATTTTTTTAAGTGCAATCTACTAGACTGTATGCGTTTTTTGAGACATTCGCCGAGTTGCTTGAGCGAACAGGAGCGAAGATATTCATGCGCAAAGCCACGTGCGGTCTGGTGTTTTATTTGCCAAAAATCCCCAAAACCAGCCGGACGTCGAAGTGTTAATCGAAGTATGAATATATCGTAGTCCGGCTCTCAAAGTGTTAACCTAACTTGTGTTTTGAGTATAGTGCAACTTTGAATGACAGTAAAACTTGGTTTTTGTCCAGCTTATCACGACTGTTATCAACTTCGAGGTTCAGCTCATGTTGCATCACGCAGCTGGTAATTGGCTGAAGTCACAAGTTTGACGGTAAAATTGAAATTAAGTATGAAAGTAAACAAGCCTGCAAGAGGCGGGAAGAAGCAATGATCATTGATAATCATAATTACTATATTAACTTGGCGAGACATAGGTACCACGCACTTATTTCAAACAAACAGTTAATTTGCACATGCATGCAGTAAATTCCTAATGATGTCAGTGCTAGTTTGCGAAATTAGGCTAAAAAAACTATGTTTCCTTCAAGTTAGTGTAAATAGTCGAAAAGCTGGAAGAAGAGTCTTCCATCAATCAATTATGACATATCATATAAAACCAATGCGTGCAGTTAAGACAAATACGCCTAAAATTTTAAGTGAGAAAATAGGCCTAAAATGGTTGTGCAGAGTGCTTTTCTATATATATATCTAGATATTGTTTTCCGTCTGGGCAGTGCTGTTGCTTTCTCAAATAAACCTTTCAGGCAGTGGACTATACATAATAACTTAACTCATCTAACGTGGATAATTTGCAAGTGCTTTAAAGGCGACGGTTGTTGGAATGTAAACAAGACTTGAAGATGTTTACTAATCTTTGGTGCTACACCAGAGCAATAACGAACTGTAGCTTCTCTAAAAGTCGACACTTGAAGTTAACCTTCTCATAGTTAAAAAGACCTTTTAGACACAAATGTGATTTTTGTTTATCACAAAATATTAAAACCTGTAACTGTTGTCGCTACGTTCAGATGTTTTACGAAAGGTCCTTGTGTCTTGATTGTTCCGGTTTTCAAAAACGTTTTGAACATATTTTGCCGATCTTTGCGCATTGTTGGATGCTGCAAGCCTTATGTTTGGGCGCATTATACATTTTTATTCTGACTGAAATGTTTCGGGCACTCATCAATGATATCTGTCTACAACAAAAGGCTAATGAAATTCTGCTCGGGTTCATTTTTATAAATTCATGACTGCAATAGTCTGCAGTAGGCTATGTTATTTGCACACTTTGCTTTTGGCGACCTCTCCCTTTCGTACATTTGGACTCTTAAAAGGCAGGCTATATGAGAGTACATGCAGGCTACATGATTTGTCAAAATGATACATTCAGTAACAGTTCTGTGGTCGGGCACATTCTTATTTTCACTGCTATGATGTTGTCAAGTTATTACACCACCCTTTGTACAGTTACACACAACCGTTCATGATAGGCCTACAATATTAGCAATGTTTATGTCTGCAACATGTAGGGGATCCAAAACTAATTTCTTCACAGTTTTATCAATTTTATATAGTATTGAATGACCTAGGTCAGCGGTGAGCAATTAAATAACGGAGCTTGGATGCGGAGGTTTGATGACGTAACCAGAATCGTTAAAACCAATATTTTTCGTTTACCAATGAGAAGTAAACGGTAGCAAAAATAATTTTACTGCAAAAGGTGATGTTACACTAGGCTACGGCAAAAAAAGTCTATTCTGAAGTTTTAATATTTTTGGTTATGAGTTTCGCAACGGGTCGGGGACAAAAAAATAGGTTTCAACAGTTGTGAATGTCTAAAATTTTCAAACATCGCAAACTCCAATCCATGTATTCCATGTTTGGTTGAAACACATATTAAGTTGCAATGATACAACATATTTCCTTCACTATTTTTCCTTTTTTTGATGTTGCAACACAACTTTTTCCACTTACGTCATCAAACCTCCACAACCAAGCTCCACTATTTACGTATCTCCGCCTTGCAGGCAACCCGTATCCATGATAGTCACTTCCTTATCTTTTGCGCTTAGCCTACAGTAGTTCGTCTCTACCAAGCCTACTGCGCTCTCGTCATGCGTTATTCTCACGTCACAGGTGGCATATGAATAATTTTTCAAATTTCAAGATCGACTGGAATAGGCTATCCACTGCCTTACCTTTTACATTTACGTTTCTACCAAGCTTAACTTCATCTTCGATCTTGATCTTCATGTCTGCACTCTCCTCGTGCGCAACTGTCACATTACTAGTGGGGTATTAATATGGTATCAAATGTCAAGATCCACAGGCATACCTACAGCCACTGCCCCTTTCAATTGTGTTGAGTGTTTGAATGGATTGGAACACAACAGACAACAGTAGCCTACACATACGTACGTCGGACACGAGGTAAGCTAGGCCAGTTTTTAGAACAGGACATACTCACTGATACTGTAGGCCTATGTCAATAAACAAACAATCATTCTAATACTTCGGCTAAAGATTTTTCTACTATTCGCTGTCAGTACAAAAACTACTTTACCTCACTTACAACAGGTACAAAGGCTGATTCAATCAACAACCATCATTCGTCATACTGTACTCTACCCGGATTCTTTTCCTTTTATTCATTCATTTTCATTCTTCCGCAATGGAACGAAGTGTTAAACAGTGCTGCTCTATTAAATTTTCAAATTAAAAACGATTTTAAATACCGAAATCCATTTGACGAAAGAGGACACGAATAAGAGTAATAGAGTAGGCTGCCACAGGAATGGTGTACCGGATCCGGATTTTGGAGTCCAGTCCGGAAAGATATTAGGATTTTTTTGGATTAGCATTGGATTGGACATCGTTTCCATTGCAACCGGATCCGGGATCGGAGTATCCAAATGAAAAAACTGTGGTCATGCAAATAACTTGATAGGGAATAATAGCTGTATCAAGGAAAAGTACGATATTTCGCAATCATATTAGCAACAATTTTCTGTTCTTGTTTTATCGGTAAAATGGAATGTCACCTGCCGCTTGGAATCCTCGCTTTTAGACTGAGGACATCACAATTCTCATGCAACATGTTGTCTAAAACTGTGTGAAGATGAGCATGATTCTGTTGTTTTATTATGTCGAAGTCCGTCGTTTTTCAGATCAAACATGATTCATTTTTGCAATACATTTGGTTTATCATATTAAACTGTTGGTGTTTAACAAGGCGTTAACCCAAAAGTTTTTTCAGCATTGAACGAAGCTCACCAGACCAGTTTTTGTCTCAACAGTGTAGCTTACTAGTCTAATTCCAGGTAGCCTTAGCCTTAATACTAAGAAGCATGGGCGCAATTTCTCGGGGGACACGGGGGACGTGTCCCTCCCACTTTTCAAGGTGGGGGGATATAATATGCCATGTTCCAAAAATAAAAGTGACGTTTGCCACGTTTTGCATGAAGTTCTTTTCATGTAAAATGTTGCACATAGCCAAGTTGATGATGAAACAGAGTTTGAAGTATTACTAGATACTAATGTAGTATCACTGTCAGTGATATCACTGGATTCTGTTAGTTTATCACTTTTAGCTCGATGAAATGATATTTAGCATTTTTCAAGTTTCAAGAGACTCCGAAAGGTGGTGTAGGCCTACTGCTTCAGTCTGACATTTTACCTCATTGTTGTAGGAGCACGCAAATTTTTGGGTATGTGAAGAATTTTTGCCCAAATTTCCGCAAACCTGCCCGAAAAAAATTTGAAAGAAAATGACTTCCAAGAAAACGTCTTCACTTTCATTTTGGGTGCCATTTTTGCAAAATAATCGAGCATGCAACAAATTTGTGGATGTTTGCACATATTTTTCCCAAATTTCCTCACATTTTGCCCGAATTTTAGGGGATTTTGCTCTTATATTCACCAATTCAAAACTTTTGGAGGTGCAGTTGCACCCCAGCCCCCCGACTACTACACCTGTGTTTTACCCTGTGTAGCATACTGTTAGAAAGGTTATTTTCTTGAAACAGTGATAGTTTTACAACGTTGGTTGTCACGTATTCAGTAACAGACAGAGTAAATTTTAATGATAATAGTGTATATAGGCATACCAAATTTTTGTGATTGAAAACTGGGAAGCTTCAGAACAAGGAGCCATGGATGGAAATTAAACAAGTTCCTGTACGAAACAAATCCATTCAATAACCTGTAATTGCAAAAAGAACTCCCCCTCCTACTAGCCAACTTTACTTAACTAGCCAATGCACTGACAATCAACCCTTTACTGGACCAGTTACCCACTACAATGACGTATAAATTACCTTTACATCTAAAACAATGAAACAAGTTCACACATCATTCTTCATCTAGTTGGTTAAACAGACTAATCATAGCATGCTAACATTCTTGTAGGGCTATGTTGCCTAACTGAAGGCCTAACCAGGACTTTTTGGTTGACCAACCGGGACGCCAGGACAGAGCCTTCAAACGGGTCTGTCCCGTTTAAGACAGGACGTCTGGTAAACCTAAGTCTATATAGTGTTAGAAAGTTACATTTTCAGGCAAATGAATGCAAAGCTTGTGCCGAAGAAAAAAGCAGCACTATTGTGGAGACTTAGTCACTGTCTTCAACCATTAGCAAATAGGATTTCAATCAAAACGTTGGAGAACTATTTACCTAGCTATATATTGACCTATAGCTCAAAACATAAGGACTTGACTAGCAAACAAAGATAAAATATACATTCATCTTCACTTCTTGCAATGTCTCGACAATGGTGACCAACAAAACCAAAATATATTTTTTCGTGACTCCTGCACTTTGTACTTTTACTGAATGCATTGGTCCGTCAGTCATCTGATTTGCTTGAGTTCAACCAAAAACATAATGCAGCAATATATTCATACAAGTGCAAAACTTTTGCTTTACAGGCAGGCGCGTAGTCAAAGGGGGCATTCGGGGGCAGTGCTCCCCAATTACACTATATTGTGCTCAGAAAAAATTTTTTAAACATAGAGTAAAAACTAAAATCTTGTCCCCAACAAAATGCATTTCCTTCCAGAAGGACTTAATACCTGATCACGCCTAGCTTTGCTAAAAGTCTTTCGTGTTTTTGCGTAGCGGCCAGCGCTTCCTCGGGGAAAGCCTTCTACGATAGAGCAGCAATAGAGATCACATGCCATGATCACTCTATGCTGCTTAGGTCTGCCCGGTATTATATACTTTTCAGCTAGCTTCGATATTTATTTGTGGTGACTATCGCATCATTTCGCCATGTGATGGTACTTGTACCATTACAGTGTTAATCAGGTGAAACTTGTACATTTTTTCCAATACACGGTTGTGCGTTTGTATTTCTAAATCCATTTTCGTGTCGTCATTCAAGTAGAGCTCTTAGAATTAAATTTTTGACGTTAATTTCATCCATTAAAATCTGATGTTCAACCTAAAACATTGATTGTGGAAAGACTGATCTAAGTTGCATCACATAAAAAAATTCACAAGACAACAGTCACCAAACGATCAGATGTGCAGAAATGACATTTTAGGCTAGATAGGTATGTAGCGGAAGTTGGGGCACAGTAGGGCTAGAGTTACAGTCGTCTTTTTTGATTTATTAAAAAAGTTGAAAACGTTGAAGTTGAAAATTTCCATGGTGATTTAGTCTCACACCAGCCATAGTACTAAAGTAAATTTTTCCTCGATAGGCAGCCGTTGTTACGAGTTACAGAGCAAGTTGTGTTTTTGTTACCCAAAAGTAATTTATAAAATAGCATTTAGATTTGAGTTTTACCCATGTTAATCAACATCTTCTGTTCTGAGCACTTGCTGTATGCAGATGAATCTCTGCGTTTTTTCTCAGTGAACTGTTTAACATGTGTATTATTCACGGGTATATACCCAATTCCTGTTTAAACACAACAATATCTCCCATATGCAAAAACAAGAATGGCAATATGTCTGACACTTCAAATTACATATCAGTGCCAGTAGCCACAGTGGTGTCAAAGCTACATGAGTACTTCATGTTATCTAGCATCTCTCCATTCGTTGGAACCACAGACAATCAGTTTGGTTTTAGGGCTGGTCATAGTACTGTTCAATGTACATTTTTGTTGAAGCAAACTGCCTCCTACTTTGTAACCCATGGTTCATCTGTGCGTGCTGTGTTTTTAGATGACTCGAAAGCATTCGATCGAGTACCACACATACAATTATTTGAGAAACTAATTCAAACAAAGGTGCCAGCGTGTTTTGTGCGCCTGATGAAGCATTGGAACAAGGAACAAACGATGCAAATAAAATGAGGCAAGCATTTTTCTGAAGCATTTTTTTCGTTTCATGTGTCGAATGGGGTTAGACAGCGGGGCGTACTGAGTCCATACTTGTTTGCGGTTTATTTAGATGATTTGTCCAATGAACTAAACAACATTAAAGCCAGGTGTTATACTGGTGAAGTCTTATTAAATCACTTGATGTTTGCTGATAATATTTGTGTGTTTTGTCCACTTGTATGTTGGTTGCAGCGAATATTAGATGTGTGTCAGACGTATGCAGAGTCGCATAGGATTATTTTGAACTGCAACAAAACTGTTTGTATGACGATTAAGGCTAAGAATACAAAAAGCACAGCCACTCCATTATTGAAATTGGGTGGTCAATACGTAAAATCTGTTGACCAACACAAATATCAGGGGATTATATTGGATACTGAGCTCTCAGATGACAAAACATTCAGAGACAACTGCGATATCAATATTGTGCAGTAAACAAGCTGCGAGCCTCATTTTCCCGATGTTCAAATGCACTTAAAAACGTACTTTTTCGTTCCTTTTGTACGCCCATGTATGCATCACAATTATGGTGTAATTTCAGAAAGTCTTGCATGCAGAGATTGTGTGCGGCATATCATTTTGGATGCAGAACTCTATTCCACCTGCCCGGGAGAGCGAGTGTTGGTAGCCACCAGGCTCAATGTAGCATTCCTACCTTTGAGGCTCTGTTACGAAAATGCACGTGCCTGAATCTGTGATTCCGCCGACTTCTATGCCTTGTACTACGTTCTGCTTTGTCTGTTTTTATCGACCTGCGTTCTGCAGAGTGTGAGTGTTCATACTATGGACTTCGTGTCTGCTCATAAACAAACAAATAAAATAAATTATCAATAACATTAATGATTGTTAGGGCAGCAGTAAAATCTTAATTGCAATATTCTGTGCACCCTGCATCGTCATAGACTCTCGTCAGATGAGATTTGTAATGAATGTGCAGCTCAGGTAATGTTTTGCCAGAGCCAAGCCTTTCCGACTGAAAAAATCCAGAAAAGGCCAGATTTTGGTGTTCAAAAAAGTCGGATTTTCAAAATCTGGCTTCAAAAAAGCCAAATTGGCAACCCTGGCACAAAGTCTAAAGTGAAGATGTAATAACTGCTAGGCTGCAAGAGGACGTTTTGTAGTGGTGTGTGCATACTGAGCCAGGTAGCTCATTGGATTGACGATAAAAAATTAAAGATTTAATCTGCTACAAATCAAGCATATGAGACATGCCCTTATGATGCTCTGCTTGATGTTTTATGATTGTCTGTTTGAAGTTGGTTGCTTCAAGCAGGCAAAGTGTGCTGATGAAAGAAAAAATGTTATACAGGTTGAAATTACATTAAGCAAGTTTGTCAAGCAAAGCATCTATGTTGGGCTACTGTAGAAATTGGATCTTGGTGGGGTTGGACTTGAATGTTTGCAGCGGAGGAGCGAGAGCGGAGCAAACCTTTTCGGAACAGAAGCAGATGCAGAGTCAAAAAAGTGAGATTCCGTCCCGTGGGTAAATGAAATTTCGTCAGTTTTAGTCACCCCCGGAAAATTTTTTTGGCTGCCCTTGGAAAATCCACTATTTCCCCACTGGAAAAAATCTCCCCGACGAACATGTTGCGTGCTCCTCTGGCAGTGATAGCGTGACTCGAGTCAATGACTCGACTCGAGTCACGATTTTTGGTGACTCGGAATCGACTCGAGTCACGTTGAGAAAAATCTTGACTCGACTCGACTCGAGTCACGTTTTTCACAAAATGACTCTACTCGAATCGAGTCGTAGTCAATGAATCGAGACTCGAGTCAAAGTCATTTTTACAAAATCTCTGAGTTCCTGATGGACAAACCCAGTTCGTTTGCCCACAAAAAATGAGCATTTTTTGCTTCAGTGATGGTCAAGATAGGCGGAAATTTTCTATTTTGTCTCTCTAGTCGTGCTATGCTGCATTTTAAGGATCAAGTTTCCCCAACTTGCGTTGATGGAGACCTGAGACTTTGCTTTCACTGAGGGGTCAGCAGGGCACAATATATTGACACCTTATCGTGGTTTAGTGTAGCATTTGCATATCATGTTCATTGCAGTGGGTCTCATACTGTGACCTTGAGTCTTTTCAAGAAACCAGTAAAGTGATTTAAGTTTTTGAGATTCAAATCCAAACCAAAACGATATTGCAAAATATAATGCAAATGCGAAAAACGAATCTTGTTTAAATCCAAATTCCTGACACTGTTGTTAGCCTAAGCCCATGTGGTGACGTGATTTCGCCACATATAACGCAAACTTCGTAGCAGCAATAGGAGAGCGAACCTGGTGAAATGTATAATATTAATTGCTATTATGCTGAGGATTGTTGGTTCGACTCTTTCTGTGGTTGTCTCAGGTCGATGCAGCATTGTGCCTGCAACAAATGGCTCCCAACGTGTCGGTGGCTGCAATCCAGTGTTAACCTGCAGTACTGCAGTATCCTGCAATCTCTAAACAGAACCGAAAGTTACAGTAATCTGCAGTTCCAAAAATGAACAGAAAGTTGCAAAGATGTTCACAAGAAAATAATCAATTCCAATCCAAATCTGTTCAAGCCAAAATGATAACATCCAAATCCATCAGTATATTGAAATGTGGCAAGATTTGAATCCAAGTAAATGTTCATCTCTGGTCATTTTCATGTATTAGGCATGCGAAAACCACACTTTCAAAGCAACGCCAACCAAGAAGTTGCTGCAACATACCCTTGTTTTTGCAATGAACCGCACCTATTGAACGTTCTTTTTATGAAGGTTGTCCTGGCACCACTTTCACATCCTGGTCAAAGTACCACCTTGTTGTGATTGGAAAAGCCGAGCAGCAAGTGTGCAAAAGCTTCACAGCGTGGCACCAACCGACAATAGAGATCTCACGTCGTGCTCATCTTGTTTCTGCTTGTTTGCGCTACACGTGTGTTGTTCTTCACGCACATCCTGTTCGTGGTGAATCACACATTCACCACTACGCTAACTGGGAGGCTGCAACACTTGCAGCAGGGTTGGGCTAGACCTTTTGAAGCGACTGAGGGTGAAAGAGACAAATAAAATGCAAACTGAGAAAACTTAGATATAAATAACCTGCAATCAAACTTGTTTAAATCAATGTTGGTCACCATTTTCTAACCGATGGGCGCCATTTCGTAGTATGTTGGACACCATTTTCTAATTTGTTGGGCGCCATTTTATGGCATGTTGGGCGCCATTTTATAGCAAAAACATGTCGTGAAAAACGTATACTTTCATGTGACTCGACATTGACTCGAGCTTGGATACCAATGACTCGAAGTGACTCGAAAATTCTTGTGACTCGCCTCTGACTCGACTCGAAAAAATTTTAGATGACTCTGACTCGAAGGGCTTGTGACTCTGACTGGACAAAAATGACTCGGACACATCACTGTCCACTGGTACTCGTCAGAAGTGGCCGTAGTTACATTTTCAGACTCCAAATCCTCTCCCTTTCTAAAATTTTTTAATCCGGTTCCGGGACCGGATCGGGAAATTTTGCAAATTTGAAAATCCGACTCTTGTTCAGACTCCAGCTACCATCGATGCAACCAAAATTTATCCATGTTTTTTCTTAAGAAATGGCCATCCGTCCAGATTCCTGCTTCTGCCGAAATTGAGAACTGTTCTCGGATCTGGGACTGGTTCTTCACAAACTTTTGACTCCGGGTCCGGATCCCTGTCTGAAAAAAACGCAGAATCCTGCTGGAGTCGATTCTGGCAACCCGGATCCATGACCCCGTTCTGCCCGGGGTCCGATTGGAAGCAATCGATCCAATTTGTTAAAGGTCGGTCCTGGCTGTATTGCTAAAAAAGAAGTGTGGGAACCGCGTTCCTACACCAAACACAAAGAAAGACTGATTCGCATACAAGAATTTCCACAGTGGAACTTCCTGTTTCACTTTAGTGCTACCGTGCTATGCACGAGATAACTTGTAATTTATTCATTTATGCTACTCCAAGCGCTACATGTAGAAACTGAAATGAAAAATATAAATCTTCAAGTAACGTTACTAGTGCGAAAAGGTCTGGAAACGCCGTTCCCACCCCACTGCACCCCTGCTGTAGCAGGTTTGATGCTAATCAGTATTCATCTTTAGCATAATCTACAGCTAATCTGACACGCTTCATTTTTAACCTACCTGACAGGTAGATTACTTTTTACGGTTAAGTTTGCTGTTTTGGAGTTTACGTTGTCACTGAGCGCTCTTACGTAGGCTGTAGTTAACTGCATTGTAAGTTTGTTGTAGCGCAATTTCAATGCCTTCGCTTAACTCCAATAATAACATGAGCTGCACTCATTCATGAACGCTTGTAGGAAAAAATAGTATGATCTGCAGCTTATTCGACTTTTGTCCACAGTTCGCTCAGTCCCGTCGCCATGGGGGGGCTTCGGTGGGCTTAGCCCCCTCATACAAAACTCCAAGTCCCCAAATTGAAATATGTAACACTGAAAAATCAGTGGAGTTTTTTCAATTTTTAGAATGTCAAGCCTCCCTGCACAAATTCAAAGCCCCTATTGAAAACTTTCTAGCGACGGTTCTGAGATTTCCGCTTATTCATCTTTGTCCACAAAAAGCCCAATCTTAACCATATGAAACAAGAGTTTAAATACTTACGTGTGCAATGGCACGGCGAGCCCAAAATTTTGGATGGGTCAAAATGTTTGATTTTAGGCGAGCAACAGTATTTTGTTTGAGATACTACCTCTTAAAGCACAATGTGGTTAGGTATTCTAAAAATTTGGAGGGGCCATGGCCCTCTGCCCTCCCTGGCTACTCTTATGCACATGCGGTTTACATAACGTATATGTAATGCAATACTTTATGCAAACACTTACGTACCCTATATACTCGCTTATTAGCCGCATCCGCAGATAAGCCGCAGCAGAAACTTTAGCCATATACGGAGAATCAAGGGTAATTCACGAATAAGCCGAAGGTCAATTGACCTTTTCACCAGTGAAGACCCTGTGCGATCAATCAACCACAAAATATTGATTTTTACAGGCAAATGTAATGAAAGTCAATTTTATTGTTCAAAACCTAAGAAATCTTCTTCGTCAGAAGAAGGAAGTTCGTCTATAAGTACGGTAGATCGTCGTAGGTGTCTTTCGTCTATAAGTACGATAGATCGTCGTATCTTCATGTTCTTCATCTGTGTCATGGGCATGGGCGCAATTTGGTGGGGGACGTGGGGGACGTGTCCCCCCACTTTTTCAGAAGGGGGGACATAATATGCCATGTACTCCCACTTTTTTCTCTTTAGGTTTTGCATTTCGAGAGGTTTCAAATATAAAAGTGATGTTTGTCACGTTTTGTGTGAAGAGCTTTTCATGTTAGATGGTAGGCCACACATAGCCATGCTGATGTTGAAACAGAGTTTGGCGTGGTTTCGCTGATTCCGTTAGTTTATAAATTTTAGCTTGGATGAAAATAATTTTAGCATTTTTCAAGTTTCTAGAGACCGTGAAAGATGCTTAACTGCTTCTGTCCGGCATTTTACACTGTGTGGTATAATGTTAGAACGGTTATTTTCTTGTAACAATGAGAGTATTACAGCTGCACATGTTAGAGACCACAGTACAGCCATGATTTGTTCCGTGCGGAAATGTAACTGGCTTTGCTGTAACGTTGGTTGTCGCATATTCAGAAACAGACAGTGTGTAATTTAATGGTGCTAGTGCATATTGTGTTAGAAAGTTAGATTTTGAGGCAAATCTCTGCGAATCTTTTCCCGAAGACAAAAAGGAGCACTATTGTGGAGACTTAACTTTGGGGTGGGGAATTTCGCAAAAGACTGCTTTTGTAAGCGCCCTGCAGAGCAGCGCTTACATTGAGAGCGCAAGGAGAAGCGCATACCCGGCCAAAGCATAACATCCTCGATAGTGAAATCACTATCGGAAGCTACCTTTGGCCTAATGGGTTGAGACGAAGTAAAATAAAAATGGTGGAGATGCGGGGCACGTCATGGTGGAGGATGTGGGTTCGAAGCCAGGTTCGAAGCCATGACGTGCAGGTAGCATACGATCTTCGATACGTAGGTTTCGTCTCGTTGAGCACGAATGGCTGGAACGACTTCCGTAGGGAAGGAAGTTATGTAAGCGCCCTGCAGAGCAGCGCTTACATTGAGAGCGCAAGGAGAAGCGCATACCCAGCCAAAGCATTACATTCTCGATAGTGAAATCACTATCGGAAGCTTCCTTTGGCCTGATCATTAGGCCCTAATGGGTTGAGACGAAGTAAAATAAAAGTGTTTAAGTGAGGACGTGATTTTGATTCAAAGCGGCGGAGAAGTAACCCATGAGCCACAACATGTGGGGTTCAATGAACAGTGGCTCAATGGTCCCGCCTAACTTATTAGACATACAGACGCTTGAGAAAAAGCCTGATTGCTATACTTTGTAATTCTATTATTTATTTCGTAGTATTTTTTGTGAAAGGGCTTAAGCTTTTGGCATAAACGCCGCGGACAATGCTGCGTAAATTTCAAGAGGGTGGTTTCCAACCCCAGATCCAATACGCAATTTGCCTACTTCAACTCTTTCCATAGATTTAGCCTATTCCATCCAATATTTTGGCTGGTTTTGAAAAAACGAAAATATTCCCGTTTTATTAACATATACAGTTTTTTTTCAGGCGACGTTTGTCCGTCACGTTCCGTGGCTGACCATCCTAAACGTTTGCAGAAAAGGAATTTTATCAGGATGCTGAAGAAATTTTTTACGCATATTCTGAAAATGTAGCATCCTTCAGCTATAATATAACTCTTCAAGAAATACAAACATATGCTAAAAGTCAGGGTATCACAAAAATACGAACCAGGAAAAAGCACAAGTCTTTCCATTATCACCGACCCACCCTATTAAAGCAAAAGCTAGTAAAAAATATTTGTGTTCATGGAAAAGTTACAGATATAAGTAAACATTCTGAAGCAGTGGCACAGCCAATAATTTTGTTTGGACAGTCAATGACATCGTCAGTCATTGACGGCATCTTGGGTCCCACTGTTCCATCCTTCAGTTTGCAACAGTTGAAAATTGATAGAAAACCGCCAGTAATCTTAGCAATTTTGTTTTGCGGGCCCAAGGCCTTTAACCTCATTCTGACTGCGATATTGCTTTGAAGCCTCTTCAGAACCAGACCTAGAAGCCCTTGAACCTATAGTAGCAGCACAGAAATCCGTAAATCATCTCATGAAGACAGCGATGCTGTAGTAGCAGGCCTGTAACCAGGTTGGGATACCAGGATGAGGCGAAGATTTTTCTGAGGGGGACCAATTAGATGTACAATAGTTTTACATTATGTTCAACACTTTTTTCCACGGAAAGCAAAAAATTTTTCAAGGGCACTTGTGCCCCCCATAGTTACGGTCCTGTTCACTAGAACCCAAAAAAAGCTGTGTGCTTTTGCAATCAGTTTCAAAAATAATTTTTTTTTTATATATTGGGCAGGTGCTGAAAATAAGTATGAATATAGCTATTTAGAGGAAAGGTTTCTTAAAAAGCATCTCGGCGGTGTTGAATGTAGTTTTATTGAGCCGAACATAAAAGATATTCATGCGGACCCCTATCTCCCTCTTGTCACATCAAGATTAACCAAAAAAGGTTTGGCATTAAAAAGTTTGCTGTTAACATTCACTGGATATATACACGGATGTACACGTGGTTTTTGGGTCTCGGTTGAGACCTTGCAAACCGCATGCTTTAGATTTAACTATTGCTAATACATGGGTTCGATCCTAGCAGTTAAGTCAAGGGAAATATTCGCAGTTCAATGCCTGTTTGATTCCCCTATTGCTTCTGACATCTCCCTACTTTAAGTTGTAATCACTCAATACACATAAAGATGGTTCAAATGTGTTTTATTGTGTGATATATCATTGTTGCATTATTAATTAAGAACACTTACCAATTTAGAATCTTTTACTGTTCACACAAGTTCTCTCGAATCTTGCAGATACAAAGTACTTTTCCTAAGGTGTATCTGCAATAAGCAGTACAGTTTTAAACCGTTATAGCGGTTATATATTTAGGTTGCCTATTTCTAGTGGAATTAGAGCCTAAACCAAATCGCCTGATTATGGATGGCTTTTCCTGCCTAAGGTGTGTGCCTCAGTCATGAAATTATGAGTCATCTCTTAATACCTCAGCTGTTTCCGGGTTTATCAGGTAAACAGAGCCTATTGATTTGCAAATGTTTTTAGCCCTAGTGATAGTTTGTTTCAACGATAAGTAGTTTTACCATTCTTAATGTTTTCACCCATTATGACAGAACTTTTATTCTGCCAAAGTTAATTTATCGTACAACAAAAACCGCCTTGAGCTTTTCAGCCGGCTGTTTGAGGAATCTCCTGCCTAGTTTTGCTCCCATCTCCTTGCAATGATTCAGCTTGTACGTATCATTCAGCAATATTTGTAAAGCCACAACA
>Ga0210059_1008245_pt1 | contig 16483 bp, 13 predicted proteins | sample Ectturendosymbi2_FD_188042 | JGI IMG/M metagenome (GOLD analysis project Ga0210059, IMG submission 188042) | Ecteinascidia turbinata endosymbiont from Florida, USA - Sample 2 (SPAdes) (version 2) | ecosystem: Host-associated > Tunicates > Ascidians > Unclassified | place: Key West, Florida...
ACTGTAGAACTTGTAGTGCTGTTGGCAATTGCAGTTTCCAGATTCAGAGCAGCAACAGCAGGTGTTTTTGGCTTACTTGAAAAAAACTGCTTTATACTTAGATTGCTAGCTTTATCAGAGCATAAGCATTTACGTTGCGACATTTTTCCCTGTAATGTATGAACAATAAAAAGCTAAATTTTATTGTAAAAAAAAACGGATTCTTCTACTGCTTTCTCAAAAAAAAGAAATATAATAAAAAGAGTGTAGTGCGCTAGGTGGGTTAATAGAACCACCAGAAACAGTTAACAGGTAACTTTAGGGTGATCGAGCACAACTACAAGGCTGCTTCCAACGGTATTCCAACACATGAAAAAGAAGGGGGTGGAAAAATCTAGCTCTCTCAATGTTGTACAATCTAACTCAATCGCATGTGACCCCCCGCCTCCAACATTAGAATTTGGCAAAAACAATTTCTTTGCCTACTAAAACTCAATTGAAATTGGAACTAGGCTAATGTGAAGTAATCCAACCTCCACTGCCGCCACGATCTGAAAATTGAATTGTGATTTGTGAAATATCAAATTATGACGTAACAGAGTCTTGCATGGCCTACAATTGAGGGTAGAAATAAACGTTGTAGGACTCGCTTGAAAGGCTAACAACCTCTAATTCTCTGCTGTAGTTACAAAAGTCGGTTATATTTTGAGAGACCGTTGGAGGAATTTGAGAGACCGTTTTGGTCCCTCAAAACACCTTAAAAAAAACACTGACCACAAGTACTGCAGTTTTCCCAGCTAACTATAATTCCTAATTACTCTCGTGATTTCCGCCCAGTGAAATTTTCTTATTTTAGGCTATGGCGGGGCCCCAAGTTTGAAAAACATCTCAACACCTGCTAAATCATAAAGTGCGTAGACAAGGCATCCGTGTTGCTAACTTTACTCTCTGCATGCCCTATCCAGTTCGAATCGTGACATGACAGTCTGAATGTATTGTGCTGACCGCCAGTGTTGCCAGATGGTTGTGACCTAAATCTGCTAAATGATGTCTCCAAAACTGCTAGATTCTGCTAAAGGTCTTGTCACAAATTTTCGGCTAAAATCTGCTAAAAGCAGTGAAATTATGTTGAAAAATGACATTTTTCACATGATTAAACAAAACCTATAAAGTTATACACACAATATACTAATTTTTCGTCTTGCACTCGCTCTCAGTAAACCTCGGGTGAAATTGCAAGTCTTGGCCAACACACTTTTTGGCCCACAATTTTCTAACAGGCAACATTTTGACTTTTTGAGCAACGTAACTGCAGCTTACCACGTTTTTTGTTTGACACACAGTTCTTGACGATCTCTTTCAAATAGTTGCATGCTTACTGTATATGCAGTAGAACAATGCTTAGTGATAAACAATCTGAGCATAGCTTCAGCCCTACAACTTTCTAATTCTGGTCTTTGTAACTTAAAATTTGTGCTACATTAGGGAGCATGCAAAAAATTGTTTAGTCTCATCTGATGCTTTTGCTGCCAGTTATGCCTTTAGAGCTCACAATATTGTTTTGTATTGTATTAAATACCGTCTTCAATCCCACACGCTAGTCGCTTGAATTTAAGCATGCATCGCAGTAACATGGAAAACGCAGACATGAAGGAAGACGAGGATACATACATGGCGGTAGTAGAGAGTATACGCATGATGGCGCAAATACAGTTACTTTGATGAAACCCAAGTTTTTGAGACATACGCATGAACGACGTCATCATGCTTATTATAATGTGGTACTGCGATGACCTACAAGTACATCGATTTATAAAATGCATGAGGTAGCGGGAGGCTGCGAAGGACCAAGGGTCATCTAGGCTGCAGACCTCCCAAGGGCGAAACTGCTTTATTTTGTAAAGGGAACAGTGCATAATAGTTAGTAAAAGTCTTTTGCTCTGGGTATAAAATGTAATATGGGTAATGCGGTTATACAGTAAGTTGAAGTAAAATGTATTGCAGGCAAAGCCAAGCCACGAGAAGAAAATGGCTTAGAGTTATCAAATTAAACGTTTACTGTTTTCACACATTCAAAAATATTCGTGTATGCCAGAGAGGAAATGCGTCAAAAGGTGCAGATCGCTGCAGCACTGCAATGGTGTCTTAGTGGCCCGCGGAAGCAATATTTCGCTATGATTGCATTATTGCAAACTTCGCAAAAGGCTTTTGTTGAATCAGCGGGATAGAGGCAGAAGGCACTGAGCCACCTTTTAAATTTTGAATCTTGCAACTACATATGTTGAAACGTTTGGCAGCTTTGGTTTACCCAGGGGGGCGGATCCAGCCCGTAACTTTAGGGGGGGTGATTTCAGTAATATTTGGCAGTCAAGCTTCAGTTGGCAGTCAAGTGTCTTTCCTAATTGTACAAAATCATGGTGAAAAAAGTTACTTTCGTTGGTTATAGGGGGGGCGACCGTCCCAATCACTCCCCCTGGATCCGCCCCTGGGTTTACCAGGACGTTTTTTTACCAGTCTTTACTACTTACTAGTGTAACTGAATCACTTCGAGATATCGTGCCGTGGGATAAAAGCATATTCTGCCAATGCTGTCTTTTAACCTAACGCGCTCACTAAATACACAAGCAAGTCATTTAGGCTTCACCAAGCCATCTATTTACTTGTTTTGTTATTATGACCCAACCATCTGCTTGAAGCAGCTTTTTGCATCATAATAAAAATTCTGAATAATTGCAGGCAGCTGGTTGTGCTTTGTCCTGGTGTTACCCAATTAAAAACGTCATGAAGAAGACAAGTATATTTTTTGATGAAGAAGGTGTGAAGTTCTCATCTTGAAAAAGTGTTGGAACAGGTTTTTGGTCAGGAGTTTGTTACCTACTAAACCCACCAAACAGTTGGTAAAATCCGGCTAGGAAGATTGAAAATTTTACAGCTAACAGTGAGAAACTCCTGCTAGATTTTGCAGCAAATCAGCTAAAATGGCAACTCTGCTGACCGCAATCTTATGCCTTTTGTTACGTAACTGTACAAAAAGATACGAACAAGAATTTCTGTACACAGGCGGCGTTCAATTGAAAACCTTCGCTTACTCATGGCAAATTTAGCAAAGTAGTGACTTCTTAGACTGAAAAACATCTTATATATAATGTAATAAATAAGATTTATTACAGAGACCGCGGGACCCCAAAAGCGCGGGGCCCGTAGCAATTGCTACATTTGCTACTATTGTTAATCCGGCACTGATTGTATATGTACTGCAAGTTATTAGACAATGGGTTGTCGGTGTTATGCTTCTGTTAAAGTGTCGTAACCTTTTCCACTTCCAAACATGTGAAGCAGTATTAAACTTGATTGAAATTCTATCGTTGTTAGTTGCGTTGAATGTATTTTAGGGTAATATGCTTTCAGGCCAGTGTTGCAAAAATGCGGTCGCGCACTCGCGCCGCGCGACCAAAAGACTTGTAGTGTGCGAACGGAATTTGCAGCCACGTAGCAGTGTTCGCAGTTTCGCCTTTGGTATTCCTTTCGGTCCCTAGTCTTATGTCATTTCCAGTGCTGTGTTTTGGGTTGAACGAAATGACGTATTGACACCACGATTGGGGTAGATGGAACGGAGTATGGATGACGTCAGCAGGGCGACTCCACGCCAACAGCGTCACTCGGGCTAATCAAGCGATTTATGATGACTGAATGCAACCTTTTGAGGCCTGCGTCACTGAAATTTCTATTTGCTCTCATTCTGACTGGCACTAACTTACTCTGTGACGTCAGTTACGTAACAGTGAATGAGAGGTTCTCGTGAGAATTCTTCCATTGTTGCGTAACCAACGTCACAGTGCAATGATAACGCCAGTTTGTTACATGTGTGCGCTACTAAAAATTTCTTCGCGCTACTAAACTTCACAGAAAACTTTGCACCCCTGCTTTGGGCCAAGTCACAAGTGTTAATTTATCATGCGATTATGAGATCGTTTTTCACGATAGTCAGCAGAACTACCTAAAGTGGGAGTAATGTCACAGCAAATGCCTTTCATACTTTTTTGTTTTTGAATTGTCACTTCAGCAATAAATATGCTTTCCATGTACATGTAATGTAACTGCACAAGCGTCTTTTGGAAATGTGATTATCATTTACTTGTTTACTCGACTCTCATCGTGGGACTTGAGTTTTTACTTGTTAGTGTCAGTAGAACCGTTCTATTTCTAACCAGGTTAGGAATACGTTTCAGGCATTGTATTTTCTGATCTCGCTACAACAGCAAAAATAATGTCCAACAGTGGCGTAACTAGAGGTTTGAGCCAGAGGGGCAAACCTTAGCTGAAGGGGACCCACTGCTCACCGCAGGGGGTCCACTAGCCAAAACTCAAAAAAACGTTAAGAAATGACAGTGAATCTCTGGATGTCGTGAATGTCTATACTAGCGAAAAGAAACGAAAACACCCCGAAAAACGTAAAATAACAACAACCTAAAGAACACTAAATATCAAAATGTCAACTAGAGGGGGCCCAGTTTTTGCATTTACCTTGTCAGGGGGCAGGGGGCGGCTCGCCCCCTTGTCCCCTGTCAATTACGTCACTGGTGTCCAACACTGGCGGGCAGCATGCTGTGTAGGGTTATCTTTTGTAGTGATTGTTTGGGACACCAATAACGTTCTTATTTACTGTGAAGCTTGTGAAAAATGGTGGTCCATCTTTTCTGCCCCTTTTCAAAAGTTTTTTGAATTAATGATATAAAGCGCTTTTAAACTGTCGTGATTTCCTTAAAGTTCGCGTAGTTCACCCAAAAAAATAGCCACTTCGTTGGCCCACAAATGTTACCACTTTTATGTGATACCTAATGATTGTCATAGAAACTCTAGGGCAGAGGTGGGCAGTTAGCGGCCCGCGGGCCACATGTGTCTCGCCACAGCGTTTTTAGTGGCCCGCGGAAGCATTCAGGAAAAATCATCAAGTCTGAAATTTCCTCCAACTTCGCTTTCATTTCTGATAGAGGAGCGTTTCTCAATCTGGGATCACGAAGTATCTTTAGAGTACGCAAAGAATTCAATGTGACGATATGTTCAACTTGTGATTTTCTTTTTATACTGCAGTTCTAAACGTAAAATTTGGTCATCGCAATGAATTGACTTCTCGGAGCAGCTTGTTTGTTGCTTAGGCTACACCGTAAGTTACTACGTGCAACTTATAGCATCGGAGTTACCAATTCAAATATCACAATATGTTGCAAAATATGATTGGCAGTGTATGCCATAATGCGTCCTAACTCGCAACCTGAAGAGCAGATTCATTTTTCCGTCATCAGACCACCGTTGTACATGTAGGGATTGTAGGCTATCTGTTAGTTTCATCATTCACAATCCTGCACGTTTATTGTCGGTATCCGAGGTGAAGTAAACCACAAGCAATATGTTGCTTGTGTCAGTTGACACATTTGGTCATTCTTGTTTTAAAACAGATCTAGTCTTTGATACCAGCAGTTTATCACTCGTATTGTGACGTTGCAACCAGCAGTCAGGTAGAACATAATCTGACTGCAATAGTATTATGATACTTTCATTTCTATTCTTACCATGGACAGGAAACGCAAGTATTTTGAAAAGTATTGACAGGAAACGCAAGTATTTTGAAAAGTATTTGGATTCTGGTTTTACCTCCATAGTTGGAAAAATACAGTGAAGCCATAGTGTGTTTCGTGCAACTTTGTACTCTGTGCTGATGCTGAGCATTTAAAAGCAAACCAAAACCTTCCAACACGTCACATATAATTTATTCTAATTTTAAACCAGTTGTTGTCTTAGATAGCCCAGCAGCAGTTTGTTGTTGTGACGTTGTAGTCAACAATCAGGAAGGAACCTGTTGCAGTGGTATAAAGACTCTCAGTACTAAGTCTATGACACCTTCGCTGTTGATACGGCATTTAGAGACAAAGCATCCCAATCCAAAACCGTCGCCAGAAAGTTTTCATGTGGGGTACATTTGTTCTGGGGGCCTGACATTCTGAAATTTGATAAAAACTCCCCCGATCAATACTGCTTCATATTTCAATTTGGGGTCTAACAGAACTGTCTCAATCACGCCACATAAAGTATAAAATTCTTCCGACGCCATGAAGCGAGTTTAAAACATCAGAGGCTTATCTTGCCGGAAGTTTTCACCAAGAACACAGGCATCAAATGACGTCGCCTTTAAAAATTACCAAGCACCAAAACCTCACACGATTGGCGAAACGTTAGTTTGTTAAAATCTGTACATGCTTGTTTTTATAGTAATCAGGATATAGATAAAATGTTTCAATCAGCTGGTATTCAGCAAAATATCTTCCTAGTATAAAATAATAATCATAGATTTGTACTGTATATATCATGTTGTTATACAATATCCTCAAAACTCATTCAACTTTGCTCAGTATAAGTCAAGTAAAAAATTTGTTTCTTGTCCGAATATTTTATAAAAAGAAGGAAGCGGGGATTTTTTGCTTTTCAAATGGTTGCCATTTGAATTTTTTAACAATCTAGTCTTATTCACGCATCAGACTTAATTTTCACACTCTATTACTATAATGAATGATTAACAGAGTTCGGAAGAATATGTGTTGATGCTTTTTATTGTGTATCTATGTCCTGGGATTGATAAATTGGCCTATTGCATGTTTATGGGTGCTTAATCAGGTTCCTTGCAGCTGCAGAGCACCAAATTCCTCCGCCTTTACTGTAAAGTTGCTAACTAATTTTAACGAATAAGTATCTTTCAGTCGATGCAACGTTGCCAGAGTTTCGGTATTTGCTGTCAAGATCTCGCGGTTGACACACAATATTTACCTACCAAAGCGGCTGTGCTTTTACCTCATCCTATCGCACATACCAACTTTATATTCTGTAACGTTGCTACCCTCGAGCTTCTTGATCGCACATCTGGTCTCAAGCCCATTTAACACCTCCAACGTACAGAAAAGAATTCATTACATCACATTGTGGTTATATGACATCACAATTGACATTAAGTCATCTATATTAACAGTCGCGGCAAAGACGAGTTACCTTACAATATTCGATAGTCATTCATTCATTCATTTTCATGCCCGCTTTTCCTCTAGGCAGGGTCGCGGGGGAAGCAGCCCTAGGAGGACTAGGACCAGAACCATCGCCAGAGAGTCGTCTGTAGGGGGCTTTACGTTTGTGCGGGGGTCTTTATATTCGTGCAGGTGGGGCATGACATTCAAATTTGACAAAAATTCCACTAACCTACAGTGTTTCATATTTCCATATGGGGGGATTGGAGCTGTGTTTGGGGTGGCTAAGCCCACCAAAGCCCCCCGTGGCGACGGGACTGACTATAGGACACTTCACGGTCAGTAGCAATTTCTCACAACTCACGGTCAGTAGCAATTTCAGATAAATCTGTTGGCTCTGCACCAGTGGTGCAGGAACCGGGTGTGAAGGGGGTGCAAGCTCACCCCCAAAAGTTTTGATTAATCGAAAATTTGGGCATAATCTTTAAAAAATGGGCAAAAATGTTTCGAAATTTTCAACAATAGTAAATTAGTACATAAAAGACAGAAAAGCTGAGATTTTAGTTTTGAACACAGTGTTTGGATGAACATATTTTGCCAGACAGTATGTTGCATATACGCCCTCAGCTAGGTGTGAGGTTTCTTGCTGATAGCAACAGCTAGAATGTCAATGAAACGCCAACCCTAAGATCTGTGAGGCAGATGCTTAGAGTACTGAGCCAGTTTCTGAAAATGTTCTTGCTCAACCAATAGCGTACTTTTTTTCAGATGGGTTATGAAGATCCAAATTTCAAGTACCAAATTTTCTATTTTCAAGTCTGTGGCAACACGGTGGTCGTTGGCGTATGCATACTTTCTGGAGACGGTAGTTGGCAAGTCAGAGGTGTAGATGTTGCAGAGAAGGGGTGCCAGGGCGGATCCCTGAAGGATGCCATTCTTGAGGCACTGTTACCTCCTCCGTTTGCCGTTGGCGTTGGTTAGGGTGAAGCTGCGATTACCAACCAACTGCGATTACCAACTCCGTAATGAACGGGATCATGCGCCTGTCAGGTAGCAATCGCAGTAACTTGCAGGTTCAAGCTGCTTTAACTGCAATGACTGATGTTATAAAAGAGTCTGTTTGGTTCGTATTCGTCTATTGTTTCTTCATAGTAGGTAGTGTGAAAATTTTGCAATGACAATTTGTTATCTTTGTTGGGGAGGAATTGACAGTGTTTGGGTTTGTAAGGGAGGAATATGAAAAAACTTTGAGAACCACTGGTCTACTCTATCCAATCCATGTACACCAGGGTTCTCCAAAATACGGCCGGGGGGCCAAATCCATCCTGTGAAGCCATTTCATCCGACCGCAAAGACATTTTGTCAATAATGAAAAAATATATTAATGAAACATTTGTTGATTCGGTGGAACACAACATATCCCGAAACAATTACATTGCGTAAGATGCCTGTTCTTCGAATTGTTCTGTAATAGCTTATGTGGCCCTCTGAGAAGAAAGTTTGGAGGCCCCTGATGTAAACTATGAAGAGGAATGGTGACAGCACACACCCTGGCCGGGCTCCAACACCAACGGTGAACGGTTGTGATTTAACTCCGACACGGACACAAACTTCTGAGCGGGAATACAGTGACTAGACGGCCAGTAACGGGCGGCCGTCAACAAGGTTAAGTTTTAATTGTATCCGAATCGTATTCGTTGGATCCGAATACTTTTCTTTTCAAACCTATCCTCTCCATTTCCACAGACACAACACTTTCCGAAGCTTTTCACGAGGAACCCGGTCGTATGCTTTCTCAAGGTCGACCAAACATGTCTAGACGTATTCGCAATACTCCAAAAATTTCTCGAAAATTTGCTGGGGAGTGGAAATTTGGTCTATAGTGCTGCGGCCAGGACGAAAACCGCACTGGGTATCAGTAGCGGAGGGAGACCAGGCGTTTGGGAGGTCATCCATATAAGGGGGCGCCAAAAAATATTCACTTGTTTGATACCCTAGAGCAGGGGTGGGCACTTAGTTTGGCTCAGGGGCCACTTTGAGAATGCCGCGTTTAGCGGAGGGCCATACCATCGAATGCAGTATTTCTCAACCCTGTTCGGCCCATGATTCCCTTTGGTATCTTCACACAACCTGCGACCTCTTTTCTGGTCTTTTTTCAATATATACAATATTATAACCACTATGATTACCCTAAATGTATTTACCAATAAGCATGCATTTCCAGAAAAGTGCAACAAACTACCACAAGGTTACTACTGTGTAGTGTACCACAAAAATGCATTTCATAACGTTTAACTTCAAACGGTAATTGAATTTCATGAACGTTTTCAATGCGGCCTTTGACTTTGCAACCGCATGACCAACTTTGTTTAACATTGCTAATCTCGCATCATCCTCGACCTTTCTTCAATTTGGAGCCTTCGTTTTCAAGTGAACCAGAGCTGAAAACCACTCTCGTAGAGATATACTGTGGCAACGGAAGCAATATTCGAAAAGCAAGTTCAGGCAGTTGTGGGGATGATTCACGCACAGCCCATCAGAACTGAGAAAGTGGCATTTCTTGGAAAATATCCCGTGCTTATAAATTATTCCGAAGATCACAAAATTGGTCCTGTAATTCATCGAGAATATTGGCTATTACCAGAGAGGTAGAAAACGGATTTTGTACAAATTCTTCCTACTTGAGCTCAGAGAAATATTGTTGGAACTCAATTTCAAGTGATTAAAGTTGGATTATTGTAGATACCTTCAAACTCTCACTAAGTTCTTCAGTTTTTTCAAAAACGCTTGGCAATTTCTCAAATATAGCAACGTTTCCTGGAATTACTTTCCGACGACAGTTTTGCAACTTCGAATAAAATGCTTGCAGATTCATCGTCAAGCTGGATGATGTTTGTAACCTTTCCTTGAAGCTTTAGATTTAAGTCATTCAATTTTCAAAAATTTCTGCAAAATAAGCAAGACTTTTCAACCAAATCTTGTCACTATGTAAGAAGTGAACTCGTTTGCTTCCAGTTCTTGGAATAACTTTATTTCGTCCTTCATTTCAAAAACGCGGTTAGAACGTTTCTTTTCGATAGCGAGCGTACAGAAGCGTGGAATAGAACTTCATGTGCCGATTTCATGTCTTTGTACAGTTCTTTAAACAGACAGCTGTTAAGGCTTCCACATTTGATGTAATCAATAATTTCTATCGTGGAGTCCAGCCCATTTTTCAGAGGAGTAGGTAAAGTTCTGCTAGGAAGCGCGCATCTGTGAACGACACAGGTGTTTACCTTTTGCTTTAGGACCAAGTTCTTGAACTTTTTTCTGAAAACCTGAACGTGATTCCATCATTGCAGGAGCCCTGTCAATAGCCCTGTCAACAAACCACACTAATATATTTCCACTGCAACTCTGCAGAAACAAAAAAAGATTTTATCTTCTCCGAAACATCTGCACTTGTTGCAGTTCGCAGTTCTTTACAAAACAGGAACTCCTTTTTAATGTCTCATGAAAGAATATAGCATCTGAGCACGTGAAGTAACATCTGTTGACAAATCCACTGGAAAAGAAAATATTGGAGTTGGACATTCTTTCATTTGCATTTGGTCTTTCACACCTTCCGACATATCTGAGATTCACCACTGAATAGTATCACTGGACAAAGACATTTCGTCTCATTTTTGCTTCACTAGCTTCTTCAAGAAGTAGTTTTATCATTTTCAACAAATAGGTCCCAGAAGCTAGGGGCCTGGTATCGATCTTCGTATCCCCTGGTAAAATTTCTCTCGGAGGCCTGGTTCGAAATAACTTTTTTTGATGCAGTAAGGACTCAGACATCCTATTGTGACATTCCCTTTTCTTTTAACAATTAGAAATGAAAACTATTTGGTTTAGCTTTCCGCTATATGTATGTGCGTGCGTCGTTACTGTACTTTATTTCTATGTCCTCAACTGTGCATTTGCTCAGTAGTGTGACAATCAGTGGCGTAACTAGAGATTTGAGTCAGGGGGAAGCTTAGCTGGAGGGTGCCCATTAACTAACACTCAGAAACAAAACGTGAGAAATGATGGTGAATCCGGATGTGGTTGGCTATACTAAAACCCTATATCACCAGAAAATACTCCGTAAAACGCAGAAACAACAACCTACTGAAAACCAAAAGAATACGAACATTGAAATATAAGCTAAATAGGGACTCAGTGTTTTGTTTTCATTGAAGTTAAAGCTAAAAATGAAGACAATTCGACTTATTTTCCGCTCAGTTAAATAAATGTTGGAGGGAAGATGTTGAGAATACTGCTTTGAGTGTCAACTGCAAGCAGGGTTGTTTAAGGTTTGACCTTGGAGATCGTTAGGACGTTTTGAAAGACCGCAATTACTTCAACTGAATGCCAAAATGGTCATATAAAGCGAGATTTCAGTGTACTTCGGCGGTGGTAATGCAGAGAGGTTCTACTATATTTTGAGAGACTGTTGAAAAAATTTGAGACATCATTTCGGTCCTCAAAACGCCTTAAAAACATTGCCTGTAACCAATATTTGTTTGAAGGCCTTTTGTTTTAAGTAATTGGCATTCTCTTATTTGTTTTGTAGGCTCTAGAAAGGTCTAACCAAATTCATGGAGCTCTACGAAGAGTTGCTTGGAAACTTCTTCCACAGGTCGAAAAAAGATCCTGAAAATATTATTGTGGGATGTTGGGCAAAAAGATTAAAAAAAATTAACACGATATTTGTCGGTAGCTTAAAACTGTACAGTAGGTAATCTCAAATAAATTGGTTTTGACTTCGAAACCACACAGTTCCTTTTTTCAGCTTCTTGCATAACTCCAAATGATAAGTTAAGCAGGAGTAAAAGCACATATTATCAGACCGGCAACCAGGAGGGCAACCGAGCAATTCACTCCGGCAATCTTCAAAAACACGTTCAGTTGTGAGGTACACCAACACGTTACAATCATTTTGTCCCCCTCGAAAATAGTACAAGTTGCAATCATTTTGCCCACCGAAAATATCAGCTGGTTGCGGCCCTGTATAGTATACCCCTAGAGGTAAGTAAGGGTTGTGTGTTGACCAGTCTCCAAGGCAAACAAAATATGCCAAATGAACTTTCCCAAAAAGTGAACATTAAGGTTAGAAAATACTTGGAAAAACGTTTATTACGGTTGTCAGTAAGATAAAAGTAGGAAATGCCTTTATTCACGCTCGGTTTTCTGTACGTGTGATTACGCTTTAAGGGTGGTTGGCTGCGTCTGTGGAAATGGAAAGGATAGTTTTGAAAATGAAAGTATTCAGAGCCAACGAACTACAACTAAACCTTCACCTTGTTTTTTGCGTATTGTATGACCACTTTGACAATGTTTTTTTTAAGGGTTCAGAGAAATAACACCACTGTCAAAGCGACGGTTTTAGACAGCATCATAGATATTAACTTTTTTAAAGTAATGAGATGAAGCGAACAGCAGAAAGTTTTACAAGTTATTGAAGAGAGTTAAAGGCAGTAACAAAGTAATCTTCTAATCATTTAAGAGTAACTTTGTTGTTTTTGAAAATGTAGGTGTTTTATGTGGCTGACAGTTCGACCGATGTAGTCTGCTACATGTTAGGTTCTTCCGAACGGCTGTTGGTAGTGAAACCGACAGTAAGCAATTACTTGGCATCAAAACTTTATATCCTCCTTGAAACAAACACGTTCCGCTCTTAAAAAGTGCACACGTTCCGCTCTTAAAAAGTGTTCAACAGAATTTCGAAACCTCGACAAAGATAACAATTTCGTCTGTTTGTTCCTGTTAAGTATGTACATTGCTTTTCAAACAGCGCGAAATAAAGCTTAAGTTGGTGGTTGAGTGGGCCTGTCGCGGAAAGGCCATTGTTGTTTTCGCTGACGGAGTTTTAGCACGCAGTTTGTCTGACGGGACAATACGTCTTTGCTGAAACGTAAATTACCATCTTCCCGTACAAGTGCTTTTGAAACAGTAATTCCATGTTAATGAAATCTTGTGATGCACGAGGCATCTCATGTCTGTCCACCACAAGGCGTTTGTTAGACCAGACACTGGGTAGATGAAAAGGTAGCGAATTGCAGATGCCAAACAGAATGCAATTTTCAGGAAGATGCAGAGCATGACAGGTTCACAAACGGGTTGTGACAGTTGCGATAACAACATGAAGTTTGAAGAGTTTGATTAATTTCTATAATTTCAGGATCAACTATAGGCTGTTTCAAAGATGAATTCCTGCTTGAAGTATGCTTTTGTTATGCTCAACTTAATTCTGATAGTAAGTATATCGTAGATCAAATAACTTTGGACAACCTAAACTAGGCCGTATAGCTACATTGAGGCAAAAAAGCACTTGTCTCGGTAAACGTCCTGTAATGCTGCCACAAAACATTTGTGTGCTATTAAATCAAATCATATTTTATTGCGTGGCCATGTTAAGAAGATCAAGCACTGCAGCTACATACCCTGAGTTGCCACCACCAGAGATGAACGGATTTATGTTTTTCAAATCCGATCCAATAATTTTGTGTGATTCCTTACCCTGGGTTTTCTGATACCCGCTGGGCATCGAGACTCAGCTCCCTCAGCGTATTGTCGACAAAATACAAGGTTATCCATGAGACTCTTGTCAACAAAGGAAGAATCAACTGGAGATACTCGCACAAAAGTTGTAGGTTTTCCACAATACACGGAAAGCTTTGCGTTTGTCAACGTGGCAGTGATCACACAATGCATCATGTGTTTTGTGAGACCAATATCCTTGGAATTACAAAAATGTAGTTGTGACCTCGTTCAGGCACAGGCTGAAGGTAATCGCACAAAGATTGTCATCAATAAACAAATAACTGAAGCTGCGTATTCTGGTTTGTACAAGCGTGCTGTGGTCATTGCGGAAATAGTCAACGTCACTCCAGAGAAACCACGCTCAACCTCCTCTGGTCGCCAAAAGCATCGCGCAAATGCTGAAGCTGATACGGCAGCGGCATACTTTCGAAGGAATTTGTTTTACCCATTTGTTGATCACATCACTAGCAAAATGGAGCGACATTTACCAAATGAAGTAATCCCTACCCCTCAAGTTCCACATTTCATGCCTTACAACATTCATAAACTGGGCTAATCTGTGCTCGGGTCAATGGAAACTATGCTTTGATATTCCATGCAAGCGCTCCCTGATGCAAGATGTTGAAAGATGGGACAGAAGTTTGAAGATCATGAGATGAACTTCAACAAATTAACGCAGCCGATGGCCGCAGCTAGCCGCGAATTCTTTCCAAATATAAACTACATTTTAAAAACTCTCATAGCCGTACCAATTAGCTGGAGGCGTAACGAGATTGGGTGGCGTCCGGGGCAAGAAGCAAGTTTGGTGCCCCCTTGTTCGTACCTGAGGTCTTTCGGAAACAAATGTACTGTATTAAATAATGTACTTGTGACATTGTTGGGACTTTTCGGCAACCCCGCAGTCATTCGGCGCCCCCCGCATTGATTTGATGCCCCCATAGTGACTCGGTGTCCGGGAATTGTGCCCCCCGTGCCCCCCATCGTTACGCCCCTGCAATTAGCTCATGCTGCTGTGAACGCTCTTTCTCTGCTTTAAGACGCTTCACGACTTGGCTGAGGCACTCAACCTCGCAAAACCGACTCAATGGCCTGGCTTTACTACATATACATCGAGGTCTTTATGTGAACCGAGACAGCATCAAGCAATTTGATGCAGCTGGGCACAGGAGAAATGTGTTATAATGTTTTTGTACTGTACGTGTTTTGCACTATGTTCTGTGCAGTATTTTACACGTTTTTGCAATTATAAAATGCAAGCATGACGTAACTTGGGTTTGTATTTAAATTTGCTCAGCCTAGATCAGGGTCTCAAACTCAAATTGCTCCCAGGGCTAAATGAGGACTTATGAAGTAACCCGAGGGCCGCATTATGACGCTGAAACAATAATGGCGGCAGCTGAACCTTACTAGAAACAATTGTTACATCTTATTTCCTGCAAAAGGTATCATAGGCAAATCATTTCTAACCGTCTCTATATTCGTTTAAATGGAACTTGCTCACTTGCTGGCCGAGCATTTTTTAACACCAGCGAATAAACTAAATAACTTAAAAGGCCATATGTGGCCCGCGGGCCGCGTGTTTGAGACCCCTGGCCTAGATTAGATAAGGGCAGGTCGTTTGGTCTCCATAAACTACATTTAAAAATGTACCTAACCGGGGACGCACTTAACATATTCGCCTCGGTAAAAATTTTACACTAACTACGGCCCAGGGCGGATCCAGGAGGGAGAATTGGGGCGATCGCCCCCTAAAACCTACGAAAGTGTCTTTATCACCATGATTTTGTACAATTATGCGCCATTTAAGGCCATTTTTCCGTCCATTGTTTTGCCACCACAGTGTTATGAAATATATTCTCTTACAGTAGTGAACCCGTAATGAGACTTGACTACCAAATATTACTGAAATCTCCCACAACCTTACTGGCTGGATCCGCCCGTGCTACGGCCATGTTAAACGTTTTGTTTTTATCGCTGTTTTTATGTGGATTCTTAAGCTGTCGGTGCAGCTGAACAAATATTTTCTTGGTGTAGGTCCTTGGAATACTTACGATTGGCTTTTTCGTGTGGCTGCAAGTTGATTCGCCAGTTCAGGAGGCGTTGGCTGCGATTAAACAAAGCAAGCTGATTGGCTATTGTCTAATCGGGTTTGGATCTCTCATCTCCGTGATAGGTTAGTTTAATGAATTTATCTAATGTGCTGTCCTCAAGGAAAAACAAATCAAAAGCCTCGTTCGCGTGATTAGATGATTCGGAGACGAATTTGCGTTTTCTTTGTTGAATGCTGAGCGGCACTTTAGAATCTTTTCAAGAACTATCAGGCAGAAGCAAAAGCTGTTCCTAGTTCATTAAACTGTGGTAACCATCAGTTAACAAGCGTGACGCAAGGTTTTGCTTAAAAGATCTTTAAACCAAATACTTTTGATGACCAGCTTTAATTGCAATTGCACACAAATTAAGTAACTTTTTGCGTAAGACCAATTTCATACGCGCTACATAGCAGTATTTTGAGTTTTTGCCAACTAAGTGTGTTTCAAGGATCGTAGTTCGTAAATAATTTTAATTGAAGAATGTTGAAACATGCGACCATTAGCTACAGTCGACATTTTGTCTTGCAAGTCACATTAATGGCGTCTAAGATGATACTTGCATATGAACAACCATGGGCGTCGGAAGGATTTCTTCCAGGAGGGCCCGATAGCGAATTTTACCAGGAGTTGGCCAGAATAATTTTTGCTGGGGGGTAACAGTGGTTAAATTTCATTTTGCAACTCCGAAAATAAGAGAAAAACATTTTTCTACTAAAAAGTTAACAGCAAAATATTAAATTTTAAAATCCAGGTGAGGCCAAGCCAAGGCCGCCCTTCCTACCCCCTTCTGACGCCCATGTGAACAGTGCAAAAGCTGTCAAATCAGAGCTTATCATGCAGTACAAAGAGTGCATA
>Ga0210059_1008246_pt1 | contig 16481 bp, 10 predicted proteins | sample Ectturendosymbi2_FD_188042 | JGI IMG/M metagenome (GOLD analysis project Ga0210059, IMG submission 188042) | Ecteinascidia turbinata endosymbiont from Florida, USA - Sample 2 (SPAdes) (version 2) | ecosystem: Host-associated > Tunicates > Ascidians > Unclassified | place: Key West, Florida...
CCCCCCCACCGCGGACACCCATGAGCGAGTGCTCATTGTTGGACAACGATATTTTCCCTACTTTGTTCACACTATGTTTTCCGCCAAGCAGCAAACTGGTAACGATCTTCAACTATGGTTGGATCACAAACTCAACTTCGCAAAATGTTTCTTTCGTTCCATCGCACGCGCGCTGTTTGAAAAGAGGAAAGCAGAGGCTCTTTGCTAGCAGAGGTATTTACGACTGATGAGTGGAGAGAATTTTACTGTTTGCACAAATATTCAAGCTGTTGCCTGAAAAACTGCGAGGCCTTATTCTGAAAAATGCCGTGTTTGTTTCGTAAATGACTCCGCAATTTTGAATGAACCGAAACTGGTTGTTATATTTAGAATATCTGCCGAGTGCACAGTCAGAAAATACGCTCAGTTCGAGTTTGCGCCAAGAGCAGATTAGAAGAAAGTGCGAAAAGAAAGTCTGTACGCTGGAGTCACGTGGTGGTAGACCAGTTCCCAGCACATTAGTTAAATATGGTGCTGGCTGTAGTTATTTTTGTATGGCTCTAAAATGGTGGGGTTACTACTGTTGTAGGAACTTCCTTACAACAAAATGATTTCAATAAAGAAATCCACAAAGACAAAGCATATGAAACCATAGACAATACATAGGAGGACTTAAGCATTAAAATGCCTAAAGCACAAACCTTGTGAAACAACAAGAACGACCTTTGGACCTGGATGATATGAAAACATTAAAACAATGATGTAATGAAATAGCTGAGAAAGTTATGGATGAAGAAAATAACCAAAAGTGGACATAAATTAGAACATAACCAATTATGGACACACAAAAGCTGACACAAACTAGAATAAAGAGTGAAGCAAGATTACCACTCTAAGAGTCGCAACTACTCTGACTCGTGGAAAGCACAGAATTACGTCAAGCAACAAGCAACAAACAACCTGCAGTAAAACACCTGCTAACATAAACGAAGTGAAAAGTGAACTTCTGAAGCGGGTATTACCCCAGGTAAATTACTTTCGAGAAGGCAACTTGTGGAAGAAACAAGATAATAAATAAAATAAGAATTTAGTCAGTTTCATGAGCAGAAATAAGAAAGAGATAAGTAACAAAGCTATAAAAGGCCACCAAAAACTGCCTTAGACCAGAACATCTCCCACCTGGCCTCAGGAACACAAGACGAAGAACCAAGAAAAAGAAATCTCAAGCAAGTACGAACACTGCAATGACAGCACAGTCACCCACCTGCTGCTCATTCGCAGATTTGTCTGAGAAGAGACACGTTTGCTACAGGTCAGTCTTCATGAACGCCTGTACTATGTCAGTTAGATATACTGTGTTTGGCAATTAACAGAAGTACGAATGTTTGATGTCAGTTACAACGACGTTTGACATGTTCTACATTTGTTCAAGAGTACATTATGCCAACTTCGACTTAAAAAGAACTATGTAAGTTGGAATTTTATAGCCCACTCATTAATTACATATGAAACATAATGTTTAATTGAAGTGAAGACTTAAACGATTGTATGTTCCGGGTAACATTCGGATATGTTAAACAAACGTAGCTTTTGCGACAATGTACGTTGGTACTAGTATGGACGCACTCGAATAAAATACTGTACCTAAAGTGTCTTTTGTCTTGTCGTATGCATCCAGACCAAACAGTATATGGCGACACAAAGAGATATAACACTACATCATGACAAAATCGGTTTGACAGAAAGTCAGTTATAAAACTTGTTTTTTCAAACGATTTTGCTAGCTTGAGCATATATTTCGTTCTTCATTGTTCGAGTATAGCAATCATGGATTCAAGGTCGGTTTTAAGCCGATTTGACCGATTTCTTCTTATCGGGCTCCGCGCAGAAGCAGGCCCCGCGCTACTCCTTACGCAAACTTACACTTTCTATCGAAGCTGCTTGTGTGTAGTGCTTGTGTGTGTCGTACCGTAGCGGGACCCAGTGTTTTTTAAGGTTATTTAAAACACCAAAACGGTTATCAAAACTTTCCAACGATCGCTCAAAATACACTGTTGCCTCGCTTCACTGCCACCATCAAAGTACACCAAAACCTCGCTTTACAATCATCTCGGTATTTAGATAAAGCAGTTGCGGTCTCTCAAAATATCTGTCCAGTCAGCAAGGTCAAAGGTCAAACCTTAAGAAAAACCCTGGCGGGGCCCACAGTTTTTGTATGCGTGGAATTCGTTGCCAACGAAAACCCAAGTGAACTGCGCGGTTTTAACGCCTCATCAAAATTCTACAGTAAGAATGGTCATTGTTTTTAGTGATGTGTAGCCAGTTTTTTCACTAGCACCACGTGAAGGCAGAGAGGGCTAAAGGTTTGAAGCTATTTTCTCTTTCATTTATAAAAGGGTTTCGTATTTGGCAGGTCAGATTTCAATAGTTGCTGCAAAATACGGTGCGATAGTAACAGAAAATTAGTAACAGTTAAACCATTTGCAAAGTAACAGAAGTGATAATTTGGTTCAAGTGAAGCAAGCCTCATGATGTTCTTGTAGTGAAAATTGCATCATGAAAGGATTATGACATCAATCTCACAGATTGACTTCGTAATTTCTGAGATATAGCCTAAAATGCTCGAAAGTTGCAAAAAGTCTGAAAAGGTGGAAAGTGGAGTAACATTCGTGGAAGTTTCAGATTACTATAGCACTTGCCTGTTTTGAAAAATTGTGAAATAGGTTTAAACTTACTGGGAGATCTACAATCACTTCATATATTTCTTTAGTGTTAATAGAGAGAATAATTTTCAACTTTCTCCGGGATATTTAAACCCTGCTCTAATAAACAGTTTGTTTTCCTTTATTTCTTTATGCGGTCCTCTAAGTGTTTCCATTGTAACCATTTTCCATGCGTGAGGTATTAGTGATAGGCAGGTGTTTTGTTTTTGGCTTTGACAGTCAAAGTTGGGCTATTTATTCAAGATTATGTTTTGTCTGTAACTAAGCTAAATATTATGAGCCAAAGACCAAAACACACAGGTGATAGGCAGGTGTTTTGTTTTTGCCTTTGACAGTCAAAGTTGGGCTATTTATTTAAGATTTTATTTTGTCTGTAACTAAGCTAAATATTATGAGTCAAAGACCAAAACACACAGGCCGAAAATATTAAGTAGCAGCCAAAAAGAAACTTAAAGCTAAGGCAAAAACAGAACGAAGCAGAAATAGGAAAGTTGCGTTGGACAAGTACTTCAACCACAGAGGATATACCGTCAATGCCGCACACCACATTGAATGTGGAGAAAACGTAGGCAGTCATCCTGGTTATGTCGCGACAGATAGTCAAAGTGGAAGTTTATGTACGGGAAGTGATAAAGTTGTTGCGAAAGCGTTGATTTTAGCGAAGCAGAAATCTCGTCAAGTAGTTCATCTGATTAGGCATGCGAGCAAAAAAATTCAAAATGTGGATAAACATATGATCCTGCTTCTAAGCCAGGTGCATTGCATTGGAATGTTAGGGACTAACCTGGACTGTTAGCAAAATTAGAACCGCCTGCAATCATAGAAATTTTCCCCAGAAACGAGAGTGACGGGACACGGTTTTCTACGTTGCACTGCAAAACGAATACCACCAAATGGCGAAGGGTAGGACATCTATGGCTAATATTCCTGGCCTGGAAACATGGAACCTTTTGCTATTACTGTAAACTTTTCAACTCTGGATATGCAATGTAGCACAGCCCTTGATACCCCTCCTCTCGGCTGGTACTACAGTCGCACCTCCATTCTGGTCAGGGAGGTACCTGTCTAGAGAGGGGGTTGATGAGGGTTGCAAATCTTTGATTTATTGGATTTTACGGCGCAGTCCATTGGAGTCTCTGCTGGAGAGTTCTTGACGTCACCCTTTCGGGTCTCACCTTTTTAACATCGCCGATTTCTATCGTTATGAGTTGATGCACCCCCTCAATAATTTCTCCATACCACTGAGTGGGGCCCAGTAAAAGTGTTTCTAAGCGGGCCCGGAACTTGCTAACGCCGGCCCTGGATGGATTCATCAAGTTGAAAACTAGTACAGGTTTTTTCATAAAGTTTTTGTCTTTGAAATACACGTAATTTTCTTTGAGATTCAGTGGGATGAAAAAGATAATTTTTGTTGGAGTAATTGAACAAAGAAAACAGGTTTCAGTGAAATAAATTTTACTTTCCTTAACGGCTATGAGTTAGTTTGGGCGTGGATGAATTAAAACGTACACCTAGGCTGTAGTTGTCATCTCTTGAAAATTACATGTCAGTTGGTTTCATACTTTTTCGTTGATAAATCAGGAAGTTTGTAAAAAAGCTACAGTAGATGTTTCAATAACAAAAATGTTTTACATGCTTCTGCTTTTGCTTCACAATCTTCTGCAACCGTATCAACAACGACATGTAGGTATGCTTAAAATGACCGTTTGAAGCTCATTCTTCTAGTAGATGATTTTTCTATGTGCTCTGTCGAGTAGACCTCTAGAAATCTGCATAAGCTTTGTTTATACCAAGTAAGGGGTAATTGCCCAGTGTGGAAAAAGTACACCTGAAATTTTTCAACAATTTGTGCAAAAACCAAATATGCCCATCCTGGGCAAAGAAAATTTGGCATGTTAATGAGGTACCAAGCATATTTGTTTCGACACATGAAACAAATCGCGTTGTAAAAAGAAGCACATTCGATCCGCGTGACTCATCTTGGTAATAGATTGGTTCGACTTAGGTTTCCACCTCAAAGCTTGTTATATTCTGTTAACAGGAAATGTATTAAGTTGCTTTCGTTGAACACCTTGGAATATTGAAAAACGTCAGAGCACTGCATTAGCTGTACCCAGGGGTGTAACGAGGTTGGATGGCGCCCAGGGCAAGAAACTAGTATGGCGCCCCCATGTTCCAACCTGAGGTCTTTCGGAAGCAAATGTGTTGTTCAAAAGAGTACTTGCGACATTGTTGGGACTTTTCGGCGCCCCCCGCAACCATTCGACGCCCCCAAAATAATTCGGTGCCCGGGGAATTTTGCCCCCCTTGTTACGCCTCTGGCTGCAGCTGATCATGATGTTGCACAAACCGCAAAAATCCTTGTTGAAACAGCGGCTGTTTCAAAAGAAATTGAATTTGATCAAGCCTTTGGCTATAAAACTGCTTTCCAATGCAATGTTGCCTCCCTCTGTGTGGTCCACCATCCGGCAGGGCTGTGGAACCGGAACACAAATTTCGGGATCTGGCTCCAGCTCCAGGCATTTACAGTTTTTGGCTCCAGCTCCAAAATAATTTGGTTCATTAAAAACTGAAAACCGTTGTATTATTTGTACAACTCTCTTGCCCCACAAACCAAGACTGCACAGTAGACCCACAACCCAAATTTCAGAAAAAGCATTGCCGCCGCTACGTTTGTGAAATCGCATTGTTTTAACTTTTTTGTGATCGATAATGTGCCACAGGTTCCGTATTGCCGTAACAAATTGTGCCCATTTGGGGTGAATAGACCTTACGTGCAAAAACACAATAATTTCCTAAAAACAACACATTTTCTTGTCTCAACCTAATTAACATTTTTGCATCTACTTCCGCCAGCTTCGAATGCATCACGACATGGATCGTGTACAGACAGCCAATAACGGCTACTGGCGTAATTTCGAAAATTTTCGTGCATTTTTCGTGTCTTTTCGATTCCTACTGCCCGCGTTTTTTGGGATTGATTTGTGCTTGTTTTGAAAATAATAAAATTTTTCCCCATACACAAGTTACGTGTTTATGGTCAGGTGAGCTTGAGAATAATTGCTGATTGCATCACTGCATTGCATTGTGTATCGTCTTCACTCTCACACGCAACACGCTGGACTTAGCATACATCGCAATGACAAGGAACACACAAGTGTTTTTCAGTATATCAGTAAAATACATTTGCAAAAATGTCATTAAATCTTAAAACTAACTGCTGTTCGTTCGTTCGCCACTGGGTGCCGCAAATTTTAATTTTTTCCTGTACGATGCTGCAAACCTGAAAAGTGTGGGAAACGCTGCCCTCTGCTGCCCTATACTGTACGTGGTGTAGGTAGAAACGAAAACGCTTGGTGGCGCTAATGCATGGGAATGGGAGGCTGCGAAGGACCAGGGGTCATTTAGGCTGCAGACCTCCCAAGAACAAAGCAACTTATAGTGTAAAGGGAGCAGTTTATAGCAGTAAGTAAAATATTTTGCTCTGAGTATGAGGCATGCGTAATGCAGATATGTACATATAAATATGCGCAATGCGGTTATATGGTTTATTGAAGCAAAATGCGTTGCAGGCAAAGTCAAACCGCCAGAGGAAAATGTTTTAACATTGTCACATTAAACATTTGCTATTTTCACATGTTTGAAATATTCATTAAAGCTAGAGAGGAAATTCGTCAAAAGTTATAAACTAGTGCAGCACTGCAATGGTGTCATGGAATTTAAGCAGGCTGAGAACAAGGCGTCCAAACATGTATTACGAAAAATAATTCTCAGTCGATATCACAAGTCGTACATGGTAACGGAAATTCGTTTACAGTTTGGTAGGCACATTTTTCGTTTAGACCAAAAGCATTGCACTACTTCATATAAGGGTTTGATGCGACCAATTTTAGTAAACACACCAGAAACCAAACTGAGTAAGATATAACCACGAATCTTCATGAGTCGACTATCTCCATTTAACAGCGTTAAATAGTTAAATCAAAGCACTTGGCTTATGTAAAACCAATAAAGAGAACGCAAAATAGGTTTCTAGTAGCCGAGTAATAAATATTTTTTGTATTCCTCTAAAAAAACGCGCCAAACATGGTTTATTTTATTTCTAAAGGAATTTTTAACCAGATGTCTATTTCACTATACTTTATCATGTTAGTGCCTGAGTTTGAATGTGCTTTTGGTAAAGTAAATTGTCGGCTTTTGATTTGTCTTGTATGATGAACATCTGCAATGAGTTTAAAAAATTGTTAAACGTAGCCGGCAGCTGAGATTTAGTATACATGTACATGAATTTGCTCACTTCAATATCGTAGGTATATATCTTTTAGTTGGAAAATTTTCTGCCTTTTATAAAGGTTATTAACTCTGCCACAATAATAAAAGTCTTCTCAACTGTTCTAAAACTCTTTTTTTAAAACGACAGCGACGTTTCGGCTAACTAACAGTAGGTTTTCATCAGGGTGAATAGCGACTGGAACAGGAGAGCAGTAGAATTCAACGAACGAGGGTGATTGCATGACGTAGTGATAACATTGATGAGAACGTTGAAAAGGCAAAGTACTGTAGATAACGGAGAACAGATTGTAAAGTAGAATAAAATAACAGCAGTAAGAAACACACTATACGCCGAGCTGAGCCAAAATGAATCAAAAGTATGTAATCTCGTATTATAGCCAAACGTCGGTTTGTAGTCAATTATAGCCAAACGTCGTTTTATAGATTTGTGGAAAAAGATCTGAACTTTTTTCGTTGATGACGTTGGGTGTGGAATTAATGAAAAACGATTCAATGAAACGTCTTTTCTAAAATCATTCTGAAATGCAACAATCTCAGTTTTCGACCAGTTCATTCGATGTTCCATCTCTAATCGAAAATTTAGATTGTTGCGTTTGAGAATGATTTTTGAAAAAGACTTTTCAGTGAATGGTTTTTCATTAATTCAACACCCAACGTCATTAATGAGAAAAGTTCAGATCTTTTTCCACATTACACCAACATATTTGGATATCGTACAACACAGCTGTTTACAATGCTCTTTTGAAGTCAGTTTTCATTTACAATTTCACCAAGGTACTTGTAACTAAAAGTTCTTTCAATACGATTACCTTTTGCATTTATTGCAAAGGATTCTGTTCTTACATTTTTATTTGTAATTAGCATATATTTTGTTTTGGAAATAGTGAGAGTTTGTTTGCAGTGAGTCAATCCAGTACCTTTATCATTTCACAATTAACCGAGTTTTGTAATTTTCCCAGATTATTGTCGCTCTGAGCTAAAACTGCATCGTCAGCGAAAAGTATAGTTTTCATAAAAACAAAAGGCCTAAAATCAAGCCTTGGGTTACCCCAGAAATAACTGAATTCAAAGATGATTTGGTGTTTCCCTCTTGAAAGTACTGTTTTCTGTTGGAATGATACGACTAAACGCGTTTCCTCTTGCATCGTAACAAACTGAGTTGTTGAAAAACGCGCCTGCGCTTCCAAAACGATCGCATAAGCATTTGTTATCGTGGGAACAATATATGCCTAATAAGGACAAATGCTACCGGCAGTGTATCATTTTCTCGTATACTTGAGCAGGACTACGATTGAGCATTTCTGTGCAACTGTAAACAGCATTGCTGCTGAACGCAAAGAGGCGTGTTACTAATTTAGGAAAGATTGAAGCTTTATCGCCGTGCTATACGTGATGGTGAAATCAGGTACTGGACAACTTGTGTTCCATTATCATTAGGACATTTGCATGTAGTCCTGGGATCGAAGTTGATTACGATGATTTGCTGACATTACCACTCTATGTCAGACACTGTAACTGCTGACAAAGTTCGTTTGATGCCAACGTGCTATGTTTATAGTGGCCCGAGGGAACTGTGCAACTGCCTGCTGATGAAAGTATTTCAATGCGTAGACCATGTACAGTTTGAGATCTTGCTAGCACCTAGACTTAAATCAAATCACATCTTGATCTTAGCAAAAATCAGAACTCTGCCCCACCTTTCAATCACGTGAAAATCAGACACGTTTACCGTAGCTCTGTGTGATTCTTTGCTTCGTACTATACTACTCTGTTGCTGAATATTGAGCTTAGTGATATGAAGATCCGTAGCCTACATCAAAAGACATGTGAGATTAGACAGGTCTTTGCTAAGACCGATGGATCATACGCAATACAGGAAATTCTCAACACGCTCTCGGCTGGTGTTTAAGAGAGGTTGCCTATGATTCTGCTTACTGTCAGCTTCAAGCTTTACGTTTCGCTGTTTCGTATGTTTTGCAGAAGTCGACTGTAGTTCGCCTTAATTTTATCGGTTTTGTTAGAAATTAGGCTACGCTTGAAACGCAGCCACAGGGTTTAACGAAAAGCCTAAATATTGCCAGGAGATCGGAGCCAACGAGTTAAAAATGAAGCAGATTCTAGTTCATGTTTTTCTGACGTTCGCCTGCATTGCAACTTGCGTTGCATTGTCGGAATTATCTTGGGGTATCATTCGACACAAGCTGTGTCATTCGATGGACATCCGGAGCATGAAGTCAGATTCTGACGTTGCGCGAAGAAGACGAAAGCGCTGGGACTCCATTACTTTCTCCGTGACCGAAGAACAAGCACCACCGCAGCGACTTGCCACGGCAAGCAAACGGCTTTTTTGTTCTTGCTGACGCGACCATCCAAACGCAGCGGGCTTCTGCTGACAGCAGCGGATTTCAACAAAAAGAGGGTGACGTTTTGACACTCCTGAAAACATTGACAAGATAAACAAGTGAAGTTTTGTTCCCACGCATATGACATCTGCATTTCTCTCTAAGTCGAAGTGTTGAAATATGTTTGCCAATCAACGTTGCGCTTGGGAACGAAACTATTATTATCAATAAACTCTGTTTACGTGGGCGTGGCCTAAAAAGCGCAGCGTGTAGTCCAATGAGGAAAACAGAGCAAATTAGGTGTACAGTTGCACTGACGTTAATCAATGCTTATTGCTACGTTTTTTCAGTATGGAAATGTTTTTGCTTGCATCTTTCACAATTGTTTGGCATGCGATTATGCGCACACGACAAACGCAGGTCACAGTTGAATATTGTTCATGTTCTTTCAGCTAGTCTAACACACTGGACGATTCCTTTTTCAGATCCATTCATCGTTCGACGATGGCACTGATTCAGTGCGATACAGCATCTCTGGCAAAGGTGCTGGGACTCTTTTCAGAATTGACGCTATCAAAGGGCATCTAACTGCTACGCACAAGTTGGACCGGGAAGTGGATAATTCATATAGTTTGTTGGTAAGGTGCTTTAAAATAGTATCGGCAATAAAAAAGAGTTGCATTTCATAGAAGCACATGCCACTGTGCTGATCTTTCGCTTGGAAATTTTTTTAATTTTGCGGTGCTCGCTTATTTGTCACTACAAGCTCAATGAACTATATTAGCATCTGAAAGATGCTCCATTTCCTTGGAAGAAACTCGAAGTTTTCTCCCAGTTGCACAAACGTATGCCATTGAAAATAATTGTAACTGGTGGCATTGTTTAGATTTAATTTGAAGGATATATAGCCGAACCTGCTTCATCCTTGCAAACTTGCCCAGTACTTGTTCGTATTACGCTGGCGAGTAATTATGTGCCTAACTATGGTGCATATGGTTTGCCTTTCGTCTGTCGCTCTCGTAAAGCAGGGGATGCTAATCTGTGTGAACACTAAAACCTCTATTTTCACATAATAAGAAGCTGTCAACCTCTACATAAGATCATAACTCCTTCAATATGCAACATATATCGAGAAGAAAGAAGGGCAGAAATACAGTAGATGTGGCCAAACCCACGATCAAAATACTGTATTATCAGATGTGTTCTAATGGTTTTTATGGATTTACTTGAAAGCTGTTATGCAAATAACATACGCGCGAAAGCAAATATTCTGTACAGCAGTCAGGCACGTGGGGCTCGGTGACGAAGCCTAAGCAGTTTTAGATGATTTCAGCTGGAGTCTGACACAATTTTTTATATCAGAGATGGCCAACCTATGGCGCATGCGCTAAATTTGGCGCATTGGATGATTTGAAGTGGCGCATTGCATCTCTGTGTAAAGTGATACAATAAACTTCCAATATTTTTAACAATTTTTTGTTTCGTACAGATCCTTAACCCTCGAAGTCCCGAAAAGCCAAAATTTTAGCTATTTTGGCTGGCACGTAACCGGCCATTACTCATCAGCCGATAGAGGAGCTGTTCAAATTCTTTAAAGATGTGGAAAGTTTTGTAGTTTCGATTAAAAAAATTGAGAAATTTTAGGTTTTAATTTTTGGGGGTGGTGAAACAATTGGAGCAGGTCAAGGGTTTTGGATGACGTCACCGTGGACTGAGAAAAAAAATTCAAGGACCACTTTCTTTGCTTACTCTTTCAAAAAAATCTGCACCTTTAGAGCCTTTGACTGGTGTCCTAGGGTTTGTGGATGGCAGGTTTTGGCCAAAAAAACAAATTAATTAGCTAATCCTCTAGGCCGTAGGGAGTTATTTGGGGATTAATTTATTAATTTGTGTTTTTTGGCCATAAATTGCCATCCACAAACCCTAGGACGCCAGTCACAGGCTCTAAAAATGCGGATTATCGCCTAAATAAAAAGAAACAAAGAAATTTCTCCTGGACGTTTACGGCCAAAATGGGCAAAATTTTGATTTTCGGAACAAATGGTTAAGTTTCCTGTTGAAAACGAAATTTGATGAGCTTTCTTCAGTCCGTGTGTTTCTGAAGTGATTAATTTATAGTGGTCCTTACCCTGTGAAATTTTCCCAAAACGTATAAAATTCACTTGGATATATGTCGTTACGCATGTGAGCAAGCATTTTGTCCATGATATTGATATAAGCAAAATGAGGTCACACCTGATTGATTCAAAGGTAAAGAAGTCTCAGCTGCTCTCGCGAGCAAATTTAACTCCAAACATTGAAAAAAATGGTGAAATCAAAATCCCACCGAAAAGGAATCTATCGGCAAATTTTCTGTCGTCAAACAAATGCAAATAGATTTTTGAATGAATTTTAAAAGCTGACGATGCGTAGTGTTACGTGTTACTTGAAATCGATTTTCCGTTAAAAAATTGCCGATAGATTCCTTGCTTATCTCATATGTGGTGGGTAGTTACTTGAATACAGATATGTGCAATTTTGAATCATCGCAAAAAGATGAAAGCAGAGCGCAGTCGGCTGATTCCTCGAAAGCTTACAGTACACCCACAGCTTTTGATTTGATTATCCCATGAAAAAGTAAGTAAATTTGAAGTTTATTTGCTGCTTTGCCAGATATTCCATTTGCATTTAACAATATTACCCGGTAAATCACGAATTGTGTGTAAAACACCGTTTCAATAAATAGCCTATGGTATGGCGTATCAGTGAACACGTTTGAAAAAATTGGCGTATAGTGGGCAAAAGTTTGCCCACCCATATTTTAGATGGTTGAACCAAAGTCGGAAATTAAAAATTGGGTTCCGGTTCCAGAGCTCTGGTTTGGTGGAAAGCGAGTTAACTTATTAAGGGGCGAACGTGGGTTACTGTATGTTACTGTATAAAACGTGGGTTACTGTATGTTACTGTATAAAACGTGGGTTACTGTATGTTACTGTATAAAACGTGGGTTACTGTATGTTACTGTATAAAACGTGGGTTACTGTATGTTACTGTATAAACGTGGGTTACTGTATGTTACTGTATAAAACGTGGGTTACTGTATGTTACTGTATAAACGTCATTTGATTTTAAATTGTTCCTTGTCTACAAATTAACGTTATAGAGGGCCCTTTTTGGCACAATTGCACATATATTTTGCTTTATTTTGAAAAACACATGACTTTCTTCAGAGTTTATTAAATGTGGCTCTAGAGTGGTTAATGAGCTTTTCACTAAAATAATGCAAGGACTAAGTGCGAAACTCTCAAAGAGAGGCCACCCAGCATCTCTGAAAAAATGGGATCCGAGGCTACCGCTTCATTCGTTTCTCCTAATATTCACCGCTGTTCGTAGCATCCCATGAAGGTCGTGAAAACCGTAATAGTCATAATAGTTTGGTCACTTGACCGATCCCATTAGATTCTATTTGTATTGGGGCAACCTGCCTTTTTGTGTCAGTCGTTTATAGACGAAATCTTTCGCCACCTTTGCAACCGTCCTTTTGAAAAGGGTTAGCAACTTTCGAAAAAAAATAGGCTGGTGTCAAAGCTATCACTGTCTGGAAGGTTCCCGTATCTCTGAAACTCAACAGTGATAACACTTTCGCTTTCTGAAGCTGCGACAAGCGCCCTGACTATTTCTGTTTTTAAAGGCTATTTTTCTCTCGATCGTATATTCACAGCAATCCATACGCCGACTGCTTGAGTGTAATTTTTCGAAAATTTTATGGAAGTGAACGTTTTTCCTAATTTTGAAAGAAACATTTATCTAACGTTATTTTCAATGCGGAATCTCACTTGGAGATTGCGAACAGTTTGTTTAAAACTGGTACATGGGGAAGGCGCTTCCCCGGAATGACCTCCCGTGACTACGGGCCTGATTTGCAGTACTGCTTTGTTGCGCATATGACAAAGAATTTCACGATAAAAAACAAAGTTTTGATGGATGCTGTTTGATCGAACGTGACCTTGATCTATTGTTCATTGCAGCTTTTAAATCACTGGCACTCGGCTTAGGATTACATCTGCATTTTCATGACCTCTGGAAAGCGTTAAAGCCACAATTATGTGGGTGATTTACGGCTTCGAACTAGAAAACTGCTGATGACCATGGCATTCTGTTTTTGCGTAAACCTGTACTGTGGAAGAGATGGGCCGATCAGCAACTATCTGCCTTGTAACGCAGTGATTCCCAACGTGGGGCTAACGTCCCAAAAGGGGGTATTGAGATCGACTGACGAATCCTGGGTCCAAGGCTTGTTTACACCAAGGTATTGGCGTTTCAAGCTTCTTAACTGAAACGGAGTTCACTTTTCAAATCATAAGATGTATATCACCACATGGGGCCAATCATGCGGGGTGGTTTTCAACTACTTGGTGCACAAAATTGTTGTTTAGTTAGATTTTCCATCGTTTGCCACCGATTGCTTTCATGCACCTCAGCGGAGTACAGCAAGTTGTGCTTTGCTTAATATGATTAAAAAAAGGAAAACTTTGATGGGGACAAATCAAATTGTATTAAAAGGTTATATTGGAACTTAACAACATAACGCTATTTCTAGAATTCGTGAAGAACACCACGTTTTTAAAGCAGAGTTCGAGAAAACCGAGTAAATTTCATTTTAAATAACATGTTGTTTATAAGCGAGGCTTGCCTTGTAAGTGTCTGGGACAAACGTGCCTGTTGAAGGTGTGCTGTTCTTTGGATTCTTGTTTTTTTTCTCCGGTGTTTTACACGGATTTATATCCGTTGCTTTCTTCAGTTATACCATTTAGTGATTAAATTTTTTCACCAGTATGCATTTTCGTATATGATAAGATTAGTGAATAAATTCTTTGAATCATGGTTTTGAAGCAATCTCGGGCGTGATTTCGTTTTTTTCGCTTTGCGACTGTTACAGTAGTTCCGCGCGAAACAATTCCCTGTTCCCTGCCAGGTGTCAGCTACTTACGTTAATGGCACCGAAGCGGAACCACCAAGCAACATAACTATCAGTGTGCAGGACATCAACGACAACAAACAACAATTCGCACTCGGACAACACTACGTTCTTGTTAAAGAACGTTCGCCTATGGGTGAGTTGATCCCGAATCTTATGTACGGAAAATACTGGCCAGTGGTCATTGGACAAGCGATTGTTGAAAAAAACGTATTTGTTGAAAAGTGTTGCCGATTTTTGCACGCAGTGATGGCATAGTCAAAATACCTGAAGTGCAAAGCGCTTCCCTTCTTTTCCAAGGCATCTGACGAACGATGTTGATGAAACTCCCCATGGTTCAATGAGATTAAGGTGCCTGGCCCTCACCGATTGGCAATACAAGGACAAATCTTTCGAAAGCTTTGCCACTCCGTTCAGCATTATGCCGCTCAGTCGCTCGCAGTTAGCGTTGTTATCACGACAGATCTTGACCTCGTCAGATCGTCTGTTCATATAGGTTTCAGTTGTCCTTCATGCAGGGAGTGTTGTGACGAGCATGGTCGCCCGCGACGCGGACGACCCGCAACAACCGTATGGTCAAATCCGATACCGGCTGCTGCCATCTAGCGGCAAAGGCTTGAGGTATTTTATGGTAAACCACGAGACAGGAGAAATTAAAACGACAACGTCTAACTTGAATCGAGAAGAGGCCGACACGTATGAGCTGTTTGTCGAGGTGAGAATCTTTCATTGTTTGCATGCGTTAGTTTGCAAACCAATCCAACTGTTAGTGATCTGCAACAATCAGAGGTGCATCCTTTTTTATGTTCAGGCTAGTTATTTTAAATTGGACGGCGCAGTGGACATGCTGAATTTGACCCCTGATAGGTTAACTAGAGAGAAAATAAATTGTTTGTGGCAAAATTGCATGCAGTGAAACCTGTTTATGTCCTGTAGATCTGCATTTCTTAGTCCCGCAAATCAAGACGCCGTTGTGCAATTTGCTGAGCCTGCTATTTACGCAGGCTCGGGATTCACCAGGTCAGAATCTGGCGTACTCGTCAACCGCTACATTGACGGTTACGGTGACGGATGTCAATGACAACCCGCCGTACTTCGTTGGCAAGCCTTATGAGATCATCGTACCTGAAGACGCGGGTTTGTGAAGATTAAGTTTTTCTTACTGTTGTGTTAACACTCTTAATGCCAACGCCCTTCTATAAACGTCAAAGTTATGATGCTAGCAATGCTTTGTTAACGCTTGTAATCATAGACACCGGGATTGCTATTTTCTCAGGCAGGCGTGCAAAATCCGTGACTTCACAAATATATTGTCGTAATTGTGACGGTCTGAAGATGGCGCCACATGTAAATAAAGTGGTCACCGGAAGATGGCGCCCATAATAACAAGTCACTGTGATCGACACCACCTGCGAATCCTCGAATTTCACTCATTGCTGTATATGAATGGTGCAAAAAGAATGAAGAGAATGAAATCAATGGGTGGTCACTATTGTTGCTGGTTGCTTTCCTGTTAGTTTAATTAGTGTCTTTCGAGTTAACATTTTTCGCTTATGCTTGCCTCAGTACTTCAAGGCGATGCCGACAACTGTAAAATAATCCACTTAAATATTTCGTAAAGTGTAAAATTATGCCATTTGTCGCTAACTCTCTTTGTCTCTTGACAGTGAAATTGTGCGAATCATTTTGGTGTGACAAAGCATTAGGAAACTTGGATAACAAGAGAAAAATAGTTGAGTCTGGTAAATGAACGTCAAGAATAAGCGGCACAGTTGACAAGAATTGTGAGAGTGCCGCGCACGCCCGTACTCGGCACTTATGTTTGTGATTGAGAACCGATGGGTTAAAGGCAGGGGTGCGGGTGATGAGGAAACGAGTTTCCACACTTTTTTCATATTAAACTGACTTGAAGATGTGTATTTTTACTGAGATTTCCTACATGTAGCTAGTAGCTCCACACGTCGCATAAATGAATTAATGACAAGATATCTCTTGCGTAGCACTCTATCATACCAGGGGGGCCCAAAAAGATGCGTGCCCATATTTTGTTCGATAAAAAACCCATTTTTTAACGAATGTCTTTTCTGTTGCAGGACGTGATAGGTGAATCTATGGATGATCGTTTGCAGCTATAGTTGCCCCAAAAATGTCTTGGACAAATCAGCAGAAGATATTCTCCCTGGAGAC
>Ga0210059_1008247_pt1 | contig 16481 bp, 9 predicted proteins | sample Ectturendosymbi2_FD_188042 | JGI IMG/M metagenome (GOLD analysis project Ga0210059, IMG submission 188042) | Ecteinascidia turbinata endosymbiont from Florida, USA - Sample 2 (SPAdes) (version 2) | ecosystem: Host-associated > Tunicates > Ascidians > Unclassified | place: Key West, Florida...
GAAAAATGTAGTCTTAAACAATGAAGAAGCGCAGATGAAAACAAAAGGCTCGGAAGTGCAATTCAAACCTTGAAAAAGATTAAAGCGCGAAAGGAGTTTTATCCGAATATTCACACTTTGCAACTCATATTGGCTACTCTGCCCTTTACAACCGCATCTGCAGAACGTTCATTTAACTATCTTAAACATTTGAAAACACACCTCCGAAAAATATTGGAGAAGAGCGGCTTTTTTGGATTGGCTCAGATGCAACTCCACCCGTGCTCAGGTGCCAAATCCAGAAGCCGTGTTGGATGAACTCGGTAAGAAAAAGAGAAAGCTAGATTTTCTGCTTTTGTAAGGTAAAACTCAAAATGAAAAAAAGGAAAACACTTTAATAATCAGAATTTGGATCAGATAAATATTCCATTGCGTACCGTAGCAAATTCTGTTACAACACGGTTTCTTTGTTTTGATGAGTACATAAAGCAGTTGATTCTTTAAACATCCCTCTGGGAAAACAGCTTCGTAAAGTTGTTGTAAATAGTGTTACTTGTGCCAGTCCAAATCTTTCCTTGAAGTTGTTTTGCACTTTTTTCACAAGGGCCTGCCTCTTCGTGAAAATCCGATCATATTAGCGTGCTGAGAGTTTTTTTTATCAGTGGTGGTACGAGGATTAATGACGTTACTTTACCCAAAACAGAAGAATTATTTCAGTTTCTCTGTACAAATTTTCAAAAGTGAAGCGTATACAAAACTGTGTGTATTAGCCGCACATACTTGCAAACCATTCGATGGTACCACTCTTGTTATCAACTACAGTACGTATGAAAAGACTTGGTGAGCTTCTATTTTTTGTCGATTCCGAACCAATCGTCAGTTGTTTCACCACTTAGCTCTTTAAATGATTTGAAGCAACACGGTGATCGCTATCCCAGCTTACTTACAAGATAGCCCGTAAGTTAATTTCTTTTCTTATGTGCGTCTTTCACGCTTCGTCACTTACTGAGATCGTACTCATGCAACCCTACCCACGCTCTCTAAATTCGACTTTCGTTACAATGTTAGATTGTATCGTCCGTATAACCGCAAAATCATTGGTTTTTGTCTTATTCGTTCCCGCGTATACAAAGATCATTTCCTTAATCGAAGGCTTTAAAGTTACAAAGTAGCCACTGAATCACGGTAGCTTGAACCTTGAACTGACCGATTTTGGTAGTCATTGGCTGAAGCCAGAGCCCGGGCGTCCCCCGTCAGATTAATTTCTTCTGCATTTTATAATTTGTGATTTAACGATCTTAGTTCTTTTAAACTTAAATCTTGCTGGCTGACATGTTGCCACCCCGTTCCATCCTCCACGCGTTGGTCATGAAATCTTCAATGATTTGGTCTGCGTCAATTCTCTGTGTTATTTGTGTAATGTGTCATCTATTCTTCTGTGCTTTTTTATATTAACTGATGTCTAAGATTGATTGATTTATTGGTTTTACATCTGAAAACTTCAAAAAGATTACTGCTAAAATATTAAAAAAAAGGTTTGATGAAACAGTATGTGGGATTGGTAATGATCGTTACGGAGCTTACGCTTTTCTGAATTATTTATCATCATTTCCTTTCTTTTAATTGGTAAGCTGATCATAGCAAAAAGGTCGCATCATGGTTGACTGCACATCGGTGACGTCATAATCATTGCCAAAGTGACTTCTGCCCCCTCCGAAATTTTTCGCTAGTTGCGGCCCTGTGTCTTGTCACAATGTGTACATATCAAATCTATAAAACAGATGAAATTTTTGTCTAAGCAGAAATAAAATAGATGGAAATTTGTAACTGCAATTGTAAGAGAGGGGGGGTTGCAAATTGTGACGTTGTATTTCAATGGGGGTTAAATACTTGTGACGAAATGTGACAAGGGGGGGTAGGGGGTAGATTTTTGCCCAAAATAGTGTGGCGTCATTTATGGACGGCCCCTTTGCATAACGTAGGCTATACTTTAAAACAAGAAGGAATTTTACAAAGACCTACTATTCCGTTTGTTCACGGGAAAATCTTTTCTCTATAAAGTGCAACAACGAAATTTAACGCTATGGTTGATGGCTTTATGGAAGAAAGCCTCGTGATAGAGTACATTATCTGCCAGGTCTATTACGAAATATTTTTTTATTCATTGTCATTTACAGTCTGCTAGTTCATGTTGATATTGTTGAGTTCGTCTTGGATCTTCAACATGAAATGTCTTTTGATGCTGAAACAACAACGAAAGAAGACTTCGATTACTTGAGAAAAATAAATTGCAGAAAGCAACTTAGAAGTTTACGACGAATTCACAAGCCAAACGAAGCTGAAAACTAAACAACGACTAAAGACATTAACTCTTTAAAACATTGTTATGTGTACCTATTTGATGTGTTGTGAATTTTTACTTTGCACATTTATTGTGAGTCACCTTTGGGAGAGAGTAACCTAAGATGGTATAGAAAACTACTGTATTATAATAAAAAATAACTTCAAATTGCAAATATAATTAATAATGAAAACAGATAACAATATTGTAGTAAAAATGCCGATTCGGAATTCACGATTAGAACCCAAACTGTGGTTGACCCCTAGATGTCGCTATTGCACTGTGTACCCTCGAGATTTGTCACGTGACCTTGATGTCACAATTTACACGATTATAAAGAGCGGAATCGCTCCACTTGAATCAGTCTGACTTCGACCACGGTCCAAAAAGCAGCTCAAACAATAGCTAGTGAGTTCGGTCCAATACTAGTTATTGAGACTAGTTGGTGACTTCGGTCCATTGCCAACTCTCCACCAGTTGACGGCTTATGCCTAAGCTCAACTTAAACCATAAACCATTGTGCGGCCTTTTCTGTTGATGGATAGAGAGTGCAGACACTCAAAATCTTTTCGTGCCTTTACCCAACAACCTACCCTACCCTGAAAAAAGTGAGTTAGTACAGAAGTTAGGAAATTCAGATAGAACAGAGATTTGTATGCTGAAATCAGAGACAGGATAAGCGTGGCTTACATCGGAGTATAAAGCCACTAGTATAGACATCTATTCAGTGGTGAAAATAGAATAATTTTCTTACCGGAACGATCTAGTATTTATCAATACCGTCCCGAAATTTCAGCCATAATTGTAAAAAAGCAATCAAGAACACGTCTACTTTTGCCCACCCCCTATTGTACATTTAAAAAACACAAAAAATGTATTGTGCATTTTGAAAATAGCCATTTCAAAATCAAGCAAAAGGTGTTATAGGCTACGTTTCACTAACTTCGAAAGTGGGTCAGGCAATGCAGCTTGAGTTGTCTAAATGTAAAACCTCCACCATTTCCCACACGTCAAGAGATTACCACAACACAAATATATAACAATATTTAAAGCTTTCCACAAACGTTCATAGTAATTATCCTCTTTCGGCTTTTGACGAGCATTGCCACTTGTTGAGTGAGCTGCTCTTCTTTTTCCAAGCCATGTTTTGACGTATGGAACTGGATCCCATGCTTGGCTGGGAGGTCCCACAGTGCTGATAAAGAGCAGGTTGGCGGCATTGTTTATAGTTATCAGACTTCTTCTAAAGAATCGGAAAAGTGCTTACTGTTCGTTGGGTGGCTTCATCTTTCAGAGCGGTATCGGCAGTCTGGCATTCTTTTCCAGCCTTAGCCCAACATTTTCAGAACGCTTCAAAAGATGAAACTAGACAAAGTACGGAAAAAGCTAGATTTCAAGGATTGCGTTCCAAATTGTGTACAACCAGTTTTGTCAAAAATTTAGCGCTAATGGCGGATGCCTTGAATGAACCAAAAAACTTGTCAGAAACACTGCAAAACAGAAGTACCACGCTGCCAAAAGCGCAAAACTTACTAATTGTTGATATAAGAAGAATAGAAAGCCTTGTTGTTTCTCCGGGAGAGCATTCTGTTTTGGCTCAACGTGCAGAAGAAGCAATGTCGTTGCAGGAAGTGCAATTGAGAGAAGGTAGAGGCCCAGTCATCAACCAGGCTCAGTTCATTCGAGCTGTAGCTGACAACATGAAACAAAGGCTCTTCACTACGGTATCAAACAGAGCACAGGCTAGCGTTATTGCAACTCGCCAAGAGATGTACGAAAACCTTGTTAGTCAAATTGCTGTTTTGAATACACGCAACTGGGCACATGAAAACCCTCGATTTGGCGAAAACGAAGTGAAAAGTTTATGTAAGACCTTTCACCGCAACAACCAAGAAATTCATCTTGGTTTTATTGAATACAAGTCAAGTGGTGGAAGAAATATTTCTAATAAATTCAACAAGCTGCTTGTGACAGTTGACACTCTATCACCGAGCAATGCCGACTGCGAGTGAGGGTTTAGCGCACTGAACAATATTATTAATAACGACATGGCAAAAAACTTGAGTTGAACAAAAAAAAATAGCCTACATATTAGTGTACTTGAAACTCTAACCGGAACGCCATACCAGCAACGATTCTTTTACCGGAACGGCGTTCCGGGCCGTTCCGGCTTACTTTCACCTCTGCATCTATTAGTAGGGATTGTGAATCTTGGAAAAATGGTGTTTGTGTTTGTTTTTCTGAATGTGAGAATGAGTAACAATAGGTAATGTTAACAATGAAGGATGTGCGTAACAGATGTTCAAAGGCTTTACGTTTTTTGCGCTTTGATTGGATTCAAGACCCTAAGGAAGTGTTGAATGAAAAGCTAAAAACTGTTGATCTGGAATCGGAGTATTTAGAGACGGGATTGAAACTATTTGAGGTCTTTCGTAAAAAGTTGTACTGGAGCTTGGACAGAGAATATTATCCGTTGTTGGATCTTGTGCTCCCGGCTCACTTTAGGTGGCAGATAACGGTTATGCGGCTCCTAATAAAATGTAGACCGATCAATGGCTCTACTTTCGATTATGCTCGTAGAGCGATATTACCTCCTTCAAATGCCGAAGGGGCTGAATAGAAATTGGTAAATGAGAAAACACGGAAAAGCAAATAGCTACTGTTTAGATTTAAGTTTGAGGAATTAGATTTAAGTTTAATGAATACAAGGAATACATCTGAAAACGTTATGTGTAGATAATTCGATTATTAAAGATTTTATTGTGTTTATATGAGCTATAATTGTCGTTTTAGGTGCTGTTTACGTACGAAGAGTAATACCAACTCCCTCACTGAATAAAGACAAACAGGCCACCCGTTGAAAGAAATTTACAATAGAAAGTAAATTGATAGATTGTCGATTGTCGTAAGCTAAAATGTAGATATTTTTGTTTAGAAATTGTGTTAATAAATGAGACAAAAATGCTGGTAAAACTACCAAAAACTGTGTAGCGAATCTGACTGCTAAAGGCATTAATGCCTCTGACATTGTCGTACAGACTCCTACTGTTGTTCTGAATACTGTTCGTTTACAAAGTGCTAGAATAGATTGTGCCTATCAAGCTGACATACGGAAGCCATATCCTGAAGATTGGTTTGAGAAATTTATGGACCGTATTGATATGACGGAAGTTGAAACCGATACAACCTCGACTGAGTCGGAGGATGACGATATGTTGTCTGATCAGATAAACATTGTAATAGAAGCAATTAAGTCTATGCGCTTTGATTGGCCCCAATGCCCTATACAGAGATTACAGAATCATTTACAAAGCAAGGGTTTAAAGCTAGAAGTTTTGGAAGCTAATCCCATATTTTTCAAAGCATTTAAGCAGAAATTGCATAAAGAATTAAGGTACTCTTTTCCAGAGTATAGTTCACTTCTTCAGTATGTAGACATACACAATTTTCCTTGGCAAGTAATGTATTTGTGGGAATTTCTGGTGAACACGCAGACTGACGAAAACAGTTATGAATGGCTGAAAATACTAACTGACAAGTAACGGAGAAGAGATACAAGAACAAAGTGAACTCAACTGGTCAAAGCAATAACGTCGTTTTGATTGCCTAATGTTTGAAAAGGTGGATTGAGAAAAACCTTGACTGTGGAAAGATGAAGCTGGAAGCAATTGCGCTGAGTTCTAAAATCAACGAGTTTGGTAACTAACGATGACATTCGTGCTTTATAAGCTGATTATTAATGTGAATTCTTGATCGAAATTGATATCTAATAGTGGAAGTCCCAGTCTACTTTCAAAACAGTGATTGAAAATTGGACATAGTATAGAACAATTTAGCATTATATCAAACTAACTATTGTAAACAAAAAAAAATCGTCTTCGCTCGAGTTACTTGTGACAATCAACCTTGTAAAATCCCTTTGTGTGCGTTTTTCAGTTTGATTTCAATATATGAACGTCTTGTTTTCTTTATATCATTGCATGTATATTTCTGAAGAGCTATGTGAGAATTAGGGAGGTAAACACTTAATAGACAGTATGGCACTTGTCCAGTATTATACTTGCGTTTTAGAAATTTAGATATACATCAGAAAGTTGATACTTCTTAAGTTAAGAAGGTGAGATTTAATATTGTATTTGTGTTTTAGAAATTTATGTAACTAAAAAAGTGTTACAAAAATTGTCAATTTTGCTTCCGACCTGTAACAGCGTAACCCAATATGAACCCAAGAAGCTTAGAGCAAGCTGCTGAAGAACAGATAGATACGATATCACCACCTCTTATTAATATTGAGCAAGTTAGAAAAAGAGACAATCGAGTATATCAGGCACTCTTTATTATTAAATCAACCTCTTCAATTGGTCTCGAAGTCCAGTAAAAATCTTACAAGACAAGTTACAAGCTTTGGGGTTGACCTTGATGGTCTTTGAAGAAGATCCTATGTTGTTATGCACCCTTAAACGGAGACTATTTCGGAAGTTTCGAAAACATCTACGAAAATATAAACCACTATTATTTTTGATAAATTGGACACACTGGCAATGGCAGGTAGAAATGATCTGGGAAATATTTTCAATAGACCACTCCAAGAAGACAGTTATGCGCTAATAGAAATTTTAATTGATTTGTAAACAACTTTGAGGTGAACAAGGAATTGACGAAAACAGATTATGAGTGGAAATCCTACTAACCTAGAATATATTAAATGCTTCTTACACTACTTGAAGGGATATTTTTCCCTTCTGCTCGTGTTATATTGTTTAGTTGAATTGTCTGATGGAAAAGTAATTTATAGAAGTCGCCAGATAGAATTGGCAATTGTTACGTATTGATTTGAGTGGGCTACACATTTTTGTTGATCTTGGTGACATAGAAAAAAATAGTGTGAACGAAAACTAATCGTGAAATCGTATTTTCGTTTTAAGGAAAAAACATAGTAACTTAGTTACAAGTGATAGATAGTAGTGTTAGTACTTTTGGTAGAACGTGGATGACTAAGAAAGCCCAAAGGAAGAACTGAAGCATTGAATTCGCGGAGATAATATACCTACTGTTCCCACAGGTGGAAGACCAATTTCATTGTGCAATTTGGGAAAGTATAAAATTAGCCGCAAATACGAAGCTCATCTTGTTTAAAAAATTTAAAAACGCTACCTTTAAATTGCCTCGCAATAAAAACAGACTTCTGTGAGAAAACTTCTTAAATGAGAGAGTTAGCGAAACGTTGCTAACGTCATGACAGTATTACCTTTATCTCAGTTTTCTGTGTTACACAACCGGAACGCTACCTTGATCTGTGGAATCAGCAAAGAGCGTTTAAGTGTTGTAGAAGCCAAAAAACAATTCCTAGATATTTTTTAAGAATTTGATATTCCGTGTATGGAGATTAACACTGCTTGTACTGTGATCTAGTTTAACTCCGAGATAGACACTTACGTTCAAAACTTACATAGCATATTATTCAGGAAAAGATCAATCGACTTTGAACGTATCTACGATCATTTGCAATTCAAAGTATGAAAAGATTGTTTCACTGTTTAACTCGGTGTTTTATTTTACTTTTTCAGGAACATTAAAATCATCAGCTGATTCCATGTGTGGTACTTATGATTTGTCCAAACTCAATGGATGGTTCCCTCTGCTGTCCATGACTAGTGTAGATAGTACAATAAGAAGATGGTGGTAGGGAAGAACTACTTTAGACGTAGAAAAAATATATAGGAAATCTAATTTTTAGTATATTGAAGAATTGACCAATAAACTACGGTCGAGAAATGTAATCAGAAGATAATTCCTACGGGTTGGAGAATGGTCAACTCCGCCTATACTAAATTTCAATTTGAATCGTTAACATGTCACCCTACGGTGAAAAATGAAATTGTATGAGATGTCTAACTTAGAGCTTTTCTAGAGAAAGAACTTAATATCTCTCGAGTACTTACCTTGTAGAATTAACATCTTTTTGTACATTTTAACCTTACACTTTTTCTTTTCAGGAAGACAAGATATAGGCAATGCGAGTGTGTTTTGGTAAAATTAAATTAACCTTACAAATATGAGATGATTGAAAACGTACAGTGGAAAAAGGAACCACGACAGTGAAACTGGAAGGCTGCCACCTACTATCGAAATATCCAGTTCATGGGGATTTTCAAGGTGGCTACCAGTCAAGTGGAATGGTCTTCCAGCTGCGAATTACTTCATTATGGTAACCTTTGCGCTCCAGAAGAACATCACGATTTCTATGGGAAGAGCGCACCTTTTTCGCATAGAAGCCCAGGAATCCATAAAGGATAACACCTTTCGTGGCGATGAGGTTGTCCAACTCAGCCCTACTTACACATCCTTACATACGAAGTATCCTTATTAATCGCAAATCGCCAAAGAGCAATTTAAACGTTTTTTATTCGCATGAGGCAACTTTAGATGGCAACTTATTTGACCAACACTATTTTTATAAAGCAACCAATGATTGAAATCAGTCGCCATATACGACATAGGAAAACGTCTTTCATTTGAGTGTCATGGTAAAAAGTATTGGAAATCGTACGTCATTTTGGCCAACATGCATGTGATTTTGAAATCGAATGCATAGATATATATCGTGCCGATAGATGATGCAGCACTGATCATTGTGAGTTTTTGATTCTTTTTCGTTTTCGTGACGTAATTATGCATTTGTTGATGCCATGCGACTTGAAATTATACTCATGTACCAACAAACTACGAAACCTTGTGGTTTTGACTCTGTCTATTTAGACAGCCAGCTGTAAGCTGAATAGCAATAAAATAACAAACAGGTATACATGAGGTACTAATAATAGAACCTTTACTAATAATATTATCGAAGAAAATTTGCTTTTGTTTTGAAACCCTAAAACCGTAGACATTCTGGTTAAAGTAAGGTAGCTGACCAAAGTCTAGAATGAAACCTGAAGTCTAGACAATACTACCCACTGAACGCTATGAATTAATAAATCGCTCTCAAACATTTATATTGACATAAGTCAATTTGCACAAATGTTTCCTATCGCTAGGTCTGTTGCTTGACATTTAGATAAAACATATAAGATAACAAAGCGATCTAGGCTTGCACCAAGAAACAGCTAGCCTTGCACCGCGAAATTGATTTTGAAATTAGCTCCTTTTGAAGCCATTTTAATTGTGGGAAATCTAAAAAGCAACATAAACCTCTATTTGCCCTAAATAACCTTATTCCCTTCTCAGGTTGAATTTTTTCACTAAGTCATCATTGATGCGGGGGAATTGGCATCTGTCAGTTCTGAATATTAGTAAAATCCATAAACGTAAGACCACAATACTATCACTTCAAGCCTCAAAACGACAGGAGTTCCAGAAAAAGAATAGTTTAATAAAGGCGAAGTTAGGAGGAGAACCAACAAAACGAACTAAAGGCAGAGAAAATTAAGTATAATACGAAAATGAACATAAAACAACAGAGGACTTCATCTGCTCCGACGCCTTATGGCAGTAGGTTCGGTTTCAATAAACTGCCTTCCCGAAGTCTCAAGGTCCTTTATAAACCGAGGTAGATCCCAAGAACTATGGGTACGAAGTTGTTCAGGAACTGGAAAACCGAAGCGAAGGTAGGTCCAATTGTGGTACTGACGTCTTCTTCCCGTGAACCATATTAAACGAAACAAAGCGAGGTCCGATGGAGGTATTGTCCCGCTGCACTTGAAAATATCTTTAGCCTGTTTCAAGGCAGAAATGCGATCCAGGTAGCGACCCTGAAGAGCTAAGATCGTTTCATCTTGAAAGATTTCTTCGTCAATCATGGTCGATAGCAGTAGTACGTTTCACCATCAATTACTGCAATCCTTGACAAAAATTCGAATGCTGATGTAGGCCCAAAACGGCTTGCTTATATAGTCGACACGAAGTGGAATTCCCCAGATGATGCAATCCTGACGTAATAATCTTGTAAAAGAGTACAAACAAAGGTGTGGTTCATTTCAGACTTTCGAATTCTAGAAATCTAATAATCACAAACGAATTAAGATAAGACAAGGCCAAAGGAAGCGAAACATACCTCTAACCCCTATTACTTGTTGACATATCACTTTTCACACACTGGTGAAACCCACATTTAGTAATAATTCTTCGAAATAGATTAGACTATTTTTAACATCCAAGAATGAGACTCCAGCCATAATTTAAGTAACGTATTTGTGTTATGGCCCGATACTAACAGGAATTATAATCACGACTTTAATTAAATAAGTAAGGGAATAAACCCAAGGACCCGTGTTGACACCTTATGTTGACACCTTTCCTACTGATATCGCATACCCCCACCAAATTAGTCTGTGTGTGCTACTGCCCGTGGTTCCCCTGTTGACGTAAAGAAAGAAATATTTAGGCCTATTGGAGTAATAGACTTTTTGGCACGAATTGGGTTTACACTTCGAACCAGTGAGGTAATATCCCACCGCATGCTTCACTGCAGTGGCGTAGCGATGCTAACTGTAGCCCGCGGCTGATTATAAAAATGCTTTCCACTCCTCAGATTTGCTTACAACAATAGAAAATGAAAGAAAATAATGTATCATGCTTACTATAACTATACGGAATGCAATAGTATCTTGAACACCACAATCAAATAGTCACAAGCTGAAAAGGGTCTTGATTTTAATTCTCGATTGGGCTTTTTTATCATTGCAGTTTCGCTGAAATTTATTTGCCTCCAGTGTTTAGGCAAAAATTATATGATGCCATTTTTTCCAAATGGCCATCGCCTGGGCTAAACAAGCAAAGTATTGAAAAAAATTTCTTTTAACATTCTTATCTGACACAGCCACACAACGTCAAGTGATTAACTTCCTTTATCATCATGATCTTGATAAAATTTTATTAACCTCTATTTATCATCATGATCTTGATAAAATTGTATTAACCTCTAGGGAAACTTGATTTCATAATGGAATGAAAGAAAGTGACTTTTTTTCAACCAAAACAAAATCGACCTCCAATCTGGGTCCGGTTGCAGCAGAGAAAACCTCACTCCTGATTCTGTTGGAGGCTGCAGGAGCCCGGATCCAAAATGCAGTCTCATGCATACCAGTGATGGAGTTGTTGCAGACCCTGGGCTAGGGCCTGAACATATTAATGAGAAAAAAAACGTTCTTTTCAAAGTTCGATTCCCCTTTTTCGTCGACTTCATTCCAAAGAGCTTTCTATTCACACATATTGAAATTGTCATCTTGACAACTATGAAATACTTCTTACATCGTACTTTGTCATAAGACTGCATTTTCGTTGCAACAAATAAGCTAATGCACTTCATAATGTCAATAGCGCAAGGCCAAGCGGCCTCGCGAAATATTACCACTGGTCAGAACTTTCTGTTTTGATCACTTCACAGTTAAAAATCAAATTGATACCAGAACAAAAGTATGGCGATTCGAAGGCGGACTATTTGCAGAGAGTCTCTTATTCGAAACGCGCGTTGTTGGAAGAGGGGCATAATGTCCATAGCCAGTGTTTTTAAGGTTCTGTAAAGCTGCGATGCGCGTTGGTTCGCCGGAAAGCTTTACATCACAGATCATTCGTCAAGCGTAATGTCTTCCTGTTACAAAGCTCTCGCTGTGGTTCGCACAAGTTCATAGCGTTCAAAACAGCATCTCAACGTCCGCACAGCGCAGATTGGTTTGCTTAATTGCATCACTTTTAGGAATAAAACTTTAATAAACTCCAATAAATTAATCCACATTGTAACTGCGCGTCACAATAGTCTCGAGACTTTGTCCCGGTCTCGAGATGTGTCTCGGTCTCTTTTTTGAGTCTCGGTCTCGAATGTCTCAGGTCTCGGTCTCGAATGTTTCAGGTCTCGTCTCGGTCTCGAAGGATTTCGGTCTCGGTCTCGAACTCTTAGTCTCGAGACTTAACATGAGTTATTTTTTTGTGAAATCTTGCAAGAAGCAGCTTCTTAAAAACGAATTTATAAAGTAATTGTTAAAACTTCGGCCATTAAAGTGGTCAGTGGCTAAACTTTCTTTGTTGTTATGCTACTATGGAGAAAACAATTTGCCCTCTGCCCTGTTCAAAATTTGTAATGAATTCAATAAAAACAGCGTATGTACCAGTGAAACCGCAGCGTATAATTTCTGCAACGCTTGCAAAGAAACGTTAGGAGTACTCTGCTAAGGACTAGCTTTCAACTGTTTTGCAAGCAGTTTTGTTATGAAACCCCATATTCAAAAGAAGTCGAGTTTGGAAAGTTCAGAAATGCCTGCCTCGGAACTCCCTTGAGAAACGTTTTGCTCATAAGAGCTTTATACAGAGAGCAAGTAATGGGTTATGGCTGATCAGCTAATTTTTACGGCCTTTCTGCATTTTTTACCGATCTACGGTGTCGCGAACCTCTAAGTGAGGCAGCGGAAAGGGAAATTCTGAACAATTGCGACTAATCAGTTTAACGTAAAAACACGGAAATTATCAAAAATGTCAAAATAAAATAACTTGGCAATAAAAAATACCAAATCTAGGAAATCTACATATGGCTATAAAATCAGTAGGAAGGCGCTACACCATTTCACTGCTAGTCAGATACAACCCTAATCTCGGTCTTCGCTCATTCTGCTACACTGTAGCAGGTTGTCAAACTCATTTTCACTGAGGACCATACCAGCATCATGTTCGCCCTCAAAGGGCCAGTTGCAACTGTTAAGACAGTGTAAATGTAGTTTTTGTTTGAATGACCTCAAAAACCTGCAAACATTGTGAATACATTGCTACACATTCAAACTAGAGTGTGTATGTAACTAAATAATGTTTATTTTATTTTATCGCAGACCCGTGGTCCATATCACAAGCACAATCGAATAATACAAGAGTACAAAAATGCGCAGCCATAGCGGATAGCACATTACAGAATATGTGTTAGCACGCAATCAACGCTGAGAGGAGCAACATACTTTAACAAAGCCCCAACTACAATGCCTTTCACTCGTCATAACACAGGGATTCGGCAGTGGGAGAGAAATGAAAGCATTCTAACGTCAAATTTTGGGGTAAACAGTTAAGAGAAAAAAAAAGAACAAAATAAGTTGGATGGGGGTGCACACGTTGGCGCACAGAAGCATGCAAATTGTTTCGTTCAAGCTTTCTTAGGTTCAAGTTTTCTTGCACAATCAACTACGTCAGGCCCGTAACCAGCTTATGACACCAGGAGGGGGCCCAAATTTTTTGAGCTGTGTCCAATAGTTTTAGATTATATCCAACACATTTTTGGATGGGAGGCGTAAATTTTCGAGGGGGTCTTCGCTTCCCCCTGAACCCCCCTGGTTACGGGCCTGAACTACATTATTGCGTAACCAGCATTTCTGTGACGAAATAATGGTTATGTTATGTTGCAGTGAAAGGAGCCTGAAACTGAATAACTCTTTTAAAGAAACAGACGTTAGGTCAGCAAGTCCGTAACCAGGGGGGAGCAGGAGGGGCGAAACCCCCCTAGAAAATTTTTTGCCCCCCTGGAAGAATGTGTTGGACATAGTCTAAAACTATTGGAAACTTCAAAAATTTTGGGCCCCTCTCAGAAAACGTTTCGCCCCTCCTGGTTTTCCAAGCTGGTTGCGGGCCTGTAGGGCAGCAACATGACTAAAATAGATAGTTATAACATGGCAAAGACCACCATTCGACTTTACAAACAAGTATAAACCACTACTATTCCAAAAAAGGTAAGTAGACTGAGGCTTAAAATTTAAGCTTTGCGAGCCACCAGTTTCACACATGTTTGCGACAGCATGCTGCAGCCCAACAATGCCTGTCGAAAGCATCTCCTAATACTTTCTCTCTGCCATAGAAAGAAAAAATCTTCAAACATATATTTTTGTGCTGTGTCTATTTTGCCTTGTGAGGCACAATTACTGATGAAGCTATTTTGTCTTTAGCTGAACACGACTGGTTGAAGTAGTCACATGATAAGTTTGGAATGCATGACTTGCTCAGGCCGTAATATCTGTAACAGCTCAGTCTCACACGCATGGACAAGTGATGTCATGATTTCAGGGCTTGCAAGCTGTTAGCAGCTTCTTGTTTGCATTGCGTGAACTGTAAGCTTGATCTTAACTCTAAACCCTGAAACCATAAATCTGAAACCTGACCGTAAATCTTGAACATAAGCCCTGACAGTAAATCCTAACCATTAACTCTTAAACTCCAACCAGTTGTCTCTTTGCACATCCTAGCTGCTGGTCTCATGACCACTTCAGCCAATTGTGTTCAGCTGAAGGCATAATAGCCCTAGCATAGTCTTCGCCTTATGAAGCACAATAAAGCACCTACCTAAGTGGAGAATGCATTGTGCCACTTTGGGCCCTGTCCTGCCTACGCCTGTAAACAGTAAGCCTGAAATACGCCTATCTTGCAAGCTTGACATATCGCATAACCGAAGTACTTTTCACAGTCAATTGCATCAAAAATCAAGCTGAAGTTTTGCCACACCAAGATTTTTATTAGTCATTAGTTTCGTAACAATGGTTCCGTTTGACGCCATGCATGATTTCACATTCATAATTTTATTTATTAATTATACCCATTGTTGCACTTTAGCCAAAACCAAACCTAACTAGTGTTTCAACCTCTCCGGTGGTGTTGCATTGATTGTGAGTAGTGTATTTTTCTGTGTTTGAGCGCCGTTTCCGAAAATCCCTAACAAACCCCTCTGTTCCCCAGTTTCCTTGCCCCCAGTCAATTCCCCTTTGCCCCCTGTCGGTTCCCCATGTCAGCCTGTCCTGTGTCCGTGAGCTAAGGTATTTATTTTGTCGGGTCTGATGATATTCTTGTCGTCAGAACTTGAGAGGGCCACCTTATTTACTTGCTCAGTGAACAGTTCATGTTTTCGCGCGCGAATGATGTCCATGGTTTGGAGTTGTTCGTTTCCTGTAAAAAAACAATTTTGTAGTCCTCAAGATGAATCGACCTTGTTACAATGGATTTTTCTACTCCTTTGCATCGTTTTGATTCTTCCCCATTCTTTGAGAAAGCATTAAGTTTCGCCCGCAGCCCGGTGAATTCTGTGATGCTTTCTCCTCCACATTCATCTTTGATGACTGCCGGGACTTTCTTGTTAAAACCTGTTAGTATTCCTGATGGATGGTTTTGTGGGAAGTTTGATGTATCGAATTTCTCTCGAACATCTCCTGAGATGTCTTTGAAGAAATTTTCAGTTTCGATCTCATACATCAAAGAATCTGTATCAGTCATCAACAATTTTGCTTTTGACCCATACTTCTTCTTGATGTAATTGTAATGAAAGTCATACATCAACGTCTTAGAAATATCGAGTATCGACATTCCAAGATAAACTGGCTTGTCGAAAACAAGTTCAGATTTTTTCATGTTTACTGCAACTAGGTTTTCATCAAAGATGGTGAAATGATGAAAGTTTGATTTTGCGGTATAGTGCTTCAACGATTTCTGGTTATTCACCAGATGAACATTCACTCGGTTTCGGATGTTCTCCATCGTCTTTCCGAAAACTGAATTGTTCATTAGCTTGAAAAATTTTTTTTCAAACTCGTTGGAGGCTTTTGTTCTGAACTGAGTGTTTAGATCGATGTATGGTTTCAATCACGCATCTTCAAAGAATGAGATTCCTCGGTGAATCTTTGTGAGTTTCAAGTCCATATCCAAATATTGTTTGAGATTGCGATAATGAAGAACATAGTTCTCCTTATCTCTCAAATTTGGAATGAGTTTTCAACTCGATTCACCATCGACCTTTCTGGAGCCAATGGATAATCGTTGTGCAAATCGTGAAGTCTTTTCGGATACTCCAGATCTACCTCAAGGATACATCCACGCCATTCTTGGTTTGAAAATTCAAACCAGTTTTCCTTCTCTTTTTCATCCATCCATTTGAAATCTCCAACAGGAAGAGGTTGCGATATCGCCCAACCATACAAGTCGTTGGCGTCCAAATATTGGATGAATCTTGGTTCTTCATTCGGATCGAATTTCTCCCCCATATATTTGTTGTTGGCTTTGGCATATCGCTTTGAAATCATAGAGACTCCTCCACGAATGCCTTGTTCAAATATCAAGAGCATGTCCGGATCTGAAAGAAGTTCTAGTTCAACCCCTGTCTTCTTCAGACATGCGTCCCAAGCAAGTCCAGGCGAGGTATAATACCATGCTG
>Ga0210059_1008248_pt1 | contig 16480 bp, 7 predicted proteins | sample Ectturendosymbi2_FD_188042 | JGI IMG/M metagenome (GOLD analysis project Ga0210059, IMG submission 188042) | Ecteinascidia turbinata endosymbiont from Florida, USA - Sample 2 (SPAdes) (version 2) | ecosystem: Host-associated > Tunicates > Ascidians > Unclassified | place: Key West, Florida...
CTTGACGCGAATGACAAGTTGATACAAACCAGATCTCACGTACGGAATGCAATAGCGAGTAGGGAACGGCAAGTCGTAATGCGAAAAGTTAAATCCACTATATAAGGATTTAGGGAAGGCGGGCGAAGACTTTCCTTACATTCAGGTTCAGCACTAAATGTAGGGAAATAGGGAAAGCAAGAAGACTTTCCCTACGTTCAGGTTCAGCACTAAATGTAGGGAAATAGGGAAAGCAAGGCGAAGACTTTCCCTACGTTCAGGTTCAGTACGAAATGTAGGGAAAGCAAGGCGAAGACTTTCCCTACGTTTCGGATCTACGCTAAATGTAGGGAAGGCAGAGGGAAGACTTTACTTACATTCAGGTTCAGCACTAAATGTAGGGAAATAGGGGAAGCAAGGCGAAGACTTTCCCTTTCAAAGGGGCCCCCAACAGCAACTGTAATGTAAAATTCCTTGCTTTCAAAGAGGCTGCCAACAGCAATTGTAGTGTGTAAGTACTATGCTTTCAAAGGGCCCCCAACAGCAAGTGCAATGAATAAGTACCTTTCTTTTAAAGGGGCGAGCAACTGTAATACGGAAGTACTATTCTTTGAAAGAGGCCCCAGACAGCAATTTTATTGCATAAGTACCATACTTTCAAAGGGGTCCCTCTACCATCTCCAATGTGCTAATAAAGAAAAGCTTCAAACCAACTTCTATACCTAAACAATTGTGGGTTAAAATTTCTTCCAAAATGTTCTGAAAAGACCCTATCAAATAAGAGCAAATATTAATACCAAATGGTAACTTTTTATACCAAATGATAATTTATACACCAAATGATTATTGTTAGAGATTGGAGTGTTTGATGTATTGATAATTTTATGAAAATGCCACATTTGAACAGAAAGTATCCAAGTGGAGCAGCAGAAAGAAGGATGAAATTTTAAGCAAATTTAATGTTTTAAATCTTCTTGGTTTTTGTTTATAGTTTCATACATTCCCATAAAGATATGAATGTGAACAAATTCAGTTTACCAACTACCAAGTGTGGCGGTCGGTAGATGGCGCCACATGTAAATAAATGGTCACTGCTAGATGGTGCCCATGAGTAACAAGTCACTGTGATAGTCACCACAAGCGAATTATCGCAGTTCACTTATCATCCCTATATAATGAGAGTGCAACCTAGTAGTAGTAGAGTGAAGTCAGTGATGGATCTCTGTTGCTGCTGGTTGCTTTCCTGTTAGTTAATGCCCCGAATTTCCATCTTTCTCTTGTGCTTGCCTCAGTAGTTCAAGGCGATGCAGTCAACTGCAAAAGCATCTTATCAAAGGGGAAAGTGTGAAACTTTCAAAGGGGTAAACCTTGTATTTTATTGATGGTGAATGCAGATAAATGGGGCGTGAAAATAAAAAGTGGTGGCGATGCCAACTTGCTATTGCCCAACTTTTGTGTGTTGCCAGCCTTGTCTTCCCACCTTTCAATGTTTTCAAAGTTGTGCATCATGAACACCCCTTTGCATTTTCTCCTTCTGCTATGTCAATCATGCCGTAGTCTCAGGAACGTATCCTTCGGTGGCCATATCTTAGGCTTGATCAAAAGTCCTTATCACGGTTGGCTGAGTATAATGACGTCATCAGAGGGCCTCCTTTTTAGTCTTGCCTCGAGACCCCCAACCTTAAACCCACCACTGCATACGACAGCTTGGCAATCTAAAATTTAACAAAAACTATAGGCTTACTTATTCATAGTGCTTCATGTTTCAACTCGGGAGGTGTGGAGTTTCGTCTACACCTTGCTATCACTATTTCCTTACTGAGGGAAATTCTTTACCTTGCTATCACTATTTCCTTACATTTAGTGCTGACACTAAAACGTAGGGATGACCGTCGCGATGTTTTCCCTATTCCCTACATTCAGTGCTGAATCTAAACAAAAGAAAAATCTTCGCTTTGCTTCCCTTATCTCCCTGCATTTAGTGCTGAACCAAAACGTAGGGAAAATGTTCGCTTTATCCCCTATTTCCCTACATTGAGTGCTGAGCCTAAATGGAGAGATAACAGTCGCCCTACTTTCCCTATTTACCTGCAGTTAGTGTTGAACCTAAACGAAACGAAAATCTTCGCTCTGCCTTCCCTATTTCCCTACATTTAGTGCTGGCTCTAAACGTAGGGAAAGTCTTCGCCCTGCCTTCCCTATTTCCCTACATTTAGTGCTGGTTCTAAAAGTAGGGAAAATATTCGCCCTGCCTTCCCTATTTCCCTACATTTCGTGTAGATCCGAAACGTAGGGAAAGTCTTCACCTTGCTTTCCCTATTTACCTACATTTAGTGTTGAACCTGAATGTAGGCAAAGTTTTCGCCTTGCTTTCCCTATTTCCTTACATTTAGTCCTGAACCTGAATGTAAGGAAAGTCTTCCACCTGCCTTCCCTATTTCCCTACATTGAGTGCTGGCTCTAAGCGTAGGGAAAGTCTTCGCCCTGCCTTCCCTATTTCCCTACATTTAGTGTAGATCCGAAACGTAGGGAAAGTCTTCGCCTTGCTTTCCCTATTTCCCTACATTTAGTGCTGAACCTGAACGTAGGGAAAGTTTTTGTCCCCGTCTTCCCTATTTCCCTACATTTAGGGTAGACCAGTGGTTCCCAACGGGGGTGCTGCAGCACCCTGGGGTGCCATTTACAGTGCCCAGGGGTGCCGTGGGCTAACACGTTTTTTTACCATATCATTAAATACATTTTCAAACTGTCATCAAACCTCAAAGCAAATTGCTATGGGTGCCGTAAATTATTATTCTTTTCTGTAGGGTGCCGCAAGCCTAAAAAGGTTGGGAAACACTGGTATAGACACTAAACGTAGGGAAGAAAATTTTGTAGGGGAACACTTCCCTATTTTCTTACGTCCCTTTTTCCCTACAATTAGGGTTGCCCACGGTATACTGTTCACATAGATCTGTATGACGTCACACGAGCACCAAAGCTTTGTCTGCTTTTTAGCGCCAAACGCGCACATGGACTGTCTCTTATAAATATAAAAAATAGGAAAAGGAAAAAAATACATTTGTAGAAGTTGGCAAGCTAAAAGATAGTTGCAGGAGCAAGCACGCAAAAATCCAGAGCTCTAGGAGCAAGTTTGAGCAGTGCAACAGTGTTTGTGTGGGCAAACAGGAATTTTGTTTTTTCAGGTCGAACGCTATATGAACGCATAGTTGGTGCAAGAAAACCATTTGGTAAACAGTCAGATTTCATTGAATCTGCTTGAAATTTGGTAGAAGCATTGAAGGAAGACTTAGAAATACAACTATATATTATTAAAATTTTTTTCCTTTTTTTTCCATGAAAGGTGTTTGTTTATCAAATTTCCGCATATTAGGTGGATCTGCATATCCTTCACTAGTCTAACCCTACGTCATGTAAAGCGTGTGCGGCCGGTTGTGTTCGCACACCTTCGGTGTGGGCTTGAACCCAGAAGCCTTGATGGCACTAACTTATTTAGTTGTTGGTGCATTCAATACGCTGTTTCGACCAAAGAGAGCTCTCACTTCCATGACGTTTCGGCCAAAGAAATCTCTCATTTCCACATGCATGGAAGGCACTTTTAAGCATCGCTTTGGTTTTGGTCTTTCCTTTCTCCTTACTTTGGCCGACTTTGCTTACATGTAGCGGTTGCGCTGGGTGACTGCTGCACATGGCATTGTGAATGAAATATAATCATTTCTAGAACCGTACTGTATTATTTTTTATGTACACTCCACTTGACCATCTATTTACCATATTTTGTTTTTCATGAACTCAACTTCCTAGAATGTTTCTTACTGTTAACATGCTTGCTGCCAGTCTACGAATATATCTTTCCTAAAAATCAGCTTAATTCAAGCAGTTTTTGGTTGTCTTAACAAACCCATAACTTCCAGTCGATTGTGCTCAGTGTTGCTACACTGTTGTTACAGAAAAGTACTAGATTTCATGATAAAAAACACTAGATTCACAAAAAAACACGGGATTACGAATACATGACACTGACAGATTTGTCAGATTACAAGAAAATTGGTATTGTACATAAAAACAGACAGGTGTTTGATGAACATTATATATTTATTTTTTGATCTCAGACCAGATGGTCCATGGAACACAGCAGAAATAGAGGCCATCACTATTCAGAGCGGGCTAACATGCGACTCAAGCACTCATAACAATACTAAGCTTATAACTCACCCAGACTGGAAAACGAGGCAGTTGTCGACGAGATATCGTGCGTGACAAGGAGATTTTCAGGCCTGCCACGCGTGACAAAACTCTTGCTCGTGACGTTCACGCATGACTGCTTTTAACTGAAACCACAATGGCGCGTGAACCTCTTCTCCCAAAAGCTCTTATGACTAAAATCCTTTATCAGGGTGTTTTGAGCAGCTTCAGTGCCTCGTGCGTTCAGTGGCGTTACTAGACGTTTAATCCAGGGGGGAAACTTAGTTGAAAGGGCCCAATGGTGATTGTAGGGGGCCTACTAGTCAATACTCAGAAAAAAAGTTGAGAATTGATTGTGATTACGGATATAGCCGGCTATATTTTAAAACCCTAAATAACCAGAAAATACACTGAAATACGCAAAAAAGAAACAAACTACTGAAAACCAAAAGAATACTAAAAATGAACTATAAGCTTATGGGGCGGCTGGCTTTTACTTGTAGCTTGTCAAGTGGGGCGATTAGCCCCTCTTCCCCCGTTAGTTACGCCACTGCGTGTTTAACTTTGAAAAGTCATACATCTGTATGATGTGGAACTGATTGTCATTCCGAACATTGTCAAAAACACATTCGTACCACTACAAAGTTCCATTCCCGTCGCCACGAGGGGCGCTTTTGTAAGCTAATCCACCCCAAACAAAACTTCAAGCCCCCTAAATTGAAATCACAAACAGATGTCAAGCCCCCCTGCACAAACGTAAAGACCCTTACTGAAGATTTTCTGACGACGGATCTGTAAAGTTCCACGGAAGACAGGAAAAAGTGAGGAATTCATCTTAGAAGCACGTGGATGACAGATCGCACATTTATGTGTTCAGAAGCACATAAATGTGTCAGAGTGGGCTACATTTTATACTATGAAGCAATTCAAATCCAAAACATGAATCGAATGTCAGACGAAGCACTGTAAATAGTCTCCGAATTGCTAGTGCTACCACTAACATATTGGTATAGGACAGAGATGATCACTATCTGGTTGGCCGGTTGGATATCCGGCAGGATAGTGAATTTGCAACTGGATACGGATATCCAAAAACGGCTATCAAACGGGAACCGGATACGGATCCGGATATCCGAAACGCTTTTTTCGATATTTCGAGGATTCAGATTTTTGGAAAAAGTTGCATATTGCATAATCATTCGTTTATTATAATAAATCAGAAGCATCTTTTCAGCCTTCTTTGCCATGACTCCGATTCTGCCTGTGGTGTAATCACTGTACCGTAGCGTAATCCCATTCCCCCTTTTAATCTGCTCAATTAGTAATTGGACATGCGAAGTTTGTCAGGATGAATCTTCTCCTGGTTTGGCAAGATAGGGCTCTTTCAGTATACATTAAGGACATTGTTTGCTGCGTACCTGGACTAAGGGTAGCTAGTGTAGGCCTACTGTGATCTGTAGTCTAGACCAGCGCTCTTTAACCGGTGTGCACGGTGCACCCTAGGATGTACCAAAATATGCGTAGGGTGCACCACTAAGAAAGGTTTCACAAAGGTGCATCACAAACGTGTCACACTAAACAGATAATTTTTATAAAAACTTTCTGTTAGCAAAAATCAACCATTAACCAACCAATGACTTTCAGGATTGAACCGAGACTTTGCAGATTCTAAAGCGTGGTGCATAAGCATCAAACCGCATTAAGCCCATTGTTGTATCTAGATAATTATTTGTGATTCATAAGCAACAGACTATGAGCGATTATCAATTTAATTATGTAGTTGAGTTACTGAATTAGGGACTTGCTGGTTTAGACCAGGGAACTTACAGACATGGGCGCAATTACGTGGGGGACACGGGGAGAGTGTCAGTAAATAGGGTGCATGGGTGTAAGTGTTTAAGTAAATCGGGTGCATGAGTTCGTCATAACATCTTTAAGGGTGCACCGTAACGAAAAAGGTTGAAGAGCACTGGTCTAGACTAGCTAGAGCACTCTAGCTCTTTTCATGTGGTCTGTATTCTGCACCAGGCCTTGCAGTTTTCACGCCTGTTCCACGTTAGCCTGCATTGATTGGTTGTTGGATGATACCAGGCCAGATAGCTTTTTTTCTTAAACATGATATGCAAAATTGTTGTTTGGTGACATTGACTTGTTAGACTGAATTTTTAGTCAGTCATGTCAATATTAATGAAAACCAGTGTATTTTCTTGAATGCAGTTTTGGTTTATAGACTAGCATTGCTACGTAGTTAGGTTTGGCTAAAATGCAACCATGGGTAGGATTAAAAATGAAATTATGAATGTGAACTCATGGATGGTGTTAAAATCTAACCATTGTTACCAAAGAAAAGGCTAATGAAAAGCTTGGGGTGGCAACAGAACCATCACCAAAAAATCTTGGGGGTTTGGAGCTTTGTTTCGAAGGGGCTAAGCCCACCAAAGCCTCCCCGTAGCAATGGAACTGTGTGGCAAAACTTCAGCTTGCTTTTTAATGCATTTGACTCTGAAAAGTACTTAGGTTATGCTATATTTCAAGCTTGCAAGATATGTCAAACTTTCTGTTTATAAGCATGACGACAGGGCCCCAAGTGGCACAACGCATTCAGGTAGTGTTATTCTGCTTCAAGAAGCAAAACCTGTGCTGGGACTATTTTGCCTTCATTCGAACACAATTGGTTGAAGTGATCATTTGACAAGTACAACACGCAGGATACGCACAGACAATTGGTTCGGTTTGCTTAAGGTTTAGGATCAGGGCTTATGGTCAAGATTTAGGTTCAGGTTTTAGGTTTAGGGGTTAAGGTTTAGAGTTAGGGTTTAGCCGACAGTTAACTTAATGCAAACAAGAAGCTGGTAACTGCTTGCCAGGCCTGAAACGATAACAACCATCATCCATGCATGGGACTGAGCTGTTACAGATGTCAAGGTCAATTATGCAAGACATGCATTCCAAACTTATCACGTGACTAGTTCAACCAATTGTGTTCAGCTAAAGTTAAATAGCTCCAGCACTTATTTTGCCTAACAAGGCAAAATAGGCACAGCACAAAATATATGTTGTGCATCACAATACACTTTCGGATAGTTTTCAGATATGGATAGTATGATTTCAACCAAAACAGGATTTGGATCGGATACGGATATCATTTTTCGAAAACAGGTTAGGATCGGATAGAGAAAATCCACTATCTGATCATTTCTGGTAAGGAAATAGGGAAGTGTTTCCCCACAAAAATTTCAAATCAAACCCCTACCTTTAGTGTCTACACTAAATATAGGGAAATAGAGAAGGCAGGGCGAAGATTGTCCTTAAATTTAAGATCCAAGACTACACTAAATGTAGGGAAATAGGGAAGACAAGGCGAAACTTTTCCCTCCGTTTAGGGTCAACACTAAATGTTGGGAAACAGGGAAGGCCAGGCAACGATTTTCCCTACGTTTAAGTTCAGCACTAAATGTAAGGAAATAAGGAAGGCAGGGCGCAGATTTTCCCTTCGTTTAGAGTTTACACAAAATGTAGGGAAATAGGGAAAGCAAGGTGATGACTTTCCCTACGTTTAGGTTCAGCAATAAATGTAGGGAAACAGGGAAGGCAAGACGACGATTTTCTTTACGTTTAGGTTAAGCACTAAATGTCGCACTAAACGGCAATAATTGAAATTAGGGAAGGAAATCCGACGATTTTCCGTACATTTGGGTTCAGCACTGAATGTAGGGAAATAAGGAAGAAAAGGCGAAGATTTTCCCTACGTTTGGAGTCTACACTAAATGTGGGGAAATAAGGAAAACAAGGCGACGACTTTTCCTACGTTTTAAGTTCACCACTAAATGTAGGTAAAGGCAAGGCGACGATTTTCCGCACGTTTAAGATCAGTACTAAATGCAGGGACAGGGGAAAGCAAGGTGAAGATTTTCCCTCTGTTTAGGTATACCACTAAATGTAGGGAAATAGGGAAAGCAAGGCGAAGCCTTTCTCTTCCTTTTGATTCAGCATTAAATGCAGGGAAATAGGGAAGTCAAGGCGACCATCTTCCTTATGGTTAGGTTCAGCACTAAATGTAGGGAAGTAGGTAAAGCAGGGCAACCATTTTCCCTATGTAGGAGAATAGGAAAGGCAAGGCAACGATTGTCCCTTAAATGTTTAGGTTCAGCACTAAATGCAGGGAAACGGAAGGCGGTCGAAGATTTTCCTCACGTTCAGGGTCAACACTAAATGTAGGGAAATAGGGAAAACAAGGCGAAGATATTCCCTCCATTTAGGTTCGGTACTAAATGTAGGGAAATAGGGAAAGCAGGGCAACGATTTTCCCTACGTTTAGGTTCAGCACTAAATGTAAGGAAAAAGGAAAAGCAAGGCAACCATTGTTCCTTATGTTTAGGTTCAGCACTAAATGCAGGGAAACGGAAGGCAGGGGGACGATTTTCCCCACGTTCAGGGCCAACACTAAATGTAGGGAAATAGGGAAAACGGCGAAGAATTTCCCGCCGTTTAGGTTCGGCACTAAATGTAGGGAAATAAGGAAGGCAACGCGAAGATTTTCCCTTCGTTTAGGGTAAGCACTATGTGTAAGAAAAAGCTGATGAAACTTTTCAATTTAAGCTCACCACTGAATAGATAGAAAAACGGAAAACAAAACATAACGCTGTTTTTGCTTAGACTTCCCAGTTACGAAAAATTGTTAGAGTAAATGGAATGCGCAAAACATATATTTTAGTTGCAAGGTGTATTTGTGTATCAAATTTTGCATGGTCCGGGAATTGCACGTTGGACTGCAAAACAAAATACACTCGCTTACGTTAGTTCAGAACCGTCGCCAGAAATTTTACAATAGGGCTGAAATTTGAGAGAAACTTCACTGAATTATAGTGCTTCATAATCCAATTAGAGGGGCTTGGAGATTTCTTTGATGGGTTAATCCCCCAGAATCCCCCCCATTGCGACAGGACCGCTTTACTTGCAAGGTCGTCTATTCGTTGTCATAATCAGAGGCATGGTATTTGACGTTTTGGTGTCTAGAACTTTGGAAATCGTGATAGCATCTTTTTCAAAAGAATTTTCTCCTGAAGGACCGTTATTTCAAAAAATCAATGCGGCAAAATACTTTTTGATTTTAAAACTATTGTTTCATCTGTTGTGAAATTTGAAAGCGACACCCATGTTACATCCAACTAGCTGCATGATCAACATGTATTTCATTAAACACAGCCTACTTTTTAGAGTTTAGGTTTGGGGTTTACGTTTAGGGTGTATGTTTGAGTTTCGGTTTAAGGTTTACCTTTAGAGCTTAGGTTTACGGATTAGGTTTTGGTTTAGGGTCAGCTTTTGGGTTTAAGTTTCAGGTTTTAATTTTGGGTGTAGCTTTTGGGTTTAGGTTTTAGGTTCAACTTTTAGGTTTAAGCTTTAGGTTTGAATTTTGGGTTTAAGTTTAATTTTGGGATTAGTTTATGAGTTTAGGTTTTATGTGTAGGGTTTCAGGTCATGTAACAAAGACCTTAGGCTAATCCAAGTGTATGGTCCTAGTCACTTGACCAATCCAAGCAATGGGATTCTCCTAATGGCAAAATGACTCCAGAATTGCTTTTTCCTTTAACGCTAAATAGACACTTCCTTGTTGAATTTTGGAAATGCCAAAAGGCTGTGTCTATTTTGCCTCATGAGGCAAAACCACTGCTGGAACTATTTTTCCTTCAACTAATTGTATTTGGCTAAAGGCAAAATTCTCCAGTAGTTCTTTTGCCTCATGAGGCAAAATAAAAATATATGATTTTTCATTGGCGGATCAGGACGGGATCGCACTGATGATTTTCAAAAATTTTGCGGATCAGGACTGGATCGGATTCAATTTCATCGGATCAAGACTGGACTCGGACTGAAAAATTTCACAGTCCGCTCATCTCTGCTAGGTAGCCGGTTATCACGTGATAAAGTGAATTGCGCTAGCTGTTGCCTGTTGGACCTACTGCAGAGGTGTACGGAGTCTGAAATTTTTGACTCCGACTCCGCTCCTGCTTCGGCTGAGTATACTCCGACTCCGCTCCGACTCAGAAACATTTTAAAGTTTTGGTTTTAGACTACGACTCCTGCTTAAACTCCAAAGTGATTTATCCAAAGGCAGTAACTATAGATACGCCTGTGGATCTTGAAATTTGGAAACTTATTTATATGCCACCTGTGACATAACAGTAACGCACGACGAGAGTGCAGTAGGCTTGGTAGAAACGAAGTAAACGTTAAAGAGGAACCCTAAACCTAACCCTAACCGTAGCTCTTGTAGCAGCGCGGTGGCTACTACATGCGACGCGCTAAGCATAACATCCCTAGTAGCACGAAAGCTACTGGGAGCTCCCTTTAGCTTAGTGCGTAAGTGCGCCATCAAGCCGCTTCTTCAATGGTGGAGATGCGGGGCACGGCGTGGTAGAGAGTTCGAAACTGTGTCATGCGCAAAAGCTTACGGTCCTCGTACGAGGCTTCGCCTGTGAGGGTACTCAGAGCGCGGCTCCAGCTTAAAGAGAGAAGGGGGAGTGATGTAGCAGCGTGGTGGCTGCTACATGCGACGCGCTAAGCATAACATCCCTAGTAGCACGAAAGCTACTGGGAGCTCCCTTTAGCCTAGTGCGTACGTGCGCAGGTAAGCTAACCTAACCCTAAGCTATGGCTAACCTAACCCTAACCTAATGATAACTTATCCCTAAGCTAACGCTAATCTAACCCTAACCTAATGCAAAACCTAACACTAACCCGTAAAGGTAATACGTAAGCCTGAAAAAAGTAAACAAAAAAAGTAAAGTCGGCAAAGTGAGAGTAAAACCGAAAACCAGTCCTTTGACATAGCAGCCGTAACGTCTAACCACTACACAACGAGACCGATGTCGCATGAATGACAAACTGTGACCGTTTTATTTGAATTGCCTCAGGCCAGCCGTATCCGTAGTCATTTCCTTATCTAAACTTTTAGCAGTGTCTAGATGACCGTATCCGGTTTACGCATTAAAAAGACTAAAAAACGTATCAAACGAATCTGCTGATCACTGCAATACATACATGCTAGTTGCTTCTCAGATAAAAGATTAAGGTAGCCATACATTTTTTTACCCTGTAACCTACCCTGAACCCTGACCATTTACCGTTACTGCAAACCCTAACCATCAACACTAAACACTAATAAACCCTAACCTTTAACACTAACACTGAACCCTAACCCTAAAAGCTAACCCAAACCCTCACCTTAACCCTTTCAGTCGCATGAAAGCCCCAGATCTTGCAGAGCTTTGCAATCCTGAGCTAGAGAGCTATCCAAACCATCCACGGATTCAGCAAGTCTTGTAGTCAAAATCGAATAAAAAAACGTTTTTCGTTTACGGTGGGGGTGTTTCTGGAGGTGACGTCACAAAGAAGGCTTGTTTTAGAAATTTAGGCCACCTTTGGCCGGACCTGGGACCCAACCCATTGACCCACTCTTTTGGCTCAAGGTTTTGTTGAAAACTAGGTCACAATCCGCGTCTATAGAGCCCTGGATTGACTTGCTAGCATATCTGTAGCCAAAATTATGGGTCAAAAACCCAGTTTTTGGCCTAATTCAAAACTTTTCAGAAAAGCATAATTTGCCCTTTCAGGGCAAACTTTGGCCAGCTATAACTCGGCAGCAGACTGAGCTAGAGAGCTGTTCAAACCCCAAACCCCGTAATGGCTGGTGGCGTTGTGTAGTTTAGAAAAAAATTTTTTTTTTAAATTTGGTTAGGGGGTTTTGGGCCAATGGGATCATGAAAGAGGCATGTTTTTTGGTTAATTATATGAAGTCATCATCCGATCCTACATGCCAATATTTTGGCTCGCAGTATTTTTTTTATTCTAGGGCAGAATACGCGTTTCTAGAGTACTTGATTGAGTTTCTAGCGTTTCTGGTTCAAACGTTAGGCCAAAAAACAGCTGATTGGTAAGGGGCTTTTCTCAATACTTTTGGGGGATTTCCCAAATTGATTTTAAGTTTTTTGGCCCTAATCTTGGAACCAGGAACGCTAAAAACCCATTCGGACCCTTCAAAGTCCCGAATAGTAACCAAAAAACAGCTAAACTAAAAAAAAAATTTTGTCATTTAAATGGCTCCTGCGGGTCTTGAAGGTAGGTTGGGCAAAAATGCTGACGTTAGCAAAAAATAACATAAACGTCCTATCATTATATAAGCATTAAAAAAAAGTTAGACATCCTAAAGTGAAACGTTTTTTTTATTGCAAACTACATACCTTCACGATCTTTAGAGGTTTTGAACAACTCTCTTCTAGCTTAATCTGACAGCGAGTTATCGCCTGCGGTTAAATGCCCCCCAAGAGTGACTTTTGAGGGAGCAAAATTTTGGTCAAATATTGGTTTATGAGCCATAATTTTCGCTCCCGATATGCTAGAAAGTCAATCAAAGTCTCTATAGACGCGGATTTTGACCTAGTTTTCAACTAAACTTTGAATCCAAAAAATGGCCCATTGAGATGGCGCCCAGGTCCAGGAAATAATGGCCAAAAAAACGCAAAAACACCCCTACTTGTGACGTTCCCCCCTGAAAACCTCAAACCCGAAACGAAAATTTTTTTTTTACGATTTTGACTACAAGACTTGCTGAATCCGTAGAGGGTAGATGTTACGGCAAGATCATGATCCTGTGATGCTTCATTGACAACGTCACTCGCCCCACAGTGGCGAACATTCCCAAGTCACATAATTATGGCGCGCCTGCGGCTCCTGCATGGTTTTAAGTGGCGGAATTGCAAGCGTGGAGGCAGAGTCAGTAATCGTGGTGTTGTGTGTCTTAACGTTGATTGTTCCGGCCAGCTGGGCGGTGGTGAAATCTGTTTTTAACCGATTCGTCGAGGTTTGGTGAACGTGCTACCTTTACTGTTTTGGGCGAGAGTGCGCATGGGCTCGAGCAAGCGTCTTTGACAGTGATATGAGCGCGAGTGCGCGGTAGTTCGTTGCGTTGTTTGCCTTTCATTAAATCGCGTTAAAACCCCTTTTGCCCCCTGTGTTACCTGCTGTAACAGTAGAGATGGCACGGGCCGCTAACAGTCCAGTCTTCAGGCCGTCCGCTAACAATTTTTTTAGGTATGACGTTATTCCGGGCCGCTGCAGTCTGCTCGCCAAAAATTTTTGTTTTTTGCAAGTTTCATAATCTAACAACGAATATTTTTGCTGCTGTTCTCTCCATTTTACTGTTCTGCCAACGTTCCGTTTCACTTGTTTCCACGCAAATCAGTGAACCATGTTAGGAATCACTCAAAGCAACCAACATTTTCATTTATAGTCTGTCGCCGAGGTTCAGGTTTAGGACAAGTATTCCCAAACTTTCTATGGCCATGTACCCCTTCAGCATTTCGCTATATGTGCATGTTCCCCTAAAATTTCCAATGACAAAAAGACTGAGGAAAATAAAAAATATATATTTATTGTGCCAATAATGCATCTACTGATTTTGAAAATAATATTCACTGATGTTGACCCATGCATAAATGCGAGTATTTCGAAATGAATAATATGCAAACAATTTTTCTCTTCCATTGCTAATCTCAAATGTGCCCTTTCAGATAGAAAAATCTACCCCTAGGGGTTCATGCACCCCAGGTTGTGAACCCTTGGTTTGATATTAGGGGTTAGTCTTAGGTTAGGGTTTAAGGCAGGAGTCATCAAACTCCTGGCTTAAACTCAGAGCAGCTTCTTGGTACAGATTCATGCGAAGGTCGACCAGTTTGATACACACACTTCTGAAAATCAAAATTTGCATGATTTATCTTCATATGATGTTATCAATAAAAATAAAAATTAAAGATATTCATCATTGTAAAGAAACTGATCATGGTTATGCTGTTGTCAGAACAGGCCACCTGCAACCCACGTGGTCCATACCGGCGACCTGGTTCTGGCGGGCACCATGTTGGTGACCCCTGGTTTAGGTTTAGTACGTTAGGCTACTGGCAAGTGTGGTGCAGCCTGGGGCACTCTTGTCATGTGTTAGTGTCATGTTACAGGCATCGGGCAAATAAGTTTTCAAAAGTGATTAGTGAAGGCCCCTGGCGAACCTATGTCATGTGTCTATTTTGCTGCCATCTTGGCGGCAAAATAGATACTGCCTACTTTATATTACGGGCCACGGGCCGGTCCGGGCCAGAAAATAAGTTGTAGTTTAGCATAAACGGGCCGGGGTGGGCGGTTTCATCTTAGCTCTGGGCGGGCTGGGCTGGATTCGACTCCGGCAGGATTCTGCGTTTTTCTTTCGGACCCGGATCCGGAGTCAAAAATTTGGGAAAAAGCGGACCCGGAACCGGAGTCACTTTTCAATTTCGGCAGTAGCAGGAGTCTGTGTGGTCATTTCTTAAGTAAAAACATGGGTAAATTAAGGTTGGATTGATTATTGTAGGCGGAGTCTCAACAGGAGTCGGATTCGCAAATTGAATAATTCTCGGTTCCCGAACCGGATTCAAATATGTTGGAACAGGCACGGAGTCGGAGTCTGAAAAGTGACTCCGGCCACCTCTGCTTGCCACTCGACCATGTTGACAGTACTGAGATTTCTCCAACTCAGTTTTATATCTGGCAGAAAACTGGATACGGGATAAGGTACTTTTTGTCCTTCGAAAAAGAAAACTGGATATGCTGGTTGTTGAGACACTACCTAAACTTTTTATGTGAGCTAAATTTCATTGGCCAACATATTTTTAACGTATCAACATGAACAAGAAATTGTACACATCTTTACACACATGAAGCTCACCAACCCAACCTGACTTGCATCCAAGTTGTATTAAAATTTTTAGACTTCCTGTGGAGTAGTTTTGCACATTTGAAGGTTATGTTATAACATGCTTTGTAAAAAACAATCTGTAATAATAATAATCAAAAATAAACAAACTAACATCTTATTAAAAGACTGACTCCGGCCCTTACTTAGAAAAATCAATTCCGGCTCCGCTCCTATTTTCGAAAATTGTTATGACTCCGGCCGGAGTCTACTCCGACACTCCGACTCCTGTACACCTCAGACCTACTGCTAGGGCTTTTTGTCATCCGACAGAGGTGCACGGAGTCTGAAATTTTTGACTCCGACTCCGCTCCTGCTTCGGCTGAATATACTCTGACTCCGCTCCGACTTATTTTAAAGTTTTGGACTCCGACTCCTGCTTAAACTCCAAAGTGAATTATCTAAAGGCAGTGGTTATAAATACGCCTGTGGATCTTGAAATGTGAAAAGTTATTCATACACCACATGTGACGTAACAGTAACGCACGACGAGAGTGCAGTAGGCTTGGTAGAAACAAAGTAAACGTAAAAGATAAACCCTAAACCTAACCCTAATCTTAACCCTAACCGTAGCTCTAGCTCTTCCTCTCAGGCATGGTGAGCTAGGTCTGACAGATCCTCGGGAAACTGCCAAAACGGAATACGAGCACTCCACGCAGATCACTAATAAACTAACAGCCAAAAATGTCAATGTCAATGTCAATGGTTTATTGTTTCATATGACTCAGCCAACAAGCAAAAGCATCATAGAAGCCATCGCATGCAGTAAGCCAACCATTAGCGAACATTAGAGCAAATGAGAACACAATGGCACAATAGTTGATCAGTGTAAACAAAGAGGGGCGCTGTGTCATATAGGATTGGCGAAAGACCGTGGCAGTCATCTAGTCCACCAACCCCGTTTATCATTTTTTGATAAGTGTTAGGAAACAACAGTTGGACATCAAATAAGCATAATGAAAAGAAAAACAAAAAAACGAATAAACGCAGAATATGGTGAAGAAAATGTACAGGTAAAACCGCATGCCTATGTACACAGATGAGTGGATCGAATTTAAGTGAAGGATTTTGGTGTGGTTAGAATATTTTTAGCATTATAAAAAAATTAAAAAATAGTACTAATTAAAAAGTAAAAAAGTTACAAAAACTAATTGAAGAGGTACAGAAGAAAAAAAGCAATACAGAAAAAAACAAAAGGTGTACTTATATGTCGAGAAGCATAGAATGTGCACACAGAAAATATGAAAAAGTAAGTCTTCACAAAAAATAAGCAGAGTTACAGAATACTAGAATACACAGTATTTTGTTCTGGACAAGGGAAATGTTGCTAAAGTTCATAATTGGGAATTTTTTTCATGTAGGAGGTGTTTTTTAAGTTTCCATTTAAAGGTAAAGGTCGTGGAAAATTTGATATCGTCTGGTATTGAAGACCATACTTTTGGGCCTATGAATTTAAGAGAACATTTTCCTGAGGAAGAGTTAACTCTAGGTAAAAACAGGTTTTTAGAGGTTGCTAGTCTTGTGGAATGATAATGG
>Ga0210059_1008249_pt1 | contig 16479 bp, 8 predicted proteins | sample Ectturendosymbi2_FD_188042 | JGI IMG/M metagenome (GOLD analysis project Ga0210059, IMG submission 188042) | Ecteinascidia turbinata endosymbiont from Florida, USA - Sample 2 (SPAdes) (version 2) | ecosystem: Host-associated > Tunicates > Ascidians > Unclassified | place: Key West, Florida...
CGCATTTTACCTAGACTAGACCAAGTTAGTAATTATCGCCCTACTCCGCAGTAGTGCTGTAACAAGTGTTACGTTTTAGCTAACAATAGTGTTAAGAATGTGTCTGTAACCCTATGGTTCTGTCTTCAATGCAGTTGCAAAAAGTGTCTGTAACCCTGTGATTTCGCCGGCTTCAATGTCTTGTACTACGTTCTGTATTGTCTGTTTTCATCAACCTGCGTTCTGCAGAGTGTGTGTGTTCATACTATGGACTTCGTGTCTGCTCACAAACAAATAAATTAAATTAAATATGTAGGGGTGTAGTGGGGTGGGAACGCGTGGGAACGGCATTCCCACACCTTTTTCATGTTTTGCTTTAAAATGAGTTGGAAGCTGTTTTGAAATGGCTATTTTTTTAGATGCGTTCCCACACCTTTTTTTTAGCACTACATCCCTGGTTATACGTCATTGGGTCAACGTTTGTTAACATTTACAAACGCTAACTAATTTGAGTTGTAGACTCATATCATCACATTTCTGGAGACTCTTGGGTAGTGTCCAGGCCCGTAACCAGCTTGGGACACCAGGGGGGCGAAGAGTTTTCTGAGATGGGCCCAAATTTTAAACTATGTCCAATACATTTTCCATGGGGGAGAATCCCCCTGCGCCCACCTTAGTTACGGTCCTGGTAGTGTCAACTGTGGAGGTCGCTATGAATATAATTAATATTCAGCAAGAAAAACACAAATTAGTGCAAGGACGCCAGGGCATTGAAGGAACCGGAAGGCTATCGAGTCGATGCCCCTCAATAGTTAAATCAACTTTGTTACTGTTTCAACACGTGGTGTTGCACAGGCTATATGTGGGAAAGAGCTGTTAGATGATCAACATGAACATTGCTTTACATCCTTTTCTAATGGTGTACGTGTGCAATTTTTTGACCAAGTGAATTACCTTGGACGACGGTGTGTGGATAAATGCATCACTGAAGGATGATGATGATATTCAGAGACAAGTGAAATCACTGTACTGTGCAGCAAACAAACTCAGAGGCACTTTTGATCAGTGCTCTCCTGCCGTGAAAACACTCTATTTCGTGCCTATTGTATGCCAGTGTATGCTTGCCAACTGTGGAGGAAATACACACAGACCAATAAAGCGCTTACGACTTTACGTGCTGCGTATAACAATGCCTACCAAATTATGCATCACACACCCAGAAATATAAGTGTTCGCCCACATCAGGTCAACCATTGTGTCAAGACATTTGATGCCCTGCTGAGAAACAGTTTGTATCGATTTTTTATACGATGCGCATCTTCATCCAATTTCTTTATTCGGTCGCTTCAAATGTCTGATGCTTTCTGCAAATCTTCATTTTTCCTCAATTATTCAGAGCTCCTGTATGATGGAGACCAACTGCAGTAGTTGTTGGTGCATTGTTTCGGTGTTCGCGTCTCATCACTGTTGCTTTTGTGTAGTAAAAACAAAAATGTGTGTGCAATGTATACAAACCAAGCACACAAAAAGTAAGAAGTGCTGTTAAAATGCTTTGCTCCTCTCAGTGTTGGTTGGTCATGTGCAAACACCGATTCTGTAATGCATTACTGCATAACTAACCATTTTTGTGCTCTTGGGAATGACAATACAGTTGTGGTGATGATAAAGTGTTTTGCTCCTCTCCATGCTCATGTGCAAATTGCGCTACTGCGTGGCTAACCATTTTTTGTGATTTTGTGTCTACGATCGCGTCTGTATGGACCACGAGTCTGAAATAAACCAATATTATTATTATTATTATTTAGCACTTCTTCTGTACTTGTCTTCCATCATGACGTCACAAAGCGAGTTGTTTCAACGGGGACAGAAGGCGATTGGTGTGACATATGACAGGGTACTGTAGCTGTAGGATGTGCTGAGATCGCAGCACCGCATTTAAAAAGTAAACGAATAGGAAAGTGTTTCGGTGGGTTTCACTTGTAATTGCTAAATTTAACAGCCGTCGGCGTTTTCCTCCATAATACAGTTGTTGTCTACAACAGTGGTCTGTCCATACGCAACAGACACTTTGACAGACCCGCCTCAAGAAATTCAATTGCCACTGGCTGGTGGAAATGCTATACGTGCTAACCCTAACCTAATCCAAAACTCTAAACCTAAAACCCTAACCATAAAGCCTTACTCTAAAAACCTTGCGTCTGTAAATGCAATAACTCAGCAGTTCTCATGCAGTGTTGCTGCTGCCATGGACGGTAGCTCAAGTGTTGAAGGTAAGCTACCTTATGCAAGGTGAAATTTTGATTGTGCTTAATTTTGTAAATACTCACCTCTGACTTTTGTGCATACACGCGTTGTCAGTGCATCGTGATGAGTCCAACAACATGTTTGTTGACGTTATTTTCTGATTTGGTGTTCAACTAGAATTTCACCAATATGGCCAATAATTTAACTTTCCTTGAGGGAAATCCAAATCGGATCAGCTCATAACAGTTAGCTCAAAATAGAATTGCTTTTCTCAACTTCATAATGCAGTAAACATTCAAAACCCTGGCAACATCCCTGTTGCACAACAGTTAAAATTTATTTCTGCAATGCTGTTGTAGTTTTTAGTTCAGCATAATTATGTCTTACAATGAAAGTTCTTAACTTGTATGTTCTGTACCCTCCCTGAAGCTGGCACTAGTAGAAGTATGCTTAGCCACAAAACCTTACAACAGTGGTGTGCATAACTTGACCTAGTAGAAAAAACTATAAAACAATGTGGAATGTTCTGTTACATTAATTCATCAATTGAGTATGTTGTACTATCATTGGATCTGTGATAATGACTACTGGTTAAATAAAAGGTAGACTCTTTTTGTTTAAAAAAGTACATTTGATAAAGACTGTTTTTCTCAAGCTATGTGAAAAATGTTGAAAACCATGACCTTAACTAAAAGCTCTGTTTAATTTCACCACCAATGTATGTTTTGAAATATACTTAGTGTTTTTTGCACAGAACACGTAAGTACATTTTAAAATGCACTTTTTTTCTTGCCAAATGCCTTGGTAGACCTTTTCCTCTTGTAAGTAAGTTTTAGAACACGCAAGTGCTGTTGTTGCACAAACTAAAGTGGTGTGTGACCAAGAGTATTTTCCTCTTTTATCTCAACTTTAGGTTACATTTCTATGGAGTGCTTCTTTTGCTGTAAGGTAATGGGCAAGTCAGTTTGCTGTGAAGGATTTTTCTTATTGTGACCAGTTTTTTTGTTGCAAGAAGTTATGCAGTAGTGTAGACATGAAATCAGCAAGCATAGATATGTATTTTGAAATACAGACAGTGCTAGATTGTGAAATCGATGTATTTCATTATATTTTTCATCTTTTTGGGCTGACATATACATCAAGAAGGTGGTAGGCTAGGAGCAACTTTCACTTACGCAGTTTATTTCAATAAAGTTATTTGGTGTTGTAAAATTCAAGGATGTATAAGTTTCATGTAATGTTGGTAAGGTTTGATTTTAACTTAATGATTTTACTTCACAACACACACTTGCCTAACGTTTTCATGCTTTTTGTAGCACCTATTATATCATAGTGACTGGCTTGCAAAAACAGTTGCTTGCTGCATCAGTTTCTGGTTGTTTGTCTGTGGCTTTTTAGGGAAGATTTTTGATCTTCATTCTGTATGTTTCAAACCATTTGCAATTGGGGTTGATTGATTTAAATCAGTGATTTAAATCAAGCAATAAAAATCATGATTTAAATCAAGCAACAAAAATCATGATTTAAATGAAACATTAAAAATCATGTCATTTTGGAGCTTTGTGTGATGTCTATGACACATTTAATTAGCATTCCAATAAGTTTTCACATAGCCTATACAGCAGGAGTTCCCAACCTTTCTCTGAACATGTACCCCTTAAGCATTAGATGAGCATCTACCTCTAAAATTTCCTATGACAAAAAGCCTGAGTAAAATACTAAAATTCTACTGAACTTTTAATAGAACTTTTAGAATCTTGAAACTATAAAGGTATACTCCATTTTCATGTCCCAAATTTAATTTGTTGCAAATGGACAATAAATGTACCCTGCAGTTAGGCAAATGTACCCCTAGGGATACATGCACCCCAGGTTGGGAACCTCTGCTATACAGTATTAGTGTAGAACGCCAAAAGTTCTTATAACGACATAAGTTTTATCAATCATAGCAACTGCGAGGTCACACGGAACAGGACTGTTCGGTCTGGCTGTTTCAGTCTGAGCCATTTCGGTCTGGGTTGTTTTGGTCATGGGACATTTCGGTCACGACATTTCTGTACATAAACAACTTTACATACGTTTAATTAAATGATTATAGGTAGGCAAAATGTTACTCTAGCTGGTGTCATACCAACTCCCTTTGAGGAGTCATGATTGCGATTAAATCTGAATTGTTAATTGTGACTTTGAAGAACTTGTATTTAATTGCAAAATGTCAATAATGATTTAATTTGCTTGCTGATGATAATGTAAATCATATGTTGATGTTGATTAGCTGTTGGATCTTGGATCATTGTAGTTTTTTAAATAAAACTCGTTGATTTAAGTATGTTCGCATTAAAATGAGGACATGTGAGATTTCTGCAAAATTTCATAGTCTGACCGAACCAGCCCAGACTGAAATGTGCCCAGACTGAAACGGCTGAGACCGAATCGGCCAGACGGAAAAGTCGCATACCCGAGGTCACAGATTCTACGTCATTCAACTGCAAAAATGACATGTGGGCTGAAATCACTAACCCTTGCAGATTCAAAAGTCATAACTGCTAGAATTCCTTGAGTTTGAGTGTGTAGATTAGCATAAAGTGAAAATTGCGTTTAAATTCCATCAAATACGAAGGCTGTTGACTGTAAACATAGTTACAGAACATATTTTTGATTCATGAAACAGATATATTATTATTATAGGTCTAACATTTTATGCACGAGTGTCAATGAAATTACTAAACTGACAGTTTCCGTATTGGCATTTCAATAAATATTTCATTTCGTTCACTGGTACTGGTATTATGAACTTATTTGCATGGGGATTTTGGACAAGCGCTAAAAGGTTTGAATGAAAGTTCAGCTATTTCTGGTCAGGGTTGATTGTTAAATCAGTGATAAAATCAAGAAAAACAAGCAAAAAATCATACGTAAGCTTAGTGTGAGTTTTATGACACATTTAATTAGTATTTTAAACGGTTTCACATATTATTAAAGAAGGCATAGACTTCTTATGACAACACAAGGTATAAAAGCAAGTTTATCAATCATAGCAACTGTTGCTGTACTAGAAGAAACATAGCATAAAAAACTTATATCAAAACAAACTCTTAAATTAAAATAAAAAATTACTACTTGTTTGGTGGCCAGTGGCCACACTCTACACAGTAAATAAAAAACTCATAAAAATCTGATTTAAATAAAAAAAATCCGATTTAAATAAAAAAAATCCGATTTATTTTATTTTTTCAAAAAAGCATGATTTTTATCAACCCTGTTTACAATATATATATATAATTCTTTTAGGTGGCAGAAAACAACCAATTGGTGCATCAAAAATCGCCCAAAGCACCAAATTTGCCAGCAGTTCACATGATAATTAAAACAATGACATCCTTCAGTTTGCTTGTTTGAAATTAATCTTGAGTTTTTTATTTACAAAGAAAAAATGCTGATTTTGCTCAAAACTGCTTGGAACAAGTTATATTCTTGGCAAAAAAGTCAACCCACAGCAAAAGTTTTAGTGTGCCTAACCATGCAAAAGAAATTTGATTTCCATCTAGAAGGATGGTTCAAGGTTTGGGATGCTTAAAACTTGCTGCAAAGGTGCAGTATGCTTTAATTAAGACAGCACTGAAAAACTGGACAAACCCCTACAATTCCTATACATGTTGAGTTCAATTTGACCACGGACTGATGCTTTCTTGCTGTGGTGTTTGAACATTTTTCTAGGAGGAACAGGCTGGTTGAAAAGATGTATATAACCAATTATTGTTTCATATGAAAGTGTCATGTTCATGTTGAAAAACAAATGAAATATTCAGTGGTAAACCATTAAGAATGCAAATTAATTCATACCTCAAATTCTTGCAGAAATTGTACACATTCAGATCTTGCATGTGGTACACAGGTACACTGACCTGTCCAGCAGCAATACAGTACAGACACAGGTGAGCCTAAGCTATTTCCACAGATGGGAAGAGCAAAGATCAGATTTGGATGCCATGGCAGTTATGGTATCATAACACGTTCTTTCAGTCACCCATGTATTGCCAACCTGAGACATTCTGTGAACCTATGCTGGTCTGGCAAAGAGTAGAGGTTGCTTATGGTTTTAATGAAACAAACGCACAATTATTGTTTTAGAACAGTTATGTCCAACCTGAGGGCTGGGTGCAGCCCAGTTGAAGGTTTTGTGTGGCCCAGTTTTGGTTTTCACTATAGTAAAAGTATCCTATATTCTGACAAGTCGCCTTATTTTGATAATCTTGAATGTGACAGTTTTGATGCAGGTGGTCTTCAGTGCCACATTGTCACGTCTGTTACCATTACAGCTAGGATTTGAACGCTTTCAATGGATTAGGTTAAGCTAAATTTAGTTTGCTAATATCAGAGTAAGCCATTCAATGTGCACCTCTCATTAATATGTCATTCAATGTGCGGCCCTGGTTAAGATAGTGACATACTTTTTGGCTCAATAAGCCATGGGTTAAACATTGCTAGTTCAGAGTATTTCTTGTCGGCAGAAATGGCTCCACTGGTTTTGTGAAATAGTACTAATAGAAATGTGAGAACTTATTCAGCACAGCCATTAACACTTTCAATAATGGGTCATTTCCCTGCAGCGATATCCACTGTTACCTTTTGGTGGGAGATTCAAAACCGAGAAAGTAGATACTGCTAAGCGTTTTCCAGCTTTAGGCTAAAAGTGTAGACCTGGCAAACATTTTGTTGCCTTTACACTGCTCAACTGCCAACATATCAAATCATTCCCAAAAAATTTTAGGCTACATACCACTGAAACAAGCCTCGGCCTACCAGAGCCACTTATTTTGAGACAATAAAAGCAGCTAACACTGGCATTTTAATGTCATTGTTTAAAAGCGATTAAACTTTACCAACATGCCTGAATATACTTACAGAAACGTTTCTAATGCATTTTTTTCATTTGGCAGCATATCAAAGCACTTACACTGCACAAAATCACAGTTACTGCTGCAAGACCCTGGTCCCACCTAGGTGTCAAAAGGACCATGCTTTTTAACAGCCTCTGAACCATACAGAGTTTGGATTCTTGTTTCAAGGCCAAATGTTAATTAACCCAGTCTAGGACCATATTTTTAGACTGTTTCCAGAATCGAACTAAAAAAAAACATAAATTTACATTTCTGAGAACTTTGCAAAAATGTTAATTTACATCCACCAAGAACAGTGCACAGCATACCTAGGACGTAACCTTGGACATATAATTATGTCCACCAGTATTGAAAGTGTTAAGCTTTGTGTCAGGTGTTTTTTCAGCTTGCATTGAGCAAACTATTTAACCTGGCACATTGCTCTGTTACATAATGCTGTTATCATGAGCTTAATAGAGATGCTATGTATGAAATTGACATATACTTCATTAATTTGTTATTGCCTATGGGTCTGAAATTGCATAATTGAAACAAAAGATGCAGTCTGTATAAAATTCAACCTCCATTAATTAACATGTGAGGTGCACTTTGGACATGCCTGCTCTGGTGGTTCAATTTGTCCTAATAAGAAAAAGTTAAGGTAGGTTTACTTCTTCAGGCTTGTGCAAAACTAGATCAGTTGTTTTAGTATTGCTTAGTAGTTTTGTTGGTGTGGGAATGTATGTAAATACATTTGAATGTGTATGAAAATGCACTGTATGTATTTACATTAACAAATAGCAATATGTTCTACAGCTACTGAATTATCATGGCTAATAACAATGAAGTTCTTTGCACTAGACGGTGACATATCTGCTGTGGATGCATTTTTTTCTGTGTCCTTATTCTTGCCCATGGTTCAACTTGTGTGGCTCATTGTGTTGTTGTTACAAGATTTGTTCTGCAGTGGCGTTTGTTGCCCAAGGAACTACGATTATGTGCTTGATAGTGATTTCTAAACATTCCACTTCTATGCTCTTGCATGCTTTGCACATACATTATGTTGCATGTTCTGGTAAAATGTTTGAACAAATATCATGGAACTATTTTTTGTGGTTGAATGAAGTTCAATGTGAAACGTTTGCTGTAGAAACAAAAAAGTGAAGCTCATCTTGTTGCAGGACATGACCTCACTGTTTACAGCAGGAATCTCCCAACTTGATTTTAAGATGGCCACATAAGCAATAGTTCAAGGCCAGACATCTTGCATAATGTGATTGTTTCAGGATATGTTACATCCTACCAAATCAACGAATTTTTCATAAGTTGTTTTTATTATTGACAAATGTAGCCGGAGCCAGGTAAAGGTTTCATGGGCTGGATTTGGCCTGCAAGCCGTTATTTGAGACACCTGATTTAAAGCAAAGCAGAAAACATGGGTAGCATTAATAAAGAAATAAACTAATGTGCATATACAGTAAGATACAGACAGTTTTAAATTTGTGTGAAATGTTTCTTCAAGCATGACAAATAAGATTTCTGTGATCCGAATTTCAAATGAACTTTTTTGACACAAGTTGTATTTTTGTTTGTATAGTTATATGCATTTTTTATGACTTGCAAACACATCTACAAACATCAGCTGGCTTACAAACGTGAAAAAATTTTGTTGTGTCCCACTGAATCACTCCTTTGCTGATGCTTGTATTTCTGAAAACCTATACCAAAGTCTATTTGTCTGCAGCTCTTTTTTAATGAAACAGGTTTTCAGAAACTGCTGTACCAAGCATGCCCAATTGTGATTTTTGACAGGATTGCACCATTGTTCTTTCATTTTTTTATCAGCTCTTAGTCCAAACTGCCTTTCAAAATTTTGGTGCATAATGCTTTGGGCATGTACTGCAGTATTATGAACCACCTTGTGAGCAGTGCCTGGTGGGGTTTGTGTTGTGCGCTGATATGATTCATGGTGAAGAGTCCGGCTCTAGAGAACAGGCGTGGAATCAATTCTTCGTCTTTGTAAGTCACTCAGCACGTCGTTCACTGCGTGTAACACTTTCTTGGCTATTTCAGCTGCATCCCGTGGTACGTGACTTCCGCGCATGCAGCGCTAAGTTCTAAAACTTCAGATGCTGAAAGGGACATTTAAAGCGCCTTATCACCAACTATTTGTTGAGCGTCGTAATTCATTCTGCCTTGCCATCGCGGCATCTCCTGGAGTATGGACACCAACCTTTAATCTGACACGTTCCTTGTGTTATTCCTTACATCGCACGAATGCCAACTCGTCAGTCTGTGCTGCTATTCTCACTACCGGTACATTTTTAACCAGTAGAAACCGACGTACGGAGAACAGCATTTGAAAAGTAATACAAGAAAATTTAGTGCGTAAACGCATCGCGGTAGGCTTGTTGTCGTCGGCCAGACTTTTCCCATTGCCGAAAGGTGGCTGTTGTTTCTGCAGTTTTTATTCAATCCCTTTGGTTCCGAATTTTGTGCTGTGTATCATATATCTTTAAAAGTTTTTGCCATTTAAATCAGATATGTCAATGAGTTCCTTGAGGTGATTGGTGACCAGAAATGAAGGTACTTTTCTATCAATGACGTATTCCTCAATGGACATTTTTGCCATACTATGATCACACTCCACGTCCCGGTAGGCTAGGCCAGGGTGGGCAAATACCGGCCCGTGGGCCAAATGTGGCCCGCCACAGCGTTTTAAGTGGCCCACGGAAGCATTCAGAAAATATCTTCAAATCTGAAATTTCATCCAACTGGTCACAACAAATGTTAGTGCTGACTGCTTATGCTCGCTTAACTGAGACTTGCTTCTATTTCAGTAAGGAGGTATGGCCCTCCCCCAATCATGACCTTCTGAAAATGGCCTCCGGGTCAAATTAATTGCCCAACCCTGGGCTAGGCATTGGTCAGAGCTCGTTTTAAAATGTAGAACCTATCGAAACAAGCCTAAATTTCAGTCACTCTCAACAAAATGCTCTTACATTATGTTGGATACGTCAAGTTCTTTTCCTGTGTTTTACAATTTCCTAACATCTCAAAGTGGACATGTGCACGCATTGAAATTTGCGGTGGCCACTGGTCATCTCATTTTCGGTCATGTGCTTGCAGCCATTCGTCGCCTGAAAAATTGTATTGCAAGCTCGCATGTCAAATGTGATTCATCAGTAGTCCTACACTCAACTAGATCCGTTTGCCCATGCGCTCAATTCTAAACTTTTTCCGTCAAAACAAGACCATGTCAGCGAACTTGGTATAAAATAATGCTTGCCGAACTGTTATAGGTTTAGCAATATCGCGCAGAGGAGCAATGCTATTTTAGCGACCGTCGTATCATATATCGGTGGGAACCCCCAACACGTGAAAGGAAATAGACAAATTACCAACAACTTGGTTGACGTTGACCTAAAAATGTCTCGCAGGAGTTGTTTCGGCGGAACGACCAATCAAAATCGGCGATTCAGTGGTTTATCACAACTGGTTGGATGTGGCTTGTTACCGATTTGATCTTGAACGAAGGTTATCACAACATTTGCCCTAGACTGTCTGTCACTGCATCCTCAACCTCGTACAGCCACACTACTTGTGCAGTTCCTGTGTGCTGCGCGTGGTTGAAAACATCACAGATGTTGGTAACTTGTTCTGAAAGAAACTGCGCTTTTCCAGCACTCGTTTCTCGGAACGTTGCTCGTCTGTGAAAGATAGCACGGTATTTTATTATTTTTTTCAAGGTGACGTGCAGGAACATTTCAAACTGTCGTCACTCGAGTCTTTGTCAGTAGTGTTTATTCCAAGAGTTGCAGTCTTATATAAGCAAGTAAAGCTGAAGATGGACCATTTTCAAGTTGTCCTGAGCACTTTTCCGTTTCCTGGACACTCGCAAAAGTCTCCTCGCGACATAACTACAACGTGATCCACTAGAAAAAGCTGTTTCCCGCACCGTGCCGTATGTCAGCTGCTGCTTGTGATGGTGTTTACTGAACCTGACCTGTTGGGATTAAGGTGTGACGGTTTTAAACTCTTGGCACGGCATGTTTTGCCGATTGTGTGTCGTGCCGGTGCCGCTAGATGGTCGCAGGTCACGGGTCAAATGACTCAGCCACAAACGCAAGTTCAAAATTGCCAGAGGTTCGTGGCGGTTTACGAGCTGACTGAATGCGTAGTTGATGGTTGCGATATAGACAAGTTGTTGCTGTGGCTGTTATTTTGGGCTGGTGCAATTTTATAATTTTCAAAGACACAATCTATTTCTGTAGTAATTTATGAAATGTCTCGGCATGTCAGCAAAGCTACTCTACCCAAGTTCCACTTTAATTTCCTCAACAAAGAATTGAGTTAGCGGCAGAATTCGTGCATTTTATTTCGGTTTCGTCACGTGCTGGGAACTTGCATATTCCATCATTCTTTCCACTTCAAGTTAGTACGTCTTAAAATTTTTAATCTCATTATTTAATTTGTCCCAAACATGATACTAAGGATATGTAATAATTTTTTTTCATTTTTATAGTCGTTCTGCTGTAAGTTCCGACATAACGATCAGTTGAAACCACCTACATTCCACGATGACGCAATTTTTGGTTTACATACTGTCCCTGGAATGCAACGAAAAAAACAAGCCAAGGTCCTTTCGTGCGTTGAGAAAACATTTTTGAAATTGTTGTACACGTTAACCGTAGGGACACTTGACCAAGACAATAAACATTTCAAGACTTTGGATTTGGCGAAAAATGGAACATATCCCAAGGGTTGCAGTTCCACTATGGTAATTTTTTTAAAGGGCAGTGCAAAAATATATATAACATTTCCGATGTATAACGTGAAAAATCAACAGCGTAAAATTACAACGCGAACCTTTGTGTCAGTTACTCATACATCCACTTAAAATCGGCACCATCTTGTGTTATGCCAACGCGCTCCAGCGCATTAAGTAATATCGTGCTAACTAACAAGCTTGGTTGTGGTTGCTGGTCTCGTGCGCCTTGTCATAATGATGATTTTGGCGAACGGTTCAGTTCGTTGACATAACTGAGCTTCGACACCTTGCATTATATAGTATCATGTCTGTAACGAAGTTGTCGAACATCTTCATTATGGCAGTCAGGTGGCTCTCGTGCTTGTTCTCCTGATGCGTGTATTCATCGTATAATTAGCTGAGTTTACCGAAGGTCGACATGGTCGAAGAGCGTGTGCCAGTGATTTTGCGAGCAGGCGCTCGGTTGATGACGGCACAATTGCGATTGGATGGTTTCGCGATTGCGGCTGGGAACACTTACGGCAACAGCGTTTTGCAAATCAGGAGGAAGCGTAGATATTCCTGTTCTAAACTACCAGATGGGAAACTACAGAATTATTTAAAAGTAAATTTGAAAGCTGACACAAAAAACAATATAGTTAGTGCACCGAACTGAATGGTTAGCACCCCGTCCCAAACACTTTTAAATCACGTGATACCGCAGGTAATAATGGACAAGCGTGTTTTTGTGGCCTGCATAGTCATTAATAACTTTTTCTAAAACGGAGGTTTTTGGAGAATCTTGACTAAGATTCGTGCAAGTGAATGCTAATACATGGCGGGTGCATCAAGACACCACAAGGGTGACACAGTCGAATCTGATCGCAAAGTGTTTTGCTGGGAAATCGGTTTCGTGTCAGCGACGCATCTTCAGTCCAGCAAATTTGTAAGCAAAAGCTTACATGTGAAATGATGAAAAAGGCTTTGATGCTGAAATGTGGATATGTGCAGTCAGAATCATCGCAAAGTTATGAAAGCAATGCGTGGCAGATTGATTCCTCGCAGGCAGCCAAACGAACCTAGAGGTTTTCATTCTCAGCTGCTTGGTGGTTGTTAATGGTTGACACGATACAAATGAACGCTGATACCACGAAAGCGGTCAGCATTCCGTCACGAGTGAACAGGGCTGTTTGAGAGGAGGATGAGTTAGAAAGGAATGTTTATCAAACCTCTTGTTTGCGATCACCTCAGTCAGGTGCAGCTCGTTAGTCGTTATGGCGGCGCCGCGCCGTTTCGCGTAAATACGTTGGACAAGAGCAGCGATTCTGAACTGGTGGGTCGTTGATGCGTTGTGGCCGTGTCGCGGACAGCTTGTAAAAAAACTAAGAAAATTGTTCTATTACTGCTCATCTGGTTTTGTTTTCGTGTTGTCTTAAAAAAAAGAGGCGGATGAAAACGCACGCTCGCAGCATTCACGTCGCCACGGTAACCGCCATTTGTTATGCCAGAAATAAATTTATTTTGTTTGTATACTGTAAAAGTGGGTCGCGATCTAATGACTCTGCGAGTATGTGGTTCCCGGACGGAGACAATTAAGGATTCCTGGACAAGAGCCAATACGTTTTGATGAACAGCTTGTCACAACCGAAATAGGGCTGGTACCCTGGTGTGCAACGTTACGAACGTTGTGTAGAAAGAAATGAAACCGTTTGTAACCTTTTTGCAAACAGGTCAAAAAATTGCCCAGTTCCGGTTGCGGGAAAGCTTTAGTGGCAACGAGAAACGACAAATTGCGTATGACAACCTGTTTCGTGAAAAAACAAAACGTTCTGCCAATGCTGACACGGTTGTAGGGACTTGAAGGTTGCGAGGAACGCGCTGTAACTTACGGTTCGACGAAAATTCCTACTAGTTGAGGGGTCAACTTGGTTGCTGCAGGAGCGCACGTCAGATTCCCAGTTACGCGACATGACATCTTGAGATTGCCAAGGTGAAATGAAGGCTCTCACCACTTTGTCCGTTAATAACTCTCCAGTGGCACTCACAGTTTTATCCCTTCCCTTAATTATATTCAGGTATACAACAAACTGTTCAATACGCTTGAATGTGAAGTCGGAACAACGTAACGTAAAACGGTTCGGTGTAGATCAGGGGTCACCAACGTTTTTGAAAGTGCGAGCTACTTCTTGTGTACCGATTAATGCGAAGGGCAACTAGTTTGATACACACGTCTGAAATAAAAATTTTGCTCAGTTTACCTTCAATTATTTTAGTTTGATATTTGTTAATGTGAAGACATTGATCATGCTGATGTTATTTTCAGAACAGGCCCGCTGGCGACCTGGTGCCCGAGGGGAGCACGTTGGCGACCCCTGGTGTAGAGTAATGCTGAACAACAGCGCAAAGCGTTCAGCGGAGCCACAGGAAACAGCGACCAATTGCGGTGATGCATTGTTTACAGGCTGTCATGTCAACTGTGAGACTGTTCGCAAACAAGTACGTTGTCGAGTCGCAAATGGAAATCACCTAAACCAGGGGTTCTTAACCGGTGGGGAAATTTCATCCATGCAGTGGGAATTTTTTTTTTGTTTTGGTGCAGTGGAAAATTATTTTAAATGTACCTTAAGTATCTAAGATAGTAAATCTGAATATTTATCACAAAATTATTTTTTAAAGAAACATCTACTTGTCACGTAGTGCACTGTTTTGCAATTATTGCATTTTTAGGGATCAACAATATTCAAAAGTCACAATCGAATAACGGCTGTTGTTAAAGGCAGCCACGGTCCCTACTGGTAGGTAGTTACGTGTGCAAGTACTAATGATATGTAACTTAGCTGACTTCAGTTGATTAAGGTTAAATTGAAGTTATTTTTGTGAAGATAAGGTGATGTGTATTGTAACAAGTTAGATAGGTTAATTTTTTTGCGGTGACACATGCCAACCTATTAACGAATAATTATTTTTCGAAGACATCTAGTCCAGTGCAAAAATGTCGATTGCGAAGGCTAATACGGGAAAATACAAGGAAGACTACACAAAGTATGGCTTTTCTTGCCTTTAGAACATTGGTTCCCAACCGCTTTCGAAGCTGGCACCCCTTTCATGAAACTAAAGTGACGTTCGCGCCCCTCGTTTTGAAAAAAGCGTAGAAATCACGAAAACAGTCCGATTTGCCAGTATCTTCATTTTTTAAATTACTTCTCGTAATATATTATACTGACAACACAACAGGAAACACCCAGTCGTGCTACGTAACGTTCATACCTTACTGCTCATTAGAAACAAAGCTATTGACTGTTTCGTTGCTGCTTCTCTGAAATTATCCGCTTGTACCTGGTCACACAATTACTCAGAGCTACGCACAAATCGTTAAGGGGTTCAAACAATTCCCATACTTGTTCTTCAAGTATAGCAGAGAGGAAAGTCAAGATTCGCACAAAGATGTTGCTGCAAAGGGCACTAGAATACACAGGGCTTTTGTACACAATTTCTTTCTGGCAACTTTACATGGTTGATCTCCAGAAACTTCCGTGTTTTATAGAATCAAACAACAATCTCGCCATAATTGCGCCATATTCATTTTAACGACATATATCTTCAGCGTGGTAACCGCAGCGTGAAGCAGAAATAACTGCATCCATTTAGCAATTTAAATTCTTAAATTAGTAATGTTAGCTAGAATAATTAGGCTGGATGTTTTTTGAGCAATAGCATTTGCAATCTTTTTATAAATGTCGATCCTTACATCCAAGAACGCACAAACTTTCACCCTCAAATCGCATTTCGGATCCCGGAAAATCTTGTTTTGGACCCCCAGGGGTCCGGGAACCACCGGTTGGGAAACACTGCTTTAGAAAAATAGCGAATATATCCCGCAAGGGTGTGTTGTACAGTGCATGAAAACGCTGGCTAACAGCCGTTTTAAACTATTCCAGCTCAAGCAGCATTTGAACAACGCTCACGAGGAGCAAGCTAGCGTGTCAATTGAGTACTGTGCATCCAAGGAAGGTTGTCTCAAACGTGTCAGACTGGATGCAAGACGTGCATTTCACTTCGCATTTGCGCTTAGCATTGCTAAAGCAAAAAAGATAACATAAAGTTGCAGAAACGCTGGTGAAAGTATGCCTCCTGGATTGTGTTAAAATAGTTTTGGACGACAGGACTTGCAATACGTTGAAACAAGTTTCCCTTTCTAATGACACAATCAAGATTTTTACCATTAATCCTCGCATTGAGATGTTAGTGAAGTGAAAGCAATCGCAAAAATCACATTAAAAATAAAAACGAGCACTTTACTTTTCTATTTGATGCGATATGATGTAAATGAGTGAAAACCATGAGTGAAATCCTTTTAATTGTTACGTCTATTATGCGAAGCTTATACACGACCGAACTAATAGCTGCTATTAGTATTGGCTAAATAGCATTCCGTAAAATATCGTCACTAAAAATATCAGAGGGGAAATTCGAGCTTGTTGATTGGCCTTAGTGGGAAACTACCGTATTTATTCGAGTATAACGCGCAAAATTTTGTACGGAATTTTAATAAAAAATTAAGGGTGCGCGTTATACACGAGTTTTTTCATCAGCACGCTTTATTTTTATTTCTTTTTTTCTCTTTCA
>Ga0210059_1008250_pt1 | contig 16479 bp, 8 predicted proteins | sample Ectturendosymbi2_FD_188042 | JGI IMG/M metagenome (GOLD analysis project Ga0210059, IMG submission 188042) | Ecteinascidia turbinata endosymbiont from Florida, USA - Sample 2 (SPAdes) (version 2) | ecosystem: Host-associated > Tunicates > Ascidians > Unclassified | place: Key West, Florida...
CACTTGTGGAGATCGTAGGGTAACAGGCTCATCGCCCTCTGGGCCTCCAATAACGATTCGAACTCCCGACAATGTCACTAGGGTTCAAGAGTCAGTCGGTCAGAGTCCGAGCAAATCTCTGCGACGACAGAACGGTGGACATCTGGAGCATGTACTCTAGGACTCTTCTTGACATATTATTTCTGATTTGAGGACAAACAGTTGCAGATTATAAAATGTTATTTTTTCACCTTTCAATAAATGTAATCATCATTGTGGTATCATTTAAAATCCTGGATTTGTAACCAATCTCTTTGTTTCAACAATTGTGAAACACCCTGTAGTTCTTTATGGCGATACACACCGGGGTTGCTCGCATCTTGCGTGAAATTTTAGTCAGGCAGTGGTCGTAATGTTGAAAAATCCATTTCGAAAGTAAGAAACAGTTACAGAAGTGGGAAGATTGATCTTTAGTGCACTTCAGTGTGAGATGTAACTGGATTATATTAATGTCAGCAGATTGTTGCTTGTCCCAGTAGGAAAAGGTTTGTGAAAGCCTTAGGAATTGGTTTCAGTTAATTTATTTCAATTTATCCTGGCTGTGATATTGCATTCGACTGCCTTGCGCATAGAACCACGAAACATCTTACGTAAGTGGTTCGTGACTACAGTTTTAACTCTACCTAGTTTTAACTCTATTTCCCAGAAATTTCCATTACTAGTGAACGATTGGGTAACGTTGATATACTTTCAATTGAAAGGTAGCCTACGAGCTAAAAAATAGATTTAGATGATTTCGTTGATGAATTTGACAGTCGACATGAGAGTCGAAGGATTAAGTTACGTTGAGGTGATGGTACAAAATTTGAACATAGCCTGTGCAGTGGTCTGTATGGGAATTATGTTGCTCATTTTCTTTTTGTCTGAATCTTTTTTGGTTTAGAGTTATAGTACGTGTTTCGCGTATGACAAGACAGTCATAAATAAACACAGGGTTCAAAAGTCAGTTTTTGAGAATCAGTCAGAGGAAAAATCAGTGTGAATAATAAAATGAACGACTTTGTTGGGAATATTCTGCAAAAAAGGTTTAACGCCTACTGCTACATCTTGCTATCACGTACACGCCGATGCACACCTAGCTGCAGCGCTGCTGTCCTACTTAGGTGCAACTGGTGCCGAAACCTCGCTGCTGTTAACTGCATACTGCATTGAATAGTCATCACCCTATCCACGCTGCACACTCGTAATAGTAGTTGCATAACATTGCTATGGTTAAGCTACACCACAATCACAAAATGCCCATAACTACCACAAAAACGGATGTCAATAGTCAAGTTGTTCTAATTCATAAAAATATTACTTTGTTCTGAATTCCCTCGATATCAGTAACCAGAGCCCCGTCAACCGCCCTCCATACACCCAATTGGGGGTCCACGCTGTTACAGAGGACCCACAATTCAGAACTAAAACCCCCCAAACAAAATTTAACCCCCCAAATTTAAATATTAAACACTAGAAATCAAGTGAAGTTTTTGTCAATCCGTATCCTTTTCTGTCCTGCAATTTATAGACGGAGCAGTACCTGCCGCTGTTACTTGGAACAACATCGCCTGATCAGTGCCGGTGCTGCATTAAGGTAAACTAGGCAGCTGCCAAAGTGCTAGGACAAACGGGGCACCAAAAAGAGCCAAGAAATATACAGATATGTGGTTTTCAAAGTGACGAACGTCCACCAAGTAAAAGTCAATGAACATGATGAATTGAACGTAACACATGTTCATGCAGTTTTTGCAATTGACTCGGAAAAGTATTTAGGTTATGCGACATGTCAAGCTTGCACGATATGTCAAACTTTCTGTTTATAAGAATGACAGGGCCCAAAGTGGCACAACAAATTCAGGTAGTGTCTCTAATCTTCTTCGTGACGTAAAACCTGTGCTGGGACTATTTTGCCTTCATTCATTCGTACTCAATTGGTTGAAGTGATCATGTGACAAGTACAATATGCAGTGACAATTGGTTGGGGTTTAAGAGTTTATGGTTAGTTTTAGGATCAGGGCTTATGGTCAAGGTTAGGGTCAGGCTTTAGGGTTAGAGGTTCAGTGTTTAGAGTTAGGGTTTAGCCTACTGTTCACTTAATGCAAAAAATGCAAACAAGAAGCTGCTAACTGCTTGCCAGCCCTGAAACCATAACAACGATCAACGATAATCCTCAGATGGGACTGAACTGTTACAGATGTCATGTTCAACTAAGCAGGAATTCATTCCAATGAAAAGCTTGGTGTGGCAATAGAACCGTCACCAGAAAGTCTTCTATAGGCTAGGGGGCTTTACATTTGTACAGTGGGGCTTGACATTCTGAAACTTGAACAAACATCCCTGTTTTATAATGCTTCATATTTAAATTCGGGGGGGATTGGAGCTTTGTTTCGGTGGGGCTAAGCCCATCACAGATGTCTCGTAGCTACGGGATTGTATTAAGGCAAGTCACCTGCATTTTAGAATATTCCCCAGAGAGCACTGGTTAATTTTTAAACGAACCATTCTAGGCGCGCCCGAATTAACACCGAAGAAAATCGGACTCACCCTTTTACGTTCGACTTCACGCTTAGTAAACACCAGAACAATTTGTATTTACTCATGGTTTTATTACTACAACTTTAAGCAATGCACCATTAATCACGACTACAATGCGCATAAAGACTTTAATATAGACAGGGGTTATAACACGAGTTCAGTTGTTTTGTCACAGGAAGGGAGTGAACCACGTTTCCAGAAATACAATAGCTTTCAGTCTAAGAGACTACCTATAGACTGTTCAATAAGTTTCCAGTGGGAAACTTGCTGCTACTCCGGCAGTGGCCAGAGGAAGACTGAATCAACTAAAATTTTCTAGGCGTGCGGTCGACTCAATGTGTCGTACTCTATCACGTGACGAAGTATCGTACAATGCGTTGACCAATAGCGACGATAGTGATCACGTGCGTGACGCATGATCATGGCAAGTCCGAAATCGGAGTCATGCGTCAATGCGTATCATTTTTATCTGTTTAAATCGTGAATATTATTAGTAAATCCTGATGGGTTACTAACGCAAATTATTTCTGCAATAATGTGGGTCACTTTCATCCTCAATACGGGTTAAAAATAAATTGCAAAATATACTGTATGTACACTATATTCAAATATAAACTGTTCGCAATATCTGCTCCGGTTGAGTTGAGTGCCTTAGTTTTCATGTTGTTCCAGCTTCAGGCACTTCAGTAAAAGTCTATTTCTCTGTAAAACTTTGGTTTCTCAGTTTTGATCCAAATTACAATTGTCCACAATGAGTGACATTGAACTTCAGAGTCTTCGAGGTCACTTTTTGACTGTATTCGAGGTCTGAAAATGTTTCATGTTACGCTTGCAACGCCAACTCAACATTCCTCATCATCCTGTTGAATTAAGGATGTCGGGTGTCTTGAGAAATTTGATACACGCATTGATTAAGGATTCTGCAAAAATCGAAGGATCTTCATCCATCGATACGCCAGTGGTTGGATCAGGGGTCAGCAACCTTTTTGGCTAAGGGAGCCATGAAACCGACATATTTTTTGATGTGTTTCCGTGAGAGCCACAGAATAGTTTTCAACACTTAATGCAACTAACTTGCTTACCTAACGTGTGTATTTTTAAGCAAAATCAACAATTTTAAACGATGGTAAATGTCTGAATTTTCTTTTTAATAACATGCTTCTTAGTGTTAATGCGAATTATGGTGCTGCATGGTGTTGCTGATGGCTTTGTAGGAAAATTACAGAAAGACTTTCATCTGTATCAATCGTATTAAGAAAATATCAAGCGAGCCAGATGTCATCATCAAATGAGCCACATCTGGCTCGTGAGCCATAGGTTCCCGATCCCTGGATTGGATGATCACTTTCCAACGCAAGTTCCTTTCATAGAAATGATGATTGAGTAGTTCTTCACTTGGAAATCTCGAACAGAATCGAAGATCGTAATACTGTTGTCTTCCACATTACTCAGAAGATTTGTTCCCATCAAAGATGTTCGATCATGCAGAAAATCACTCTTAGAATTCGTGCATCAATAAACGTGGTCTTCCTGAGAGTTATTACTGAAAAATGTAAAATTTTATCAGAAATTAAGTATAAAATAGTTTTACGAAAACCTTCTTTTATAGATAAGACACTTAGATCTTTTACAGACGGATGTTATCTCGCATATAAAATAATTTTATACAATGTTTTTGACTTCACATCACAAGACTGAGGGTTGTTTGGAAATTTTCCAAACAACAAAATGAATTGCAACGGCATCACTTGGTTTTACTTTTAGATACAAGATTTGTCATGTTATGTAAAAGAACACGCTTTCTTAAACATTCAGTCAATGTCTCTTGACCGGCAATTTTACGCTGTTGTGAGATTTCATAACACACTGATAATAAGTATTTGTCTGTCATCGATCTTTAATGAACTTTTTGGTTATGAGGATTGTAAAAGACTTTAACATATTAAGTTTTCCATTTGATCTTCTCCATCACACAATCTTCCCAATCTAGGGTTTACCCTCAGTCAACAAGTCTACAAGACCTTTTCGCAAAGGCGTTGAGGCTCGATGGTCAAAATCACTGAGTATGACAAAACATTTTTCAACATCTTATCTCTGTATCTCATCAACTTTGATAAACCAACTTGATTGGTTATAAGTAATATCTTGTTCAAATTCACGATAGCCATAAGGATTAATTTTGGCCACTGGATTAATTACCAAATTTATTGCCACAAATTATTTTAAACATCCGTACAAACGGAGCTTCTTTAGAGATAGCGTCACTGAGTTCTTAAGGTGTGGCTTATTATGGATAACCAAGAGAATCCGTCTGAATAAGCATAATCAAAAATTATTTGTTTTCTAAACTTCCAAAATTTTTGTATAATCTCTCAAATTTATTACCCAAGGTTAAGATTTGAGAAATCTCTAATTTGTAAATCTAAGTTTAAGTCGTACTGTAAGTCATAATTTTTAATAAGTTTTCAAACGTTTAATCGAACTTACCGTATTCTGAAGAAGTATCTTCTTTGTCAAATAATCCTGAAATAAGTACCATATTTATGTCAAACCTTGACACTTATCTTATGCCTAAAATTTTCCGTTTTTATTATAGTATCAAATTTTAACAGGCCTACATGTGTTGTTAGTAACTAACCATAATGAGAACATACATTTATGTAAAAAGAAATTTTTTAAATTCTAAACAATAATTTAATACACAATAATTAATTAACCCTATGTGCATTAACACTAGTTTGTAAGCTTTTATTCATTGAGCTGTGCAATGGCATATAGATATCCCAGGGTGGTCTTTGGGTATTATGACCCGATCTAAAATCGCTTTCCTAGTAAAATATAAGGTTAGGCCATTACTTATATCCACGCGGAACACCTTGAACATTTTGGAGTATTGTTTCATTGGTAGAAATTGGAACAAGATCCCATTTTGTTCCACAATTGTTATTCCTGGTAATCGTAAAGATATTTTAGTTTTATGGTCTAAAGTGGAATCCTTGTTAGCTGAATGTTGGACATTGTGTAAAGAAATTTCCATTCTAAAATAGAATGGAAATTCCGCGATTCCGCCGGCTTCAATGCCTCGTACTATGTTCTGTTTTGTCTGTTTTATCAATCTGCGTTCTGCAGAGTGTGTGTGTTCATACTATAGACTTCGTGTCTGCTCACAAACGAATAAATTAAATTAAATTAAATGGACATCTCAAAACAAAACATCGGTTAGGTTTTCGCCAAATAATAGATAAAGGACCATTGATTGAGACAGAAAAATGACTGTCCCTATTGGCTTGAATTTTGATTATAGTAGATTCTTTATCGATATTGGGACCCTCCTTATTATGGGACCTTTTCCCAGAAGAGGAACTCAGTTCCTCCAGGGATTCTGGGATATCTTTCTTTAGTAATTTGTCATCCTTTAGGGATGGATCTATTTGTGCAGGTTTCCTAGAGATTAATGAATTTTGTACTGGTCTTTGGTATGGATGTTTTCATGTGATTCGAAATGATTTCCTACCACGTTTGGGATCCAACATTGCGTTTAGTTCCTTCAAGGCTTGTTGTTCCATCTCGAGCTGCTGTATATCTTCTATAATTTTCCTTTTCTCCTCTTCACCACTGTTGAGCAAACTCTCCAAGAATTTTCGAAGTTCAGAATCCATTTTTTCTTACTGCAAAGTAAACCTATTTATTCTGCAATGACAAATAATTCCACAAGTTAATAAACTCTTTAATAATTAATAATCCTACATAGTAATTCCTATCAAAAAGAAATTCAAAGTTCAAGAATTGTTCTATTCCTAGTTCCAAAGACATAAATACTTTCTATTGACTTTTATTGCAACTTTTAATTCAATAATGTCATAACTAATTGATAATGTTATTTCTAATGAGGTTTCACTGCTAGAGTCAGTATAGCAAGTATAAACCACAATTTCATTCCTTCCCCTCAAGTCTTAAAATAAATCAATAGTGTTGATGGCCTCCCAATCCTTTAGCAAGAAGATTTCTAAGTGTCACCAAAGAAATGTCCATACCTGATCATGCGGAAATGGCGAGTGACGAGTTCGCCAATTCCACACACACATTTGCAGATAGGAAAAACATCACCAAAAAATTTCAGTTAAAAATGTTAACATTTTCTTGTCTGAGATCACATTCCTAGTCACATTAATGACTTTTGTTAGTGAAGGTAGTAATCTTTCCCTCCAGTCACAATCCCTCTGAATTTACACAAAACTAAAAGAATAAATTTACGATTATAACTCGTCAAAAATCGGTTGTTATTTATCCTGGAGTCAATATCTGGCTCATCTTTCGGCACCCTTGCAGAAAATATATTTTCTGAAACTTTTTCTATAGGGATTTTTGTTTTCTAGTTTTTCCTTCGCCCACAAGTTTACCCAGTAGTGGCTTCTTTAGTGATTTAATACTAATAATGATGATTCAGTACAAATAAAGATAGTGAGGATAGCAAAATTGAGAAGCAAGAACACAGTTTCTTAGCGACCGTTTAATTATTCACGTCGCCTTAGTCGAAATTGTGAGAAGTCTGAAACCCTAACGATTACCTTATCTTTTGGTATCGCAAGTATTGGGATTGGCAAATTAGAGCACATCTCTATTCGCACAGGGACGGCTGAACATTAATCTTTTACATCCACATTGTCTAATGTTGCATTTGTCAGATCAAAGAATTTTTACTTCTCGTCCCCACCACTCTTCACCATCGTCAACTGTTTCCAATCAAAGCACATTTTAGTCGTATAAATACAAATCTGACTGATAAAGTGTTGTTGTTAAAATTGTTTTTCTCTGTTGTTCATCAATACTTTTGCTGTTAATTAAAATGAATTAGAAGCCGAAATCATACTTATTGATAGCATGATTTTCTTCTGACTGATGGAATGAGCTTCCTAGCATATTTCCACGTAAAGTTTCCACAAGAACCACCAAGTGAATCACTTTCCCCAAAATCTTGGTCAGGACTTTGAAGGGGACGGACGGCAAGGGCCAAACCGGCTATGGTCACAAGTAGATGGTTTGTGTGTAATCTTTCTCTACGTATAGACCTAAGTATCCTATAGTTATGAGTAGGATACTCCCGTCAACAAAATAGTGGTCATCATTACAAATGAAAATTCCAAAGACAATTCTTGGTGTAGGTTCCCTATAGAATTGCTAAGGGGAGCTGGAGCTGTTCGTTTCTAGTAATCCACTGTATCTAGCTCGAAAGTACATCCAAAATAAACTAATTACATATAGACATAGAAAGAAGTTGAAAGATGCCACGCAGTTCTAATCTTTTAGAGATTCCACAGAGTTAACCTCTCCATGTCATCACAACAGTTTAAAAACATGTCCACTTAATTCAAACATTGTTGTCACACAGATCATACATTGTTTCCACTTAGTATTAGGTTACCCTGTTTATGATGTACTTCTTGACTGCAACTGGTTCATTGAATGATTCCATCAATTTCAATTGTTCTAAATTGTCCTCTCTGTGTAATACTGTGAAAATGTCTTCCAAATACAAGTGGTGCCTCATTTTGTTTTGTTTTTAAGAGTGTCACCGTGTCACATACACCTGTGTGAGTTGACACAGATATTACTCCAGGAGAATTTGTGAATTGAATTTACTATAATTTACTACAATTCTCTCTCTTTCATCAGTTGCTCAGAAGGAAAAGTTTGCAAAATTCAATCTCGGAATCCGTATACTCAGAACTATAAAGAGGGAATGTGACTGGATTGCACTGATGATGTCTACCAGGATCAACCTCTTTACATAAAAAACACAATTCACACCCAAATTTTCGAGTGAAATTGTGGCCTTACATTACTGTTTTTTACAGAAAACTCCCAAAATATATAGGGGACAAACAACTGATCATAAAAGAGACCTCATAAAAATATAATGCTTTTATTAACTCTTATTAAATACAAGCAATTGCCTATGTATCAGGTAGATGTGTCTAATGATTCCTTTTGATAAGCTGAAACAATGCATTAGAACAGGTAGGGAATTCACAACTTCTATAGATAACTTTAAATCTAGATGCATTATCAAATGCATCTTTCAATTTTACACATCTCAATTTCTTTTTCTTTTTATATGAGCGAAATATTTTTTCGCTAACCTCATTTGATAGGCTAACTGGTTTGAGTTATTATGCCTCTTTTGTGCTTATAAAACCTGGAGGCATCTGCAAATGAATAAAGCTGGTTCGGCTCCACAGTCTCCTCAAACTAGGTTACCACCCAAATTTAGTTCATCTAGCTTATTAGCTATATAAGGTGATTTGTTTGATTAGATTGAAATGTGAATACATTTCTCACTCCCTCTGTGTTGAAATGAACAAAATGACAGGAGTCATATAAAAAAATTGAAAAACATAACCTAGCGATCTCCAGCAAGCCTATACCATTAGATGAGGAATACATGAAAAAGATAAGTAAAACCTTGAGCAAACGACAATTACAATGAGGGGTAATCCCATTAATGAATGAGATGGTGCAAAAACGTAAGCAAGCATGATAGGAAGGGTTCAATTCCTCCCAATTCTCAATCTTATGCAATGATTGCCTTGCCGAGATTTGAGATTTGAAATCTCTTCGTCACTTGCAGCAAGTGAACAAGAAAAGAGTTGTATAGGTGGATAAAATATGCAAATGTCTGGCATATACCATCTACTGTGTTTTAAGGTTTAAATTAGGATCATATATATTCATTCATGCTTTCGAGGATTCTGTACGTCCGTCTCCTCTAACCAATGAAACTGTTCTAAAAACCTAAACTTTCATAAAATGAAATAAAGTCCTACAACTCACGGTTATGAAACATCAGTGTAATCGTCATTTTGGATTTGGTCAATTTCAGTCTCATATATGATTCCATATTAGTATGCTTATGAAAATGCATGCTTAACTACTCATGACCACATAGCAAAAACTCTTGAGTCCGCCTTGAACTGTAAAAAGTCCGGAAAAAACGACCGTCTGTAAATAGGAACTGATTCTCCTTGTTGACGTTGCCAGTATCGTGATTTTAGGTCCAAGAGATTAGTGGTATCATAGGATGATGACCAGAATGTTACGGGTATCACCCTTGGTACAACAATTTGCCCTTATCTCAACTTAGAAATCTATTACAAGTTATGCACAATGGAAAGCAATTGAAATTACTACTACCAGTTGTAAACGTGCGTTGAAGTATAAGTCAATATGTGAGCTTTCGCACCCAATGTCACTGATATCATTGAAATAATTCACATCTCAATGTTCACATGAAAATCATCCATAGATTGTGGTGATTTCATAGTTACTATTTTGAATGTGAACGGTTTGTTGTTACTCTCCATGATAAACAACTCCAATTTTCGTGTAACACTGAGATCAAACTTGTCTTGTGGTGATGTAAACGTCTACAATAAATCATTTCAAAAACCCGAGGAGTTATAAATTCCTAATGAAACAATGCTTATGTCTTCGGCATTTTTGATTAGGTTAATCACTGAAAGATCAAGTGGGAATATTTTCAGAACACCCAAATATTGGATTTATGACAATAAACCTTTAGGTTTGCTGGTCTGAAATCTTTTTCGATATTTCAATTTAGATGGATAATCCATGGAAAGAACTTGATAAGGTAGAGTTTGTCAAATCACCAGTGATAGTAGAAAAACTGTCCCCAAATTCTTTAGATAGAATGTGTTGTGTACCAACTGGAACTTTTATTTTTGCTTAAATAAACTGATTTAATTTTTGTCGGTGTATTGAAAGACTTGCGATCCGCCTAATAACGATGGGTGTTAAAATGAATCCTTTTTCGATTCCATCTAATCATAGGTACCGTTTCTACAAAAGTTAAAAAATAATCTATTATGCGCCAAACTGATGAAACTGACACTCTCGTCTGTTTTTCTGAAATTTTCACTAAAAGGCAATATGGTTAACGATTAGGTTCCTATTATCATTACTGTGTGATGGTTCCCCTCTAAACGTTGGAAAGGAATTGCGATTCTAGAGGAAAAGTAATTAGACTGAATTTTCTTACTTTTTCAGCCGTTTCAAAATAATGGGTGATGTTTACCTAACCCAGCTCTTTAACGCCCGCGCCGACCACTAAGTGGCCGGCACTCTTTTGGCGATAACTCGCCAGCTGCTGCAGCTAGAGAGGTGTTCAAACCCTCTACGGATTCAGCAAGTCTAGTAGTTCCGAGTCAAAAAAAATTTCAGTTTTGGGTTTGGGGTTCTCATGGTGGGACGTCACAAGTGGGGGTGTTTTAGCATTTTTATGGCCTACTTTAGCCGGCCCTGGACGCCCATCTAATGGGCCCACATTTTGGCCCAAGTATTTTTACGAAACTAGGCTATCCTACGAGTTTTTAGAGCCCTTGATTGGCTTTCTAGCATATCTGGATCAAAAATTATGCTACAAAAAAATTAGTCAAAATTCCTGCCCCTTCAAACACTAACCTGGGGAGAAAAACACCCCGTTTGTATATGGCCATAACTCGCCGTTAGAATAGGCTAAAGAGCTGTTCAAACCCTCTAAAGATTCGTGAAGACTAGTAGTTGAGACAGGAAAAAAAAATTTCAGTTTGAGATCTCGGGTTTTTGTTGATGTTTACATATTGGGAGGATGTTCATGCATATTTGTTTACATTTGGATAATGACGTCATATCCTGGGAGTCGAACTATTCATCAGATTTTGTGACTTGAAGTTTTTTTGGATTCTAGGCTGCAATACGAGTCTTTAGAGGGTTTGATGGACTTTCTAGCATTTATGATTCAAAAGTTATGGCAAAATAAGCATAAATTGATTAGGGAAATCCCCTGAAATTACTGAGCCTTGTCCTCAATGATTTGGGGTTTTCTGGCCCTAACTTGGGAACCAGAAACGCTAGGAAGTCGATCTAGGCCTCTACAGCTTCATATTCCAGCCTAGAATACAACCAAACTTTGAGCCACAATTCTGGCCCTTTGTCCGGGTGATGACGTCATAATAGAACAACCAAAAAAAGCCAAACTTACCCTTTTTCTAACGCCACCCACAGAAAACCCTGCACCCAAATCTCAAATGTTTTTTTTCAGTGCAAACTAGAAGACTTCACGAGTCTTTCGAGGGCTCGAATAGCTCGCTAGCATATTTTAGCGGCAAGTTATCGCGAGCTACGGTAGCCGCCAGTGGGAAATTCATGCATTTTCTGATTTTGGGGGTAAAATGTTTTTTTTGGGCCAAAACGTTAGTTTCAGACATGCTAGAAGGTCAATCAAGAGCTCTGTTGACGCGGGAGATCATCTAATGTCCAAAAAAAGTTTGAGAAAAAAGTTTGGCCCATTGGATTGGAGTCCAGGGCCAGTCAAAGTTGGTCAAAAATCCAAAAACACCCCCACTTTGCGAGCTCCTCCCAGGCGAAGCCCTTACCCAAATCCAAAAAAAAAAAATTTTGTCTAACGTAGAAGACTTGTAGCATCCGTAGAGGGTTTGACCAGGCTGGCGAGTTATAACCACAAACGTGCAAGGCACAAGAGTGGCTTGCGCAGGCAACCAACAGCCTTTAGTTGAAGATGAGCATTAGCAGCGATACGAGTCTGCTCTCATGTTCAGACCACTGATGCCACTCCTAGTGTTCTTCCACTAGATCAGTGGTTTTCAACCTTTTTCATGCAGCGACAAAATTTGTAACCTTATTTGACCTAACGACCCCCTTCCGAAAATTTCCAGTCTGCACAAAAGAAAATCACAATTACTAAAAAATAACTTACGATATCACTATGTTGAACAAAGACTCATTTATTAAATTCATGTGTATGGCAGGATCAGTGGGAGAGACCTATGCCGTGCACAAATCACTCCATAGCACAACTCATTGAAAACTAGAATAACACCCACGTTAACTACCGCATTCAGATATCTAATTTACAAACACAGCGCATTCTTACGTCACAAAGTTTTATTATGCGTACCAAACGCAACAGCACTGTAAAGGCAGGGTTCGTACGCAGTCTTGAGAAGTATGGAAAAGTATGGAATGACTTTTTCTCATTTTCCAGTCTGGAAAAAAAATTTTTGCAGATTTCATCTTCTGACATACATTTTCATAATATTTTATTCAAGATTGATATAATTTTACTTACATCGTGTTAAATATTACAATGCCTGTATTTGACCTGGTTAGGTCGTACGGAAATGTTAGGTATGGAAAAAGTCTGGAAAAGTCTGGAAAATGTTTTGAAAAAGTCTGGAAATTTATTTTCAGAACTGCGCAGGAATCCAAGGTAATAAAGTCATAATCACACTCAAAACTTTATATTGGTTGTAATGACACTTAAAATAATTTTAAATGTAAACGTAGGCTATCATTATTGTCAGGTGATCCTATTTTTTTGACTACGACAAAAAGTGATTCCATATACGAAATATAAAATCTACTGTAGAAGTAGGGCTGTGTTCAAATAATAATTACTCACTTGAAAACCTTTACTTATTACTTGATTAAGAACGTTTTCCATTACTTGATAATTCAAGTAATTTGCATTTAGAAAAAATAAGATTACAAAAGCCACATCTGTTGCTGCAAACGAAATATTACGCATTACATGCATCATCACACATAAAGTAAGCCATTGAGGCGAATAGATTTCTTGCCTGTGCAGAGCGCTTTGTGAGTCACAATTGTTGATTATCATCAGGGCCGGCCCTAGCAGATGCGGGGCCCAATGCAAGACCTAGGCGCGGGGCCCCTCTGAGCAGTAATTTTATGACGTCATCGTGTTCAGTCAACCATGTTACGGTCGTGATGGAGCGCAGATATACACTGCAGCACTAACAGGAGAATTGAGCACGTTTGCTAATGTTCAAGAGGAAATTTGCCAGTTCTGAAAAAAGCGTTCTTTGATAGCAATGAAAATGGCATTCCTACTGAATTCTCAAGCGCAAGGTGTATCTGGCAAAAATGAACAATCTCTACCCAAACACCATGGCATGGGGCACTAGAGGCGCTGGGCCCAATGTAGCTGCATCGATTACATCGGCTTAAGGCTGGCCCTGATTATCATCATGATTACGTTTTGGAGCTAGAATTTGATTCCATTAATAAGAATCGCGGCCGACAAGTGCGAATTTTGTCTGAACTGCCGGTTACGTTATTTGAACATTGCAATGACTTTGATGTGCTTGAATGTTTTTGAGTCGAAATGTTTTGAATTCCCTGATTTGTTTGACTTACTTAAGTTTAAGTAATCTGTGAGAAATTACTTATTACTTGAACAATACATTTTGTTACTTGAACCCAGCCATATGTAAAAGTAATTATGACTATTTCTTCAGAAGCTCTCGCGACCCCTAGAAAAATGGTAAACGACCCCCACGGGGTCGCGATCCCCAGGTTGAAAACCACTGCACTAGATCTAGTGTTTTTATATTTCATCTAGTGTTCTAGTGGTTTTTATAGCTGTCTAGTTTTTTTTATGAGTGAACTGAATGTAATTAAATTACAAATGTAGTGTAATTGTAACTGTAATTGAGAGTTTTTTGTGCAATTGTAATCTGCTAAAATTTCTGCCTAATTAGGCCTATATCTTAAATTATTCAAGAGCATATAACCTGTTTTGAGTTAAACCTCTATAAGTTGAGGTCACTGTGATGATCTTCAGTGACCTGTACACACAAAAGTTATGAAACAGAGGTGCCATTTCCCCATTTGCCTAAGTTTCACATTTCATATCACAAGGAAGTTCTCAAGTGCAATGGTGTGGATATGTAGTTGGTCTTTTCCCTTATGTGGTAATAATTTACCATGTGTAAAGGTGTTGCACTTCAAGTCACTTTAAAAGATTTTAAGGCATAAAAGAATAATTGTTTGCGTGTGTTTGTGTATGTGTGTGTTCTATGGCCCATCTGATACTAATAAATATATAATGTTCGAAACACCCGCCTGCTCTCAAGTACAACACCAATTGTCTTGTAATCTGACAAATCTGTCACATATTTATAATCCAGAGTTTTGTGTAAATCTAGTGTTTTTATCATGAAATCTATAGTACTTACTTTTGTGTAACAACAGAGTAGCAACACTGGTTCAGACATATCGTGTACAGCAGAGATGAGCACGGATCAGGACTGGATCAGGACCGAAGTCAATTTTGGCCGGATCAGGACTGGATCGGACTGCAATTTTTTTGAAAATTGGCGGATCAGGACCGGATCGGCCTGAGTAAATTTTTGTTGTTTTAATGTGATTTGTCCAGCTAAACATATCAAAAATTTAACTGTGATCTGATTTTACAGATATTTTAATGTAGTGTAGGACTATATGTTGCCATCAATGGCAAAAGCTCTGCTGGTACTATTTTGCCTTTAGAACTGTATCCACCTTTGTCCATACCATTGATTTCTAGTAACAATGTGAACACAGTTGAGTGGTTAGTGTATGTGCCTGCTGTGCGAGTGTTCATTGGTTCTGCTCTCCCCATTTCCTTTGGCATAGCTAGTAGAGATTACACCTTTGATGGGGTGCTTTTATGAACTTTTTCAAAACTTTTAGGGTTAGGTTTAGGGTGTAGCCTACGTTTGAGTTTCAATTTAGGGCTTATATTTAGGGTTTAGATTTAGGCTAGCTATCGGGTTTAGGTTTTAAGCTCAGCTTTAAGATTCAGATTTTGTCTTTAGGTTAAAGTTTGTGTTTTGGATTTGGTTTAAGTTTAGGGTTTTAGGTCATATTACAAGAACTTTATGCTAATCCAATGCATCAGCCTTGTCGCTTGACTAATCCAAGCAATCGGATTCTCCTAATGGCAAAATACTTCCAGCAGTGCTTTTGTCTCTGATGGCAAAATAGACACTGCCTTGTTAAATTTTGGAAATGTGAAAAGGCTGAGTCTATTTTGCCTCATGACGCAAAGACACTCCTGGAACTATTCTGCCTTCAATTAATCATTTTTGGCTATAGGCAAAATAGTTCCAGTAGTGCTTTGCTTTATGAGGCAAAGCAAAATACATGATTTTGCATGGGCAGATCAGGACTGGATCGGACTGATGATTTTCAAAAATTTTGCGGATCAAGACTGGATCGAATTTAATTTTATCGGATTAGGACTGGGCTCGGACTGTAAAATTTCACAGTCCGCTCATCTCTGGTGTACAGTTGCGTAACTAGAGGTTTGAGACAGGGGTGGCAAAGGTGAGCTGGAGGGGGCCCACTGGTCACCGTAGGGGGCCTACTAGTCAAAACTCAGAAAAAGGTTAAGAAATGATAGTGAATCTCTGGATGTCGTAGATGTCCATACTAGATAAAAAACGAAAACATCCCTAAAAATGCAAAAAAACAAAGAATACTAAACATCAAAATGTCAACGAAAGGGGGCCCAGTTCTTACATTTATCTTGCCATGGGGCGGCTCGTCCCCTTGCCACCCCCGTCAGTTGTGCCACTGATCGTGACATTGAAGTTACCGAATTGATATGGCTTTCATTGACCCAGTCCCTTTTCTGGACTCATGATCGCTGTACGTAACAGAACAGTAATACCTTTGCCTAGTTACATTTAGCACATTTCATCAGATCATTGTTTATGTAGCTTAGTGCTAAAAATTTGCGTGTGCTTTTACCTAAGCTTCAATATATTTTAGTTAGGGCTACAGGCAGTGGCGAAACTGACGGGAGAGCAGGGGGGGCGGCCGCCCACCCTGGCCGGTCATTTCGAAGTTTTTGGGCCCCCTGTCACCACATTGTTATTTTATTAAGTGATCTTTAATCGACATTGCCGCAAGGCAGTGTGTTGTTTTGATGATATTTGGCACTTTAAACTATAAAAACACTCTTTTTTTGGAAAAGTACAGGAAAACAAGCCATCATTTTTTCAATTTGGAACATCGCAACCAGACATTGTTGAAAAATTCTGCATAAAACATCCATGT
>Ga0210059_1008251_pt1 | contig 16479 bp, 10 predicted proteins | sample Ectturendosymbi2_FD_188042 | JGI IMG/M metagenome (GOLD analysis project Ga0210059, IMG submission 188042) | Ecteinascidia turbinata endosymbiont from Florida, USA - Sample 2 (SPAdes) (version 2) | ecosystem: Host-associated > Tunicates > Ascidians > Unclassified | place: Key West, Florida...
AACGAAGAAAGCTGCTTCAATATCTCTCAAACCTCGAAAATTCATAACCGCCTGGTTTGATAACAAACGTATTGCTACGCCTTGTGGTACTGCCGAAGAACATTCGGCAATACACCCGATCTCGACTTACAGTGTTGGTGAATAACTAAGAAAATAAACATCAATATTCTGATTGCTAAGGGGAGCTTGAGCCCCTTCAGCTCCCCCCTGGATGCGCCTTTGCCTTGCAGTATTTTCAGTGGCACACTTTGAAAAAGCTTAAAGAAACACTTTTTAAGATACTGATGAAGTAAGATAGTTCAAGGAAACCAGTTCTTAATTTTAGCATAGTCATACAAACACTGGAAGTACATGGCGGAAACATTACTACTAATTTTTTCTAAATAGAGCGGCAAATTTTAGACCCACTTCACGCGTTACATCGTTTTTTTTTTAATTCCATAAGTTGCTACGTTTTTTGTTCTTGCCCTGGAACTTTTAGTGAACTTCCACACAGTTTGAGTTGGTTAGCCACGTATGAAACGTGCTTCTCAAATCGCAATATGATGTACGTCAGATACACATATTTTGTAAGATCGACACGAACTTCTAAATGCATGCAGATATTTTGGAAAACAACACCGAATCACTTTTATTGACCAACAAAACATGGGAAAAAGTATTTCTGTCTGGGAAACAAAAAAGCTTTTTCGCAGCAAACATTTCGCTTAATAATGCAAACTATTGTGGAAAAAGTGACGTAATGGGTGGTATGGATAATGCATCACTTTCAGATCACCAGCCATGCTTTTTCAAATTCGCAAGTCTTATCATCAGGGTAGTGGGGACAGGGTCACTTTGACACGATAAGGTCCATCCCCGAAGCACACAACGAGGAACTTGTTTCCCAGGGAAGTGACGCAGTGATTAAAAAGTCTTCATCATCTTGTATGGTTTGAAAATGCAGTAGAATTTGCTTTTAACGACTTCAGCTGTAACGACAGTTCGCCTACAACAGGGTCTCCAAATTTTTTTGGCAGAGGGCCATATACGCTACAACAGTTCGAGGGCCGGACATCTTATGTAATGTGATTGTTTCGGGATATGTTACACTCTGCCAAGTCAACAAATGTGTCGTAAATATATTAATTTTCGTTATTAACAAAATGTCTATGCGGCCGGATGGAATGGCTTCGCGGGCCGTAGTTTGGAGACCCTGGGCTACATCGACGCTCTTTCTTCGGTCTAGGCAAAATTTCTATCTTTTACGTGCATTCGAGTTCGGCTATATCGTCACTTCGCCCATAGCGGCGCTTTTCGTCGGTCCCGCATAATATTTTGTTCGTTTATAATGACAGTTGTAATGTTTACCCGCAGTTTGAAGTGTAAGCTCGACTATGTGGAGCCGCCACATCAATCTTTTATGACCGAATACGAACGCAGTTACTTTAGAGGCGAATAGTTGAGGCGTGACAGCTGTAACGTAACAATGGCATCAAGGATTGCGCCATCAGCAGCAATCGAGTCAAATCATTACATGACAGGTGCTGTACTTTATTATTAGGGATTGATACTACTGTAGTCAGTTTAAGTGATAGTTTTGTTTGAGCAGTGCGTAAAATATCGAACAAAAGAAGCTGTATCACAGTATGGATGAAGCATGACATCGTTGTTTAGTTCAATAGCGCAAATGGTACGAAAGTGGCAAAACTTGCAAAATATTGCGACATTCCAACTACGACGTTGACTGCAATTTTCAAAAATAAAGGCAGAACAATTCTGACCATGAGACAGGACGTAGCAGCGAAACAGCGTCAATCGTGATTCGTCAAAGGACACTATTCACCCTTGCCAGGCTCTGAACTAAAAAGTCATTGTAGTTCGGCTATAACGACAGTTCACCCCTGTAACGACGCCTTTTCTCCGGTCCCATAATGTGACATGTGACGTTATAAGATAATTGTATTGTAACTGCTCGTAAAAATCCGATGAGTGAAACGCACCAGGAGAAACCTCGAAATACTTATCTGACGTGGCATTTGCAAGTAGGTGGTTCGTAGTTTGAGGTCTTGTATTTCATTCACTGATTTGTGCTAAAGACATCATTCAAATTTATGTTTTTTTGTATTCTTGTTGCTGACGTGGCTTTACATGACTTCCAAGTCTTTTCTAACGTCAACGTAATCATTGGTGTGCGGGAAGTCCCTTTACAGAGAACGAAAATCGTGGGCCCTAAAAAATGCCATTGCCCCACGTTCTGACGTCGACTGTCATTTGAGCTTTTCTTGGAAAATATACGTAATTTTCCCCAACGGCAAAGAGAAGTTTAAAAAAACTTAATCAATTTTTTGCAAACCGGTTGCACCAAAAACCTCTTTTGATGAATATGCTTCATTCTTTTTTAATTTGCACCTTTCTTTCCGAAATTGTCGCAAACCTGACTTCCGTGATTTTACTTTTCACTCCCCAAAAGAATTCTTGTGGTCTGAAAGTTAACAAAAACTGTCATGATTTACCTGATTCTGTCAAATACTGCTAGTGGGCGATTGCTTCCCATACCCCCATCTACTACGCCTATAAACCTACTGTAATTACAGTGATTTAACAGACAGGGGTGATCAGGGCGCAAACCTAACTTACGCTTGCGAATGTAACGCAATTATTCCAATTGTGGTGTCTTCATGTTTGCGCGAAGTTCGCGCCCAAGTCAACCTAACGATAAAGTGAAAAGAAGTCGACCACAAACAAATGTCTTTCCAAATGAACCAGGGCAATAGTGTGTTGATAACTTATAGCATATCTCCACTGAAATTTTGTTGGCCTTTGACGTGTAGCCACAAAATTTATTAAGTCTTCATGGTGTTGCAACCTCTCCGGTGGCGTTGCGTTGATTGTGTGAATCACCACGAACGGGATGTGCGTGAAGAATAACACCATTATATATGTAGCGCTAGCAGGCAATAGTAAGAGAGATTGCGACGTGGTAGTTCTGCCGATATTAACGTGTGAACGATTGAACATGATGACTAGCGTACGCAAAGAGTGATTGCGAGCATGATCTCTATTGTTGCTTGCTGCCACGGTGTGAAGCTTCGCGCACATGCCGCTCGGGATTTCCGATCGCAACAATGGAAGTCTGTCTGTCGTAGCGAAGCTGGGAAAGCTGTAAGCCTCATTAAATATTAAATAGAACGTATCTTTGCAAAAAAAACGCTCAGTAGTTCCGGTAAGGCGGTTGTAGTGTTCGTAAAGGGTCTATGGCTTTTTTCTACGAATGTGAAAAAGTGATGACATCACAATCTGTACAAGTTAAAATCTGGCATGAACATTCAAATGAAAAAGGCTTCGTATGCTTATGTCGTTTACTAATTTACTATGATGGCAATTACTAGACCAAAACCATTTTCAGAATCTGTTTAGCTGTGTTTCTATTTTGATTTTGATTTGTGAATGTTTAAAGAACCAAGCTATAAAATTATGGGTATGGCCAAGGCTTCGCGCAATAAAACGCTTGTCCGGAAGTAAAATCTGCAAAATATTGCGCTTATTGCAATAGAAAACAGAAAACAAAACGCAAAACTGATGCTTACTGCAATAGAAAGTCTAAAATATCGTACAGTAAGTCAGTTAAATACGCTCCTACAGATGTCCGATCTTTGAAATAAATACAAAAGAAACGACAACGAATTAAGTTTGAGCTAATCAACATTCAACCGCTTCACACCACCAACTTTTAGAAGAACAGAGCGACGCTGATCAAAAGCTATCGAACCCATTGAACTCAGTTTGTGTGGCTGTGAAATAATCAGAAAGCAGAGCGCTGTTTCTTTCGGTGCATTGATGTATGTCAACCTTTCATTGTTGGGTGAAATCATTGTCGCATTTTGTTTTGTTTCTCGCTAAGACATAGGTGAATGAGTCAGCAAAGAAAACATGATCTTTAGTCAGTAGCTGTAAGTAATGTTGCTTGGTCGTATAAGCTATAGCATTCTAGTCTTGCCAATAAAAGCGGTTTAGAAGATATTTTGGTATTGAAGCGGAGCTCCCGGCGTGCTCTGCTTGCTCGACGGTTTGAACTCGTGAAAATTGATTGAGGAAGTTGTTGTAGCCAATTGGTGACGGTGGTTGTCTAAGCCTTTGTCGATTTGGCCAAAGAAGCGCTTCGCTCGTCATTTCTGATCGAGGCATCTTAACTCTAGACTTCTCTTCCCAGGCACTATCATCTGGTGCTGTCCTTGTGCTTTGCCGAATTCATGTAGTGGCACTCACGTGACCACTACATCACTTCCCCCTTTTTCTCTTTTTGTTGAGGATTCAGCCAGGTGCGCCGCGCATGTTTTCGCCGAGCGTTGATTGATCGCCGTCCGCAGGCATCGATGAACTCTTTATCTCTGGCCTTTCTCTTCGGCGCTCTTGATATTCCTTCATCTCAGCCGTTGGTGACGTGTCGTTCTCCTCTCGGCTCCGCATGAACGACCATCCCGACCCTTCACGAGTTCACACCAAGGTGCGGGACCAAGACAGGTCGGTAGCTCCAAACGGTACGTGGTTCATCATGAAGTGAACCTGCAGTAAAAATATCAGTTTATGTAAACAAGAGTGGTACCAATTTTCAAGTAATTCCGGTAATTTATAAACCAAAAAACATTCCAAGACGTTCTCATCATATCCGTTCGTGCGAGTTTGCATCCATACACTCTATAGGCCCCAACTTCTTGCGCGAGTAATATTTGCTGGAACTACGTAACAATTTAAAGGTATATTGCGTACACGACCATCCCGAGCTTCCTCCCTGCGAACAGACAGTTCGTTAATTTGTCACAGAGATGTTTTGTATCATGCTGTCAGTGAAAGCCGGAGAGATGCAAGTACGGTAAAACAATACAAGGTTGCGGTCAAAATAAGCTTGTTTTATCAACAAGGTCAGGCACTCAGCAAAAGTTTGAAGATGATGAAACATACGAGTATAACGAAAAACTAAACATGAAAGCCTTTAGCATCTCGGACCTCCTTTGTAATATAGTGAGGGACCCGGACCACCTCGAACCACCGCCCATACTTGCATGAGGCCAATACTCACGGCGAAAGGTTTTGACTTTAACGCCACTGACACAGAAACGAAGATCTGAGCATGAATGCAATAATTTGACGGCCAGTATCAGGTGGCTGTCAACACCGCATTCCCGAAAGCTCTTCTCGCAAGACCCGGTCATCTGCTTTTTTCGCTTGAGGTCGTCGAACCGAGCGTAGTTACCTTTGCAGGCAAGATCTCTGTAAAGTTTATAGGAGAGTGAAAATTTGGTCTTATGCTGCGACCTGGACGAAAACCTCACTGAGCATATTCCCCCAATTATTTATCTGTGTCTTTTTTCAAGGCATTTTGCACACACTTTTCCCAGGAAGCTGAGAGAAGTGCCGTGTTAGTTGGTACATGCCCTCCTATCTCACCTCGTATTTATCGAGATGATCCCAGTTCGTCAAACTTTCAGTGCCCTCCAAGAATGCCAGGCCCTTTGACACACAAGCGTTGTTCAAAGAACTCCTCTCTTCAAGGCTTCAACCATTACAGGTCTGGTTTCATCACAACCTGCAGTCTTCAGTGTTATAACAGCTAGAGAGACTTTGGCCCTAGTGATAGTATTTTCCTCCCCCAAATGCATCTCCTGTGTGTCTGACAGTATAAGAGTGACTGGGTTCAATAAACATTTGATATACTTTCTCCATCTACTAAGGACGTCCTCATTTTTTGAAATTTGATTTTGGTAACGGCAATTGGCGGCAGGGCGCAGCCTGAATTGTAATTCTTGCCGGGGCGGTTGAGGTGTATGCTATTGCCCAGGGAGCGTTAGGGCGATTCAGTCAGTGGCCGTGGGTCGAACAACTAACCTTCCAATTGAGAGGGAGACACCTATCACTGAGCTGTGGCCGTCCCTATCGAGGTTTAGGAACGCCCGAGCAATGAAATGGCAGAGGTTTGAAAATAACAAAAAAACGCCCAAACCAAAAACTTGTGTAAGGTTTACAAGAGGGTTCGAAACTACTGTACTACATTTCAGATGTTTATGACACACTGCCCTCAACTGAAAAGAAATAAGAAAAGCAGTGTTTTGCATATATCCAACCTTATCAAATCGGTGCTGCGTGGCCCTGCATCGCTGTATCTCAAATCTACCGCTCTGGTCTGGTCGTCGGTCATGCTTTTCGACGTTGCGGCAGTGCGGCACTCCCAAAACCCAATGCTATAATTAAATCAAAATTAGCGTCTAGTAATTTTTTGCGCTTTCATTCATGCCACCGAACAAACGAGGCCTTCATTGCAGATATGGGTAATCACATTACAGGCAATCAAATTAATTGAAACATTGCTGGTTTGTGAGGGCTTAAACAACATGCTCTGCAAGAATCGCCCTTTCTGCGTTTTTACTTACAAACTGGCGTACGTACTTCATCGCGATGTTGACGTGGAACTTTTGATATCAGTTATGGCAGGTTTAATACTAAAGCAAAAATTTATGCAATTTTATAATAAAAGTTCCAACGGTTGTGTAAAGTGACAGCCTGCTTTAAAATATTTATGATATTACTTTGTGACCCTTTGCTTAATTAAATCATGTCTTACAATGTTATTGATTCTCCGATCTTCCCGTGCAAAGCATATGCTTCTGTACCCACAACTTATAGAATAATAACATTAGGCTTTTTGAAGGAAAAGAAAAAAATAACAAATTGCACTACGCCAGGTTTTTTTAAGGCGTTTTAGGGACCCGATTCGGGTCCCTAGAATTTCGAATCGGGTCCCTAGAATCAGAGAAAATTATCATCGGGTCCGTAAAATCAGAGAAAATCGGGTCCCTAGAATCAGAGAAATCGAGTCCCTTCAGATCCAAACCGGGCTCCTAATATTTTCCTTAAAAGAAACCTGCGCTACGCGCAAAATTTTGCCTAGTTGCTTGCGACGCGGTAACGCACAGGTGCGTCCAAGCAGGAACATTTTTACCGACTTCGATTCTTTCGAATTCGGCTCATGATCGCCTGACCCAACAGTAACTTGTTTGCTTAGTTAGATATTTCAAAGCCGAATTTCGCAGCTAGTTTGTGAGCCATTAGAAAGCATTCTACCGATTTGCCAAGTTTGTTGGTTCCGCGGGAAGCAATCGAAGTTACACATTGTAGTTTTGGCAGACATGCTTTTGCAGGCTTTCAACAGGGTTCCTTGAGCGTGTACATCAAAACAAAGAAATTTGTTGACTTCTAGTAGGAAAGACGTTTGCAGCAGAATGAATATAAAAATCACCCCACTCATTTCCAGTGTTTGCAAGTATTCTCTATCGCTTGCAGGTATTCTGCATGGTCATCTTTCTAAATCTTAATTGGATTCGTTTGAATTAACATGCCACGGGATCGGAATTGTGTGTTAAAGCTGAAGTGAGCAATTTGACCCCTTCCATCAAGTGCATGTGATACGCTTCTACAAGCAGTGATGTTGCAAATCATGTTTGAAACTGTTCTGAAATTAATTTCGTAGAACTTGTACGTGTTATCAGCGAGCACCTTCAGTTTTCATTTGCACAATGGCTTTCTAGATGGTCTAAATCAGCTATGTCCAACCAGCGGCCCAGTCGAAGGTTTTGTGCGGCCCATTTTAAGTTTCCCGAGTAGTATGAGTAGCTCACATACTGACAACCTGTCATTATTTTGATAATCTTAAATTTGACATTTTTGTTGCAGGTGGCCCTCAGTGCCAATTTATCACGGCTGTTACCATTGCAGTTAGGATTCGAACGCTTTCAGTACATTAGCGTAATCTAAATTTAGTTTGCTAAGATCAAAGTAAACTATTGAATGTTCGGCCCTCATTAATATGTCATTCGACGTGCGGCCCGATAGTGACATACGTTTTGGCCCAGCAAGCCATTTGGGTTGGACATAGCTGGTCTAAATAGAGCGAAGAAAGTGCTCCCGGTTGGTCAAGATCTAGTGTCGACGTTCTACTTGCGACAAAATTAGGGAGCGCGAGGGCCTAGGCCGTCTTAGCCGCTTGTCTTAAAAACGTGAAATTATGCCCCATTTGTGCCTAGTGCCCCTGGAAGAATTATTATTTTGTTGTGCCGGCTTTGGTTATACGATTGCTTCAGATCTTCGACAGAAAGAAATTAAGTTTTTCCTACGTTCTTCTCCAGAACAAATGGCAATGAGATCTTTTCTTGGAATTTCTAGCTCTTTCGCATAGTTCAGTAGAAACTCTCTTCGCTGAATTTCAGTGACGCTTAGCGTTTTCTGAAAGTTTATTTTTTTGGATATTTGCATTTTCATGTGAGACCGTGTTTCCACCCTCGAAAATATCATCTAGTTGTCAAACTGAATAACTGTACTTACACTCCTTTGTTATAGTAACCAGGGTTGCGGAGTCGGAGGTAAAATATCCGACTCCAACTCCGACCTTTCCAAATTTCCGACTCCGACTCCTTTACATAAAGGCAATGAAATTTGACTGTTAAAATCAATGGAAATCGTGGTGCACAGCAAAGAAATATCTGTTTCAACAGAAGTTTAAAAAAATTGTACCATTTCAACAGGAATTACCAATTTAAGAGTGTGATGTGAAAAATGATCCAATTAGACATCCGGAGTCCGTGTTGGACAAAAAAATCCGACTCTTACTCCCAGTGTTGTTAGGAATCCGACTCCACCCAAAACCCTCCGACTCCTTACGAATCCGACTCCGGCTCCGCAACCGTGATAGTGACTACATATTTTATGGACCAATCAAGCAAAATGCATTCTGTGGACACAGGATTTGTTTATTCCGTTTTTAAGTTGTCGTTTTCCAAGCAATACAAAATATATTGTTCAATCCTGTATAGTCTATGTATTCTATGTGTGCTATAGGCTGATGGTAAACAGCATGAATACAAGTTTTGCACAGCAAAATCTTTTCGCAACACCCTCAGCTAACCATATGAAATAAGCCCAGTGTAAACACATGTTTTATTCCAAGTAAAGCTCACGAGAAAGTGTTCTAGGTGATTTAACTAAAATCTACTGTAAAACTTCAACAGGCAAGCTCTATATCAGGGGTCTCAAACTCAAATTGCTCCGAGGGCGAAATGAGGTCTTATAAAGTAACCGGAGGGCCGCAATTATGACGCTGACGCAACAATAGCAGTACCAGAACTTTCCACTAAACAGCTTTTACATCTTATTTCCTGCGAAAGGCATCATGAGTTATAGGCAAATCATTTCTGTCGTCTCTACGTTCGTTTGAAAGGAACTTGTTCACTCGTTGACCAAGCACTTTCCAACACCGGTGAATAAACTAATCGTAAATGTTTAAAAATTCCCAAAACGCCCTCGCGGGCCACATTGCGGCCCGCGTGTTTGAGACCCCTGCTCTATATTCTGGCAATCTTGTTAGAAACAAGGAAACGTGGGATCCGCATCAAACACGTTAGAAGTTTGCTGACTACTGACCAACCAAGGCTCATATATTTCAGAAGCAGTGTATTTGACAAGTCGTTTACTACTAGAAACCACTGTGCTGCAGTGACTAGGGATCGAGTATTTTATAAATTACTCAATGATTTACTGCTACAACAAGTTTGACAACTGAAGTCCATCACTGAGTTAAACAACGAAATTTTGTAAAGCTTCAGAAACTCTGCAATTGCTGTAAAACACTACAGAGCGATGAGCTATACTACAAGACTTTCTGTAAAGAACATTTGACACCGTTACCACAGGTAGCACTCAATAGCACAAGCAATTGTGTCCATGAGGCCGAGGACAAACATGTACTTATAGCATCTGCATCAACCGCTAGCAAATGTTTGCTACCAACATATCCAACAGCTTACAGTAACTCACAAAGTTTTTTCGTGCCTCCAAGCAAACGAAATTATCAACGAGTGATTTCGCAATTTAAGACGATCGTAACCAGGGTTGCGAAGTCGGAGGTATTTGGGTTGAGTCGGATTCCTCAGAACACTCGGAGTCGGATTGCTGGGAATGCTAGGAGTCGGAGTTGGATTTTTATCCGAATCCGGAAGTCCAATCAAATAATTTTTCAGTAAGGAGTTTTAACTCGTGCCTGTTGAAATGGTACAATTTTTTGAAACTTTTATTGAAAGAGAGAATTCTTGCTGTGTACCACGACTTCCATTGATGCTAAAAAAATAGGTATACCTTCAGCTGTGTCTTTCCTTTTTGCTCAGATGATTTACTAAGTAGTTATTCAGACGTGATTCATTTTGTATGTTTCTCCGTAATTGGAAAACCAACAATAGCTGCAAACATATGTCCATAAGTACGTAATACAAATAAATTTGTTTTCTGCGTTCAAGTTCAGCATTCAGTGAATCTGAAATAACTGTAAAAGTATCAACTCGAAACTTGTTCCGAGCAGTGAGTTGTCCATCATCCTCATTTTCAGTACTTTCCTGCAAAAGCCGATTCCGTTTTGGTCCGCGTCTGTCTTTATACATGTGATTGTCAGCGAGCATTTTAGCCTCTTCCTCACATGAATCATAATCATCTCTCAGTGACTTGACAAAATTATCCAAACCGATTATCTTAAGACAGTTGAGATATCACAGCTTTCCTTTTGCAATAACTTACCAGCGACATTGAACCGCCACAAAACTCTGTCAAACAAAATACACAGTACTGCAGCCTCCAAATTTATCAAATGTATGACTAAAGACGAAGCTTCAAGCCAAGTCCGACCCGTTTCGGTTTTATCGTTCGAAATGTTTTGCAGTGTAGAAATTATTTGACTATAGCTGGTTCTCAGTAGGCGAACAGCGTCACACCTCGCCGACCATTTTGTATTCAACAATGATTTGATCAAACACTATTTTGACCCACTGAGTTCGTGAGAAGCTTCCACCTGAGCGTAGAGACCGCAGAGAAGTTGTAAAGGTTCTGCCCAAACCCAAATAACGAAATGGCGTTGGCGCAGCATTCCGCAGCACAAGAACCAATGAAACATGAACAGTGGCGTATCTATGAAAAATGGCGCCCATGGCAAAGTTTAAATGTGCGCCTTTTTCCACAATTTTAATATTAAAAATATGCACAATTTTACGAAGCATAAACCATGAAGAAAAATTCAAAATAAAAAATGCATTTTTATTTTTGCTTTAAGCAAATGAAATTGTAGCTCATTCATAAGCACCATAATATACTTACATTCTTATTTATTTTTATTTTAAAGAATATCAAAACATTCAAACAACGATGTCATGATTCATACATAGCATTGGCTGATCAAATTGTAAATCTTACAAAAACGTCACACAACGTATTGCAACTGCAAACGACAATTTCTTTTAAAAATAAAACATATTTTCCTAAACCGTGAGAAGCTGTTTTTTCCGTTATTTTTCAGTCATTCACCGATTTTTTAAATGACAGAGAAAATTTAAGTCAATTCCGTCCTAACGCCTTTTCCAGTGATGCAAAAATGTCCTAAAACGAAGAAACGACAGAAAGTTTTAAGCTATTTCGGCCAAATGACCGAAAAGCCTCAGTGAAAAAAAACAGGTGAAGGACCAGGTCATAGATATAGTAAGCGAGTGGTTTTGTTCTGTCACAATGTCTGACCGTTATGTTGTGTCGCAATACTATGATTTTTGTTATAATGCTTGGTGGTGCTGGTGCAACATGCCCAACTCAACGCATTAGATAATGGGCTGTGTTGATGCAGCTTTGCAGTTAATTGTTGTATGGGGCGCAAAATGGAGGTTGAACAAACAGCAAGTCATAATCTTTAATTTTTGCCAAGCAATGTTTGCGCCCCCGTCAGAGAGGCCCCCATGGCACGAGCCATGCCTGCCCTACCCTAGATACGCCACTGGACATGAACAGAATGGGGAACAAAATGTGCAAGTGGATTGAGATTTTTTATTCTGGCTTGCACTCCTGGGTATGCACCTGCCATGTTGCTGGCGTTGTTGAAACTTTGGCCGCGACAGTTGTGAACTGAAATAGCCAAGTCTTTCAGGATGTTGATGACATTATTTGTCAAATTTTGTGCGTAATTTCCCTCCATTACAATGAACTTAAGAAACAGGAACTCCAGTTTTGTTGACATAGCACACTGCAAACACTAACTTTGGGTTCGATACGACTTGGGTTATGTCTGGCGTGGAGTTAACGATTATACTGTAGTACTTTCCTGATATTACTTCAGCAACGCTTGTGCTCCAAATTAGTCTACTCGTTAGGTGGATAAAATCGTTGAAATTCCAGAGGATAGATAAGATGGTGTACCACTGTACATGGTCCCGCGTTTGCCGAACCTGTGTAAATGATCGCGTTTTTTTCTCTCTAAGCATACTGTACGTCTTAGTGACAGGAGATTGATCTATTTATTACTCTCCTGCGGTACATTTGTTTTCTTTTTGCAATGGAATACAGAGTATAACGCGAACTTTGTTTCAAACCCATGTGACACGATATAAAATTCGCGTAAACATTAGCTGCAAGTTATTCTTCTTATTTACTTCTTATTGACGAGCTTGTAGTGGTTTTTGCTGGAATGATCTATCTAGATACTGGCATTGTGTTTCGTGACGTGATAACGACTTGGGCAATTCTGGGGTAGTCTGAGCGTTAGTATATATACGAGTGGATTCCGCATTTCATCGTGCTTATTTTTTGTAGACTATATTCAAATGTTAATCTGTGTCATTCTTTCTTGTCTATTTGCTTGATTTTTTTTCACAAATTAAAATTTTTAATTCCTTTCTAAACGTTTGGAAAATAGTTCTTTATTATAAATTGTAGAGGGTTCAAGGTCATAACAAATTTTTTAGGGGTGCAAACATGGGCGTCGGACGGATTTGCTCCAGGGTGGGGGCAATAGTGCCGGTACATTTTTACAGAGGTAGCCAAAAAGATCTTTGCAGAGGGGCTAAAAGTAAATGAAATGTAATAGGAAAATGTCAAATTTCAAAATCCATGAGTGGCCAAGTCCCCCTGCCTCCTTTCCAACGCGCATGGGTGTAAGAGTAAAATAGGATGGCAACCGCTGATCTAGAGTGAGCCAGGGTGGTCAACCTGTTGCACACCACACGTCAATTTTTTCGAACGCTAGTACCAATGCGCCATGTCATCGGCTATTCCTTGTAACGATGTTATTTCGCATCATAAGCGATTTACCAGGTGGTATTGGTTAAATGCAAATGGAATTTCTGGTAAAGCAGCATATAAACGTCAAATTTGCTTACTTTTCAATGAGACGTCTGAGTTTATTTTAATTTCACCAGTCTTTCAATGTTTGGAGCCTGGCACCACGCAGTCACACAAATATTAAACGCGCGTTGATCAGTTACCCGTAACGATCTCTTTTTGGAGACACGAACTCAGAATGCAAGGACTGTGGTGTTTCAGTAACACAGACAATAAGAGATTCCCCGCTCCATAGGGTTGCCAACTTTTTCAAATTGCAATAAAGGACAGGAAAAATCCGTATGCTCCAGTAGGTGAAAAAGCAGGATAAATAAAAAAAGGGTCTTTCGTTTCACAAACGGCAAGTTTAGGAGTTCTTGTTGACAAAAGATAAGCACTTCATGCTGAGGGTTGTTAACTTCAAAGTCGAACACAAAATGTTTTAGATGGGTCACACACTGAGAATGGGCCCGCCAAAATATTGAAAATATCAGCTTCTGAAGCTTTATTTTTCTCAAAGTCATGTACAGATACTTTGAATATTTCCATTATACGCTGCAAGAACAAGTAGACTTTAAATAATACATTGTGGAATTTCTGTTAGGACATCATCAACTAGGTTTGATCAATTGTTTGAAGCAATCGGTTGGTGTGCGGGCATAAAGCTTTCCGGGTACGTAATATACTCTCAATGCATGGTGGCAGAGAAAACCACCTAGTATATACATGGTGAAGGATATCAAGTAATTCTGTATCTGCAAATGAATTCAAATCTTTGAGTTGCACGTCTGTTTGTTAAGATGGAAAAATGGCCACAAATTTTTAGTACATCATTCATCATTTTCTACTGTATGTCCACGTTTCGAGTTTCTCAGAGCATATACCTCACAAGACATTACGTAAAATGAAAGCATTGCAATTAACATTAACATCATCATTCAGTGTGAGGACTTTGGTGTACGTTTTCCTCCATAACTGTAATTTGCATTATCCGCAATCCAATTGTATATTATCTCCATAGTGTTCTTTAAACAGTTAGATATTCCATAAGCATTCTCAAAAACATCAATTAGACAATTTACTGTGTCAATTTCCATAGTAAAATATTGAACATGTTTTTATGATTTGATGCTTCAATTTCAAGACCAAGGAAGACAAGGGTTTATGTTGCTTCAAATTGCTGATAACTTCTTCTAAAGCTCTTTTGCCAAGTCTTTAGCATTTACCCCAAATTTATCCAAAAGAGAACTAAAAGCAATAGGTCTTAATATACTCTTGTGGCTATCTGAATTTGTATGTTGCTTTACTAAACACCCATGTATGCAATTTTAAAGAGGTTTCAGTCTAGGTATGTGCTAGACATACTGGTCTAGGTATTTGACAGGGTTAACATGATTTATAGAAAATTTTGAAAATATATAGCGTGCTATCAGCCTTTATCAGGCCCGCAACCAGCTTAGGACACCAGGCGGGGCAAAGAGTTTTCTGAGAGGGCCCAAATTTTGTAAACTATGTCCAATAGTTTCAAACTATGTCCAACATATTTTTCCAGGGGGAGCAAACAAATTGCAGGGGTCTTTGCCCCCCTGGTTACGGGCCTGTCTTTATCAATGTGAAAAAGGACAAGGACAAAAGAGGAAATTAAAGGACTGTCCTCTGAGATAAAGGACAGTTGGCGTCGACCAGGTTCACACACTCTTATTGCCTGTGCTGCACTGCGCCTTCTGCAACTGTTACAACTTCTCCGTTGGCGTTGCGTTGAATGTGTGATTCACCACGGTTGCGTTAAATGTGTGAACGGGATGTGCGTGAAGAACAACACCACATATATGTGGCGCGAACAAGCAATAATAGAGTGATCATGGCATGTGAACTCATTGTTGCTTACCGCCACAGTGCGAAGCTTTGCGCACATGCCGCTCGGATTTTCCCGATCGCATCAAAATGGTGCTATGACCAGGATGTGAAGGTCGTGCCAGTTGCAGCCTTCACGAAAAGAACATGCGATCGGTGCAGTTCGTTATAAAAAGGAGGCAATGTTGTTACAACCTCTCCGTTGGCGTTGCGTTGAATATATGATTCACCACGACCGGGATGTGTGCGAAGAACAACACCACATATATGTGGCGCGAACAAGCAACAATAGAGTGATCGTGACGTGTAATCTCTGGTGATACTAACGATGTGAACGATTGAACGCAACAACAGCGTACGCGAAGAGTGATTGCGGCGCATGATCTCTATTATTGCTTTCTGCCACAGTGTGAAGCTTTGCGCACATGCCGCTCGGGCTTTCCGATCGCAACACAACTACTAGATGAATTCCTACTGGCGCTGCGTAACGTGACTGGGGAAGCTTCACACAGAACACGGTTTACGGTTACGTTCCGGTTTACGACAACGTCACGGTACGTTGAAATTCACACTGGATGTAATATCCGATTCCGTAAAAGCAGGCCCGCACAACGTAGCTTCGCATTGCGCACAGCCAATGACAACTCACCTTATCCACATTGGTAGCTTTAACCTGACGAAACTGCGATGAACTATATACGACTATTGTAAACGCGACTTGTCGATGACGTATACGTGCAAGGCACTCCCACATCACGTCATCACAAATTCCAACGACGTGACAAAATTCGAGAATCAATGAGAATGGAGGTAAAAGAAGGTAAACTCGCAGAGGACTCGGGTACGAAACAAAAAGCCGATAAAAATATAGGAAAGGTTGATTATCTTACTTCACTACAGCCATCACAGGGATGCAATGCACAACTTCAAATCATTCAAAGTGTAAATTTGGCGCATGCGCGATAGGTAGGCCACTCGTAGACGTTTGTCTTTTTTCGATCGTTTCCAAGTATATTGCGCAGTTTCGCAATTTTGCGCAGCTCTGCGCAGTTTCGCAATTTTTGAGAAATGAGTCATCTTAGAAAGGAGTTGCCCGGGGCACCACGGGCACCAGTGGCGTACGCAGAAACTTTTCATGGTGGGGTTTCATTCAGCGGCATAGGGTAGTCATTTGTATTTGGTGTGCGCTGTTTGTGACGTCACAAAATGCCGTCATAGTCCTGTTTCCAAACCAACGTTTTGGCGAAGTTTGTTGACATAATATGCACATTTTTCTATACATCCACTCTTTTTATTTTATGTGTCAATGCACTGAATATAAACTATTAGAGCTCCAAGTTAGGCTATCAGAGGAAAATACGTACACCCAACGCTACGATACAGCAGTTCGTAACTGCAAAAAATATCAGGCGGCGCGTTAAAACAGGGGAGTAAAACACACTCATCAATTCGTCAGAGCAATTTACAACGGAAAAA
>Ga0210059_1008252_pt1 | contig 16479 bp, 8 predicted proteins | sample Ectturendosymbi2_FD_188042 | JGI IMG/M metagenome (GOLD analysis project Ga0210059, IMG submission 188042) | Ecteinascidia turbinata endosymbiont from Florida, USA - Sample 2 (SPAdes) (version 2) | ecosystem: Host-associated > Tunicates > Ascidians > Unclassified | place: Key West, Florida...
TGTCCTATAGGCCTTGTTTAGTCACACTCACGTTACATTTTATACAAACTTAATATCACAATTACTCATCAGTCAACCGGTGTAGATTGCAATGCAAATTAATTGATAACCGTATCCAAAATTTATCTGAGCTGTTATCATCATGTCTTTTTACGCCCCGCTTTGGCTTTGAGTCTTTGCGTAGGCGCTCCTCCCAGAACTTTCCAGTTTAAATAGCTATCTGTCAGAGCTCAGAAACCACGTCAGTCCATTAAAGTGTGCTGGGCAGATGGCGAGGAAAGAGAACACATTTGCAGAATGTCTCTTATGCTGCGATTTATGCTGGAAAAATAGGAAGCTGGTCTGTTTAGCCCCAATTTCGATCATCTCGAGATATTTCTGAACAGGCCCGTCACCAGCTTGGGACACCAGGAGGGGCGAAGAGTTTTCTGAGAGGTGTCCAAATTTTTGAACGGTCCAATAGTTTCAAACTATATCTAACACATTTTTCCAGGGAAGCGACAAATTTTCTAGGGGAGGCTTCGCCCCCTTGATTACGGGCCTGTTTCTGAACCCGCGATGCATTGATTCATGCGACAGTGTGCTGTGCAATGCAAACATCAAAGCAGACATCCAAGACTGATGAAACGCAAGTGTATAACCAGTTTTTTTTAAGGAAAATGTTAGGTACCCGCTATGGATCTGTAGGGACCCGATTTTCTCTGATTTTAGGAACCCGATGATAATTTTCTCTGATTCTAGGGGCCCGAATTGGGTCTCTAAAACGCCTTAAAAAACCCTGGTATAACATACTTTCAGCATTCGAGTACACGCTGTGAGAGGGCAAAGTTCTTTAGGTTGGTTTTATCCTTCACAACTGTACCGTTTGCGCTGGTATAACGTTTCAGATGCTTCGTCACGAGACAGCATGAATTGTTCTCACAACGTTGTGGATCGCTACGGTTTCGATGTTGGTGCGACTCCAGGATTTATCGGCGTTACTTCTTGATACAAATAATTTGCTGATTGGTGAAGAAGCGAAACTTGCTAGAAATTGCACGAGGCTTGTGAAAAGTTCATTCATTGCAAAATTTTTGTCACAATTCCATGTGAACCGAACTTGACAAAACTACTGTCTCATGTGAACTGTTTCTGTGAACTGAACGTCACAAAACTACTGTCTCATGTGAACTGAACGTCACAAAACTACTGTCTCATCTGAACTGTTTCTGTGAACTGAACGTCACAAAACTACTATCTCATCTGATCTGTTTCTGTGAACTGAACGTCACAAAACTACTGTCTCATGTGAACTGTTTCGTGTGAACCGTCTCATGTGAACCAAACGTCATAAAACGACTGTGACGTTCGGTTCACGCGTCACTTTCACCTCGGCATGCAATTTTTCTCGATCTTTTCAAATGGCAGGGCAACAAACAAAATTTTTCTACCCAGTTTTCCAAAATTCTTATCCGTGGTCCATGCGTTTTGCCCTGTTGTAGGTTTAGCGCTGGTCAATCCCTTGAACGCTTAAATCCCTTTGTGTTGAACCGTTCAGGGACCATTGCCCTTCGCTTTGCAGGCCGCGTTTCTTCTTTTCGTGCGTCTGATGGAAAAGCTTTTATTTTGAGTTGGTGCATTGACCTGTTCTTTGCTTGCTTGCTTACCCAGTGCCATCTACATTCCTTCGCCCTGTTGTCCGACTAGAAATATCTTAAAATGCAAATAACACGGTTTTCATTTGTCTCGCCTTGGAAGTTTAAGCTCCAAATTTTCCGAAAAACTTCGATGTGCTTCGTGGCATTATTTTTTCTCTCTGTCACATTGTGGCGCAGCGTCAATTGGCAAGAATGTTTTTTGATACAGCAAAAATATCTTGCCCATCTCCACATTGTAAGCCTGTGCTGGGCTGTTGATCTTAAGCTCTCCGAGGGAAATTTCAATAAACATCAGATTTAATAACGCTAATATCGAGCTGCTGAGAGCATATCTAATTCACTGTCATCGTATCATCTCGCTGACCTGGAGCGTCTGAAAAGTTCCTGTTTCTGCGCTGCATTCGTTGCGAACGTACTTCCGCGTCGCCGACCTCAAAGTGTGGAGGCGCTCTCAAACATCCAGTCAAAAGTGAATCACTTTTTTCGAGCACTGCGTCGTTCCATTAGTTTTCGTCGTTCCATTAGAGATTTTGCTAGCTTGGTTTAAAGATAGCCGGTAACTATTTTGAAGTGGTCTTCAAAATATCCTGCTATTGTTGGTCTGGTTGCAGTAAGTTATTGTGCTTGCGTGATGTACCTGAGAGTTCACAGTCCCGTCGCACTTGGATAAACTTTGCCACTGCTACGCATGATGCAATTAGTTTGAGAAAAGTAGGCTATGTCAAAATCTTGGACTGTTCTGCAGTTCTTCGTGTTAGTGTTACCAGGTAAACTCACAGTTAGGCTTCTTAATGCAGTAAAACTCCGAGAGGTTTATAATTTACCGTGAAAACTGTGCATACGTAACAGAGAATTCGCTAAATACGAACACTGCTATTTTTCCTAAGGAGATGGTATTTGCATTTGAGATCCACCACAATGCCCCCCGAGGGGACTGTGTGGCTGTCTTGCACATATCGTTAGGGTTTCTGCTACAACATTTTCACATTGTTTCGCATTATCAACTACCAAGTGGTAAAAACTAACTTTGAGAAGCACTAAACCAGTAGTTCTTAACCTTTCCGACCCGCCGCAGCCCTATTCCTAAACATGTTGATTTGGGGACTCATCGTCTGCGGTCATGTCACAATTCAAAGTGGTGTGCAATGCTCCTTGTGCAGCGTAGTGTTAACGGTTTACACTTGGACATTGTTTCTGGGGACCCCCAGATTTCTCACTTGGGGCCCCATTAAGAACCACTGCAGTAGGCCATACACTCGAAATGATGTAGTGACCAACGTGTGTGTGACGTTGGACGGTACCTTTAATTACTGTGATGAAAAATGCAACTTGAGCACAGCGGAGACGAACTGCAATGTGCAAGTACCCATGCATGAAAGTAAACAATGAGGGGGAGTGATTATGTAGCTTGGTAACTGGCATCCCTGAAGATGAAGATTTCTACTTTTTCTCCGAATTATTCAGGAGAAAGTCGGGTAGCCCAATACAGTGGGTTAAAAGGGACAATTGATTTGTGTCTGATCCGTAAGCATTAGCTTCAACTGATGTTGCATTTGCGAAAGACAGCCATATTTTCTTCTTCCACGTGAACTTTCGCTTGAAAAGCATTTGCAGCTCAGAACAAAAGTTTGATTGTTTAAAATTAGTGTATGCCCTCCTCATAAGGGTTAGATGTTTGTTTATTGATTTTGTCTGAAGTAGGTTATGCAGTACCATGCGTCGTGTCAAGCTTCGTCCAGAACAGCGCAATATTTACTTCGCAGACGTTCGTATTGGTGCAAGGCGGTTTCAACCTTTTAGTCAGCCAAACCCTATTACGTGACTTAACCCTACCACGGCTACGTGCATAGGTCACGTGCTTCTTCAATTGAATGGTGAAGACTCGCAAGTGGTCGTTGAGCACTGCAGTCTTGTGCGTCAAATTGTGGTCTAACTGCAATCGTTGCTGGTATTTCTGCTGTTTTACAATGAAATTTCGAACGTCGCAATTAACCTTGTTTCTTAAAAGGCCAATCTACACTGATAAGTTGCCAGGAGTAGCCGCGCACGATTCTTTGTTTGTCTTATTGCGCCCAGGAGTTGCCGTGCCGAGCCGGGCACGATTACCCGACGCAACAAAACAAACAAAGGATTACGCCCGGCAACTCCTGGCACGTCCTCAGTGTAGATTGGCCTGGGATTGAGAAAGCACGACAGCCGCTGAGACTGTTGTGTTGGGCGCAATTGTGACGGCATAGTCATATTTCTCTCAAACTTGTCCATCCATATACTCCATGGTGAACAAGCTGATTTAAAGTGGTTTAGTAGATAGATGTCGTGCCGACTGCGCGCGTGTTGTAATCGTAACAAGCACTGGTATAAAGTTTGCCACAAAATGAAACGTAGTAACCATTCTGAAGTTTGGAAACACTTTCGCACAAAATGATGATCAAGCTACTTGTCATCACTGTTCAAAAAAGATAAGCTGCAAAGGTGGGTCAACTAGCGGTCTTTCGCGACACCTGAAGAGTCAGCACAGCAGCCTTAGCCTTGGTAGTGAAGAACAACCTTGCTCCAAGAAAGCAAAAGTGCAACAGAAATCTATGATGTCGTTTGTAACTATGAAAAAGGACAGTTTGCAGAGCATTGTTTCTGAACTTGCAGCCGTGGAAGGATTTTCTATCCATGCTATATGCAAGAGTAAGTTCATCCGTGAGTCGCTTAGTGCCAAAGGTTTTCGACTTCCTCTTGCAGAACGAAGTGTTATGGAATTAGTTCACAGTCAACACAAAAGCATTCAGAAGGAAATGAAAAGCAGGATCGAAACGGAACTTCAATGCAATACTCGTTTTAGTGTCACTCTGGACGAGTACACCGCGGTTCGATGTCGACGATACATGAACGTCAACATCCATTCTCGCAACGACCATATTAATCTGGGTCTAATAAGAATGCTCGGATCATGTGATGCTGAGAAAATTTTAGAATTGCTGGAGAAAAACCTTGCTGAATTTGGGATCACCAATATGCAGACATATATCGTCAGTATTGTGTCTGATGGCGCCTCAGTTATGAAAAAGTTGGGAAAAATTTCCCAATTTCGCCATCAGCTCTGTTATGCACATGGTCTGCATCTGGCTGTTTGTGATATTCTGTACAAGGCAAGCGTTGCCAATGCTTCCGTTGAAGATTGCAATGACGAAGACGAGGAAATATTTGCTGAAAGCCTTACGACAGCAATCCCAACAACAAATGAAATACCTACTTTCAATCCTAGAATTGAGGATGTTTTGAAAAAGGTACGAAAAGTTGTGAAACTTTTCAGAAAAATTACAGTGAAAAACGAAGTCCTGCAAAAGAACGTAGTTGCAGAACAAAAAAAAGAGTTGTCCCTCGTCCTTGAATGCAAAACGCGCTGGAGCTCTATGTTTGAAATGATTGATAGGTTTCTTCTCCTTAAAAGGTGCATCATAAAAGCTTTACTGGATTTGTCTACTGCAATTGATATATCAGAAACCGAATTTGCATTTCTGGATGATTTAAAATGTGTTCTTGAACCGGTAAAACTTGCACTCGAGGCTTTGTGTCGTCGAGACGCAACATTGCTGACTGCCAAAGGAATCTTCAGTTTTCTTATAAATGAAATGAAAAAGAGGAGGTCGACCATGGCTAACGATTTGCTTTGCGCCATCAAAAATCGCATACAACACAGGCCCGTCGCCAGGGTTTAGCAGCAGGGGGGCCAAAAACCAGAAGGGGGGGGGCACATTTAAAAAACACTGTATTGGATGTGTGCAGCAACCAGGGGGCCAAACGTGAAATGGGGGGCCGGGCACCATTGGCCTCCCGCTGGCGGCGGCCCTGATGCAACAGCGACGGCAACACGATGTGGTCAACCTGCTGCGATATCTTCAGAATCCGAAGGTGTAGGTAGAACATGATGATGCTGATGTCACCCAGCTGAGCAATAATGTAAAACAAGGTTTTCTGAAGACAGCTTCCGGGCTTTGATCAGCCGCTTGTTTACGGACAATGACAGATCTGCTGCAGAAAGTTACGATGAAGAGGAGGCGATGGAATCGTCTGACAACAGTCAAAAAAGCGATAGCCTTTTGGAAAGATTGCAGGCTCATATTAATCATTCTACACACGACAAATTCGACATATCATCACACGACAGTGCAAACCGGCTTCGGGCAGTCATCAAGCAGGAGATGAGCTTGCTGGAAGCTACTGGAAAAAGACCGGGCAAACTTGAGCAAGTGTACATTGCTCTGCTGAGCATTCCACCAACCTCAGTTGAGGCGGAACGAGCTTTTACCGCTGCGGGCTTGTTTGCCAGCAAAATTCGTTCGCGGCTGAGTGACCAATCAGTCAATGCACTCAGTTTTCTGCGAAGCTATTGCAAAAAGAATGAATAAAAAACTTGCATGCATTATTGCCTGTTTGATTTTGCTTGTATTGTCACTTGCACATTACGTCAATTTTCCCGTTTTTTCCCCGGGATCCCGGGATTGAGTTAAGATTTTTCCCGGTTTCCCTTCTTCGTCAAAAAACACAGTGATGCTACGGACTGCGTAATATTTTTAAGCTTTATAACAAACCCAGGCAGGCTGAGGTACGCGCAAGACGAACAGCGCAACTATCCTCTCCACCTGTTGACTACTTAGCGGGAGATTCCTGTGAATACAGGCGTGTAAATACGGATGACGCGAACCTATGCGAAGAATTTCAACACAGTCAATCGTTGGCCTAGAAAGCCCTTGCTTTTCGCAATTTGCCTAGAAGTAATCATGCGGAACAGCTTGCAGTGGCTATGTGGATCATAATCAAATTTCTTCCTGCGTAATATTAATGGGGTGAAATATACTATTGCTAGAAAAATTAAGCAAGAAATTTTAGGAATTGTACTTTTGATTTGACGTTAAGTTTTCTTTTATGTAGAAGCGGATAGGTTACTGGTTTCGATAAACTACTGGAGAAGCGCGTCGAAGGCAGTTTTTAAAACACTAAATTCCTACTTCACCTGTCAGACAAAAATTGTTGTAAATCTTGCTTTGTTATGAGTGGAAACAAACCAAACAGCAGTAATGCCCGTGCTCAATTGTCTGGAAGAATGTCACCCACCCACAATTGTACATGTTTGCCTCGACCTTGGCCCAAGCACCATGATTGGTTTTAAACACCGTTCCAGGGTGAAGGCTTGAGCAAAACCCAAGCAACGCGTACTCTGACCTGTGGTTTGCACATGAACTTTGACCTGCGGTTTACTCATAATGCCCTCGTATCCCGAACCGCTTTGCTCGCGCCGTTGTAGGACAAACACGACGTTTGCTTACTTTTTATGATAGCAAAAGTTTATGTCGTTTGATGTTCTGGTGTAAATACTGTCATTCGGGTAATGTTGTTCTCTAACTTGTGGTTGTTTGTGTGCGCCAGACCGTTTATTAAATCATTGATTTCCGTCTAGAAATAATTTGTGCAAACACCGTAATTGCTGACGACTTCCTGTCGGTAATTCGAGGTGTTCTAAAACAGCCGTCTATACAGAGCAGTACTAGCCTAGCGTGTCATGTCATCCTCGTTTTGAGGCTGTCTTCGGCTTGCAGGTCCAGTCACGCCGGTATTTATTGAGTGCGGACCGCCCGAGTATAACCATGGATTTCTGTTTAAGCCTCGCAAGTCATGTTTTTAACGGCGTATCTGCTTCCGATCAAATGTCGACCATGCGTGCAAGCACGAACCGCAAAACACGGCTTTTCCGATTAGACAGTATCTTTATCGCTGCATCGGGCCACGAGACGGTCAGTTATGTATCGGTTTATTGGTCGGGAAACGGTCGCTTTCAATAGAATACCACGGGATGCTTGATAAACTATTCGCTTAACTGAGCCTTGGTATGGTATGCTTAATGCTTCCGTTAATCGTTCTGGCTAATGTTACAAAACGTTAGTGTGGCATCGCGGCGGTAGACAGATTGCTGATGTAAAAACAACTGTGTATCGAAAAAGAATTCCATCATTGCTAGCGCATCCACTGCAAGATTTGCTTATGATTTGTGTGTGGTGTTATGATCTTTTTGGGTTCTAATTATGGTTTCGTATTTGCAGTGCTTGCTCATTTTAGAACAAAGACTTGATTTTGTTAATTATGTGGTTCATTCGAAAGGGACCTAGCATTACTGAAACCTTGCAATTAAATTGCACTAACACGTTTTTCACGCGTAGCGCTGTGCAAACGAACGTGAATTAGGTTTGTCGAAAACCCGGAAAGTGTACTCAGTTTTTTAGTAATTGTCTGTCAGCTGCTTTTTGGTAATTACCTATTTGCATCTTTCATACCTAGCTAATTTTGGTTTCATCGACATTAGGGCAGCGGTTCTCAATTGTTGGTGCTTGCATCCCCCTTGAGGAGCAAAACTGGATTCGGGAGATGTTCACTTTATCTCATTAAAATAACTTCTTTCTCCACTTAATCGAACTTATTTCTTTACATGAAGTTTTTTTGTCAACTTCAAAGTGACGAAACGAAGTTGAAAGAGTAAATGAACTTATTCGCCAAATTTTTGTCTCATTGTCAAATGCATTAGCATTTGGCACAACTTCTATGATATTGTGGTGTTCAGTACTTCGCCTCCAACGCCTGTCTTGCTCAAGTTTCCGGAATTTTACGTCATTATTTGTTCCAACGTGTATGCAGAAGACTAGAAGACTACCTATAGTCGCTGGGGTGCAAATTTTTTTTTTTTTTCTTGTAGATAGGTGTGGTTTTGGGAACCGCTGCGTTAGCGGTTTGCGTAAGACAACGTTCGAAGCCTTGACTGTGTTGCAAAAACTAGTGCAGAATCTCTTGTGTGTAAATATCGGACGGTCTTGTCCTCTTTCATTGAAGGTTCGGAACAGGGGTTCTTGACCCGAGGTCCGGGAATGTGATTTAAAGGGTTAGGTTTCGCAGACATTCCAATCACTGCTAGCGCGATTGCACCTAATTTTGATTATTTCATGGAGATAAAGAATTCCGATTAGGTTCGCTTGGGCATCTCACAGGCCTTCCTTAATTCACCAGTCCGCCCGTTGCTTTTATCATACATTCTTTTGAAATGAAGTTACCTTGCATAATGCATATGGCATATGTAGTGTAACACTTTTCTGCAAATGTGTGCAGTTGTTAACTACCGAAGAAGCTTTTATATTATTTTTGATATTGACGCATGCAGTTTTAAATTTGGCGTTGCTATGAAATCTGGCCACCATTGTGTACAGACCCATTACAAAATGATGAGAGTGATTTAAATCTAGGTTTTCATGTTTGGGAGACTGAGTAGGCGGAATATTTTTGTGTTGGTTTTTCGAAAAAGTTTTTCCCCAGCATGTGTTGCGTGACGAGAAACAATTTCCCGGGCAAAAGTGGTTTTAACAAAATGGGGGTTTGTCACGTCGAATTTAATCTAGCACGGGAAGCGAGTGACAAAATCCGACCCACATTGTCACCACTGGGAAAGTGCCTCGAAGATAATTCTGTACTGACAACAAATCGGAATTCCACAAAGCATTTTCATAGAGTTCTTGGAAAAAGTCTTTATAACCATTTTGTTTCGGTTGACATTGCTAGATGCGGAAATTTCCTGAAGTTTTTTTTTTCAATTACGGAGAATCAAGAAAAAATTGAAGTGCGCCACACCAAAGCTGATTTTCTGCATGCCAGGTGTTAGTCACGATACGATTATAAGGCGGATTGCAGTGAACTGTTTCCTGCAATCACGCAACAGTCCCATCAAGTTTTTGTTTCTCGTCATTTTGGTCCACTTTGAAAATGCCCGCAGTTAGACGTACGTTATTCTTTGCGTCACCCTCAGATCCAACGTGAAATTATAAGTTCAGATCATTTTAGTGATAAAAGAGCGCCAGAAAATTTTGTACAGAACTATTTCTATTCCGAACGTGTGGGGTATCGTGTTGTTGCTTTACGCTCCAGCGCGATATTGGTTCAACCCTCAATCGACGCTCGATTAATTGCAAGTCCATCAAAGCTATTTCATGGTTTGTTTGCCAAGTCGCGCAATTCACGATACCGCTAATTCGTCGTGTTCGGGTGGAGTTGTGCTCCGTCACTCGATACCTTTTGAAACGGAGAGTCCAGGCGTACACTGACTTCAGTTTTCGCTGCCTGAACAAACGTAGCTGCCGGTGTCGCAAAACCGTGGCCACACTTCTGTCCTCGAATTGTGGCGACGTCGAAACATCCAGAACTGCCCAAAGACAACGAGTTATTTTCCTCGCAAAGGCCCCGTAGGCTCGTAGAGGAAATGACCAAGTGTTCTCGTTCTCGATGAGAAGTTGGCGCTCTTGTTTTTCTCACTTTTAAACGTAGCAAAATGACAAAGCAGTCAACCAATGCAAATAAACGGATCATTTTCGGTGTAAACGACAAGAAAAAATAACTCCATTTAATAATACTCGAAAAATAACAAGTAACCCACGAGCGATTAATTTAGTTGGTGATTTTTTTACAAAAACAATAAGAGCAATTAAATAATGAAAGCGGCTTGATTTAGCGACGTATTTGTGGACTGCAACAAACAATGCAAGCAAATCTGCCGGAATCTGTTTCGGATATCCGTGACGTAGCAAACTTCTCTATTTTTCTCTGAAAAAGAAATTGATTGAATGGTGTTGTGCGCGCCACTTAATGGTGTTGTGCGCGATACTTGCATTCTGAATCTGCACAATTAATGAAGCAGGAACCGATCCACGCTTTGTGTTTTGCATCGAGTTGTTTTTTTTAGAGTATCTAAATGAGAATAACAAGTACTATATTTAATCGTTCGCATCAGCGTTCAAGTTCGCTGGCCCCGTCTCGCGGGCGGAGGACGCACAGCTGTTCTCGTTTCGCTCTTCCACTCAAAATTATTATTTTTCTTTCCCAGGTCCAATCTGTTGAATGGAAACCTCGCGACACTTCGTGTTTGCTGTCTGGTGCTTGCGACGGGTAAGCCGCGGCTTCGAGTTATTTATGACATCATAAATGTACAAACGTGTCGCGCTGTGGGCGCCTGTTGTTTAATAAAACCGTCGGCAGGAGTCCGGCTTTGCGGTGGCCGATCGTGAGGTAAGTTAAACACATTGGCAACGTCTTGTTGGCACGACGTTTGGTACCTGCTGGAAGTTGTAAAGTCCACTCGATGCTGTGCCGTACTTGCATTTTGACTGTCTGGCCTTATTACGGCAGTTGACCAGAAGAGAAGGGAAGAGTTCTAAGTCGCTGTTCTGTCGCGTGAATTCAGATCGGTGGTCGAAACTTGGCTTGGCCTTCTTCGTTGGTGTTTGTTACTGCAGTGCTATTTAGCCCGGGCCTTCGGTGCGGCATTGTGTATGCTGGATCATTTACAGTGGTGCCACTCCTAGTGTTTTTCCACTAGCTTCAGTGTTTTTTGCGTTTCATGGGGTGTTCCATTGGTTGCTCATAGTTACAGCATCTAGTGTGTGTGTGTGCACGCGCGCGCGCGTGTGTGCGCGCCCTGTGTTCTCGGGACCACCTGGTTTGAGACAAATAAATAGATATATAATGTTCATCAAACACCCGCCTGTTCTTAAAGTACAACACCAATTTTCTTGTAATCTGACAAACCTGTCCTGTATTTGTACTCTGGGTTTTTTTGTTTATTCAGTGTTCTTATCATGAAATCTAGTACTTTTCCATAACAACAGAGTGGCAACGCTGATCATTTACTGTGGATACCACCATGGAATCGTATACGGAGGGTGTAGGTGAACTCGAAAAATCTAACCAGCTTAATCCGCATGATTTTTTGACTTTCTGTGCTAAACCCTAGATCTGCGTTTCTCAACGTGGGGTGCACGCGCCACGTGTAGGGCGATTTTTTAAATTGATGTGGGGAGTAGGACAGGAAAAGCTGAAGTTTGATTTCATTCATTTCACACTCGCGAATTTTATGTTACTGTAGCGCAGACGTAGTGTCCAGTTTTTTTTTAAGATTTGACCGTGCTGACCGCACAGACGTTTAGAGAGACCACAACGGCTTTATCTGAATGCCGAGACGGTCGCAAAGCAACGTTTTACTGTAGTTTGATGGTGGTAGTAAGGGGACTTTCTATTGTACTTTGGGAGACCGTTGGAAAACACCTTAAGAAACACTGGGTGTCTCTAAAAAAGCCAAGAAAGGTGTTAGACGAGCATGTTAGCTGTGGCGGAAGCACAGTCAGCCTAGAGTTTTGAAGCGTCGGGTCATACGAAATCCGAGGGTGATTGTTCGCGTTAATAAATTTGGGATTAAAACCGCAGCGCGTGCTCAAACTTTAACGGGTTCTGACGCACAGCCGCTCGAAAAGATTTTTTTCTTCCGAAAAACCTTAAGTTTGTAAACTTATGGCTGCTTAGCAATGTCATACGTTGATAGTTAAGCTGCATACCATCGTAACGTGGAGCGACGAAAACTGTTTTGGAAACAAACCTGTCGCTCACGTTCGTCTTCGTTTGCGAGACACCGGCTGGCACTGGTAATAATGCAACCGTTCGACCGTAAATTTGCCTTTCCTTGCCAGTGCGGGCTGTGAATGCATAGTCCTGTAGATTGTGTATGCACAGTCCTGTTGATGTTGCTTGGCGGTCGCATTAATTCAGCAAACCGTCTTGTGCCTTGATGACCATGAAAACATTACCATGCTAGCTTTCCGAAATGTAAAGAAGTTAAGTTGTTGTTGGGTCAAGCCTGTGCGGAGAGCATCGTGGCGTTTGGTCAAACTGCTTTTTAAGAAGCTGGAGAACTAACTCTCAAACCGAGGCCACCGTGATAGACATCACGGTGGTCTCGGTTAAACAGTCTACGAATGCAAAAGGCGTCCAATGAAAAGTGTGATCCAGCTAAACGGAACCTACGCAAGACTTTGTAAGTGCTGGAGTAGAACTGGACGTAATTCAGCCGAGTTTATTTGCGAAACTATCAAGTCGGCTTTTGGATGTTGTTGTCAAATTCGGTTTCTTAATCGAGACAGAACTCCACGTCATTGGAGGCATACAGAAGTGTGCTGTGCTAATGTGCTGTGATTTCCTCCTACATCAGTGGTTCTTAACTTTTTTTTCCTTATTAACCACTTCCAGTTGAAACTGAATCTTCATTTCCCACAACCTAAAATGAATAGAACCACTTGCACTAGTTATGTCGCCCTCGAAAGAAAATAGTGTATTTAAAAACTAGAAAAAATAGACTGATTACCCACCTGCAACCCCTATCATCCCCCACTAGTGGGTAATTCCCCAGTGGTTACGAACCACTCTCTACATCACCTTGTTGTTTCGTTCGTGGTGCTGCAGTCAGTGATGGAAGCAGCAGCTGTCCGGTCATTCAGAAAAAGAATCACTTATAAAAGATAAGTCGTGTGACTTTTTTATGCAAGTTGGTCTTTTTCTGAATTTGACCTGGCATCGCCATTGTATCAGTAGCCTGTAAGCCATGTCCGTCGGTAGAGGGCAAGGAGGATTTGTGCTCTCCTGAATTTTGAAATTTTACATTCACCTATTAAATTCGTAGCAAAAGGAGGTTCTCAATCTCGAGTGGGTACAATGAAATTCACCACTTTCGGCACCTCCTGGAAAAATCCCTGTGGCTACCCCATGAAAAAATCCACTAGTGCCCGCCCTGGAAAAAATGTTTCTGACGCCCGTGCAGTAGTAACGTAAAGCAACTCACGACGCAGCGAATGACATGTATTCGAAACCAGCGGAACAAACGCTCGTCTGCGATAACTTCTGAAATGCGAGCGAAGAATGTCAACAAATATGTTTAAAGCGCGTTGAGCAAGATTGACGGCGGCGCTCGCAATAGCGGGAGTCTCGCCTGCAAGAGCATGAAAACACAGTTTCAATCCAAACGGAGGTCGTTCTGAATTGCATCTTGCTGTGCTAAATCTACACGATGCCGCAATCGCGCTCACACAGACGCCCAGCTGTGTTTACTGCCTCGGCACCGATAGCCACAATCTATTTTACGATGGCCTCTACTTCTGGTTGGTTTCGCGTTGGTTTGATGTGGCCGACAGTTTATCTTGTAATGTTTAAGTACTTCGCTTTCAAGTGGTGGCTTTCTTGACAACTTTACTTGGACAACGTTTTTTTATCAAAACACTTAATAGTGATCTAAGTAGTTATAAAGAACCGTGCGTGGAAGTCTGTAATGGTTTTGAAAAGATCTACTTAATCAAGATGCGTAATGTCGAATCTGATTAAACTTCGTGGCTACAAGCGTTTTTTAAAAACAAACGTGGTTCTGCGTGTTGCGAGAGCCTGATGAGGAAAGTAATTATTGTGCGGAGTCTAACCTGAGCAGTGCGAATTCGTATGTCATGACAACAGATCCTGTGATTTCGCGGTAAAATCTGAACGTAAAATTCCAACGTGCACTTTACTTAAACAAACCGCGACGGATGCTCAGCACAGGGTTCCTCAACCCGTGGGCCACGGAGAAGGACAAACGTATGTCACGGAGAAGGACAAACGTATGCCACGGAGAAGGACAAACGTATGTGGGCCGCGGAGAAGGACAAACGTATGTCAGGACACAGTTATCTGGACATCTAATCTCCACAGCGTGGGAACACATTGATTGTGTTCAGCAGCAAGATAGTCACTGAATTACATGCAGGAATGAAATAGCTACTTGGCAATAATAATGTTTGTTTGCTGATACGTATAAAACATAGCATAGGCCCTGTGCTAACAAGGTAGAGGGTCACGCGATGTTTATCAAAATTTGTCTGGGCCACGAAGGGAAAAGGTTGAGAAACACTGCTTCAACACACGAGATGGCTTTGGGATTAATGTTTCAAATAATAATGAATTTGCTACTCAGTCGCTTCAAACTAGCTCCTCGTTTGCTTAATTCACGCAGGCGCATTATCTCGTTCGACGTTCGATCAGATGCGACGTCTAGCGGTGCTGTTGAATGGAAAGTTTCGGGTGAAGTTGAGCGTCTTGCTTGGAACGCAACGGAAACTTCGTGCTTTGCCGTAAGTCTTGTTTTGAATAAAGTAATGTGCAAAAACGTTGTCATGGGATGTGCTACTAGTTTTTAAGCGCTTTTTATACGTGTGTGAAATGTTTTTTTTTACGAGGATGTGCTGACTTGCATAAATTTGTTTTGGCTGTAACCAAGATTTTAATTAACCGCCCCTCCATTAGCAACCGTCGAAACACACGTTTTGCAAAGGGAAACAACGGAGGCATTTATGCCTTTTCGTTTGAAGCAACATATAAATTTCAGGCTTCCCCAATACTTAATTTTTCTTTCAGACTACGCTATTGCAATTGCGGTGCTTTCAAAGTGTCACATGCCCCGTTGCTGCCATGCTTCGGCTCACCTGTTCCCACGTACAGTTTTATTAGCATCTCAGATTCGTTGGCTTCAAAACCCCAAGTTTTGCACAACTTCGTGAACTTTTTTTTCTAAGAATGCTGTGCTTGTTATTCTGCTTGATTTTGTTCAATCCAGCACACAAGATCTTGTGCTTATCCACTGCTGCTGCACTTACCTTGCCCCACGCAGGGTGTTGTCGGCATTGGCCGGTTTTGCAATAAGCTATTCGATTGGTTGTGAAAAATTGCCTAGAATTTTGGAAACAACTCTCTGAAATTACGGAAATTACAGCATGTGTCACGCTTAAATGGTTGCTACTGCCTTCTTGAATTAAGTTCGGCGCAGTTGGTTCGGGAGTGATTTGAATGAGCATCGGGGGTGACTTGTGTCGCGTTGAAACCTGTGCATTCCGTTGCAGATAAGTAAAATGGCTGCAAAACTACAAGTAATCGACTTCATTTAAGCACGGAGTATTCATGTTGGCGAGAATACTAACGTCGATACAGAGTTGAATCGCTTCGCAAAAGCATTTGACATGAACGGCGTTATGCCCACAGCCTGTGGCCTAACTGACGGGGAGCAGGGTTGCGAAACAGACCCCTGGAAAGCTAAGTGCAAAAACCGGGCCTCCATTCAGCATATATTACGTCGGCGTATTATTTTGGTTTTCAGTACTCAGTAGGTTGCTGTACTTAGCGCTTTTCGCATGTTTTTCGGGTGTTTTCCTGTAATTTCGTTTTTTTCGGGTTGTTTTCTTGTAATTTCGTTTTTTCGGGGTGTTTTCCTGCAATTTAGTTTTTTCAGGGTGTTTTCCTGTAATTTCGAATTTGGCCGTCCACATCCGGCTTCACTATCATTTTTCAACTTTTCTTCTGCGTGTTGGCCATTGGCCCCCCTACGGTAGCCAGTGGGTGCGGGCCCCCTTCATTAAAGTTTTCCCACCCTGGCTCAAACCTTTAGTTAGCCCGCTATTCACAGCTTTCCAGCACCTCAACATAAAATTATCCCGCCTCAGCACTATGACGCTCAGTTCGAAACCGAGGCACTGAGCGCGAAAAAGAAGATTTGTTTGCTGTCGTCGCAGCGCAACTGTTCCCACTTTATCGCCTTTCCTTTGTACTCGATTGCGCGCGATGATTCGGTGTTGATTTCGCGTCAAGGAAATAAGTGACGTGACCACTCAGCGACGTTCCGAGCTTGATTAACAAAGTGCCGGTGACAGGTCGTTGTGCAATTGGACCGACGTCACCTTGTCGAACTCACAAGGCGCTGAGTGGACCTGTCACTGAATTATCAATGTTAGCAGATAAACTGCCCGCGAACCGTACTCCGCGTCATAACTGCATCAACCACCCGATTTTTAGACACCTTTTACGCTGGCATTATTATCATGTTTGAGTGTTTTAGGCGAGCACCGATTCTGGCTTCATCTACTATTGTGACGTGAGAATGCCCGGCAAGTCTGTGCACAAGTGGCGAGCGCACGAGGAAGCC
>Ga0210059_1008253_pt1 | contig 16477 bp, 11 predicted proteins | sample Ectturendosymbi2_FD_188042 | JGI IMG/M metagenome (GOLD analysis project Ga0210059, IMG submission 188042) | Ecteinascidia turbinata endosymbiont from Florida, USA - Sample 2 (SPAdes) (version 2) | ecosystem: Host-associated > Tunicates > Ascidians > Unclassified | place: Key West, Florida...
CACCCCCCAAGCAAAAAATTTTTTTTCGAGTCTAATCTACTAGACTGGCCACGTTTTTTGAGATTTTCGCCGAGTCGCTAGAGCGAACAGGAGCGGAGATATTCATCCGCAAAGCCACGTTCGAATCAGCTGCTTTTTGCGAACCGCTTGATTTAACCCGGCAGCCAAAGTGTTAATTGTCATGGACCACAGGGTTCCAGACGAAGAGGAAAAGAAAAACCTGACAAAAAAGAAATCCTCCTCGGGTTGCCATAACCCTTTCTTGATCCACGCACACCCATTATAAAGATAGTTTGATTTGATTATGACCGCAATGCAAATTCCATGGAGATTGAGTTCATTTTTGGAGATAATCTTCGTAAGAGAATTGTTTGCTTCTTGTATAGGTGTTCTTGATATTCTGTAACAAAAACTGGACCGCGACAACAACGTATTCATGAAGTAATAAGCTACATTAAAACACATAAAAATAGTTTACTACAAGTAGATACATTTTGTAGTACAGTAGTATACTACAAATACACGCAAATGTACGCATATGAGCATTTAATTATGAATATGGAATGACAGACAGTTGTATTATATTACATATACTATAGTAATTCAGGCTAAGAAGATAGAGAGCATATACTATAGTAGAAGAACATATTCTATAGTAATTCAGGCTAAGAAGATCACAAGCTCAGCTTGTACACCAGGTGTCTCAAACGAAGGCCTACATGTGGCCTGCAAGGGCGTTTTGTGCAGCCTGGGATGCTTTTTGGGAATTTTCAAATAATTAACATTAATGCTACTTAATTTATTCACTGGTGTTTGAAAATGCTCTTCTAGCAAGTGAACAAGTTCCTTTAAAATGTACGTAGAGACAACAAGATATGGCATGCCTATATAACTCATGATATCTTCCACAGGAAATAAGATGTAAAAAGTTTATAGTCAGGTACAGGTACCACCATTGTTGTCTCAGCTTCATAATGCGGCCCTTGGACCAGTTTGAGGCCACTGTTGTGCACCCAAGGTTGATGCAATGGAGAATATTGCAGTGGATTTGGTTGCAAAGACCGGACTCTTTCCACTGACACTGATTGATTGACATTACCAGACATCAATATATACAAGGGGCCAAGTGTCACCTCCACTTGCTGAATTTCATCCTGCCAAAAAGTCATGCGAATAGATGTGCGAACAGTAGCACCAATTTCAGTGTCACTCATTGGGATGTAACATCCACATTCTAGTTCTTCCCGTGCTTGGTCATCTAAATTGGCCTGCTGGAGCTCATGTGTCACCTTAAGCAACTCTCCCTGCTTGCATATGTCCACTAACTCCAGTTCTCGTTCCCCTTCATGTTTGCGCTGTGCCTCGTGCTCCTCTTCACGCTTGATAAATAACTGTCATTGCTCTGAAGCGCATTCAAACACCTGTTGTTTTTGGAGATGCTGCAAATTAAGTTGTGCAAGCTCTCTTTTTGCTTAAGACACTGGTTTTACTGTGGGAGGTTTAGTGCTAGTGCGACTTATTTGAGATTTTGATACCTTTGAAGTTTTAGACCTTGTAGTTGGATCTTTTCGCCATGAACTGGTTTCACCCCCATCTTTTAGAGATGTCTCAGGCTCACATTTTGCAACTTGAGCCGACCCATATTTATCACAACAAACTCATAACCCAACAGGTACCTGTAACCCCTACCTAAATTCTTGCCCGTACCTGGCCAGGCCTACAAAATGGAAGTGTCTATTTTGCCCCTTGGTGCAAAACAACTGCTAATGCCATTTTGCCTTTAGCCGAAGTGGTGGCATGACAAGTTTGGAATACATGACCTGCTTAGTTGACTGTGGCATCTGTAATGGCTCAGTCAGATGGACGAGTATTGTCATAGTTTCTGTGCTGGCAGGCTGTTAGCAGCTCCTTGTCTGCGTTTCATCAACTGTAGGCTAACCGTGAACCCTAACCCCTTGTCTCTTTGTGTATCATCGCATGACCACTTCCACCAATTGTGTTTAACTAAAGGTAGAATAGCCCCAGCACAGCTTTTGCCTCATGAGGCAAAATTGACACCACCTAAAAAGAACAGCATAGATAAAAAGTGTACTATCAGTATCAAAGTGCAATTTGCATTTCAATAGAAAAATTCAGTGACAATTAGTAACTCTTCCTGACTAACTTTTGTATTTACATGAAACACAAGTTCAGTGATTCAAAACATTATGTAAATCCTAAGAACCTGAAAAACTGGAAACAAAAGAAATGTCACGCTAGCATAGCAAAACAAACATCAGGATAAAACAGCTTGACGATGCCAAACAGTGACAGTGTGAAGTGAAAACAAGCATATCTGTGAATCGCAATGGAGAAAAACAATGTGAAAGGTCTTGGTAAAAATATGGTTCTGTGTGTAATATACTTGCAATTTCTTTAACACTTTGGTACATTTGCAAAGTCTGTATGAAGACAAACAGCATGACAAATATATTTTCCATGAACACTTGCTAATAATTTTTGCTGCGGAGTCATCATGAAATTAAACATTTACATATTTTGTGCCGTAACCACACAAATGACTGCAGCAAGAAAGGACATACGTGGCAACAAAACACATTAAAAAACAATTGGGGTCTTGTCGGTTTGGTTGTACTGTACTGGTTGTACAGAAGTTTTGTAGGCTCATCCCCAATGATGAATTATATATGGTACTGTGAATGTGAATTTTTTTGTACTATCTGTGATTATGTTATACTCTCTATGATTTTGTTTCAGAGACCATAGCTTCCTTAGAACATATTGTACTCTCTATGATTTTGTTTCAGAGATATTGTACTCTCTATTATTTTGTTTCAGAGACCATAGCTTCCTTAGAACCTATGACCTGTTCTTTGTACACAACAAGCACATAGCACACACAGATTGTGTGTTGTTCACTCACAGATCTCCGAAAAACGTACAAGGTCCAACACAAATTCCATTAGGGAGCAGTGCTAATAACAAGTAACATCATAGAAAAGAAATTTCTTCAACATCCATGTAAGTGCTTAAAAAAAGTGAGCGGACCATAACAGTACCCAAGAAAAAACAAAGTGTTTGGGCAGTTAACTGGCCCATGAAAACCTACCGTTAACTGCCATTTTAGCGGCCCATGACATTTCTACCATCTTTCATCCTCACTGTTCAAACCAGCAACAGTGACATGCTGATCAAACTCACGTATGTGGATTCGTTCCTGTTCTATCAAATAGCACCACATGTTCCTTTCCTAACTGTCCTTTAAAGTGGACGATCTCAACAAACAAACTCTTAATCTTGGACAAAAACAGTCATGATGTGGGAGCATCCACACTTGTGTCCAGCATCCTGACCTCAACATCTGAAGGCAACATCGCTACTTGTGCAGACAAGCTTTCCAATCATTTCTGCAAAGCCATCCTTGCTTGATCAAATGAGAACCACACCAGCAGTAAGCAATCAGGCAAAAGCGGAATTTTAAATGGTTTTTAACTTTGTGTTACAGCAGCCAATACAATATGCAAAAAAGGTTTTAACACAAGCAAGTTTATAAAAAAAAATTGCCATTGACCTACTGCACACGTGCACCCAAATCAGTGTCCACTGAACATAAGCTTATTCGAGGAACTGTGCACTTGCACCCAAAGAAACAATCACTGACAAATAAGCTCATTTGAGCAACTGCACACTCACGTCCAATCAGTAAATGCGTAGAACGCTCACTCAACAAACACATTTGACACCGTCTGAATTCTACATATCGGATCGTTCTACGTTTTACAGGTTGGATTGCACATGGCTCCACAGAGAGGTTGAAAAACAATTTTGCCACAACAATCAGTGTTTCAAACATGATGCCACAATCACCACAACTGCTGCGTCACTAGCAAATTCCACATCGTTCATACTGTGCAGGAGCTGCAAGCACATTTTGATTATGTGACTTGAAATTAGGAATTTCTCATCCCTGCAGTGCAAGTTACATGGTCCATAACTGCCGTAACGACTGCACAGTCATGCCGTAACATTAACTTCTACCAGCTCTGACACCTACAGTATCAAGGTGATGATAACAGCTTGAGAGTTTTTATCACGAAGTTAGCTTTCTCCTTATGGAAAACACAGAATGCATGTTTTATGCATGCTGACTTAACACCAACTTCAAATATTGACACAAAGAACATAAAGAGATCTTCAATTAATGCCCTGAGGATGTTGTCACTTGGTTTCGAATTGATCTTAATTTCCTTTAGTGGTTGGAAATGCATAGTAGGGCTCACAATTTTCTTTCAAAGAAAACCACCTTATCAACTGTTGAGTTTCAATGTTTCACTTATTTTCAGTGTTTGACTCCAACATTTTAGATTTTTGCTGCTAGGTTACCACTTAAAAATAAAAGTGAATTGTTTCACTTAAGGCAGGGGTGCAAAACCAGCGGTCATATGGCCGTATGCGGCTGGGAACGTGGAATTTAATATACAGGGTGTCCCAGAAGTCGTGCACTGTATAATAATTTGTTTTTTTATGTTTCAGATTTAATTAGATATGGGTGAAAAACTAACAATACAAGAAAGAGTTAAATTGGTTTTTATGTTTGGAAAAAATGGGGCGACATACTGCTCTTAGCTGAAGAATTCATCCGCACTCTTAAAAATCTGCATGGTGCACGACTTCTGGGACACCCTGTATAAATCATGGCAGGCGTGCATGAATAAGATCTCTTTGTCTTGAAAGACAGGAAAACAGATGTGTGTAAGCAGAACAGAAACAATGTAAAAAAAATTTTGAACTCAGGGTGACTGTATTAATGAAAATAAACAAAATGCAATAGCAAAAAAGCTTGCGCAGCCCTGACTTAAGGGATTTGAAGCATTTGTTTCCTATTTGTTCACTATGATTTTTTGTAAGTTGTTGGTTTTTTCGCTGTTGTTTTGTGTCTTTGCGGAACTTGCCAATTTTGTTTTTCCATTTTTCATGAGAGAAAAATGCTTGTTGTTTTTTGCAGTGAAAGGATGCAAGAAATACGTAGGCAGAAAGAAAAATTGGAAGAGAAAATCATGGATTTGTATCGTACTCCTGGCCACTCACCTGCCAAGAGAAAAGGTATTTTAGTGGAAACAAGTTCTCAACCTGTAGTACCTCTTATTATGTCAAACTTTGCATTCTTTTCAGGATTTGGGTCAACTATCATGAAAACAATTCAGAGTTTTGGTAAAAGTGGTGAAAATAGAAGAAGGCGTGATGGGTTGCCTATATCTGTCAATTCACCCTCTTCACATGGAGATTCACATTCTTTGCAAAAGGCAGATTCGAATTCCGATATTGGTGCATCACTTACTGCTCCCAACAATATTGCTTCAGACTCTAGGTGGTCACCAGATGTAAAATCTGATCAAGGTACAGTAATAGTTGAACTTAAGTTTAGTGCTTACTGACTTCATCCCCTATCCAACACAGTAAACCAGTGTCATTAGAGTGGCGGTTACTTAAGGGAAACTTTATTATAAGATTTTCCACATAACATAGATAAACACAACATAGAGATTAGTGGACCCGCACGTCAAGAATTGAAATGTTTCAACTTACGCGAATACTTCAGTTGTACTTGCAAACAATGATCTTTACCCAATTAAAAATACATGCATTTGAAAGTAGTTCTGCAGTTAAAAGATTTCAATTCAAAACATTAGCAAAACTTCAAGTGGTCAGTTTGTAACATAACTTTCTAAGCAGCATATTATGTTACAAGTATCATTTCACTGCAATGGATCACCATAACATATACAAATTGTGTAGTTTAACTACTAAAAAGACATCCTCACAAGGTTCATGCTCTCATTAAAACAGTTACCATGGAAGTCATTATATTTGAGGTAATTTGTTAATATGCCATTGAATTGTAGAATTTTATGACTTAGCTAAGATATGTGCTTTGAAACAGTGATTGAGAATGTCTCAACATCTTTATACATGGAAATCTGCAATGTGTTTATGGCCAGTCTACAATATATTTATGGCTCACTTGTGGGAGAATATGAGTGTCTTATTCGATGTCTTTTCTACTTCCTTAGGCTACATTGTGTTCATGTAATGCCTGGCTGGTTAATGAACAACTGATTTTTGTATGCATAAACACTGAAGCAGCTGAGCTTGTATGACCCAGTAGATGGTTTTAGCAACAATGTCACACAGATGTTAAATGGAGAATTTAGTCATAAGCATTTAAGTCTTGCATCAACAAAAAAACTTATGCAGTTGCAGTGTTTAACATCACATTGCATATCAGAAGCTTCACTTAATATTTGAAGGTTCAGAAGGTTTTAAAGTAAAAAGATGCAATATATTTCATTTTTTTTGCAACATCAGTGGAAAGAGCTGCTCATCAAAATGTAGCTGTGCAGATAACGTGGGTCTCAGTTCAGACAAATTTTAACTTTGTTTATTCTGGCAGCATAAAAGAAGCATGTGGAAGCAAAAAATTATGCAACTGTTTTTATCTTTTTCGAATATTGAACTGGATTTGAGCAGTAGTAACAAAATGTGTTAATTCTAATGTAATTCTGTTCAAACACTGTTCTGAAATCTACAATGTGCTTGAAAGCTAAAAATTAATCAAAACCTGCAAACACTTAAGCCAACAGCTAAAAATATATATGTGAGGAGAATGCAACACCAGATAACCACTTTGCATTGGATAGGAAAATACTACCACAGGAGTAACTATGAAAAATAAACCATCAAACATATATGGATGTTAGAAATAGTGCAGTGGACTGCAAAGTACATACCTCTCAAATGCATATATTATTTTATTGCATACAAATTTCTAAATCCTGAAGCAAAACCTAGCATTAAGAAAAAACATCAGTTAATTTTATACTGCTCAATATAATAAATCTTCTGACTACTACCTTGTAGCGACATTGGGGCTTGCATATCTCTGTGGCCCCTAGACCTGCTTGGCACATGCTCAACTACCCAGCAGGGCCACCCATGCTCAACAGGTCGAAGTCTTGGAGATGGGAACTCCACCACATTTCCTATGTCAGCTCAACAGCAGGGGTTGGTAGTTTCAGTCAGGGTTCCCACCATTCTGTTCCTTGGCTCCTGGCCTGCTGTGGCAGATTTCAACCTACCTCTGTTGAAATCACCAAGATAGTGTGCCACTGCAGGGTAGCCTGCCGTCATCCCAGCTGCCATGCTCTGGCATTCTGCTGGGCATGTTGTTGGTAGGCCCAGAGGAGGGCATTTGTCCTGGGCAAGCATCTGCACATTTTTGCCCAGCACTCCTTATTAATATGAATAGTGAAATAATTTTCTTTAAGCCACTGGCAGATCAGGGAATGCCTCGCTAATAATGGTTGCTGGAATGTCTGATACCTCAGATAGAGGCCGCGCCATTTTCTTCCTGGAAGCCAGCCTTAATTAGCTTGGCACTGGACCATCTTGGCATCCAGATGGCTTCCCTCAGCGAAACCTGGTAGACTTCGTCTGGATCAGTCAAAGAAGAACATTACACTATATTTTGGAATGGTTTTGAGCATGCTGAAAAGTGCAAGCAGAGTGCAGGTATGGTTGTCTGCAACACACTTTTGCCTTGTGTGGAACAGCCATCAGTTATCTACCATTGTCTTATCTGCCAATTCCTGAAATACCAACTGTCAAATGCAAATCCTGTTTTAAATTCAGTCAAAACCTGCTTTAAGTTCAGTAAATACAATTGGTTCTCAGCCTCATGCTAAATTTCTTGGAAAACACTTGAAACCGTCATGAAAAAAATCGACATGCCTCTGTGTGCCCATGAGCACCCCCATTCAATTTATCTTTTTTACTTATTTTCTGTTAGCCGTTTACTTCAAAATCTGATATTAGAATGCCTTCATTTCTCTCCCACTGCTCTATCCATGTATGACGATGAGTGAATGACGTTATAGTTGGGGTGCTGCTAATACCTACTCTGTAACACACTATGACTAACCATTTTTGTGCTCATGTGTTATTCGATTGTGCTTGTCATACAGACCACAAGTCTTCGGCAAATCAATAAAATAAATTTTTGATCGAAACACACACTAATGGCGGATACATTATGCTCATCTGATGATGGCATCAAACAGATCTTGTTATCATTCGAAGACGTCAGCCACACGGCCTCAAGCAGTGCTGCAGCATGCACTCCGCAAACTGCTGAATTGATCACACCCTAGTTCATTGCAGGCTCTAAATTACGCATAAGAAGTTGCATCAAACTCATGACAAGCCCTTGTCCCTTGTGGACATCTCTTCTACATGCGAATATCATGTCCAATGCACTCGAGGTTTGTGGTTGCTGATGGAAAGCACAGCCTGACTGGTTCTGCGACAACACTGACCTTCTACCTGCCCTTGCAGCTTAACAATCAGCCAGATTAAAAGTAATGGCGAGAAACAGCTGCTCTGCTCATGGGGAGTTCAGGCTGCAAAATGCACCATTCAACATCTTATTTGTTTTGCCATCTCATGCTACTGGGAAAACGTAAGTACCCACATACAGCAACAAGCAGACTGTGGAGATCTTCACTGACTGTGCAATATGTGGCAGCCTGGAGATGGTGCCACATGTAAATAAATGGTCATAGGTAGATGGCTCCTGTAAGTAACAAGTCACAGTAATATTCACCACAAGCAGATTATCATAATTTACTTACACCTATATAATGATAGTGCAACCTTGCATCAATAGAGTGACCTCATACGTTTTGACCAACTTCAAGCAACTTAGTTCTTGGATTTGAAACAATGACCATCTCATCAAGCTAAAGTCAAGGTCTACACTGCATGCATCCTGGATGTTCTGATATACAGAAGCAGGACATGGTGCACAAACTGCCACCAAGAAAACTCAACAACCATGATATGGTGACTCACCATTGGTGAGCTTCCACATCTCTCCACAGTCCTGGGAAACATGTACTGCCGATCGCAACAGAGGGCATGCCTCCCTAAGTGACTATTGTCAAGTGCAAACTACACAGAAAATTGGAGAAGCACTAAGCTCATGGTCATCAACAATGGGATGGGCCATGGTAGTAATAGAAGAAATGCGAATATTGCATAAGATGTTTTCCCAATTATAACGTTTGTTCACTTAACACATTCACGTCTGGCCTGTTTCAAGCATTTTGCACCAAAACACCCAGGTCACATGTGGCTTTGTGCAAGTGTAACTCTGGTGCCAAAAGCGCTGCAGAGCTGTTCAAAGATTCAAAAGACTTGGAAAGTCTTGTAGTTTGCAATGAAGAAAAAATTTTCGTTGGGGGTTGCAGATATTTTGTGAGTGATGTCATAAATTGAGGACTTTTAGTTGGCCCACTTCATCTGGCCCTGGGCCCAAAGCGTTAGATGGTAGTATTTCGCTCAAGTTTTTATTAGAAACTAGGCTACAATCCGAGTCCTTTAATACTTTAGATGACCTGGTAGGCTTTCGGGTTCAAAAGTTCGATCTAAAGTAATAAAAAAAATTGACTACTTAGTTAAATAACACTTTGAGAGCCAGCGTACGATATATTCGTTCTTTGATTTCGGCATAAAAACAGCAGTTTTCTGTTGCCTTACCAACACCGTAGCTCCTTTGCCGATTGCACTAGAGAGCTGTTCACTGGCTCAATCAGATCGGCCAGTCCTCTAGATTACACTCGAAAAAATTTTTTTGGTTAGAGGTTGAGGATTTTTTGTGAGTGATGTCACAAGTGAAGTAGTTTTGGGGTCATTTTGGCTCATATTTCCTGGCCTAGGGCCCAACGCTAGGCCAAAGTATTTCACTGAAGTTTTCATTGGAAGCTAGGTTCGAGTCCAAATCTTTTGAGCCTTTGATCAACTTTCTAGCGTTTCTGGTTCAAAAGTTATGATCTAAAAGAAACAGATTAATTAATTATCTAATTAGTTAATTAGTCAAAATATTTTGGTTAGTTTAGATCATAACTTTTGAACCCAAAACCCCAGCAGGTCATCCAAAGTATCAAAAGACTCGGATTGCAGCCTAGTTACCAACAAAAACTTAAGCGAAATACTACCATCTAATGGTTGGTGCCCAGGGCCATGTAAAGTGGGCCAAGGTGCCCTAAAAGTCCTCCACTTATGACGGCACTCTCAAAAAACCCGCACCCCCAACCAAAAAAATTTTAGAGTTCACTCAAGAAGACTTGCCGCATCTTTTGACACTTCAACCAGGTCCGTAATCTGTACAGGAGCCGAGATATTCCCATGCAAAGCCACATGCGTTTCAGTGTATTTTTTTCAAAAATCCCCTTTTTCGGCCGGACGCCAAAGTGTTAAAGAGTCATTACCAGTGAGATTTACAACATAAACATATGTGGCTGTCAGAAAATAAAGTTTCAATTTTAAGTAAGATCACAAAACCCTTTGGTGGAGGAAAGATTTTTGACAACTTTGAACAGCCCAACAATTTCTACGTACTACTTGATTAATTTCTTAACTCTGCACCTTGCCTGGCCTTCCAAATGAATGTTAACCACAACCAACCTTTTTTCTAGAACAATTTGTTTAAATGCACATATGAGATAAATCACGTAATAATGTCAGACAAATCAGACACGCGATTAGCAGATTTTGATGTATAACATGCTAAAAAGAATACATTGACAATGCTGCACAGTGGGTCTACAGATGATATTGACTGATCACAGATCAAAGTGCAGGATCTCAAAATGATCCATTACATAAGGAGGGCAACATTAAATCAAACAAAACACTTAACAACATAATACATGCACAATAGAAAATTTGCAATAAGGTTGTTTTTATTTAATGATTTTAAAATACTGCTGACTCACCTTTAAGTCAATATCCCAGATGTTTTACAGCATCTGCTGATTAAAGATTATCATGCTGTCACCATAACCAGTATAGGTACAGGCCTTGCCCTCCAATGCAGGATCTTTAACACAGGTAATTAAATTGATATCAACATTACTTCATTAGTATTAATTTTGGCAAAGGTCCCACTTAAAAAAATGTTTACTATGCAAAAATTGTTGCTACTGATAGTAATTTAGTTTGTTGCTGTTTTTTTCATTATGCAAGTTTTTATAGTGCATTGCATGTTATATATGGAGAAAACAGGAACTTCATGCAATGAAACTTACAGAGCTTAAGTTTTCTGGTTAATGTTTTGTATTTTATTGCGTAAAGTAAGCATTACAGCAAATTTTCCATTTTTTGCAAGTTGCTGGCTTCACATTTCACCTATTTGGTTTTAGTTTCTGTTGAACCTCAAAGAGTGCAGCGCAATATGAAGCTTTTTATGCACCTGCGACGTTTGTACTTGACTCCAAGAAAATCATCACACATGTGTAAGACCTTCCAAGAGCTCTCGGTGTACAATTAACCTGCATGGCCTGCTGATATCTTACGCATGAATGCTTAATGCAAATATTAAGCTTGGTTTTGAATGCTTTTTTCTCAAGTATTATGATGGAACGTTTCACAGCTGAACAGAACAGCTGTTAAAACCTCCAGTAACTTCACTTGCTTCTGGTGTAATCCATTTTGACCAAGTTCAGGTCTGTAACGACTTCTGCTAATTGCAGTTCATTTTTTTATTCATTTGATGTTGTGCAAGAAAGTCAACAGTTGCATTTAAAGTCAAATTCTTGGTGAAACACTACCTCATAAATCATCAACTTTACTGTGATTACTTGGACATCACACTTGGTGTTTTTTTTACAAGAAAAATCTTTTTAACAAAACCTTATTGCTTTTTGCACATCAGTAAAATTTAGCGATGTATAGCTTTGAGGAATGTGCCTGCCATGCTGTGCTTTCGTAACTCTGCAAGGAATCTAACTCCACGTATCCACAGGTCAGTGGCAATGTGCCACAAGGTCAGTGGCAATGTGCCACAAGGTCAGTGGCCATGTGCCACAAGGTCAGTGGCAATGTGCCACAAGGGCGAAACAGCTAAATCTGCTCAAAGTGTTTCACTAGGAAATTGATTTTGTGTCAGTTATACATTTTCAATCCTGTACATTGTAAGCACAAACTTATAAGTGAAATGATAAAGCAGTAATGCAAGACTGCAGTTTCAAACAGTGCTAAGGCTTTTAGTATTAGAGAAACAACACAAACTATAGTTTAAAACACAATGGTAACTGCACTTTAAAGAAATGTTGGATTGGTACAGAAGCGATAAGACCATATCACAATCTACAGCCCAATTGCATCAACCAGCAATTCATAGCTGTGCAGGCCACATGCGATAAAGCATTTATGTGACTCATTTAACGCAACTGCTTCAAATCAGCTGTGTGATAATTGGTGCTAGCTTAGTCTTTCAGTTTTAGTGATAACACTGTGATGGTCAAGCCATTATTTTTTAATTACACTTCACTTGTTTTCTCTACAATTGATGCTAGCTCATCTTTTAGCCTCAGTGATAACAGCATAGTGGTCATGGTGTGTGTCTTAAACTTTAGGTTGAGTGTTTTCTTTAATTCAAAAACCTTATGTGTGTTTCAAATACAGTTGCCAGATTTCTCTAAGTCTTGCTTAACTCTTTGGCGTCCGGCTGCTTTCAGGGATTTTCGGAAAAACGCCTAAACACACGTGGCTTTGCACGGGAATTTCTCCGGTCCGGTATGCTCTACAGACCCGGTAAAAGTCTCAAGAAACGTGGCAAGTCTTCTAGTCTGCACTTGAAAAATGGCTCATGTTGCCTGGCCTGGGGCCCAACCGCTAGACCAAAGTGTTTCGCTGAAGTTTTCATTGGAAACTATGCTCGAGTCTGAGTCTTTTGAGCCTTTGATCGACTTTCTAACGTTTCTGATTCAAAAGTTATGATCTAAAATAAACAAATTAATTTATTAGCTAATTAGTCAAATGTTTTTACTAGTTTAGATCATAACTTCTGAACCCGAAACCCCAGCAGGTCATCCAAAGTATCAAATGACTCGGATTGTAGCCTAGTTTCCAGTAAAACGTTCAGCGAAATACTACCACCTAACGGTTGGCGCCCAGGGCCAGGCAAAGTGGACCATGGTGGCCTAAAAGTCCTCCACTTACAACGTCACTCACAAAAACCCGCACCCCCCAAGCAAAAAATTTTTTTCGACTGCAGACTAGAAGACTTGCCGTATCTTTTGACGCTTCGACCAGGTCCGTAACCTGTACAGGAGAGGAGATATTCCCGCGCAAAGCCACATGCGTTTAGGCGTTTTTTTCTGAAAATCCCCGAAAGCGGCCAGACGCCAAAGTGTTAAATATTGATGTGCATTTCATCAAGTCAGTTATTTTCTGCTTTTTAAGGCAGCTGCCATGATGGCTTGAAAATGATTACTGAAAAGAATGTTATACCAAATGTAATTCAAGCAGACAAATTAGTTCTTCTGGCGATTTTTATTATTAGTCGACGTTTCGCCCTCCTATTCAAGTGGTCTTTCTCAGGGCTATGTTTTTTAACCACGTATGACATGCAACTTGCTAATAACAAGAAACAATGATCAGTATGACGTACAAAGACAAAAAACGCAAAACTGACCATCACGTTATAGGAATGGCTGACAGCATGCCACAGAAAAATCGCAGAAGTATACAATGAAAACCGCTGGGAGATGATGAAGTATAATAACACAATAATTAGCGTAAAACCTACATAAAAATGCACCAAATTGGTTAAATAGCTTGAAGATATGGTATAAAATAGAGAACACAAAGTATAAAACTTGCGTGGTGAGAGTTGGCAAATTTACAGGCACAAAGGCGGTCAAAAAAGAAGGAAAACTTAAGGAGGTTTGGTAATGGGTAAGCTTCATTCATGTTTGAAACCTTGTAATAGACGACCAGGAAGTTTACGCTTTTGTCGCTTACAGTGTTAGTTTTTAAATTAAATTAAAATACAAAGATTCTAAAAGATGCGTATATGATAACTAATTACGTGATGACGAAATCGCAAACTGTCACGTTATGGAAATGGTTGACAGCAAGTCACAGAAAAATGTAGAGATGTATAACGAGAACCATTGGGAGATAATGAAGTATAACAACACAATAAATAAAGTAAAACCTACATAGAAATTCACAAAAAAACGGTTATATAGCGTGAAAATAGGGGGTAAAAATAAAGTGCAAAAACGTGTGTGGCGATAGTTCGCAAATTTACAGGCAAAAAGGCAAATGTAATTTTTTTGTAATGTAGTCTAAAAAAACACCACAGCCAAACCATGTGATATGCTAATGCAGTGTAGACACTGTGTTGCACGAAGACATTGTGTTAATTTTGTTAACAACTTTTGGAGGTGGTGTATGAGTATATCGTACTTTGAAATCATGGATCTAATCGCCAAATCTATCGAACTAATCGCCAAATCACCATTTCGATGTATTTGTATAAATCTGGAGTAGCGCTTCCGTAACTTGTGTATTACCACATCCACAAACCAGCACGTTGCAACAGCATTGTGAGATCACAAATGATATTATCATGTCTCGTTGAAAATGTTGATTAAGTTAAACCAAGAACAGGATATTTTAGCTTGCTTACAGTGTAAACCAACGCGCTTATAGCCTAATACATCAAGTTAAGAGAAGTAGAATCTTTCTAAGATATTACGTGCAATTGCTTCACAGCGACAGTTGTCTTCACTAGTGAGTAGCAATTGCATTTGTAATCATATTCATAACGCCACAAATGTTGCTTAACATAACGCAATTCATTTTTCATGGAGGCATTTTTAAATTGATATGCGCTAAACTAGGCATCAATTGGATTTAGCACCTTACAGTCAAACTTTTCGTGCTGCGAAAACTTCTAGAAGTGCAATGGGAGTTTATTCGTACACAGCATCTATACGTAGTAGCACGGTCTGGACAATAAACATCAAGCATTGCGAAGCCTATTGACAATGTTTTGTTTCGGCTGCTACGGCTAACGCATGCTCCATGGTTGATCTTGTCTCTTTGTTTATGAAAACGAACCTGCTAGCGTTGCTGCAAGATAACTGTCTCGACTTGCTTCGTTGTGCTTTCTTGCACAAGTTGTCTGGATGTGTGAGGAATATAACAGCGTTTTGTCAACAACTACTGAGGGCGACAAATCTGTCGATCTCTAATCCAAAGTATCAAAAGACTCAGATTGTAGCCTAGTTTCCAATAAAAACATCAGCAAAATACTACCATCTAACGGTTTGAGCCCAGGGCCAGGGGGGCCAAGGTGGAACTAAAAGTCCTCCACTTATGATGTCATTCACAAAATATTCGCACCACCCAACCAGAAAAATTTGTTTCGAGTACAGACTAGAAGACTTGCTGCATCTTTTGAGCCTTTGAACAGCTCTCTACCGCTATCGGCGTCACAGTTATGCGCACGCAAAGCCGCGTTCGATCCAGTTTGTTTCGGAGCAAAAATCCTCGAAACAGGGTGGACGCCAAAGTGTTAAGACTGTTGGTTTCGTTGTTATTGCTGAAAAGTATGCTTTTGTTAAATACTCCTAGAGGCCTAACTATACAAAATCCTAGTGGTGTACTTTTGTGTTTTTCCTCATTTAATGTTAAGAAAGCGCTATTATATGTACACAGCTTTGAGACTGTGGAGTTTTTTAATGCTGCCAGATTAAGCTTGCTTTCTTCCTACAGTTGCGCAAGATAATGGTGGTTCTGATTCACAAGAGAGGCAGCGTCGACTTGGTGGTTCATTGGCATATTCCACAAATGCACTTCACACATTTGCTGCTCAAAACTACTCTGTGCCTGTTCCTTCAAAAAATTTCAAAGGTAACATATGGTTGCTTGTGGTGTATCTATTTCACATTTTTATATAAATGCATTTCCTTCCTTTCTGCTGTTGATCTTGGTTTTCGTTTTTACCCAGTCTTTTAACACCTTCCCTACCAGTTGGTGAAGGGGCATGCCAAAAGTTCTTTATCAGTATGTTTTTCAGCAATTGTCCTAAAAATTTTCGCACCTTCACAGGTCAGCCTTTGAAAAGTTGCCAAAGCACAAAAATTTGCCCTACTGTCGTCTGAGAACCTTGTGAGTACAAGAGTCAGTCTAACGCTTATTGCAGATGAAACACCAGCTTGCCGATTTGCCTTCCCTTATGCAATCTACAGTGCTTCAAATATTCATGGATGTTTTAAATATAACATCTTTTCTAATTACACTATATTCATTGTGATTCATGATGCATACAAAAACCAAATCTAACAACAGCTTCAATTGAGCTGCATTTTCATGAGCTTTTTTTCTTAAATTTGCAGCCAGCAGGGATACAAACTTCTGGGCATCACAACAACTGCCTCCTAGGATAATGCATTTACACTATCACATTGCAGCACATACAGGAGTTCTTGCGGCATGGTGGTTGGGAACAACTGTGCTATGGTATTATTGAATTGAATTGAATTGAATTTATTGACAAACAGCCAATGAAGGCAGGCCAAGGCCTGAAGAAATCATTGGCAATGCGAAGATTAACACAAAAGAA
>Ga0210059_1008254_pt1 | contig 16477 bp, 6 predicted proteins | sample Ectturendosymbi2_FD_188042 | JGI IMG/M metagenome (GOLD analysis project Ga0210059, IMG submission 188042) | Ecteinascidia turbinata endosymbiont from Florida, USA - Sample 2 (SPAdes) (version 2) | ecosystem: Host-associated > Tunicates > Ascidians > Unclassified | place: Key West, Florida...
GTGCCATTGTGTTTTCATTTGCTCCAATGTTCGCTAATGGTTGGCTTACTGCATGCGATGGCTTTTATGATGCTTCTGCTTGTTGGCTGAGTCATATGAAACAATAAACCATTGACCATTGACCATTGTCCAGAAGCATTTCATGATGGTGAAGAAATCCTCCAAGGCGCCGGCCTGCTGCATATGATCGAGAAGAACCTTCTTGGTGGATCGTCCCTATAAAAGAAACAAAGAGACCGCGGCAACAAAAAAGAAAAACAACAACAACAACAAAAAATGACACAGCAATAAAAGGTCAATTCATGCACGCAAAACACACTAAAATGTAAAAATGATGTTGCACTTACAGTATATACTTTTCTGACCAAATCAGTGGTACATTATAATAAATACTACGGCCAAAGCAAACGATACAACTGACATCTTGCAAACGTTTCGATAACAACTGTTATCATCTTCAGTGCATAGCATTGCTATGCATTGCTATAGCAATGCTATGCACTGAAGATGATAACAGTTGTTATCGAAACGTTTGCAAGATGTCAGTTGTATCGTTTGCTTTGGCCGTAGTATTTATTATAAGGCTATTTAGCACTTCCGCTTTTCGTGTACCAGTGGTACATTGTCGTAAATTCAAGTTTTTCAGCCCTAACCTTAGCGTCATTTCTTACATCGTAAAGGATAATCGACCACTATATTCATTAATCAGATACCAGTAAAATAATTCAAGTTTTCAGATTCAAATCCAATCCAAAATCTATATTGCAAAATATAATGCAATCACGAAAATCGAATCTTGTTTAAATCCAAATTTCTGCCACTGTTTTTAGCCTAAGCCCGTGTGACGACATGATTACGCCACATTAAACGTTTAATTTGTAGCAGCAATAGAAAAGTGAACCTGGTTAAATGTGTAATCTCAGTTGCAATTGTGCTGAGGATCGTCGGTTTGACTCTTTCTTTGGTTGGCTCAGGGCGACGCAGCAGTGTGCCTACAACAAATGGCCTCCAACGTGTCGGCGGCTGCAATCCAGTGTTAACCTGCAGTCCTACAGTGACCTGCAGTCCCAAAACTGAACCGAAAGTTGTGAACAAGTTCAAAACAAAATCATCATTTCCAATCTAAATCTCTTTAAACAACAATGATAACATCCAAATCCATCAATAGATTGAAATGTCGCAAGATTTAAATCCAAGTACATGCTCATCTTTAGTCATTTTCATGTACTGAGCATGCCAAAGACAAGGAAATTATTTCTTTTGATGTGATCAAAAAGCTCGAGCAGTAAGTAGCAGAGGTGAGCATGGACAGGATCAGGATTGGATATCCTGCAGGCTACTTGCGATTTTTTTGGTTCAGGATTGGATTTAGATATTTATTTTTGAAAAATATTAGATCAGGACAGGATCAGGATATTTGTTTGATTTCTATAACGAAATTTCCCTGAGTGTGATTCAAGATGTCACAAGTGATGGTGCTAGCGTTTTCTTTACTATGGTTTTATATTTAAACAAACTCAAAATGATTTTGTCTTTATGTGTTGCACTCAGCACAATCAATGATAATTCGTGTTACTTTATCGTAAATTTTTTCCGGCGAAGTGGAAGTAGTAAACTGCTCTTATAATGCTGGTATGCTGCTTTGTTTGTTGTGCTGAGAGAGTGGCATAATGAATAATGATATGTGGGTGTTATGTAGGTTCAAATAGTTGATTTCATGGGTGGCCAACTTGTCTTCGATTGGGATCGACAAGAAAATTTCTTGATAACTCGCGATCGATCAGTCTGCAATATAGTCACAAATACAAGATGCCAAAGTTGAGTATGACATGTGCAAATATAGTGTACCATCGCCTTAGTAAGTGATGCACAGACAGAAGGCAAAATGTCTGTTACGCCTAAATCATTATTGCCATACAATAATAGGAAAACATATTACAATACCTTCGCGGCATCTTCCCAGCTAGCCTGCGGTCAGCCATCGCAAGAGACACCAAAGAATATACGTAACCAATGAATTGATGGATAATACTTTTTATGTACTTTCTGGAATATTGATTGAAAAATGTTCTTGTTAGGTATTTTGTCCATTCAATGCAAAATCAGACGCGATCGACCAAGTGACACTCGGCGATCAACCCGAACCTGCCAGTACGATTGACCTGTTTGCCACCCTGGTCTATTTCAGTGTTTAAACTAGATTTCGGCCTTCGTTTGGTTAGAATTTTGAACATTCTAATTCTATCTCAAGATTTATACAGTCAACCTTTGCTAAAAGACAGTTTGAGTTTGTAGTTTTTGTAAGCTACATAGTTTTGGTATTTTTTGTACTGTGATCTACTCTCAGTTTTACAAATTATGTTTTCTTTATTTTACTAATTGATTGAAAGCTGAAGCTCTTTCGCCATTAACCGAAACAGATTGGTTGAAAATAGGTCACATGACAAGGACTATATCCTTGGATTAGTTGAGGATCTTTGCCATAAAACCTAAACCTCTAACCCAAATTGTAAACCTGTGTCTGGTTTTCAAAACTTATTAAAAAAGTTCTGCAGCTTACATAAAAAGTTTTCCCATGAAGAATCGTCTCTGTTAGCCGAACCGAAACAACAGTTCTGAGAGCCCAAACGACGACCACTCGCACAGCAGGAATTCCCTCTCGACCAGGTTCATCGTACCAACTGCTAGTGCCACGACCAGAACTCATTGTTATAATTGGACAAAGTCAGACACACTACAGTTCAAATGGAAAAATAACCACAGTGGAGCTATACCTCTAGTGGCAAAATGCACACTACTTTTCTGTTTTTCCGATAGAAAGCGCACAACATGTGATGTTATTGTTATGGATTGGGTCAAAAAATTACAGGGTGTTTTTGTTGGGAAGTGGCTATAGGTTCGCTGGCGGTGACACGGTTAGAATAAACGCTGAGTTTGTCACATTAGCAGCACTGTCATGGCAGTCAGGTAGACAAGTCTTACTGTGTGAATGGTTTTTGCGTTGACTCTTGCCATAATCGGGCATCTTTAATTTTGATTGTAGTGGTTGCACTTTTCGTGGTACCTGTTTTTATTTACTTCTTTCAAAAGTTTCCAAACTTTTGTGATAGATTTGTGGTTAGTGTTTGACAAGCGTTAGGATTACGGGTTAGGTTTAGGGATTAGGTTTAAAGGGTTATGTTTAGATTTACTAAGTCTCTACAAAGTGTAGTGCACACTTGTCATGTATTAGTGTCATGGATCACGCGATGGATGAATAAGTTTTCAAAATTGAAGGTCCACTGGTGGACCTACAACCACTGCCTCTTTGTTTTGTATTTAACCAGTGTTGTATTCGGATACGGATAGATATTGGATACTAAATTTCGGAAATTTTCGGATAAGGATTGGATATGGATATTCAAAAATTTTTCGGATATGGATCAGGAGTCAAAAAATCAATATCCGCTCACCTCTGGCAAGTAGCCTACGCAAAGCTTCACACTGTGACGGCAAGCAACAATGGAGATCACCCGACAACCGATATTCCCTCTAAGCTGCGCGCCTGCACAGCCGCGCAGCTGCTAAGATCCCTCTGCGCAGTTGCTACAATGCTTAGCGCAATAAAATTTGTTTTATTATAAGTTTTTATCTGTGTAATACATCTTACTGTGTAATAGATTTAATAACTTCTACTCAGTAAAAATGTGATTCAGCGCACCTGCTTGTTTTTCCGCGCAGCATTATTAAAATTTGGAGGGAACATTGCTGACAACACACATTGCTTGTTCGCATCACATACGTTTGTGTGTTGCTGTTTGCGCACATCCCGTATGTGGTGAATCGCACTTTCAGTTTCGGCGCAATGCTAACTGAGAGTTTGCAGCAACATCCCCTCCTTTTAGAAATGAACCGCACCTATCGCACGTTCTTTTTGTGAATGTTCCACCTGGTCCACCTTCACATCCTGGTTATAGCACCACTTTGTTGTGATTGGAAAGGCCGAGCAGCAAGGGCACAAAGCTTCACACTATGTCAGCAAGCAACAATAGCGATCCCATGTCGTGTTCATTCTGTTTCTGCTTGTTCGTGCCACATGTACATGGGTGTTGTTCTTCATGCACATCCCGTTCTTGGTGAATTGCACATTCAAAACAACGCTGATCAAGAGGTTGCAAGACGTGCAGAAAGGTTAGGCTAGACTCTTTGAAATTACTGAGAGTGAAAGAGACAAGTAAAATGCAAATCGAGAAAACTTAGATATCTAAAACTTTTCGCCCCTCTGGTGTCCCAAGCTGGTTACGTGCCTGCTTGTTTGTTTCATAGTCTGATAGTCAATACGTAACTAACAGGGGGCAAGTTAGCGAGCCACGCCACTGGCAAGCTACATGTAAAAACTGGGCTCCCTTTACTTGAGATTTTGATATTTGGTATTGTTTAGATTGTTGATTTCTTACATTTTTCGGGGAGTTTTCATTGTTTTAGCTGGTATGAAAATCCATAACATCCTGAGATTCACTATCATTTCTTAACTTTTTTTTAGTTTTGGCCAGTGCCTTGCCCCCTGGCTCAAACATCTAGTTACGCCACTGCTGATAGTAGTGCAACCAAGCTGAACTACAGTACCATGTCCAACAACAAAATTAAGTTTATTAATTTATAAATCATTTGTAGGGATAAACCAAAGCGTGATTAGTGTTGCTTCAAAAACACCTCTAAAAACAAGATTTTAAATCCGCATTTACAAAACTTGTCTTCCACATCTGCCCGATGACTATATTGGGCTTACATCAAGCTGTCACCCTACATTTTACTACAAAATTGTGTCCATGATGCCGTGTAACCTGTTTTTAGTTTCTTGCATTTACTGTAGCATAGGTAAAAGCACATATTGTAGCATAGGTTAAAGCATGCTAAAAGTGGTTTAAACTGCACTGGTTGTACCTTCTTAAAATAGTTCTTTAACATTAAATAAGTGGCCTAGCACAACTGCATATGAACACGGAGAGTTTGCAACAAAGGTAATGTGGTAATTTCGTTTTGGTAGCAGCCTCTGGATACTACTGAAATATTTTGTTAAGTACCTTTACTTTTAAAAGCTCACACTGGTTTTACAGTGTAGTGAAATTGGTTGTGAATGCGCTTAAAGAACAAAATCACGTACTTGCTGTCTGTATCTGCCAGAAAGCTTGTATATATTTACACATATTGATTGAGAATTTATTTTATAGGAGCTACAAAAAGGAACATTCATACATCAACAGTAACCAAGAAACCAGTTGAAGAACTAATGAGCAAATGGCTGGTTGGTGCTCGTGACCGAGAAGGAAGAAGGATTATGAGAGCAGAGAAACGAAAAGAAAAAAGAATTCAGGACTTTTGACAGTCCATGCCATTGCTTGAAATTGTTCCATTAAATTCTACCATACAATTATCTGTGTATGAGTTGAACATTTTAGGAAGATTGCTATGAGGCACTTTCAGAGCTTCTTTTTTCCATGCTTAGACAGTAGGTACATGGATCCAAAGTGCGCACTGTCAATTTCGTTAGGGGGCTCCATATAAGAAGCCCAAGTGCATCCAGTGAAGGCAGTACATCAGCAACCCACGTGGGTCCATAACGATGCTCGTGGCCAGTTTGTGAATGGGTCCCATATGGGAAGCCCAAGTGGGTCCAGGAAAGGCAACCCAGTACAATACATGGGAAGCCCACATGGGTCCACTGTGATGCCCGCGAACACTTTGTACATGGGTCCAATATTGGCAACTTAGTTGGGGCCCACGAAGCAGCCTATGTGGGACCTATAATGGGCGAACTCGGGCTTGTTAGTTGGGATGCGAATAACTGGCAATTGAACTTGTAAAAAGAATATCAGGCACCATTTTCTAACTTATCGGGCACCATTTCATAGCATGTTGGGAGCCATTTTATAGCACAAAAAATGTCCTAGAAATAACTCGACTCTGACTCAAAAATATTTTAGATGACTATGGCTCGAAGGGCTTGTGACTCTGACTCCACAAAAATGACTCGAGCACATCTCTGGATTTGGATTTTGAAAACTTCAGTCATTTAATCTGGGAATGGCTCAATTTAACAGTAGACCTATGAGGCCGACTGCCATGATCACGATCAGAGATGATCACTACCCGGTTTGTCGGTTGGATATCCGGCAGGATAGTGAGTTTGCAACCGGATACGGATATCCAAAAACTGCTTTCAAACGGGAACCGGAAACGGATCCGGATATCCGAAACGCTTTTATCGATATTTCGAGGATTCAGAATTTTGGAAAAAGTTGCACATTGCACAATTATTCATTAATTATCATTAGAAGCATCTTTTCAGCCTTCTGTGCCATGACTCCGAGTCTGTCTATGGTGTAATCTCTGTATCGCAGTGTAATCCCATTCCTTCTCTTAATCTGCTAACTGGACACAAGTTTGTCAGCATGAATCAGTTCCTGATGTGGCAAGATAGGGCTCTTTCAGTGGGCTATACATTAAGGACGTTGTTTGCTGCGTACCTTTACCTGGACTAACGCTAGCTGGTGTAGGCCTATTGTGATCAGTAGTCTAGACTAGCAAGAGCACTCTAGCTCTTTAAACGTGAACTGGAGTCTACACCAGGCCTTGCAGTCTTAATGCCTATTCTACGTGAGCCTGCAAGTGCATTGACTGGTTGTTGGATGATACCAGACAGCTTTTTTCTTTCTTAAACACGATATGCAAAATTGTTGTTTTGCGACATTGACTTGTTAGATTGAATTTTTAGTCAGTCATTTCAACATAAATGACATATTTTAAGCCAGTGTTTTGTTTCGAATGCTGTTTAATTTAATTTATTTGTTTATGAGCAGACACGAAGTCCATAGTATGAACACACACACTCTGCAGAACGCAGGTTGGTAGAAACAGACAAAACAGAACGTAGCACAAGGCATTGAAGCCGGTGGAATCACAGGGTTACAGACACTGTTTGCATTTAAGACAGAACCAAGGGGTTACAGACACATTCTTAACACTATTGTTAGCTAACACGTAACACTTGTTACAGCACTACTGCGGAGTAGGGCGCTAATTCCTCAACTGGACTAGTCTAGGTAAAATTTTATAAAGTTTTGTTTTGGTTTGCAGACTAGCATTGCTATGTAGTTAGGTGTGGTTAAGGTGCGCCAATGGGTAGGATTAATAAATGAAATTATAAATGCTAGCTCATGGATGGTACTAAAATCTAACCATTATTACCAAAGAATTGGCTATTGAAAAGCTTGGTGTGGCAACAGAACAGTCACCAGAGAAAGTCTTCTATAGGCTAGGGGGCTTTACATTTGTGCCGTAGGGCTTGACATTCTGAAATCTGAACAAACATCACTGTTTTATAGTGCTTCATATTTATATTCGGGGAGGGGGGATTGGAGCTTTGTTTCGGAGGGGCTAAGCCCATCAAAGACCCTCATCGCTACGGCACTTTGTGGCAAAACTTTAGTTTGCTTTTGAATGCAACTGGCCCGGAAAAGTACTTAAGTTACGCGATATGTCAAGCTTTCAAGATATGCCAAACTTTCTGTTTGTGAGCATGACAGGGCCCAATGATGCACAAAGCATTCAGGCAGTGTCCATTCCGCTTCATGAGGCAATACCTGTGTTGGGACTAGTTTGTCTTCATTTGAACACAGTTGGTTGAAGTGGTCATGTGCAAGAGTGTAGTGCTAAAAAAAGAGGTGAGGGAACGCCGTTCCCACCACCAAATAAAGAAGAAGGCTACACCAAACAGTTAGAATAAAGTGAGTATTTGCCTGCAAGAACTTCTACACTGGACCTTCGTGTTTCACTGCAGACTTTTGACTAGCAGTGCGAATCTGCATGTTTCCAGCACATCTGTGAGATCGCAGCCATGTTTTAATGTAAACGTTTAGATCTCACATCTTCAAGTACCGTTACTAGGGCAAAAAGGTGTGAGAACGCTTTCCCACACGTTTTATGCTAAGCTGTGTGTACCAGCACCGCAATTGGTAGGCATCAGAGGTGACCACGGATCCGGAGTCGACTCCGGCTAGATTCTGTGTTTTTCTTTCGGACCCGGAGTCACTTTTCAATTTCGACAGCAGAAGGAGCCTGCGTGAGTACAGTGCTTCCTCGATTTTCCGCCCTCCGATTAATCAGCCCCTCGATTAACCCGTGGGTTGAACAGGGAGGTACTGTACATTCACTTATTTAGTCTAAAATCTACACGTTTTACAGTGGAAAAAAACTAGAAAGCCAACAAACAATGTTGTCAAGAAGCTCGTTTCTTATTTTGTAAGTTTGTTCTCATACTAGTTTCGTTTTTTCATTCTTTTTTCTTTAGGTTCTTTTAAGTGTGGTGTAGGTAGTGGACGGTGGGTACCCTACGATAGACACTTTTCTTATCCGGCCAAGATTTTGGAAAAAGGTTGCCCAATATGGCCGGATAATCGAGGATGCACTGTATTTCCAAAGTGAAACCGTTGGTAATTTTCGGTTGCCTCGATTGTAACTGGAGTCTGAACAGGAGTCGGATTCTGACATGTCAAAAATTTCCGGACCCGGATTCAAAAATTTTGGAACAGGAGCGGGGTCGGAGTCTGAAAAAGCTACTCCGGCCACCTCTAGTAGGCATGCAGTGGCATGCAATACGCACGAAACAGGATGTTTCTTACTGCAGATGAGCATTGAGCAAAGGTGCCTCTGGATTGCTGCACAATAAAGTGATTTTATTTGCCCTCCATCTGTCCGATTTCGCACTTTCTGAGTTATTTCTGTCTTGTACAACAATTGACGGATGATATCTGTCCGATTCGGCAGTTTCTGTGCAAAAAGTGTCCGCTATAACCCGAACCTTCTTTTTTTTTACAAACGGCGCCCCATTATTGATCACGGATTTGGTCCATGAAATAGGTGTGATTGTTTTTTGAAAGACGTTTTTATGTGTGCCGCTTTGTGGCGACTGCAACCTATCTGTTGACCGAACGGATTTTAGACGCTTCCAGAAAAAAAAAAACATAACAACACGGCGCCTATCACTAACAACTTCAACATTACTCAGTTTTATGAGCAGAACTACTCTATTCTATACATCAAGAAGTAGGAATTTTTTAGTTTTCTATTCGAGTTTCAAAAGAATGAAAAAGATTTAAAAGTAGGGTTATATTAAACAATACTAAAAATTAAATGATTAATTAACGAGAAAGCTGTTTATGCTGCTATTGTTCTTGTAGGTTGCTTATGAAAGTGCGAGTCGGTTTTTCGTGACGCGAAACCGACTTCATCTGAACACCTCGCACCGCTTGTAGCTTGATGTTGCACCCCTGAAGTAGCAAGTGCTCTCACTCGAAAGTTTGTTTGGACAATGTGAAGCAACATCTACTGCATCCGTACCATAAAGAGTAAACGATGAGAGCAGTGGCGTGCAGAGAGGTCTGGAGATGCTCGGAGCGACTGCTTGATTGTATGTCCCCTTACCAATTCCAGTATTGAGGAGTGGTGTATGGTGATTATCGTTACTGGATCAGTGTTGCCAGATGGTTGTCACGTAAACCTGCTAAATTGTTCCACGAAAAACTGCTAGATCCTGCTAAAAACCATGTCACAAAATTTTAGCTAAAATCTACTAAAAATAGCGAAATTCTGCTAAAAAAACTGCTATTTTTGAGGTTTTTAATATAGACTTATAAAGCTATATGTAATGTATCAATTTTTGGTCTTGCACTCAATATTAATGGACCAGACATTAGGCCTACGACTTCCTGGCGTAACTGAACCACCTGGAAAAGTCGTATGTGTCGTGGGATAAAAATATATTCTGCCAATGTAGTCTTTTAAACCCAATGCGTTCACTAAGCACAAAATTAAATCATTTGGGCTTCACCAAGCCATCCAGGTGCGTGTTATTATGATGCAATATTTACTTGAACTTGCTTATCTGCGTCATAATAGAAACTCCAATTGTTAAAGCAATGGGATATTTATGCATCCAAACGATGAAAGGCAGCTAGTCGTGCCTCTTGGTCTTTGTGTTACCCAATATAAAGCGTCAGAAAAAAGGTAAATACTTTTTTGATGAAGATAGTGTAAAAGTTTTCATCTTTAAAAATTGTTGGAATAAATATTTGGCCAGGAATTTGTTACCTGCTAAACGTTTTTCAAAATCCTGCTAGAAAATCAGCTAGCTGCTAGATTGAAAATTTTCCAGCTGACAGTGAGAAAAACCTGCTAGATCTAGCAGCAAAACAGCTAAAATGGCAACACTGTACTGGATTAGCATTGTTTGCGACGTCACAGCATGACGTCATATTCATGTTTGCAAGCCAAAGTTTTGGCGAAGTTTGTTGCCGCACTCTGCATATTATTCTACACGTACTTTCCTTACTCATTGTTCTACAATGTGTCACTGTATTGAACATAAATTATGAGCTCCACGTTAGGAGACCGGAGCAACACACAGCACTCAACACTAGGAGAGTGTAGTTCACAACTGGAAAAATATCCGGCAACACGTTAAACACGGGAATATAACACACACAGTGCCACGTCAGCGAAGTTCACAGCTCCAAAAATGTACGGCTGCACATTGAAAGAGTGGAGTAAAACATTCAACACTACGAAAGGGCCGTTCACAACTGCAAAAACTCGCGAATGTCTCGTCGAATAGGAGCAGTCGAGCAGGGAAGGTATGTGGCTGGAGCAAGTTCCCAACCTACTTGCTTAACTACACGAGAATTGAGAATGCGCATGAAGTACGCAAGAAAACCTTCGTTTTTCGTTGTGGCTGTTATATATGCAACTACTGAGGGGACAGAGCAGATACGAGCTTGTGTTATGATCAATCCGTCTGAAGTGCCAATTGATGACGAAGCTCGAATGATGCTCATGTTGCAAACACAGGTGTGCGACTGCATTAGCGCAGACCCAGGGTTGCCACATCAAAAAAAAGAAACGGGAAAGTAGTGATGCATAAAAAAAATCCGCTAAATTAAGCAAGTTGAAATGTGACAATTTTGAAATATGGCTCAGAAAATCAATAATTTCCATAACTATCTTCCAATCCTTTTTTGTGATTTTCCCTTGATCGCACGATCTGGAAATAGTCTCGTCACTATCATTTTGACTGAATGTGCGCCACACGCCTAGTATAGGTCCTTGGTATAGAAGAATGTGAGAATTACTGGCATTTGAATACGTAAAAACTAGTGTTGACAAAAAACAAGTTTCGAAAAATTAAATCTATGCAACAAACAATACGAAAAATCCTCTAGTTACAGCATTTTCATTTTTGCAATTTCACCGTTTTGGATGCCCTCCTATCTTGGATCAATGGTGTAATTTCACCCTTTGACTGCCCTCCTGCCGGGCTTGGATGCCCGGGGCCGTCGCCGCGGTTCTCCCCCCTCTGCCCGCCACTGGATGAGAGCACTGCATGAATGTGTTTCCCGTTGGATATATGGCTTCACATACAGTGGTGTAGGATTTTCTTTTCACAAGAAAAAAACGAGTGAAACACACTATTTCAGTGTTACAGCAAAATCTACAACATAAAAGTTTTTCGGGAATTTTTGGTTTAAGATACCTCACCAAAAGCTTTTCTGGGCTTAGAATTCACAGTAGACACCTTTAAACTCGACAGTCCATTATAGAACACATTCTCTTGCGCTACATACGCCTGCATATAACAAAAATGAGTTCAGCTTATTTTGTAATGAGGCAGCACTGTCGAAAGAATGACTTGCAACAACAAAGCAACAGCTGAGCACACATAGGCCTCAAAATCGTTATTGCACTCAATTTCAAGCTGACAGTTACTTTCATGTTGAATCCGAATCAAGCACGAGCTCCTCATCTTCACCGTGCGGATTGGCACCACTGGTTGGAGTTAAATGTTCGGAAAGTGCGCCGCGCTCCAAATCCCGAACAACATCGTGGATAAGAATCCGGGGTGCGCAAGTGATTTCGTGGCAAAGAAGTAATATGAACTCGTACGATTGATGAAAATCTTCGTGCGGTTTAAGAACTCTATATTGATCGCTGGTCGAGCAGTGGGGGTGGCTATGCTCTTTGAGCAAACAAAACTCCGCCCTGCATAAATACGGGCAATAGTAAGTGTGCATCAACATTCGGCGCGTACAGTCGAGTCGTATCCTAGAATGGAATTCGCCTGATCTGTAGATAAAAGCATGAATTGAGTCCTTACTTGATGGAGGCCTGTTCGTTAAGTGGCCACCAACAATCCAGGGCTTAGCATTGCAGGGGCTCCTGCTCGAAAAACTTCAGTGGTTTCTCGTCAGTTGACGAGAGCGTAAAACGAACAGATAGAATCGCAGCACGCAGCATGGCCCTTGATAGAAAATTTTGCTAACCCAGCCAATGGTACGCTTCGTACAAGGATCGCTGGAAATATATTTAATGCCTGTACACCAAGGTTTTATATCTACGATTTTTAGAAACAAAAAGCTAACGAATTGGAAATATACTGCTATGCCCAAACTGTATAGCAGTGTTAAGCTGAACCCTGGTTCTGAATTGTTCTTATTTTTCAACATGCAATGCGGAATAGCCATTAAAAAAATTGACAAACTAACGTTTAAATTCAAATGCTGATGTGCAGTGATGTTTACAATTTAGGGATCCTGTGCAAAAACCGTTGCGAGGCAAAGAAGGTATTCACGGACAAAGTAGGCGGTAAGTTGTAATCTTTCTTCATAGCTTTTATCTTGCATTTCGGTATGCGGCGTGTTACTCTATATTTAAATCACCAAAATTTTATTTTTCAAAACTGTAGAAAACCTGCTCTTCATTCGTAATATAAACTACCTGCCCTAACAGTTCAGATAGGGTCTCACTTAAGTATCATCGCATACGAGAAACATAGATATAAGCGGTGGGTATAAGAAAGTTTTACTTCAACACCCTTCAATATGAAAAGGCTTCTTAGAATCAGAACATCAAACAGCGCCCCGTTTCACGGGTAGTAGAAAGTTTTGTTTGCTCTGAAAAATTAATAAAACTTAGTTTATGTTCACCGAGCTTGCCAACTCCTTCGAGAACTTTGACTTGAATCGGCGCCTACAGAGCAGTGTATCTCTCAAGTTTGCTTTAAGCAAGAAATCAATCAGTGAGAGCATGTTGGCTAAGGTGCCATGACGCAAACCACATTACGTTTGAGCAAGTAAGGCTTTGCAACATCAGAGGCAGTCAAACATGACACCGTTTGCTTCAGTTCAGCTCATTTACAATTTTGCATTTCGAAACTCGTTATTTGGCTGAGAAGCTTTCTGCTTCCAAATGTGCAACATATCGCACGCAAACCTAATCCGACATCAGGGTTCCCACACGTTTTCAAAAAACATTTTTCATAATTTTTCAATACCTTTACCAGGGTTTGTTTTAAGGAAAATGTTAGGTACCCGGTATGGACCTGTAGGGACCCGATATCTCTGATTCTAGGGACACGATTTTCTCTGATTTGAAGGACCCGATAGTAATTTTCTTTGATTCTAGGGGCCCGAATCGGGTCCCGAAAGCACCTTATAAAACCCTGCCTTTACAATACTCAATGAAAAAACATCTGCTGCTCTGCTTTCTGTAAAAACTGTCATCAGAGGCAAAGAACAAAATTTGAATAAACAAATGTCTGAATGCTTACCGCATCAATCCCACTGAAAGTATGCAAGTGTGTAAACCTCTGTTCTTACAGGCGTTTTGTTATTCAATTGGAATAAAGCTTCAAAAATATAACAATCTGCAATCCAGACTGCACTGCCCGTCCTTAAAAACATTATGGAGTTTGTGGAAACCACATGATCCTACCTTAACAGATCTGCCTAAAAGTTCGTTTCTTTCGTTTTTTCAAACTTGTTGAGAAAACTTTCAATTAAAATTAGGGCCATCAATTGACAGTTGTACAATGTGTTTGTATGGTAATGTTTTTTCTACGTTTTCATGAGCATAATCATACAAGCCAGTTTCTCTGACATGTCCTATAAATTTTGAATTAGAGTAATAATTTTGTTGCTTACAAATTTCAACCAAGCGGTGTGATCAGAGACGATTCAACACAGAAACTTCATGATTTCTTTTCCTTTTGGAATTTCCGTACTTTGTCAATGCTTTATGTATACTTCGTCCAAATTCCAAGGTCTTGAAAACCGATTTCACAATTCAATGCTTTTCCAATACTTTCAATAACGCGTGGGAACCCTGCGATGTTGAAACTCACGCCGAACGTAAACTTAACATCGCACTCTTACAGAGACTGTCGATGCATTTGTACAGAGGAAAATTTCCTATAGAAAAAATGTTTAAGGTCTTATATTTTTGTTTCATTTATTAAAGTTTTTGCAGCTTCTACAACCGTTTGTGCTTCAACATCAAATAAGAGCTGTGGCCTGATGCATTCATACTTCGCAAATAACTCACAGCTGCGCATTTTAATGAAATTCTTGATTTCATTAAATTTTTTACAGAGACCAAAATCATCTAATTCGAAACGCTTCAACTCATGGTGACCGAATACGTGGTTACTATAAGACAACTACAGTTAATTGTTTGATTGGCGGCTCAAGTGCCGGGAAACCTTTGCAGACCGAGGTTGCATGTCACGATTTGGCGTAACTGTGCCAGCCAAACGCTTATTAGCGGCATCGTTTCATTTTTATTTTACCTGCGAAATTGAATTATCCGTCGCCCCTGAGCTTTCGTTCCTGTGCGGCACACGCGTCCGGCTTTCCAGGTTAATCGGTGGACGTTCCAACTGCGTAATTTGGTGGTTGCCTTTTATCTCGAGAGTGGTGCTGTGGGCGAGACGGGCCGAGGTGGGGTTATTCCTTTGTGTTTGATACGAGCCGTGACTGTCGGAAATCTGACTGCCCGACCAGCTTATCTGACTGCCCGACCAACTTATCTGTTCCCCGGACTAAATATCGATTGATCGACTAACTTCTGCTTGCGAAATACTTGTTGCTGAGCTACTGTGTTGCGTGGCCTGCATGAACTGCATTGCGGCTGTTTACATCAATAGCGAACTTCGCGCGTTGAAGCGGGTGGACAGTATTTCCGAGTCGTCAGGATCAGTGAGACAGTTAAACGAGTCGAGGTCTGGACGCAATAGTAACACTGGACAAGTATGAGGTTTTTGCTTTACAACCGCTATGTGCAGCTTTAAGGCTAACGAATAGAACACGAGTCTTTCTCACAGCGATGATACTATTATAATCAAACTTTACTATGCATTTCAAACTGTTTTAGGGTTCTTTGCAAAATGCATTTGGCAATGACATTGCGATGAAATGATGAAATGCACAAATACAGTCAACGATTAACTGAGGCGTAGCAGTGGGGTTGGGAGCGCAAGAAACCAACACAGCGCGTGAATAGTTCGTCCGCTTTCATATCGGTGTACAACATAAAAGCTTGCGCTATCAGCAAAACGAGACTTGTTCACGAGGGCCGAAGATCAAGAAAGATTAAAAAGCTAAATCTTTGAAGGAGAATTTGATACAGACACAGTTGATCTACACCTAAGTGTTTGCTGCGCGCAACAACAGCATACGTACTAAATATGCTGCATTGTCTGTTAAAACAGCCAGCAGTTTCGCTCGGCTTTTCAATCGCTTAAGCGAAGCTCGTGTGAGGAGGCAACATGGCTTTATAACCTGATTAACATCCTTGCAGCGTTAAACCAGTGGTTCTTAACCTTTTCCTTCTTGTTACCCACTTCCCTTAGAATCTTGATTCCCCACAACCTAAACCGAATCGAACCATTTGTACTAGTTCTGGCGCTCCCGAAAGAAAATAGTGTATTCAACAAAAAGAACAAACATACTAATTCAAATTACCCGCAACTCATATTCCCCACAGGTTAAAAACTACTGCGCTAAAAAGAAACGCAACGGACTGGAAATATTCAATGCAAAGAAAACAGGCTACGGTGTGTAAGGTCATGCAACGTGCATTTTCATGCACGGATCCTTCTGCAGTGATTTTCAGGAACCTCAAACGCAGACCACGGATGCTTAAAAGAGTGTATGAACTGCAGGAATACTGATTATTTTTAGGGCCAGATCTGTTTGTAGTTAACATTTGCCACACCGTTATGCGGCATGTTCGTATTTTATTTAGTAACATTCTGTGCAACTAAGCTTCACTTCTCAATCGCAACCGTATCAAGCCACAAATTCAGATACTGTATTATAGTCATGGACAACAATTTAGTATGACAAGAATAGCAAGACTTTCAAAAAGATAAAAACTACACTCACGGCAAGTTTACTATGGTCTCCTGCACACTGCAAGTTTCACGAAAATTGACTGATCAATATCTGTGATTTCACTTGACCAAACGACTTTTCAGTTGACGCACAGTTTTACGAGCGAAGTACACCAGCAAAACCAAATTGCTTACAAAATCGCCTTACCTTGTGCAGCGATCGGCATAGCGAACATAACACGTATTAGGATCCATCAATCTGCGAACCATGTGTCG